>Ga0210399_10003151_pt1 | contig 12832 bp, 11 predicted proteins | sample IncBWC14MmetaG_FD_150865 | JGI IMG/M metagenome (GOLD analysis project Ga0210399, IMG submission 150865) | Forest soil microbial communities from Barre Woods Harvard Forest LTER site, Petersham, Massachusetts, United States - Inc-BW-C-14-M | ecosystem: Environmental > Terrestrial > Soil >... | reverse complement strand
TGTCGCTCTGGCGGAAGAGTTCGTAGCCGAATTTCAGGGTGCGGTTTTTTGCTTCGAGGATGCTGGTGCGGACGATGAGGAGTTCGTCGTAGCGGGCGGGATGGTGATAGCGGCAGTGGACATCTGCGACGACGATGAACGTGTCGTCTTCTGTTTCCATGAGCTTGTAATCGAAGCCGAGGGCGCGCATGAGCTCGACGCGGCCTACTTCGAACCAGATCAGGTAATTCGAGTGATAGACAACGCCCATCTGGTCGGTTTCGGCGTAGCGCACACGTATGGTTGCATCGTAATGAGTCATCATGAGGGCAGGGGATAGTATGCCGGAAGAGGGGCCGAGAGTCGAAATAGCGGTGGGGAGTTAGCTTACAGCCCACAGTCGACAGCCAACGACGCGCTGCTCTCTCCGTCCCTAGGAATATTGCGGAAGGTTCAAAAAGAGTCGCCCCCAAGGAATTGGCCAGACAGCATTTGGGAGAAACTTCGGAATTGTTGCGCATGCTCCACGGACTGCGTGAAAAGATCCAGAACCATGGCTGAACAAATTTCTAACCATCCGGCTGCCGACTGTCGGCTAGTTCTTTTCGGTCCTGTCTTGCCAGATGGGTTTGCGCTTTTCGAGGAAACTGGCCAGGCCCTCTTTGAAGTCGGGGGTGCAGCGCATGCGGGCGTTTTCGAGGACGGCGCGTTCGAGGTCGGCGTCGAGGCTGGCGGCGGCCGTGGAAACCAGCAATCGCTTGGCGCGGGTGACGCTGCTGGGGCTCGCGGCGATGATTACTTCGGCGAGTTCGTTGACACGCGACATCAATTTATCGGCGGGGACGATTTCGTTGATCAGGCCGAGTTCTTTGGCCTCGGGGGCGTCTACGAGTCTGCCGGTGAGCAAGAGGTCTCTTGCGCGTTTTTCGCCGATCTGGCGGGTGAGGAAGACGGAGACGATTGCGGGGAGGAAACCGATTTTTACTTCGGTGTAGCCGAACTTGGCTTCGGGGACGGCGATGGTGAAATCGCAGAGCGTGGCGATGCCGCAGCCTCCGGCGAGAGCGTGGCCGTTCACGGCGGCGATGAGGGGTTTTGAGTAGCTCCAAATGCGGCGGAACATCTTAGCCATGCGGCGGGAATCGTCCTGATTTTCGGAGGGAGATTGGGTGGCGATGGCTTGCAGGAGGGCGAGATCCATGCCGGCGCAGAAGGCTTTGCCGGCTCCGGTGAGGACTACGACGCGGGCGTGTGTTTTCTCAACCGCGTCGAGGGCCGTCTGCAGGTCGGCGATCATCTGCGTGTTGATGGAGTTGCGCTTCTCGGGACGATTTAGGGTGATCGTGGCGACGTGTTCGGAAGACTCCAGCAACAGCGTTTCATAGGGCATTGAGCGAACCCCTCACGATCGGTATATCGTTTGCCAATTTTTTGAAAAATGCAAATGGCGAAGGGGCCTATGGCCGTAAGCCATAAGCTGTAAGCCGTAAACTGCAAGCTTTAAGCTCGAAACCGGGAATAGTCTCTTGCAGTGGCCCTTCCGGACCCTTCCGCAATATTTGTTGGGACAGATAAAGCGGCTCTTCTGAGTTGGGAAGTCAATCCAAATGGCTCGTCGGTTGGAAAAGATCGAGTCGCTCTGTAAAGGGTAAGAACCATCTTGCGACTGCGCTGCCAAACCTGGAGTTTGTTGAAGTGCTGCATGAGTCTAGGGCCGTTATGATAACATATAAGTAAAAATATACTAGATAATATACAACATCACTGGGTTCCGGTGTAGTGAGTTAGGTGCTCAAGGCTTATAGCTTATGGCTCTCTACCGCGTAGTGCGCGCGAATGTCGTTTGTAAGAGCGAGGGCTTTGGCGATTTTGGAAGAGGTGAAATTGTGAGTTACGCCTAGCTTGGTGAAGGCAGCCAGGACGGATTCGGTGGGGATGTTGCCGACGAGGGCGTCGCCGGCGAAGGGGCAGCCCCCTAGGCCGGTTAGGGCGGAGTCGAAGCGACGGCAGCCTGCGGCGTAGGCGGCATTGATTTTTTCTTCGGCGGTGTCGGGGCGGGAGTGGAGGTGGACTCCGAGTTCGACGCCGGCGACGTGATCTTTCACCTGGGAATAGAGAGTGTGGATGAGGTCTGGTGTGGCGGTGCCTACGGTGTCGGCTAGCGAGACCGTGGTGATGCGGATGTCTTTCAGCCAGTCCAGCGTGTCTTGGACGATTTCGGGGCCCCAGGGTTCTTCGTAGGGGTTGCCGAAGGCCATGGAGATGTAGATGACGAGATCCTTGTTGGCTTTCTTGGTTTCGCGCTTGATCGTTTCGACGAGCGCGCGGGATTCGGCGCGGGTCATGTTGGCGTTGGCGCGTCGGAAATAGGCGGAGATGGAGTATGGGTAGCCGATGGTGGAGACGCCTGGCGTGGCGAGGGCGCGTTCGAGGCCTTTTTCGTTGACGACGATGCCGATGATTTCGGGCAGCGTGGCGCCGTCGGGCAGGGAATCGAGGAGTCGGGCCATTACTTCTTCACTGTCGAGCATTTGTTTGACGTGCTTGGGCGAGACGAAGCTGACGGCATCAATGTGTTGAAAGCCCGCGTTGACGAGTTCGCGCAAATAGCTAACTTTGGTTTCGGCGGGAATTATTTCCTGGAGGCCTTGCCAGGCGTCGCGCGGGCATTCGATGAGCTTTATGTTGTCGGTCATTTATCGTTGTTTGTCCTGTTTTTATCGGCGATGGCAGAAAATAAAAAGGCAAAGAAAAGAACCATTCCCAGGATCCCCAATCCACCGAGGAGTTTATTGTACGGGATTGCGTTTCCCAGTACATTCTCCAGTTGCGAATGGCGCACCGAGACGAGGTAGAGGTCACGACACACGCCGATGATCAATCCAAGTGTGGCAATCCCAAACGCAGCGGACATGGCGATCAGGAGAAGTTTGGAACGATTGGTCATTCCTAAATTAGTTTACTGACGGGCGAAAGAAAGAGAAAGTCGAGGAGGTACAGCATAGCGGGAGTCGGAATGTTCATTCGTTACTAGCTCAAAAGGATTTTTGACAAGCAGAGTTGCTAACCAACACAGAATCGCGGCCGCACTTAGTTCCACGAAGAGGAATCCAGGAAGACGCGCCACTAATTTTTCGCCGCGCGGAGGAGACCAGGGCATACAGTGCTAGAACGGCGAGGGTCAAAAGGGCAATGGAATTTGACGCTTGGGCGAACAGCCACCAAGCGCCACTTCGATCAGATTCACTCAGGAAAGAGAAGAGTAAGCCGAAGAGAGACGGAACAAGCAAGATAAGAAAACGCGAATGAATTCGGTCTTTTTCGGCGGTTGGCGCTGGAGCGGGCGACATTTCACGTTTGCAGGACGCCGGTTTTGAATTCGGGGATGTGGGTGTTCAGGGAGGCGGCGTTGAGGGCCCAGATCAGGGCATCGCGGGTGTGGGCGGGGTCGATGATGGCGTCGAGCCAGAGGCGGGCGGCGGCGTAGCGCGGGTCGGTCTGGTGGTCGTAGGTGGATTTGACGGAGTCGAGGAGTTCTTTTTTGGCCTTTTCATCTACCTTTTTGCCTTCGCGTTCAAGTTGCTTGAGTTTGATTTCGGCCAGCGTGTTTGCTGCTGCGTCGCCGCTCATCACCGCGAATTTGGCGGTGGGCCAGGCGAACATGAAGCGCGGATCGTAGGCTTTGCCGCACATGGCGTAGTTTCCGGCGCCGAAGCTGCCGCCGAGGATGACCGTGATTTTGGGAACTACGCTGTTGGCGACGGCATTGACCATTTTGGCGCCGGCGCGGATGATGCCGCTCCATTCGGCGTCTTTGCCAACCATGAAGCCGTTGACGTCGTGAAGGAAAATCAGGGGGATGCGGTTCTGGTTGCAATCGAGGATGAAGCGCGCGGCTTTCTCGGCGGACTCGGTGTAAATTACGCCGCCGAATTCGATGCGCTTCTGGTCCGAGTGCGGGGCGTTGGTGGTGATGTGTTTTTTCTGGTTGGCGACGATCCCCACGGCCCAGCCGCCTATGCGCGCGTAGCCGCAGAGCAGGGTTTCGCCGTATTCGGAGCGGTATTCCTCGAACTCGCTGCCATCCACGAGGCGGGCAATGATTTCGCGCATGTCGTATTGTTTGGCGGGGTTGCCGGAGAAGATGCCGTAGAGTTCGCTGATCGGATAGAGCGGCTCTTTTAGACGGGAGTGACTGAAGATCGGCGGATTTGGCGCGCCCATTTTGTCCACGATGGCGCGGATTTTTTTGAGGCAGGATTCGTCGTCGGGCTCGCGGAAATCCACGGTGCCGCTGATTTGCGAGTGCATTTTGGCGCCGCCTAGATCTTCGGCGGAAGTTTTCTGGCCGATGGCCGCTTGGACGAGCGCGGGACCGGCTAGGAAAAGGCCGGAGCCTTCGGTCATCAGAATGTGGTCGCACATCACTGGAAGATAGGCGCCTCCGGCTACGCACATTCCCATGATGGCGGTGATTTGCGGGATGCCCGTGGCGCTCATGACCGCGTTGTTGCGGAAGACGCGGCCGAAATCGTCAGTGTCTGGGAAGACGTCTTCCTGAAGAGGGAGGAATACACCGGCGGAATCGACTAGATAAATTGTGGGGATGCGGTTTTCGATGGCGATGTTTTGCGCGCGGATTACTTTCTTTGCGGTCATCGGGAAAAACGCGCCGGCTTTTACGGTGGCGTCGTTGGCGATGACCATGAAGAGGCGGCCGGAGACGCGGGCGATGCCGGTGACCGTGCCGGCGGAGGGAGCCCCGCCCCATTCCTCGTACATTTCGTGGGCGGCGTAGATGCCCAGTTCGAAGAAATGAGTGCCGGGGTCGATTAGGGCGGCTACGCGTTCGCGGGCGGTGAGCCGGTTCTTTTTGTGCTGGGATTCGATGGCTTTGGGGCCGCCGCCTTGGCGGATTTTTTCTTCTTCGGTTTTGATGGCGGTGAGGAGTTCCACCATGCGCTGGGAATTCTTTTCGAAATCGGGGGATTTGGCGCTGATGGCGGTTTTCAGAACCGAAGAGGACACGCGACGACCTCGCAGACGGGAGTGGCAGCAGCGGAATTAGTATACGGAGGATTGGGGGATTGTGCGAGTGGGTCGAGAGATGAAGCAGAGAGGGAGAGAGAAAAGATAACGCAGAGACGCTGAGTTCGCTGAGGCGCGCAGAGGAACAAGGATTCATCACAGAGGCCACGGGCAAAAAAGGATCACAAATACGAACTTTGAGGGGTTGAGGTAGACTCGCGGGATGGAATATCCATTGTTGGGGTTGGAGTTGGCTCGGGAGATTGAGTTGGCGGAGGCCGAGGCTGCGGTTGCTTGTGCGGAGAGACTGGCGGCTGCGCATGGAGTCGGGGCAGGGGCGGTTTCATCGATTGGGTGCGGGCATGCGGTTTATTGCGGGGCGAATTCGCCGGTGACGCAAGCGGTGGGGCTTGGATTGAATGGGGTGGTTAGCAAGGAGGAGTTTGATCGGTTGGAGGAGTTTTACTTTAGCCGGCACGAGACGGTGCGGGTGGAGACTTGTCCGATGGCGGATGGGTCGCTTATTGAGCACTACCGGGAGCGCGGGTATCACGTTAGTGAGTTTTCGAATGTGATGGTGCGGCCGGTGGAAAAGTCGGGGGTTGCGGCGCTGCCTGCCGGGATTGAGATTCAGAGAGCGGCGGAGGGCGAGATTGATCTGTGGACGCTTACTGTGGCGCAGGGGTTTGCGGAATACTTTCCGGTGACGCAGGAGCTTCTGAGCGTGATGCGGCTTTTTGCGGATGGGAAGAATACGGAGTGTTATTTCGCGCGGGTGGACGGGAAGATCGCTGGAGGGGCGACGCTGGCTTTGCGCGGGCGGATCGCTGGATTGTTTGGGGCAAGTACATTGCCGCAATTCCGGAATCGCGGGGTGCAGACGGCGCTGCTGGAGGCGCGGATGCAGAGAGCAGCAGAGAAAGGTTGCGAACTGGCGATGAGTTTGGCGCTGCCGGGGAGCGCTTCGCAGCGGAATATTACGCGGCGGGGGTTTCGGACACTGTATACGCGGGTGAAATTTGAGCGCGCATTTAGTGGTTCACAAAAATGAGCTATCGTGACCGAAGTATAAAGTTTAAAACCCGGTCTAGTAGGCGAGGCTAGGTATCAGTCAATCCGATAATTCGGTGGAGATCGCTGAACTTGTTCCGTGGGAACAAATGGACCATGTAATCGCTTTTAAGAAGGATTGTTATGCAGTCGACCAGACTAGATTTGAATTCCAATTGTGTGACGGTCGAACGCTGGTTGGTGGCGAGGATATGCAAGGCTCGAAAGGGCTGATTACAGAGCTACCGAATTGGCTTGCTGGCTTTCCTGCTGAGGCAGAATGGTTTCAGCGGAATGCACAGCCACCGTTTGCTGCGAGTTCATGTGTACTTTATGAGCGGACGACGCGGCCGTGAATAAAATCGATGATGTTTTGCGTTGAGGTGCCGGGGAGGAAGATTTCGGCGATGCCGGATTTTTTCAGGGCGGCTATGTCGGGTTCGGGGATGATGCCGCCGACGAGGACGGTGACGTCGTCCATGCCTTTTTCGTGGAGGAGTTTCATCAATTGGGGGCAGAGGGTGTTGTGGGCGCCGGAGAGGATGGAGAGGCCGATGACGTCGACGTCTTCCTGGACGGCGGCGGAGGCGATCATCTCCGGGGTCTGTCGGAGGCCGGTGTAGATAACTTCCATGCCAGCATCGCGGAGGGCGCGGGCGATGATTTTGGCGCCGCGGTCGTGGCCATCCAGCCCCGGCTTTGCAATCAAAACTCTAATCTTCTTCTCAAGCATCAGGGTTCTTCTCGGCCTTTCCGTGGTCTCTGCGAGCCTCTGCGGCCGCTGCGGTGAACTCTTTCTTTTCCTTCCAAATATACCGCCGAATCCCATCCTTTAATATGGCGATATGGAAATTGATCATCAATCCGACTGCAATCCCGAAAAGCTTAAGGTAGGTCAGCACCACGGCTTCGTGAATGGGGGCGATCTGCTCTATTGCCGTGTTCCACCAGAAGATGTTGGCGGTGAACTTCAATTGCTGCGCCTATGATCTTGTCGGTTGGATCCGCGTAAGCCATTACAGTTTCTAGAAGACAAAGTTGCCACAGAGGTAGCAGAGTTTCCGCAGAGTTCGCGGAGAGGTGGTGCTTGCGAACGGAAGTTCTGAGCTAGGCGGAGGCAAACCTAGGTGATGGCGACTTCTTCGTAGGCGCCGAAGACGGCGCGCATAGCTTCGCAGATTTCGCCGAGGGTAGCGTAGGATTTTACGGCGTCGTAGATGCAGGGCATTAGGTTTTCGGAGCCTTCGGAGGCTTTGCGCAGGGCGTTCAGGCGGCGCTCGACTTCGGCGGAGGAGCGATCGGCGCGAAGTTTATGCAGGCGTTCGGCCTGGCGGTGGGCGACGGTTTCGTCGATTTGCAGGAGGTCCATTGGTTTTTCGGGGGTGACGTAGTCATTTACGCCGACGATGATTTTTTCTTTTTTGTCCACGGCCATCTGGTAGTGGTAGGAGGCTTCGGCGATTTCGCGCTGCGGGTAGCTCTTTTCGATAGCGGCTACCATGCCGCCCATCCCGTCGATGCGGCGGATGTAATCCCAGGCGCCGGCTTCGACTTCGTTCGTGAGGGTTTCGACGAAATAAGAGCCGCCGAGCGGGTCGACTGTGTTGGTGACGCCGGTTTCGTGCGCGATGATTTGCTGCGTGCGCAAAGCGATTGTGGCCGCGTGTTCGGTCGGCAGTGCCCAGGCTTCGTCGAGCGAGTTGGTGTGCAGCGACTGCGTGCCGCCTAGAACGCCGGCGAGAGCTTGAATTGCCGTGCGGACCACGTTGTTCATGGGTTGTTGCGCGGTCAGCGAGCAGCCGGCGGTCTGTGTGTGGAATCGCAGCGCCCAGCTTCGCGGGCTGACGGATTTGTAGCGTTCCTTCATGGCTTTGTGCCAGATTCGGCGGGCGGCGCGGTATTTGGCAATTTCTTCGAAGAAGTCGTTGTGAGCGTTGAAAAAGAAGGAAAGCTGCGGCGTGAACTCATCCACCGGCAAGCCGCGACGCATGGCCCATTCGACGTATTCCATGCCATCGCGCAGCGTGAAGGCGAGTTCCTGGATGGCGGTCGAGCCGGCTTCGCGGATGTGATACCCGCTGATGGAAATGACGTTGAATTTCGGCGTGTGCTTCATGCCGAATTCGAACGTATCGATCACCAGGCGCATAGAGGGTTCGGGTGGGTAGATGTATTCCTTCTGCGCGATGTATTCCTTCAGGATGTCGTTCTGCAGCGTACCGGAGATTTTCTTCCAGTCGGCGCCTTGTTTTTCGGCGACGGCCAGATACATGGCCCAGATGACGGCCGCGGGGGAATTGATGGTCATCGAAGTGGTGACGTCAGCGAGTGGGATTTGGTCGAAGAGGACTTCCATGTCGGCGAGGGAACTGATGGCGACGCCGCATTTGCCGACTTCGCCTTCCGAGAGGGCGTGGTCGGAGTCGTAACCCATTAGCGTGGGGAGATCGAAGGCGGTGGAGAGACCTGTCTGGCCCTGCGAAAGGAGATAGCGGAAGCGCTGGTTGGTGTCTTCGGCGGCGCCGAACCCGGCGAACTGGCGCATGGTCCAGAGGCGGCCGCGGTGCATGGTGGCGTGAATACCGCGCGTGTAGGGAGGCTCGCCGGGGTTGCCGAGGTCGCGGGAGGCGTCCCAACCGGCAAGATCTTCCTCTGTGTACAGGCGACGAATCGGGTAGCTGGAGACGGTGGTGAATTCTTTCTGGCGCTCGGGACTTTTTTCGAGAGTGGGGCGAAGGGTGTTTTCCTCCCAGACCTGCAACTTCGAGGGGGATTCTACCGCGCTGCCCGATTTCTTCGGATTGGCCGGCTCACTCATGAAAAGGCGCTCCCGGGGTCAGTGCATAGGCAACTTAATATGCAGACGCCACCTGAAACTAATGCTATGGGAAACGGGGGCGAGGAGCAAGAAGAACGCCGACAAATGAGGGAAGAAAGTATCCAGTTGCGGACACCTGGCATGCGGTAGGAAGTGGTCGGCAGCCAGGGCCTACTTCTTGGGAAGAGAACGGACGAAGTTTACGACGTCCCAGATTTCGTCGGGCTTCAGTCGTCCTTCTTCGCCCATCATTTTGCCTTTGCCGTTGTTGATGATGTTGTAGATGTCGCCATCGGACATATCTTTCATCACCGAGGGATCGCGGAAATCTTTAAGTTTCAGGTGCATGTCGGCCGCGAGGTCGCCGTCGCCGGCACCTTCGCTGCCGTGGCACATGGCGCAATCCTGGCCGTATTTCTTTTTGCCTGAAGCGAGGGAGGTGGGCGAGGACTTTATGGGATTTTCTTTCTTTGCGGCGTCGGAACCGGTCTTCGCATCTGTAGCCGGCTTCGCTTCGGCGGCAGGTTTTTCTTCAGCAGCCGGCTTTTCTTCGGTGGGCTTGGCGGGTTCCTGAGAACGGCATTGCCGGGGCAGGAGCAGTGAGGAACACACAAAGAGACAAACGAGCGCTAATTTCATGACGGAATCTCCCTAAGCGAATCAACACGTCAACCGTGCATAGGGCGCAGTTTGGGGAAGTATAGTCCTCTGGGGGTGGTTTGCACTTTTTTTCTTGGGCCGGGCGGGGTTGCTGGCTTGTAGCCAGCCCCGTTTGCGGCCGGCTGAAAGTAATTTATGGCCGTTCTGCGCGAGTGAGCATCTATCAACTCCAGAGCATTACCGTGGAGTCCCACCGCGCAGCCAATCTGAATACGAGGAGCGTGCATGGCAACCATCACCACCAAAGACGGAACGCAGATTTACTACAAAGATTGGGGCAAGGGGCAACCCATCGTCTTCAGCCACGGTTGGCCGCTGAGCGGGGACGACTGGGATGGGCAGATGCTGCACTTCGGGCGGCTGGGTTATCGCGTGATTGCCCATGACCGGAGGGGACATGGGCGGTCGGACCAGACGTGGAATGGCAATGACATGGATACGTACGCGGACGATCTGGCGCAATTGTTTGAAAAGCTGGATTTGAAGGACGCGATCATGGTGGGACATTCAACCGGCGGTGGTGAAGTGGCGCGCTATTTGGGCCGCCACGGCTCTAAGCGCGTTTCGAAGGCGGTGCTGATCAGCGCTGTGCCGCCACTGATGTTGAAAGCCGAGAAGAATCCGACTGGACAGCCTATCGAGGTGTTTGATGGCCTTCGCGCGGCGCTGGCGGCGAACCGGCCTCAGTTTTACAAGGACATCACGTTGCCGTTCTATGGGTACAACCGGCCGGGCGCGAAAATTTCGGAGGGCATCCGGGAGCATTGGTGGTTGCAGGGAATGCTGGGAGGCGTCAAAGCGCACTACGACTGCATCAAGGCGTTCTCGGAAACCGACTTCACGGAAGACTTGAAGAAGATCGACATTCCGGTGCTGGTGATGCACGGGGATGACGATCAGATTGTACCGATCGTTGCGGCGGGCCCGCTTTCGGCGAAGTTGCTGAAGCATTCCACGCTGAAGGTATATCCGGGGTTTCCGCATGGGATGCCGGCTACGAATGCGGATGTGATCAACGCGGATTTGCTGGCTTTTGTTGATGGTCAGGGGCTGCGCGCCAGTGCGTAGTGAGCCGGCGGGCGGCGCAGAAAAACGCCAACTAATTGTCATCCTGAAGCTATCCGACAAGGAGATCTGAAGGGACCTCAACGTAACGATCTTGCAGACGGTGTAAGTTGAGATCCTTCGCGGCGCGAACTTCGCGACCCTCAGGATGACAAATCTTTTTTTGATTTGAGTAGTGTGTAGATTATCCGGCCTGGGAAATGCAGCTAGGCGTAGTACTGGAAGGTGCTCCAGAACTGGGGCCAGCCGGCTTTTGGTGGGCCGCAGAGGAAGATGTCGCGGCGTTCGGTTGTCTCTTCGTTGATTACACCGTAGGAGTTGGTATTTTGCGCAACCAGGCGGCAGGAGTCGAAGTTGGCTTCTACGAAGGTCCTTGGGAAGCCCACAATAATCAGAATTTGCGGAGGCGGATCGCCATAGCTTCGCTCCCAGGAAGAGTTGACGCCGCTGATCGCTCGCGGCAGGCCGTGGCGTGGTCCGTAGAGATTGATGGCGCCTACTTCGCCGTAATTTTCGGCGAGGATGCCGAGATGGACACGCGATTCGGCGGGGAGGGAATCGCGGACCTGGGCTAGTGTTGCGACGAGATCTTCCCACCCAATTTCATCGCGCAAGGTGATGTTCACTTTGTCCGCCAGTCGAAACCACGCGGAGTGGATCGGTGCGAGCGGTAGGGCCACGGCCATGGCGCCGAGAATACTTAAGGTGAGGGCGGCGGCGACTGCGCGCCGGACTGCTTGCACGCGTGGCACATTTAGACTCGACAGCCAGCGCTCACCGTACACTCCGCCTGCGGCGTAGAGCATTGGATAGGAGGGGGCCAGGTAGTAGCCGCGGCCTTTTGCAATCAAAAATAAAACCAACGTGACGATGAACGACCAAGCCAGTGGTTGGAATTTTCGGCCGTCGCGGGTGTGTAGACAAAAATTGAGGCCTGCGATCCAGAGGGGAAAGGAGAGGAGGGTGATTTCCAACTGATCGGGCAGGAAGGTCCTAGTGAGGCCTTCGGCGACGTCGCGCTGGTGGATGAAGCGGAGAAAATCGTAGGAGACAAAATGATGCTGTACTTGCCACAGAAAATTTGGAGCGACGATTAGGAAAGAAATGAGGAGGCCCATCCAGGGCCAGATCGTCCAGAAATATTTGCGCGTATTGCTGAGTAAAAGACCCGCGAGTATGCCAATTGCGAAAAACAGCATCGTGTATTTGGCCATCATCCCCAGGCCGATCGAAGCTCCTGCAAGCAGAAAATAGCGGGGGTTGCAAGTTTTGAGCAAGCGCACCAAGAAAAAAGCGGAAAGGACCCACGCGAAGTAATCGAAGGCCATGTACTGCATGAGCGCTCCGACGCCGAGGGAGAAGGGAATGGAAGCGCAAGCGGCGACGACTTGAGCTGCGCGCCCGCCGCCCATATCTTTGGCCATGCAGCCTGTCAGCACGACGCTGACAGCTTGGACGAGCGCGGAGAAGAAGCGGAAGCCGACGAGCGAAGTGCCGAACAGACCCAGTGCCAGGCGCGCGAAGAAGGGAGTAAGCGGCGGATAGGCAACGTAGCCCCAGGAAAGGTGGCGTGCGTCGTCCAGAAAGGCCAGTTCGTCGCGGTTGAATCCGTACCGGCTGGCAGTGAGGAGATGGACGAGCAGTGTGCCGGCGGCGATGGCGAGGAGAATCGCGAAATTGTTTTTGGGATGTGGCGTCGCCGTCGGAGATGGGAATGGGTTCAGGCCTTCACCAGGTGCGATGGGTTCGAGGTTCGACGCCATGAAAGCCTCAGGAAGATGGGCAATGATAACAGAAGGGAGATGGGGGAGAGGTTTTGACGGCGAGTGGGGTGGGGATTTGTGGTATGCGGGCGGAGTCGAACGTGGAGGACGGGGCGGGGAGAAGAGACGGAACACAGGCTGAAGCCTGTGCTACCGGGAGCCGCGCTACCCTCGGCGGTGCCAAAACTTTAGTGAGACAGAAATGCCACGGGAAATTCCCCCGTGGCACGGAATGTGGTCTGTTGGAGAGCTAGCGGTTGCCCGATTTGCTCTTATCGTCGAGCGATTTGAATAATTCGTCGGTGCCTACGACTTGGCCGTTGAGGGTGCCGGGGATGAGGGTGTCATTTTCGATGTCGCCCTTTTTGGCGCCGGCTATGGTTACGCTGTTTATCTGCAGCGTGCGGCCGAGGGCTCGCTCGTAGTTTGCCTTTGCTTCGGCGAGATTGGCCAAGGCGCGAAGTTCCGT
>Ga0210399_10003145_pt1 | contig 12843 bp, 10 predicted proteins | sample IncBWC14MmetaG_FD_150865 | JGI IMG/M metagenome (GOLD analysis project Ga0210399, IMG submission 150865) | Forest soil microbial communities from Barre Woods Harvard Forest LTER site, Petersham, Massachusetts, United States - Inc-BW-C-14-M | ecosystem: Environmental > Terrestrial > Soil >... | reverse complement strand
CTGGACCCGATAGAGGCCCGCCTCTCCTATCATAGAGGGCTCAGCGAGGCACCGTGGCTCCCCGGCAACCCCAGGCACCGTCCGGTCCCGAGCGCTTTCATCCCGCGGTCGAGGAATGGTTCGCGGCGTCGTTCCCGGGCCCCACCCGGGCCCAGGCCCTGGGCTGGCCGGTCATCCGGGAAGGCCGCTCCACGCTCATCTTCGCCCCCACCGGCTCCGGCAAGACCCTGGCCGCCTTCCTGGCCGCGATTGATCGGCTGATGTTCGCCCCCGCGCCCGCCCCGGCCGAGCGCTGCCGGGTGCTCTACCTCTCCCCCTTGCGGGCGCTCGCCGTCGATGTGGAGCGAAACCTGCAATCCCCGTTGGCGGGGATCGCCCGAGCTGCCGGGCGGAGGGGAGACGCCTTCCACTCTCCGGCGGTTGCGCTGCGCACCGGCGACACCCCCGCCGCGGAGCGGGCCAAGATCCTGCGCGCGCCCCCCGAGATCCTCATCACCACCCCCGAGTCCCTCTTCCTCATGCTCACCTCCCGCGCCCGCGCGGTCCTGGCCAGCGTGGAGGTCGTCATCGTGGACGAGATACACGTGCTGGTGGGCACCAAACGCGGCGCCCACCTGGCCCTCTCCCTGGAGCGGCTGGCCGAGATCTGTCGCGACCCCTTGCAGCGGATCGGCCTCTCCGCCACCCAGCGGCCCCTCGACGAGGTCGCGCGCTACCTGGGCGGGGGTGATGGCCGGCGGAACTGGAGCCCCCGGGCGGTGACGATCGTGAATGCGGGGACCCGAAAAACCTTCGACCTAAAGGTCGAGGTGCCGGTAGAGGACATGTCCCGACCCGAAGCGCCCGCGCCCGTGGCCGTGCCGGAGGGGAAGGAGGGCTCCCCACGCTCCATCTGGCCGGCCGTCCACCCCCGCCTCCTGGAGCTCATCCGCGCCCACCGGTCGACGCTTCTCTTCGTCAACAGCCGGCGGCTGGCCGAGCGCCTGTCCGCGGCCCTCAATGACCTGGCGGGGGAGGAGGTGACCCAGGCCCACCACGGCTCGATCGCCCGTGAGCAGCGCTCGGCCATGGAGGAGGCCCTCAAGGCGGGACGGCTTCCCGCTTTGGTGGCGACCTCCTCTCTGGAGCTGGGGATCGACATGGGAGCCATCGACCTGGTGGTCCAGATCGAGACCCCTCCCTCGGTCGCGAGCGGGATGCAGCGCATCGGACGCGCGAGCCACCAGGTGGATGCCGTCTCCCGGGGTGTGATCTTCCCCAAGTACCGCGGCGACCTCTTGGCCACCGCCGCCATCACCAAAGCCATGAAGGCGGGGGAGGTCGAGGAGACCCGAGTCCCCGCGAATCCCCTGGACGTGCTCGCCCAGCACCTTGTGTCCATGGCCGCGGCCGGGGAACTCGCGGTGGATGGCCTCTTCGCCCTCGTGCGCCGGTCCGCGCCCTTCGCGAGCCTGCCCCGGGCCCAGTTCGAGGGCGTGCTGGACATGCTCTCCGGCCGCTACCCTTCCGACGAGTTCGCCGAGCTCAGGCCGCGACTCACCTGGGACCGCCGCCGGGGTCTGGTCCGCGCGCGGGAGGGGGCTCAGCGCCTGGCCGTGGTCAATGCGGGGACCATCCCCGACCGCGGTCTCTACGGCGTCTTCCTGGCCGGGGAGGAGGACCGCCCCGGGAGGCGGGTGGGGGAGCTCGACGAGGAGATGGTCTTCGAGAGCCGGGTCGGGGAAGTCTTCGTGCTCGGGGCCTCGAGTTGGCGCATCGAGGAGATCACCCGCGACCGCGTGCTCGTGCGCCCCGCCCCCGGGGAGCCGGGGAAGATGCCATTCTGGAAAGCCGACCGCGGGGCCCGGCCGGCCGAGCTGGGCCGGGCCATCGGACGCCTCACCCGCGAGCTCTTGTCCCTCCCCCGGGCGGAGGCCGCGCGCCTCCTCGACGAGGAGCACGCGCTCGACCCCCGCGCCCGCGAGAACCTGCTCGACTACTTAGAGGAGCAGCGCCTGGCCACGGGCGCGGTGCCGGACGACCGGACGATTGTTCTCGAACGGACCCGCGACGAGATGGGGGACTGGCGGCTGTGCCTGCTCTCGCCCTGGGGCGGGCGGGTCCACGCCCCCTGGGCCCTCGCCCTCGAGGCCCGGTTGCGCCCTTCCGGCGAGGTCGAGACGCTCTGGAGCGACGACGGCATCGTGGTGCGCGTCCCCGACCGCGAGACGCCTCCGGACGCGGCCGCCCTGCTCCCCGGGCCGGAGGAGATCGAGGAGCTGGTGGTGGGAGCGCTGGGGGGCAGCGCGCTCTTCGCCGCCCATTTCCGGGAAGCCGCGGGCCGCGCCCTCCTCCTCCCCCGTCGCCGGCCCGGCGCGCGCTCCCCCCTCTGGATGCAGAGGAAGCGGGCGGCCGACCTCCTGGCCGTGGCCTCCCGCTACCCCTCCTTTCCGATCGTGCTCGAGGCCTACCGCGAGTGCCTGCGGGACGTCTTCGACCTGCCCGCGCTCGTGGACCTGTCCCGGCGCGTGCGCCGCCGGGAGGTCAAGCTCGTGACCGTGGACTCTCTCGCGCCCTCTCCCTTCTCGGCCTCGCTTCTCTTCGGCTACGTCGCCAACTACATCTACGACGGTGACGCCCCCCTCGCGGAGCGGCGGGCCCAGGCTCTCTCCGTGGACCCGCGCCAGCTCCGCGAGCTGTTGGGCGAGGCCGAGCTGCGCGAGCTCATCGATCCCCGGGCCCTGGCCGAGCTGGAGTTGAGCCTGCAGGGCCTGGATCCGGACCACGCCCTGAAAAACCCCGACCGTCTCCACGACCTCCTTCTGCGGCTGGGCGATCTCACGGTCGAGGAGGTCGCGGCCCGGGTGGGGACGGGGGAGGACGGACGAACCCCCCAGGAGGTGGCCCGGGCCTGGATCGACGCTCTTCAAGGCGAGGGCCGCATCGTCGCGGTGAGGGTGGGCGGGGAGGCACGCTTCGCGGCCGTCGAAGACGCGGGCCGGCTTCGCGACGCCCTCGGCGTCGCTATTCCCCCCGGCCTGCCCCCGGCCTTCCTGGCTCCCCTTCCCCACGCCCTGCGCGAGCTCGTCGCTCGCTACGCGCGGACCCACGCCCCGTTCCCCACCCGCGATGTGGCGCGGCGATTCGGGACCGAGGAGGTCGCCCTCGCCCCCGCGCTCCAGGAGCTGGCCGCGGCGGGGCGGCTCCTGGAAGGGGAGTTCCGGCCGGGGGGGTCGGGGCGCGAGTGGTGTGCCCCCGAGGTCCTGGCCGCGCTGCGGCGGCGCTCGCTGGCTCGGCTCCGCCGGCAGGTGGAGCCCACCGAGCCCGCGGCCCTGGCCCGGATGCTCCTCGACTGGCACGGGATCACGGGATCCCCGCGCCGCCCCGGACCGGAGGCGCTCCTGGAGGTGATCGAGCAGATCCAGGGGGCGGTCTTCCCCGCCTCCGCGCTGGAGTCGGACATCCTGTCCGCGCGGATCCCCGACTACCGACCCCAGGACCTGGACGCCCTTTGCGCCGCGGGCGAGGTCGTGTGGCTCGGGGCAGGCCCCTTGGGCGATAGGGACGGCCGAATGGCCCTTTACCTGGTGGAGGACCTCCGGCTCCTGCAGGCACCGCACCCCGACCCCCCGCGGGGCGAGGTCCACGACCGGCTGCGCGAGCACCTTTCCCGCCACGGGGCCTCCTTCTTCGCGGAGCTTCACGAGGCGGCCGGGGGCGGCCTGGGGCAGGTGGTCTTGGATGCCCTCTGGGACCTCGTCTGGGCGGGGGAGGTCACCAACGACAGCCCCGGCGTCCTGCGCGCTTTTCTGGGCGCGCGGACGGGACGCCCTTCGTACCGATCCCGGATTGCGCCGCTGCGCTCACGCCGGTCGTCCCTGCCCAGTGCGGCGGGTCGCTGGAGCCGGCTCGCCCCCCTGCGGGGCGCCCCCCCCACCCCCGCGGAGCGAGCCTTGGCCCGGGCCGAGCAGATGCTGGCCCGCCACGGCGTTCTCACCCGCGACGCCATCCTGGCCGAGGACGTGCCGGGCGGTGTGGCCACCCTGTATCCCGTGCTCCGCGCGCTAGAGGAGGCGGGTCGCATTCGGCGCGGCTACTTCGTGGCCGGCCGGGGGGGGTCCCAGTTCGCCCACCCGGGGGCCCTCGAGCGCCTGCGGGCCCGGCGCGACGCGGGGGAGGAGGCGGCGCCCCAGGCGGCGGTGCTCGCGGCTACGGATCCTGCGAACCCCTATGGGGTGGCCCTCCCCTGGCCGCGGGTGGACGGCACCCGGCTCGCCCGCGCTGCGGGCGGGCACGTGGCCCTGGTGGATGGAGTCCTCCTCGCCGTCCTCGGCAAGGGCGAGCGCGAGATTACGACCTTCCTCCCCGAGGACGAGCCGGTCCGCTCGCGCGCGGCGCGGGCCCTGGCCCTCTCTCTCGCCGGTTGGGCGGCCCGCACCGGCCGTTCCGGTCTCGGCTGGGGCGCCCCCGACGGGCGGCCCCTGGCCGAGAGCCCGCTCGCGCCCTATCTCCTGGAAGCCGGCTTTACCCGGTCGGGGCCCGGCTTCCGGCTGGTCGCGGCCGCTCCGCCGGGAACCCCCGACCTCCCCCTGGCCGAGGGATGAGGCGACCCCTTCAGGGTTTGGGCTCGCCCTCGCTCAGCTGCCCGATGAAGGCGAGCGGCTCCCCTTCGGTGACGGGCGGCGTGGCCACCACGTAGAGCACCTCCCCTGCGAAGGGGGCTCGCACCTCGTGCAGGAGCTGGCCGAAGGGATCGGTGAGGCGGCCGATCAGGGCCCCGCTGGCCACGGACTGCATCTTGTCCACCGTGGGGTGCCACACGCCGGTCGCGGGCGCGGTCAGGACGCGGGTGGGATCGAGCCAGAGGGGCTTCTCCACCCGCACCGAGGGGGCGTCCATGATCTTGAGATGGGCGATGAGGGAGAGCGCCCCCGCCTCCTGGGCGCCCACGGAGACGGCGTCGGTCAGGCCCATCCCCCCCGACTCCACCGTGATGGCGGGCTTCCCGCGCAGGACGGCGGTGTTCGAGGTGTAGAGGCTGTGCGCGGGGTCCCGCGGCCGCTCCCGGTCGACCACGATGTGGTCCAGGCCGAAGGCCAGGGCCAGTTCCTTTCCCGCCGCGTCCCGCTCCTGGTTCCCGCTCACCTGCCAGTAGGAGTAGGGGCGGAGCGACTCGTTCCCGTCCCCGCAGTGCAGGTCCGCGAGGTGGGTGGCCTTGTCGATCACCTCCCGGGTGATGCGTTCGGCGATCCGCTCGCTGATCGTGCCCTCCGCGCGGCCGGGGTACACGCGGTTCAGGTTCTTCCCGTCCGGCCCGTAGTAGATCCGCCGGCCGTAGAAGGTGGGCGGGTTCGCCATGTGGACCAGGATCACGGCGCCGCTCATGCGCTTGGGGTCGAGCCGGGGGCGCAGCCGCTGGAGGGCGATGATGGATGTGTACTCGTAGCCGTGGGTCCCCGCCACCAGGGCCAGCACCGCTCCCGGCCGCGCTCCGTTCACGACCGTGACCGGGATCCGGGTCCCGGGGTCGACGCCGTCGGGGACGATGAGCCATCCCGACACCGCTTCCCCGGGTTGGGCGGTGATGCTCCCGACCGTCAAGGGGGCCTGGGCCCGCGCTCGGGCCGGGACCAGGGCGAGGAGGACAAAGACGACGAGGCGGGACCGGTTCTTCATGAGTTCAGGCCCGGACGAGGGTGGCCCCCCAGCTCATGCCCGCCCCGAAAGCCACCATGAGCACGAGGTCGCCCGGCCGGATTCGGCCTCCTCTCGTGCACTCGTCCCACAAGAGGGGGATGGTGGCGGCGGTGGTGTTTCCGTAGCGCTCGATGTTGTGGACGATCTTTTCGTCGGGGATGCCCAGGGCCTTCTGGCAGTACTCGTTGATCCGCTGGTTGGCCTGGTGCATGAGGACCATGGCGAGGTCCTCCACGCGGACTCCGTTCCGCTTCAAGATCTCCTGCGAGACCTCCATCATATGGGTGGTGGCCATCTTGAACACGTGGCGCCCGTCCATGACCGGGATGTGCTCGCCCCGCCGGAACTGCTCGGGGTCGGTGTACGGACGGCGGGCGAAGCCGGTCCCCGGGACGTAGAGCTTATCGTAGTCCGCGCCGTCGGTGTGGAGGATCTGGTCCACGATCCCGGCCTCGCCGCCTTCGGCCGCCCTCAGGACCACAGCCGCGGCCGCGTCACCGAAGAGCACGGTCAGGTGGCGGAAGCGGGTGTTCCAGGCGAACTCCTCGGGGGTGGGGGGGACCTCGCCCCGGCCGTACATGTATTCCCAATTGGCGGGAGTCCAGGGCATGAAGCCGCTGTGGATCTCCGCTCCCACCAGGAGCACCGTCTTTGCGAGCCCGGCCCGGATGTGGGCGTCCACGAGTTGGAGCCCGTACAGGAAGCCCACGCACTGCTGCCGGATGTCGAAGCAGGGGATGGCCTTGAGGCCGAGCTTCTTCTGGAGGATCCCCCCGTTGCCCGGGAAGTAGTGGTCGGGGGTCATGGTGGCGAAGACCAGGAGGTCCACCTCTTCCCTTCCCACCTTTGCCCGCTCCAGCGCGCGTCCCGCCGCTCCCGCCGCCAGGTCGGAAGTGGCGGTCCCCGGCTCCACGAAGTAGCGGGTCTTGACCCCGCTCCGCTCCTGGATCCACTCGTCGCTGGTGTCCATGATCCGGGCCAGCATCGAGTTGGTGACCTGGACGGGCGCGATCTCGCTACCGCTGCCGACGATGACGGCTCGTGCCATTCAAGCCTCCGGGCGCCGCTCGGCGCGAGCCCCCGGGAGAGCGACATTCTAAACCGGCGGGGGGGCGGGGGCGAGCGCGCGTCTGGGCCCGAGCCCTTGCTTTTGGAGCCAGCCGCGGCCTATGGTGCGAGCGTGCTGAAGCATGGCGAAATCGCGCCCGACTTCGCGGTGGGGGAGCGCACTCTCTACCAGATGCTGGCGGAGCGTGCGGCCGTGATCTTCTTCTTTCCCAAGGCCTTCACCCCCGGCTGAACGCGGGAGGCCGGCGGGTTCCGCCGGGAGTACGAGCCCCTGCGCCAGGCGGGCGGCGATGTGGTGGGGGTCTCCAAGGACCGCCAGGAGGTGAGCGACCGCTTCCGGGAGTCGCTTGGCCTGCCTTACCCCCTGGTGGGCGATCCCAAGGGTGTCCTCCTACGGGCCTACAAGGTCAGGTGGCCCCTAATCGGCCTGGCCCGCCGGGTCACGTACGTGGTGGGCCGGAACCGCAGGGTTCGCCTGGCCTTCCACAGCGAGCTGAACATCGAGGCCCACCTGGCCGAGGCCGCGGCCGCCCTGGCCGTGCCCGAGGCCTAGCGCATTGTCTTCCTCCAGAGGTCTTCAAAAGCGCCCTCCTTGAAGGCCTTGGTGGCGAAGACGATCTGGCCGGTGTGCACGCCCCAGTGATGGGCGGTGCGGAGGAGGATGGCGAGCGCGGTCTCCGGCTCGCCCGCGCGATCCGTCACCTCCAAAAGGCGCGCGGGATCGAGGGTGCCCAGGACCCGCTCCGCCTCCGCCACCGTGTCCTCGAGGACCGCGAGGAGCTCGGGCCGGGGCAGGCCCGTCTCCGCGAACTCCCGGGGCCGGTCCCGCCGGTAGGAGCTCCCCCCCAGCCCCCGGCCCAGGAAGTGGCGGGTGGACCCGCAGGTGTGGAGGACCAGGTTCCCCACCGAGTTGCTCGTGGGGTGGGGCCGCCACCAGACCTGCTCGTCACTCAGGGCCTCGAGGGAAGCCCGGACCTGGGCCGGGTACCCCGTCACCACTCGCCGGCGAACGTCCTCGATCAGCGCGATCCCCAACTCCGCCATGGCTCGCCTCCCGGAGGGGGAATGATACCCTTGACCCCCCATGCCCCCCTCCATCAGCGTGGTCTTCCCAATGTACAACGAGGAGGCCTATCTTGAGCGGGCGGTGGTAGCGGCGCGAGAGGTGCTGGAGAGCATCGCCCCCGACCACGAGATCATCATTGTGGACGACGCCTCCACCGACCGCACGAGGGAGCTGGCGGAGGCCCTCTCTGGCGCCGACCCCCGGGTCAAGGTTCTGCACAATGAGCGGAACCGGCAACTGGGGGGGACGCTGCGCGCGGGCTACGCCGCCGCCACCAAGGACCTGATCCTCTACAGCGACGCCGATCTGCCCTTTGACTTCCGGGAGGTGGCGCGCGCCGTGCGCCTGCTCGAGTACCAGCGGGCGGACGTGCTGACCGCCTACCGCTTCGACCGCACCTCGGAGGGCCCCCTGCGGACCCTCTACACCCTCGCCTACAGCGCCCTCATTCGCACCCTCTTCCGCCTCCGCTACCGCGACGTAAACTTCTCCTTCAAGCTTTTTAGGCGCTCGCTCCTGGACCGGGTGGTGCTGAAGAGCGAGGGCAGCTTCATCGACGCGGAGTTCCTGGTGCGGGCGAGGAAGGCGGGGGCTTCCATCATCCAGATCGGGGTGGACTACTTCCCCCGCTCGCGGGGCACCAGCACCCTCGCTTCTCCCAGGGTGATCTTCAAGATCCTGCTGGAGATGGGCCGGCTCTGGCGTGAGCTGCGCTAGGTTGTCTCCCCGCCCCGGGCGTGGTAACTAGAACGTCGCATGCTCACTGAGCTCGCCACCACGCCCGTCGCCGAGACGCTCCGCGGGCTGTCCGCGGACAGACGGAGCGGGGACCTCCAGGTCCGCTCGGGGAAGATCGTGAAGACGGTCTTCTTCGACCACGGTCGCCTGGTCTTCGCGGCCAGCAACCTCAAGAAGGACCGGCTGGGCGAGGCCCTGGTGGCCCTGGGCCGCATCACGGACGAGGAGTTCAACCGGGTGTCGGCCCTCATGAAGGGGGACCGCAAGCGCCGCTTCGGGGAGGCCCTGGTGGCGGCGGGGGTCATGGACAAGAACGAGGTAGGGGGCTCGGTGGCCCGTCAAGTGCGGCGGATCGTGCTCTCCATGTTCGAGCTCACGGACGGCGCCGCCTCCTTCGAGGACCGGCGCTGCGCGATCCCCCTCGAGTACATGGTGAGCCTCTCGCTCCACCGGCTCCTCTACGACGGCATCCGGACCATGGAGAGCCGGGAGCTGATCCTGACCGGGCTCGGCAATCTGGACCGCAGCCTGGTCCTGGCTTCGGTGCCGCCCTTTTCGTTCGACCCCAAGGAGTGCCCGCCCGAGGAGAAGGAAGTCCTGGAGCTGGCCCGGCGCCCCATGACCCAGCGACGGCTGGCCTGGGCCTCGGGCGGGCTCGCCCTGTCCCGGCTGCAGGCCGTTTACGCGCTCTCCGCGGGCGGGATTCTCCAGGACGCCGACGAGGCCCTGGCCGCGGCCGCCCAGCCCATCGTCCAAATGGAGACGGGCACCTTCCTGCTCTCCGCCCTGCGCCGGTCCCCCGACCCCTCCGGGCAGGACGCCATCCGCCTGGAGGTGGAGGACGAGCTCGAGCGCTCCGCCCACCTGGACAAGGAGAAGTGGCTGAAGGTCGCGAGCACCGCCCCCCGGGACGAGCTGGTCAAGGCCCTCGAGGAAAAGATGGAGCGCTACCACGCCCTGCGGGAGGCCGTGGGTGAGGAAGATCAGATCAAGACCGACATCGAGGTGATCCTGGGGCGGGCTTCCGCCATGCTCCGCCTGGCCCGCCAGGCCCCGCTCCCGGCCCCCTCCCCTCCCGAAGAGCGCCTCACCTCCCCCGAGACCCGGGCCAGCGAGGCCCCCCGCCCCCGCCCCGCCATCGAGTCCTCCGCGGCCTCCCCCGGCTCCACCACCTTCGAGGGCCAGGCCAAGGTGGAACACCTGCTCATGGAGGGCGAGGTGCGCATGACCGTCTCCGACTACGCCAACGCGGTCACGGTCTACGAAAAGCTGGTCCAGATCGCGCCCATGATCCCCGCCTACCGCGTGCGCCTGGCCATCGCCATGGCCTGCTACCCGCGGACGGCCAAGCAGGCGGAGCGCGAGTTCCTGGAGGCTCTCCGCCTGGACGCGGACAACGCCGACATCCACTACCAGTTCGGCCTCTACTACAAAGCCATGAAGCAGCGGAGCCGCGCGGTGGCGGAGATGCGGACGGCGGTGCGCCTGAACCCCCGGCACGCAATGGCCCGCGAGGAGCTCGAGTCCTTGTCTCCCAAGGACTCCGCCCTCACCAGCTTGAAGAAGTTGTTCAAGTAGGGCGTGGCCCTCCCGGGAAGCTTGGGCGCTCCGGGGGCGGACCGGGGGACGCCGCTCGGGGTATCGACGAAGGGAATGAAGGCCCTCTCTGGGGCCGTAGCCCTGGCCATCGGCTTGACCGTCTTCGGCGTCTACTCGTTCCGGCTAGGCATCGCGCCCACGTTCGCCCACGACGACTACGAATACACCTACCCCTCCTTCAGTCTCGCCGAGCGCGGCACCTTCGGCTCGCCCCTTCTCGGCCCCGGCCTCAACGCCCAGAATCGCACCTACAACCTCACCGTCTACTACTACGCCACCGTCCACGCGGTCCTGATTCGGATCTTCGGTGACGGCCCCTCCTCAATTCCGCTTGCCAACACGCTTCACTTTGCCCTGCTGGCCGCGGTCGGCGCCTTCTTCCTCGTGCGCCGCGGGGCGCTGCTGGGCCTGGGCGTTTTCCTCTACGCGCTCACCCGCGACGAACGGATGATCGAAGCCGCGCGCCACGGGCGTCCGGAGATGACGGCGGGCTTTTGCCTGCTCATGGGCGTGCTCGGCCTCTGGGCCTGGCAGGGGGAAGGCTGTCGCCGCCCGCTCGTACTCTTCGGGATGGGCGCGGCGTTCACGGCCGGGATGCTCTCGCACACCTCGGTGCTGTTCTTCGCGGCCGCGCTCCTCCTGGTGTTCGCGGTGCCCCTGGCCCGGGAGGCCTCCCCGCGCGCGATCGCGGCCGGGCTCGCACCCTACGCCGCCATCCCCCTCCTCTACGGCTATTTCATCCTGACCGACAGCCTGGCCAACATCCGGGGCCAGCTGGCCCAGGCCCAAGGAAACGTGACTCTGCTGCGCGTGCTCGCGCTCCCTCTGCACGGAGAGTGGAGGGAGCTGGCGAGTCTGACCGCTGATTTTGTTCAGACCCATGTCGGGCATCCGGGGATCTGGTTGGCCTTGGCGGCCTGCCTGGCCCTGCCCGCGGTCGCGCCCCTCCCGTTTTCGCGGGCCGCGCGCTTCTTCGCGGGGACCTACTGCCTGTTTGTGGTCGTGCACTTCCTGTTTCTGAAGCACTTCGTGCTCTCGTACCGGGCGATCTACCAGGCGACGCTCTACCTGGCCCTGGCCTTTCTGGCCGAGGCGATCACGGCGCGCCTGGGCGAGCTCTCGAGAAAGCCCTACTGGACAACCGCCTTGCGGGTCGCGGGCCTGGGGGTGTTTCTTTCCTTGAGCGTGGCCGGCGGGAGCCGATTTCTCGCCGGGCTCCGCGGCCAGGACTTGCCTTACGCACAGCTTCAGGGAGCGCTCCTGGACGCGCTCCTTGTGTCCGGCGCCCGCCCGGGCGATCGGGTGTACGTCCCCGTGCCCTTCGCCTTCCATCTGCAGCGGAGGTTCGATGTCATCGGCTACCCCGCGCCCGGGCAATACTTCCAGGGACGCTGGAGCCCGGGCTTCCGGGCGGGCGTGCGTGAGGTCTGGGGAGCGGAGACGCTCACGCGGGTGGACGCCCGACCCCTCTGCTGGGCGATGGGGCTGACGTTCCTGCAGCCCAAGTGGGTCCTCTCCTGGAACGGGGACTACAGCGTGATGCAGCCCTTCCGGGAATTCCTTCGACGCTTCCCGGACCTTCCCGGGATCCAGTTGACGGAGGTTCGGAGGACACCGCTTCCCCCGCCCTTTGGCGGCACCGTGCGGGTCTATCGACTGGGCCTCTCCGGGGCGATGGAGGCGCTGGACCGTTCTTCCACGAGCGAGCAGCCGCCCTGCCCTTAGAGTTTGGGGAGCCCGCGCGGGCGCTTCGGGAGCAGGCGGTCAGGTCGTGACGCCGGGGACCTGGGCCGCCGCGTCCTGGACGTGCTTCAGCAGCATGGACTCCGGCCCCGACCCCACGAACTCCACGCTGTCCCCCAAGACGGTCTTGGGAACCGAGGAGACGCGGTACTTCCGCGCCAGCTCCGGGTACCCCGTCACCTCCACTCCGTCCGCGGTGATCTTGTCGCTCTCGAGCGCAAACTGGAAAGCCAGGCGCACGGCCCGGGGGCAATGCGGTCAGGTCGGCGTCGAGAAGACCTGGATGTGGACGGGGTGCGCCAGGGCGGCCAGGCCAGCCCGGGTCTCCTCCCCGAGGCCGCTCTGCCCGCTGGAGACGTCGAGGATGGCCTCGATGAGGGACCCGAACTCATAGCCGGAGGGGAGGCCGTAGAAGCGGATGCCGTAGTCCTTGTTCTCTCCCAGGATGGCCACGGCCGGGATGCGGGCGATCCCGAGGGCCTTCACCTTTTCCGCGTCGAGGACGGAGTTGTAGGACTCGGCCTTGAGGCGGGGGTCGAGAGCGCCCAGCTCCTCGATCAGCCGACGCACCTGATCCGACTCGGGATCGGCCAGGGCCTGGGAGAAAACGGCCAGACGCACGGGGTGGACGAGCTTTGCGAACTCTTCCTTGAGCTGTGCCGCCACCTCTTCACTGATCAAAGCCATCGCCGCTCCCTTCCCGGGCAGTATAGCACCCGAGTTTCGGGCCCCGGCGAGGACGGGCTGCGCGCGCGGAGGATCGGGGAGGGGGCTTTAGACCCAGCTCGGGAACCACGTCCAGAGGCGGAGATGGAGGGGTGTCTGGCCGAAGTACCAGGTGGAGGGGACGGGCAGGGCGGTCAGGAAGGGCAGAAAGAAGAAGAAGAGGAGGACCACGACCGCGAGATAGCCGCGCGCCAAGGGGCCGGCCCGTCCGTCCCACCACCCGTCGA
>Ga0210399_10003144_pt1 | contig 12844 bp, 17 predicted proteins | sample IncBWC14MmetaG_FD_150865 | JGI IMG/M metagenome (GOLD analysis project Ga0210399, IMG submission 150865) | Forest soil microbial communities from Barre Woods Harvard Forest LTER site, Petersham, Massachusetts, United States - Inc-BW-C-14-M | ecosystem: Environmental > Terrestrial > Soil >... | reverse complement strand
AGGGACATTTCACCCCAGCCCAAACAGCGGCCGCGCTGATACAAGGCAAGCAGAGGCCAATGCTCGAAGTCTTTGGGCTATGGCCCTTTTGATCGATTCCGGGTGGGTTGTCGGCAATGCGCCCCTCCTCGCGGACCCGCATGTCGGGCGCGAGGGGGTCAGCACCCAGCAATTCCCACGTCCCCTCGGCGACGTAGTACCAGCCCTCTCCGTCTTCCAAGGGGAACATGCGCACGGCACTCAGATGCTTGTTCAATTCTTGCTTGGCCGCGGGCGATTCCTCGCTAAAAAGCTCGTGCAAGTTTTGAATTCCGTCTTCAACCAGCCGTCTCACTTCTTCGGTTACGAGATATTATTGAAACATGCCAAGAGCGCCGCGTTCTCGCCACCATCACAACGTCGATGGTCCTTTCTATGTCGTGAATGGCGAGTGTATGTCTTGCGGCGCACCCCAAATGCACGCTCCAAGGCTCATGTCCCACGACTCGCATGGACATTGCTTCTTTGCTCGACAGCCAACAAGCCCTCACGAAACCAACGAAGCAATTGAGAGCACTTGGACCTCATGTTGTGGTGCGTTGCGATACGGGGGTACCGACGATGGAATCCTGATTCGTTTAGCCGAATTGGGCCTAGCTGAGCAATGTGATTTCCGCGTGAAACAAGAGCCCAAGCCTCGTGCGAGAACGTGCGTCAGTTTTGAATTTGCAGGTCAATCGAAAACTGCGGCGGCGGGCGCAAGAGAAATTACAACGTACCTTGCCGACTTCGTCGGGAAGTCTAATGGCAGCGACGGCAAGGTGCGCTCGTTGCGTGTCACGGAAGAAAGCGCCTCATTCGTCTATGAATGGGGCTACGTTCTAGCCGAACCATGCCGTGCAATGTTCGTCAGCGAACCACAATCTGATCAACATCACTGGTGGGTTCTCATATCGCGGGAAGATGGTCATGGAACAACGGCGTTCGCGATCAGCGCCCACAAGGCTCTAATCGAGGACACGCGGTTTCGTTCGATTCAGTGGTTCACGGATGACGAGCGGAAGAGCGGCATGAATGTCGGTCATTTACTACGGTAGGGAGTCCACCGCCTTTCACGGCGCACTGTTACGCAAACTAGGGCTTTCACCAGTCGATTGGAGGGCTAACGGCCGTGGCAGGGTGGTTCGATTCAACTCGAATCACTGCCGTCTCGTCAGTGAAATAGTGAAGTTTATCGCCGTATTCGAGGCCCTCCGGGTCTGCCGTAATCATGAACGCGTCGAATTTTCCCGTCCGCTGTGACTTGGTTGGAAAGTAGTGGTAAACGTATCCGAAATGGACCCCAGAAGCCAACTTGGAGTCGATAAAGTTCACAGCTTCCGCCTTCTCAACTCCTCCATGCTGCGGCGGTCCGAGAGCCGTGAGAGTTGCAGGAAAAGTCTTGTGCTCGAACTCATACATGATCAGCGCAGTACGAAGTTCCCGCAGGTCGCGTAAAGCTGAGGGGCGCTCGTCGCCTATCCGTGCCCGTAAGGGATGCGAGTACAGGACGAAGCCTGCTAGGAGGGCAAAGAAGACAGCAATCCCCATTGTTATCCATTTCGCATCTGAACTGGCCAGCGATTTCCGCTTACTCGGCGATAAGTGGGACGTCCGCATTACACTCCGAACGAACACAAACGCTCGTCTTGCGTGGTCACTCGGTGTTGCCTACCAGATCATTGTTCACCTCACAACCCAATTGGTGAGATGATGAGTCGGAATTATGACAGGAGTGGAACGATGTTTTTGATCGCAAAAACGGCGCTGGTGACGTGCGCGTTCTACGTAGGAATAGCCATTCTTTTGGAGGCCCTGCTGCTCGGTGTCACGCACTGGAAAGGCAGCGTATTCTTCTCGATCAATTTCAAGGCTTGGGCGCTCATTTTCGGCCTGATTTGGCTGGCTTCGTTTGCCTTGTCTTGGCGCGTCACAATAGTCCCGTTGCTTGCGAAGTTTCCACGCCGCTAGGATAAATGTCGCAACCAAGGCGATTTAACCAAATAATCGGCCTTGTCAGTGTGCTAGCCGCTTGAGTTTGGTCCAGTGATTAGGCGACATTTTCATCATCGATCCTGCATCGGCAAGAAGATCATAATTCTTGTGTGAAATCGGATTGCCCGTGTCCTCGATTTTCCAGCACAGGAAATCAAGGGCGAGACCCAATTCATTTGCGGCCAGAAACTCTTCGAAAGTCTTGTCCTCTTCTGGAGTAAAGAGGGGTGACACCTGTTCCCGAATCTGCTTCAACAGACGATTGACTGTCTCACAATGTTCAATCCAGTCGGTGCGCTGCATGTCGTGGTTGATTGTAGACGAACAGTGAGGCAAGCCGCTCATGTCAGTCTCCGATCTTCCTGTTATTAGATTGTTGTGGTAAACAGGCTCGAAAGTCGCGGTCCCGGCGCTGAAAACAAAACAGTTACTGGCACGACTTTCATGAGGTTTCGCGGGCCGGGGGCCTAGATGACAGGCGTGGCTGTTGAAAAATCGGAGCGGCGGTCGAGCGAACCAGTTCCCGGGCGGGAGTTTCACCCGCTGAAGTCCGGCAGCCTTTCACGGCGCACTTTATCGCCAATTACGGACTGGTATCGAGGCACTCTTGCCGATGTCACTGAGGTTTTTCGATTTCCGACAAATGCCCCAAGGCAGTTTGAGCCAACTCGGCATTCGTTCCTCCCGCAGCCTCAAATAGAAGCAACTGCGCTTGTGTCGCGTTCCCCGAGCGCATCAGAGCTACACCGAAGAAAACTTGAAGCCGTTGTTTGTCTTCCAATTCGGTACGTTTGAATATCTCTCTGAAAATCGAGACTGCTTCGATGAACTTTCCCGCATCGACGAGCGCGCAGCCAAGTCGAGAGTCTAGCTCCGATGCGAAATCTTGATGCTCGGGTTGCACAAGGAGGTCGTGATATTGCGATTTCAGTGAGGCGAACTCTTCACAAGCCATTTCGTATTTCTTCTCTTGTGCGGTCAGGCTCGCTTGGGCAAGTGCGACCTGTGACATCAAGTTTCGGTCGTCGTGTGCGTAGGTTTTCGCCGATTCCAAAAGCTCTCGTGACTTCTTGACGTTTTCAAGCTGAGAATAGCAACTCGCTTCCCCCAACACGATGGCCGCCCGCTCGCTGTCTGTCTCAGTATCTTGCATGAGAGCCGAAAGAACCGAGAGGGCTTTCAGGTTCTGGCCGTCTCGGCTCTGTTGAAGCGCGGACTGTACTACATTCCAATCTACGGGCAAGATTTGAACTCCTGAACTGGAGCGAAGGAACGCGGCTTTATGATAACTGACGAAATCAGACGATTTCGCTCTTTGAGAATTGGCCCGTGGGTCAGTGAGCGTAATCGGATTGTTCGCCAAGTACGTTAACCGTCGCCAACAACCATCATTCCGGCCACTCTGGCTCGTTGAGAATGCTGGTGCACCCTGACGAGGTAGACCACGTTTCGCCGCAGTTCGCGATTCGCGGGTCCTGCAACACCTCTTGTGCTCTTCGAGCATACGAGGAATCCGGGTAGGTGTTGACGAGTGTTTCTAGGGTCAGATGGGCAACGTCAAAACGCCTCTGATGTACCGCATCCATAGCCCGGTCGAGCAATACTTTATCTGGATGCGCGGAGCCAAACTCGGCGTAGGGCCGACATGCCGTGAACCCGCACAGCAACGCGCAGATGAAACCCACGATCTGTGTCATGCGATGCATGCCGACTATGGAACCCTGCCAACACAGCTTACCGCACCTTCACCAATTGGCGAGAACAGTTAGCACTTTATCGCAGGTCCCGCCGAGCAGGAATCCGCCGCGGGCGCTCTGGTATCGTTTGTCGGCTGCCGGGCGGAGCGAACCAGTCCCAGGACGGGTTTATCTCCCGCTGAAGTCCAGTACCTCTTCACGGCGCACTATTACGCCAACTATCCCGTGCAAGAGTTGCGTTCGGTACACGTTCTAAAATGGGCAACGACTCGGATGTTACGCTCCCGGCCAACGCGGGTTTGCCTCTTGCTTCTCGCGACTCTGACGAGCACACAGTGGGCTTACAGCCAAGCCGCGAGTCAAGGCCATGCTCTAACCTTGTCCGCTGATAAAGACTCTGTTGTACGCTTTTATTGCCAGCCCCCTGACGGCGAGTATTTCCACGTGGCACTGCTCTTCCGAGTTGTAGAAAAAAACGACCCACGATGGAATACAGCGCCGGTGTCCGATGTAGGTCGAACAGCCTATGTTTCCTTTTCGGAAATGCGGCAGCTTATCACTGCGCTGTCCGTCGCACATTTGTCTTGGCACGAGTCGACGAAAGTCGAGGGTCTTGAAACCTACAAGACTGTCTACTCGTATCGCTGCATGGCCGTCAAAGTGCTGTCCGCGAATGGGATGGCTAAAGCCACAATCGAGCCAGACAAGATTTGCGAGACGCTCACTCATCTGGACCCAGCAGTGCAAACGCCACGCGCTTTATGGGAGTTTCAGTTTTTTCGAACGCAATATCGCTGTCGGGTCCCCAAATTCAACCCCAATGCCTACCGTGAGCGGGTTCCGTAACGCCAGCTATCTCCCACTTCACTTGCAATTGCACCAACTTGCGCTCCTGTGGCTTTCTACATGCGCAAGTCGAGAGCTATCGAAAGCGAGACAAAGTTTTGCGTCCCAAAAATCAACGAATTTGAATCGAAATGACTGTATCTGTTTGTTGTCTGAGGTGACTACAACGACGTGTTCTTCGCCCCAGCTTAAGCTCAAGGGCTCGATCTTCATCGGCTGGTCGTGCGGCCAAGCCAGTTCCTCCCGCTTGTCGATACGCAGTTTTAATGGGGCAGAGTCGTATTCTCCAACTGGTGAGCCTTTGGTTGCAACCGGAAGAACACAGACCGTTCCAAACTGCGGTATTCCATCAAGATAACGAGGAAACTCCGATAGTTTGTCGTAGTCACCAACGGAAAACGGCGCGTAGACGCCGAATAGATATTGAAACGCTGGTTGCCCACTGATGCCGTGCTTGAGTGTACCCACCTTCAGCATCCCTATTCCAATGGCGTTCGCACGCCGAAAAGTGACTTTCACGCACAGAGGTAAATCTCCATTCGCATCCGGTATGGGGTCTTTCAAATCGCAGTCAAGACTAAGCCTCCACCACAACTCGTCGATTCGTGCTGGGCCACGGAGAAGCCAATCCTCAAGCCGTTGCGACGAAAGCGCCGAGTCAATCTTCGCAACGTCAATGGACTTCGCGTATCGCAACACCTCATCTTCGGTGTATGCCTGATCCTGTGCCGCAGAGAAAGCGCCAAAGATTAGAACCATGACCACGGTGAAGTATGAGGGTGGAAGGCGCATATATCCGATACTCATACGCCAGCAACAACAGAAAGTAAAGGCAGTCTGTTGAAAACAGTTAGCACCTTATCGCAGGTCCCGCCGAGCAGGAATCCGCCGCGAGGACTCTGGTGTAGTTTGTCGGCTGCGGGGTAGGAACGATCCAGTTCCCGGCCGGGAGTTTCACCCGCTGAAGTCCCGTGGATTTCAAGGCGGACTGTTTCGCCAATTAGGAATCCGTACTTCTTGCGCCCGCACTTACGCGCTGGTAGGCTCTCCTGCGATGAATGGTCGGCCAATAATTTGGGCGTTCGCAATCGCCGCAGTCACGTTCGCCCTGCGCAGGACTCTGGCGAGACTCGAAGATGGCGAGCCGATATTCCCGAAGTTGAGCTCGTTTAGGCGATTGTGGGCAGGAGGATTGAGCAGCACTACTGGGAAGGAAGCACAGGAGCTTATCGTGACGATCAGACTCTGTTCCGGCGGCATGGGCGACAAGGAGGAGCGAGGGCGCATTACGGCTTTGGAACACCAGCTCTCCGCTGCGATTGACAACTCTTCCGCCGGGGAGTTTGACGGTGACGAGTATGGTGGCGGAACTTGCACAATGTACATGTACGGCCCCAGCGCGGAACGATTGCTCGCTGTGACGTGGCCCATCCTAAGAGAGTTCGATGCTCCCTCTGGTTCTTATGTAATAAAACGCTGCGGGAGTTCCGACGAAGATGAACACCGTATTCCGCTCGATGGGTAATGCAGATGGTTAACCACAGTTTCTAGCTCATCGCATTTCGCTGGCGAAATCAGATATCACCAACTGAGACTTGCTCCACTCGCGCCTCCGCACCACACACCAGCCCACAACGTAGCCAGAAAGGTATGGCTCTCGTTTCGCCCCGTGGCCCGTATACCCGCTCCTTCGTTGACTCGGCCTTGGCAGCACGCCTAACATTGCAGCCCTGAGCGTCATGATCGGCCAAACCATCTCGCACTACCGCATCATTGAGAAGCTGGGGGGCGGCGGGATGGGTGTGGTGTACAAAGCTGAAGACACGCGCCTGCATCGCTTCGTCGCATTGAAATTCCTGCCTGAGGACGTGGCCCGCAACCCGCAGGCACTCGCCCGCTTTCAACGTGAAGCCCGAGCCGCATCCGCACTGAACCATCCCAACATCTGCACGATCTATGAAATTGACGACCAACACGGGCAAGCGTTCATCGCCATGGAGTTTCTGGACGGGGTGACGCTGACGCATCGCATCGCGGGTCGCCCACTCCCAATCGGAACACTCTTCGCTCTCGGCATCGAGGTTGCCGATGCTCTTGATTCTGCTCATAAGGGAGGCATCGTCCATCGTGATGTCAAGCCTGCCAACATATTCGTCACCAAGCGCGGAAATGCTAAGGTTCTGGACTTCGGTCTGGCGAAAGTCGTGACTTCAACGAGTTCTGCCAACCACGTAGACGGCACTCTTGACCGCTACGGCCCTGATGGAGACCTCGTCATCGCAGCGGCCAGCACACAGACCGGCTCGATGGACGAACAACACTTGACCAGTCCGGGAACCATGCTGGGGACTGTAGCGTACATGTCGCCAGAGCAGGTCAGGGCGAAGCCATTAGATCGGCGGACGGATTTATTCTCCTTCGGAGTGGTGCTATACGAGATGTCAACGGGACAACTGCCTTTCAGGGGCGAAAGCTCTGCCGTCATTTGCGAAGCAATCATGAATCGCGAACCGGAATTCCCGAAGCAACTCTCTCCAGATTTCCCGCCCGGTCTCAAGGAGATTATTCACAAGGCATTGGAGAAGGATCGAGAACTTCGCTACCAGCATGCCTCTGACCTGCGAAATGATCTGCTGAGAGTGAAGCGGGATTCTGAAACCAAGAAAGTGGCAGTGGGCACTTCAGCGGTAGACGTACAACGCGTCCAGCAGCAACCCCGCATACTAGAAGCCGCTGCTCCCGAACAATCGACCGTGGGAAGGTCAACCGAAGTAGTGGCGATGGTTCGGCGCACAGACTCCGAAGGACTACGTGCGTATCTCGATCACGAACCTCATTCTGCCGTAACCTCGGAAGATGTGCGTGAGAAGCCATTCGAACTGGAATTTGTTTTGGACGCGCAGGGCAAGGTGCAACCAGCGGAAATCCTTCTTAGGCTTGAATCACCTGACTTTCAGCCTCCATCCCAAACAAAAAAGTTGCGAGTGCCGCCGCTGGGTAATTCGCCATTGTGCACATTTCTTATTAGGCCCACTGTCCCCGGCGACCTCGTGGCAAATCTTGAGCTTTTGAGAGGGGACGAAATTGTTGTTTCACGTCGGGTCAAGACTCGCGCCTCAGTTGAAGGTGTTCCGATAGGAACTGGTGTGAGCATAGTCTCGATACCGCTAGCGATTTTGGTTTACGATCCCGACGAAAGAACCAAAACCATGTTTGGAGGAAATTCGGCCGTGCCTCAGCGGAATTCTGCTGCGAGGCGGATCACAATGACCGCCACCGTTGGGAGGTTCGAAGAGCCAATGACATTGAGCCTTCCGACCGGGGGTCCCACTCCCATTGAGCCAGCAGATAACCCGGAAGGAGCAGGGACAAGGTCAATAGTCCCCCCTAGATCGACTGAGTACACAGAGATTTTGGGATGCTCCGTTCCAGCCCCACAACTCCCGCCGACTACTGCCACTAGAATGGCCATCCCCATCCCTCCGGTTCCAACATCGCCGCCTCCCAAGCAGCCAACGCTCCCACATTCAGCAACACCGTCACACTCGCGACGATGGAAAAACCTATTTGTGACGGCGTCCTTTCTGACGCTTTCGTTCATGGTGATACTAGCCAGTGTTTTGTACCAAAGGCCACACATACAAGCAACAAAATCACTAGCGCCGTTGGCTGCTACTCCTGCTGCTCCTACAAATGCTCCTTCACATGAGGCAGAGATCGCAGCAAGTTCCGAGGCAAGACAGTGCATCGACCGTTATGAGACCGCCTACCAACTTAAGGACATCAATAAAATGGTTAGAGCTTGGCCTGCGCTAGGAAGCGACACCCGAAGAAAGAACGCAATCAAAGACAGCTTCAGGCAAGCGCAGGCGGTCGTCCTTCAGCATGAGTGTGCTACACCTATCATGTCAGGAGATACGGCGTACTACCAGTGCACTGAGACGATGATAAACACCACAAACGGAAAGGTGCAGGAACCTCAAACGGATACTGTTGAATTTGTGTGTCGGAAGACCTCAACAGGCTGGGTCGTCGATAGTCGCACTATAAAGTAGAACTTGGCCGGGTGCTCAAAAGCGTAATTACTGCTGCTCAAACTCTGGACAACCCTGATTTCGAATGTGAGGAGCCCCGCACGGTGACTCGCGGAATTGCCGCAAGACGCCCCAGTTGTTTTGTGGTACCGGGTGGAGCGAACCAGTTCCCGGGCAAGAGTTGCACCCGCTGAATCCCAGCGCCTTTCACGGCGCACTGTTACGCCAACTATGGAACGGTGGAGGCTCTATTTGCGGTAGCAATGAGGCTCGTACTCCTGACAGTCTTCCCCGGAATCATCGATGTCGATGTGATCCTGAATTGTACCTTTCCCGTTCTTCGAGAAATTGATTTCCAGATGCGTCCCATCGCACCGCTCATAACTCTGAAGCACAGCGAAACTAACCAGATCGTCGGAACCTTTGGAGTTGAACTTGGCGAAGTACCTTCCTTCCGCCAGTGGCTCTACCAGAAAGTGGCCGTGTTGGTCAGTTCGCGCACTCTTGAGAAGCGTTCCGCAACATTTCCTGTCTTGGTCGGGTGCGAACAGTGAGAAGGGCTGCCTCGATAGACGTTTTCCTTCGACCTTTATTTGTCCAGCAAAACAAGAAACTGGTTCAAACCCTTCCGACGCATATGTCTGAGCCTTTTTCCACCGTGCCATCATGGCGTCCGATTGATTCGACTGCGGATACATGCCAGTTGCGGAAACGAAGAATACCGCAAATATTGCGTCTCTCATGGGCAAAGTATACGTCCAGAGCGGACCAGGGTGAAGCCAAACCGCGCGGGACCGTTTCGCGGGGTGGAACGATCCAGTTCCCGGGCGGAAGTTTCGCCCGCCAGGACGAGAACATCGCTACAATAGAAAAGTTCTTTTTGTGCGGGGGAGGGATGAACTTCGACGATGCGCATAAAGTCATTAAGAGGGGCGATCTCAGCCGTCTGCGAGGTGAATTGGAAAGGGGCCTTAGTCCGAATCTCTGCAATCAGTACTCATGGACTTTACTGATGGTTGCTGCAATGGAGGGCAACACAAGCATCGGAAGACTCCTCATCGAAAGCGGCGCTGAGTTGGACACGCGCAACAACCATCGAGACACGGCGCTCTCGCTCGCAGCACACACGGGCCATCCGTCGTTCGTCGAACTCTTGCTGGCAAGTGGCGCATCTTTGGAATGCTACCCTTTTGGAAACCATCTGGAGGTTTGGCTGGATTGGCTGGGTAAGCATCATGCTTGTCCCCCAAAGGAGCTAGAGCGGATTCGAGGATTGTTCGATTCTGAGCGCAAAATCAGGGCTGAAGCCAGTCAGCGAAACAGTTGTTGTTAGCGATTTCACTCTTCGAGAATTGGTCCACGTGGTCAGTGAGCGATTTACGCCAACCACCTATTTCAACATCAAAGCCCTAGTGCCAAAAACCTTGTCCAGCCAGAACTTTCCACTCTTGGAATCTCGTTCGATGAAGGGCGCTAGATACGCGACACAGAGCGCGATGAATCCAAGGAGTGTTCTTAGCAATGCGGTCCGCACAGTCAGTGTGATCCCATCCTCGGCAATCACCTGATACCCCACAATGCAAGCGCCCGGTGAAGGTCGGCAGCGGGTTAGCGGAAAGGCGTAATACAAGAATTCCGAACGATGTACTTGGCCCGCACGAAAAACCCGCTGTGCCGCACGGGGAACTCGTCGTTGTCCGGGCAGATGGATGTGGAGAACTGGGGTCAGATGGACGACGAGTACTGCCATGAGCACTCGGAGCGTCTAAGGAAATCTTCTGAAGATTTGGAGAAGCAAGCGCAGGATCGCCACAGAATAACGGAGTTCACGGATTTCGTATTCCGTGAGGACTCGGGCGTCGTGCCCGCGATAGAGGCAATCCTCGCAACTGGCACACAGGCTGACGCCGCTCGATTCCTTGCCACAACGGACGCCGGATTCACCCGAATGCGCAATCGCCTACGTCAGTTGGGCAGGTGTTTCGAGAATCGGGAGCCTGTGCCGAGGCAGCGGGGGCCGTACAAGAAGCGAGTGAAGACCCGAATCAATGCCTGCATTCTTGCTGCATGAACGCGGAGAACGACCACTGAGCACCGGATCGGCAGCGATTCGGTGCCTCGATTTCAGGGTCAAACCCCTAATGCCGGAGGCTCAAATCCGCCTGTCGGGTCAGGGAAGGGAAGAGTTCGTGGAATACGACGGGTGACTGGCAACCTATACCGAAACGGTAGGTCGGGCGGGTTCGGTGCATTGCAAGCCCCCGCAACCAACGCAATCATAGAGTTACGAGGAATTTAGATTTTCGATTGTGGTCTGAAATGCAGCAGAGCAGAGGCCGTCCAAGTGACGGCCTTTTACTATTTGCCGCGGTCTTGCAGCAGCACCCGCTGCACGACCGACGTGTTGGCTTTGCGCTTCGCTTCCATGAAGGCTCCGCCGTAGACGTTCATCGTGGTTGAGATATTGGCGTGACGCATGAGTTTCTGTTGAACGCCGAGCGGCGCACCATAGCTGCGGCCACCTATGGAACACATTTGACACCGGGGGAGTTTGCCCCGCCTGTCTTCACCAGTGGACTGCGACCCAGTGCCGCTCGTGCAAGCGGTGGTCGCCGCATTCGGATTGGTATGCGGAGTAAAGAACTCTAATTCACGGGATTGGGTTCTACAGCGAGCCGGTGCGTTCCCAGCCACCGGGGTAGGTGGTCTGTGGGGACTTTTTGGGACCAAAGATCACGGCTGTCCCGCTTGTGTTGTCGTTAGTGTTGTGCCCAACCCCGCATAAAGGTAGTGATCGCCGAAGGCCTTTCTTAGGGCTGCGAACGCTGGCTCTCCATGCGCTTTAAGCTAGCTATACCACTTCTTCGCAATCAATCACCACTTTATGGTGAACCGCCGAGTGCGTGTTAAAAGAGGAGGGCGACTGGCGGCAACAGGCGTCACTCAAAACCCCTTTTCAAAAGTCGATGAGCATTATGGCGATATTTCAACATCTAGTCTGGTTTGTTGGGCGAAGGCATACAAGGCTGCACGCCATCCTCCTGCTTTTCGCCGTCGAAGTACTCTCGGTCGCAGCGAATCAAATCCGTCAGATATCCCCAATCTTTGAACCGCGGCAAAGGGGCGTAGCGGCCCTCCTTGTTCCACGCTGCCCAATACTGTTGCTTCTTAAAACTCAGCTTCTCTACGGTCTCGGCTTCGGGAATAGGCCGTCCTTCAACACGCACAGTCCGATAGACAATTCGGCTGGTAACTACGAGTTTGTCGTGCTCTTGATACCAATGCCCAATTGCGACCACATCTCCATCTCCCCGAGAAATTGACACGCTTCCATCCCCTTGCTTTATTGCATAGCAGTCTACTTGCCCGTATTCACCTGAGGGGAAGAAGACCCGTATTCTCACCGGACCGGACTTGATTTTGCTGTGCAGTTCGGGGGGTGGGGATTCCCATTTGATTGGTGTTGAAAACGTTGCCCACTCTGGCTTGATTTGCGGTATCTGCGCCGCGCAGGTTGACGAACACGAGGCCAGCATCCAGAAGAGCCAATGGTTGATTTTCATCGCCTGAGCTATGCCTGATTAATCACTAGGAAACCACGGTCATTGTATCGCTGTTGTGAACAATTACACGTTTTGACCGCTGTCCCGGCGCTCCTACTTGTCCAGCCCCGCTGCCCTTAGTTGCTCGATAGCACTCCAATCGGGCGGCGATGCCGTTGCCCGACTACGCCAAGGTGCGCCAGCGGCCAACCAGAGCCTCCGTAGCTCAGCGTGCGATTTGCTGGCATCGTCGTACCCAAACTCTGTACCGCACGAGGGACAGATTTCGAACGAAGCACCTCTCGCTTTGTCATAGGCGGTTCCGCAAGTTTTGCGTAGCCGCAGACCGGGCAGTTGTATTCCACAGGACAAGAAGTATATTTGACGAAATCAGATGGGATGAGAATGCCGGTCTCCGGCGGTGTAAGCGATGGCAATCGGAGCGGCGGTCGGGCAAACCAGTTCCCCCTGCGGAGCTTGCACCTGCTGAAGACCAGCGCCTTTCACGGGGCACTGCTACGCCAACTGTCCTACACTTCAATCCCAGTTGCCAAGGAGCCGTCGGAAGTCTTACGCTGGCAGGCGAGCGAAATGTATGCGCAAAGTCGTTCTTCTGTTTGTATTTCCGGCTCTTCTGCTGTCGGGATGCACTAAGAAATCGGCCAACTCTCAGTCTGAATTTTCAGCGGACATTCGGATAATCACGCCATTT
>Ga0210399_10003143_pt1 | contig 12848 bp, 16 predicted proteins | sample IncBWC14MmetaG_FD_150865 | JGI IMG/M metagenome (GOLD analysis project Ga0210399, IMG submission 150865) | Forest soil microbial communities from Barre Woods Harvard Forest LTER site, Petersham, Massachusetts, United States - Inc-BW-C-14-M | ecosystem: Environmental > Terrestrial > Soil >... | reverse complement strand
CAATCCGTCTGCGCGGTCTGCCAGTCCCAGATTTGCGTTCTGTTATTTTGTGAATCATGGCCGGCCTTTGTGGCTCCGCAACTGAATGTACGACTTACGGTAGGGAGATTTCTGCGCGCTGGATTGACAGAAATTGCTGCGAATTAGCTTTGCGTGCGCGAAGAGCGTACGGCGGCAGCGTGACCGATCCCTCGCGAGGTATCGGCAACCGTAACAACGGGTTTACTCGTATGAATTCACCTGCAAAGTCGCGCGAAGCGCAGACTGGATGCAGCTCAGAGCGTGCCTCATCCCTGCCCGACGCACGCGTCATTAGATTGAATATTCGGGCCCTCTCCAGTTGTCGGCTGCTACTCCGATCTTCATCGCAGCGCTTAGCCACGCAAGCACGTTGCACCCCCGGGCTCGCCGTCTTCGTAGGCCGGTCACGCAATCGAGCGCGCGATGGGCGGGGTCGCGATATGAGACGCACCGTCACCGATCCTTTAGGACCGCCCGGCGTCCCGATTCGTATTCCGGACGTTGCACGAGAAACAGGGCGGGTGCGTCGGCACGCTCGATGCGTACGCAGGCAATGACAACGATGGGCACGCGGATTCTATTCGCACTCGTAGCACCCACGCACAATCGTGCGCGAGCCCCGATGAGCCTGATTGAGATTGTGTCGGTGCTGGTTTGTACAGCAAACATCTCGGCGCCCCCTAATCTTCATAACGGTATCAAGGAGCTTTTATTAGCGGTGCGTGAGAACTCAAGGTGCCGCGAAGCAAGCCCTGGTGCCGCTAACCCAATCGAAATCGAACCAGACACGAGGAACTTCGACATGACTATTCAAAACAATCTCTCAGGCAAGACGACGCTGGTCACCGGCGCCTCACGGGGCATCGGCCGCGCAACCGCTCTGGCGCTCGCGCGGGCAGGTGCTCAGGTCATCGTTCACTACAGCACTGGCGAGAAGGAAGCTACGGCGGTCGTCGCCGACATCCACAGCGCCGGCGGCAAGGCCGAAAAAGTCACCGCCGATCTACGGGCGACGAATGGACCTCACCTGCTGGCGAAACGCGTGCGTGCTCTCGTCGGGTGCCGCCTGGACATTCTCGTCGCCAACGCGGGAATCGCCAAGGCGGCATCGATCGAAGAAACCACCGTGGAGGATTTCGACGCGTTGTTTGCGGTCAACGTGCGGGCTCCTTTCTTCCTGGTCCAGCAACTGTTACCCGTCATGCGCAAGGGCAGCGGCGTGATCCTGCTCTCCTCGCTCGCTGCACACGCTGCGGTTGGCAATTTGCCGGCGTACTCGGCTACCAAGGGCGCCATCGATACGCTGGTCAAGCATTTCGCGTCCGCGCTCGGTGAACGGGGCATCCGCGTCAATGCGGTAGCCCCGGGCGTGGTGCAAACCGAGATGTCGAAATTCGCCGCGACGGATGCGGGACGGGATTTCACCCTGGGGATGCAGGCATTCAAGCGCCTCGCTACACCCGAAGACATTGCCGCTGCGATCACCTTCCTCGCATCCGATCAGTCCCAGTGGATCACCGGCCACACGCTGCGCGTCGACGGCGGTTCGAAGCTCTAAACCATCGTGAATTCGTGTTCGCGCCTGATTCTGCCATGCACGAGATTGCTCGAGATTGTATCAACTGTGAAGCTGCCTACACACATCTGAAGGCCCACGAAATGAGGCGTGCTAGATCACTTGCGCTTGCATCTCATGCGGTCAAATAGCCGGGGATGATAGGTGGGTATTTTCGAATCTCTCCGACCGCACCAATTTAACTCCGGCGCATCAATTAGCGTGAAGCGCATGAGTGGACAAGGCCGCGCACGCGCGTTCAAGCCAATCGAGCGGCCGATGCTCCATTCTTGACGCGGGTGAATGGTTGGGCGCGCCCAACGCGCAATGGATTAGGAGCACGACATGCACATGAGCCATAACACGTCTGACCGTGGCGATGACCTCGAGCCAAGTCCCCGCATGGCGGGGTATTTCCGGGAATCCATGATAAGACTATATGCGTACTACCTCGCGGAACATCGAGGATTTGCACCGGGCCATGAGGTTGAAGACTGGCTCACTGCAGAACGTCAGTTGCAGACGATCGAATCGGCATGGCCTTAGTCATTTAGGACCGCCTTCGATACCGGGGCGGATCTTACTTTGAACGGCGGAATGAATGAACCGACGCACACGAAGTCACGTCGCGAATCTCCGAACGGTGATTCTCTGCGGGACACGCTAGGCCGTCCGCATTGCGCTAAAAGCAGTGTTGAGCAACTAGCAACACATATCAAGTGGAGGATGGCTCCAATGACTGACGTAGTGAAGAAACACAGCATTTCGAGTGAGTTGGCACAGAGAATGGTCGATGCAGCTGTGGCAAAAGCCAGGGAAATCGGTGTTAGCGAGAACGTAGCGATTCTCGACGACGGGGGCAATCTCAAGGCATTCAGCCGGATGGATGGGGCTCCTATCCCGACCATAGAAATTGCGCAGAATAAAGCGTACACAGCTCTGTTCGGCGTCTCATCGCAGGACTTTTTCAACTTTATCCAGGGTGATCCGTCGCTTTTGGCCGGCATCCCCACGCTTGCGCGCATCGCGGCGTGGGGTGGAGGGTTTCCTATTAAGGTGGACGGGGAAGTCGTCGGTGCGATCGGGTTGAGCGGGGCGCCCACGGTGCAAAACGACGTCGATTGCGCACGCGCAGCCTTAGCTCTCATATCCGATGCAGTGGCTGGTGACCTCAAGAGGTAACGATTCGGTATAGCAAAACTACACTGGTGACCGGGGGCTTCACGACTCGATAAGCGACATCAAGTCCCACCGAACAATGCGATGCAGGAAGATGAGGTTTTATGAGAGCGGATATTGTAGCTGGCGCAGTATTTCCCGATTATGAACTGACCGATCACACGGGCGAACATCGCAAGCTTTCGGACCTGCAGGGACCAGACCCCACGATTCTGGTGCTCAGCCGCGGAGGTTTCTGCCCGAGGGACATCCGTCAGGCCGAGGGTCTGGTCCAACTATACCGCGAGATGGAGGTCGGCTACGGCCGCCTGGTCACAATCAGTACCGACAACCTGCTTGCGACAAATGACTACCGCAGCGGCGCTGGCGCTCATTGGACCTTTTTATCCGATCCGGGACGCAAGGTTCAAAAGGACCTCGATATTGCCGAGTACACGGACCCTGAGCACAATCCGATGATCCCGTACGTCATCGTCCTCGAACCTGGTCTCGTTATATTCAAGATCTATAACGGCTACTGGTTTTTTGGCCGACCGACCATCGAAGAGCTTCGGCAAGACTTGCGTGCTGTGTTGAGGAAGTGCCGTCCGGACTGGGACATCACCGAGCTCAAATTGAAATCCGCATGGGAACAGGGTAAGCGTGACCAATTTTATCCCTATGACAAGACCATCGCGCAGGTGTTTCGGGACGGTAGAGGATTTTGACAACCGCTTTGCGACAAACCACCGTAAGCGCTGCGTGGCGGCCGCGCTGGGGATCCCAGGGCCGTCAACAAGGTATTTTTATTCTTCGGTAGCGCGGCCCCCGAGAGCGTGCATCACATTCTAAAGCGTTTGCCCCCCCTCGAAGGGGCTACGTTCATAGGGCTCGATTGGGCCGAGGCGGCGGACTGCCCGTCACTTTATTCTACCGAAGTGCAGCGACTATTTTCCATGTTCCCCGGGGGCTGGGCGGGTGTCGCCCTGATAATTCTGAGAGTGTGCGCGGGCGGCTCGTTGCTAATGTGCGTGTTCACTCGCGGTCAGTTCGCCTCGCCGCCGAGCTGGGCTGCGATCGGGATAGCGTTGATCCTCCTATTGATGGTTGTCGGCGCTCTGACGCCCATCGCCTGCTCTGTAGGCGCCTTGATCGAAGTATTTTACATGCTGCGCATGCACGGACCCGACGAGCTGCAGGCGATTTTCGCGCTCCTCGTCACCGTGGCTCTCGCGCTGTTGGGGCCGGGGGCATACTCTATCGACGCGAAACTATTCGGCCGGCGTCGGATCGTCGACAAAGACTGAGCCGGCTTCTCCGGTCTTCGCGTCAATCCTTCGAGGCCCACCCGGTAAGGAGGCAAGAAGGTGAGAATTGCGAGTAATCCCACAGTACCCAGGCAGGAAATACCATGTCGTAACTCCCGACGAGACTGGTCCGGCGCTCAGGCCGGCGCCATGGCTCGGGCACGACGCCATGTTCCAGGGCTCTCGCCGGCAAAACGGCGAAAGAGCCTCGTGAAGTGCGCTTGATCGGAAAGACCACAACTCAGCGCGATCTGTGCCAGGGTCGTCGTCGTTGTCAGCATCAGTCCTTGCGCCCGTTCGACTCGCCGTCGCATCAAGTATGCGTGGGGTGAATCGTTGAAGCTTCTCCTGAACGCGCGGGAAAAGTGAAAGGGACTTAATCTTACTAAGTCGGCAAGTTCGGCGGTCGTGATCGGAGCGTCGATGTGGGATTCGATGTGTGTGAGGACTTTGCAAACTTGCCAGGGTGCGAGGCCCCCACGAGGAATCAGACCGGAGGCTGGCGCGGCCTCAGGAGGGATCTCAGAGCGTTCCGGCTCGATTGTGTCGGCGAGGTTAAGAATCGCCCGGGCGCGCTGAATATTGTTCTGTACGACCTCCGGCTCATCCTTCAAGGCGTCACTAACCGCGTAGACGAGTGCAGTGATTGCGCTTCTGAGGCGTTCAAGCGTATCGGGTTCCTCTTCCGATCCGAGATCCGAAGCACCGCGCAACGTGTCGATACTTGGCCGACACTCGACAGTGATCCCTCGGCGAGCTTGCGGGAGTGTCGTTGATGCATAACTCACGAACTTATCCCGTAATACGGAAGTTGAGATATCTAGTTGTGCCGTCGTGTCTTGCATTTCAGATTCTCCATACGAGACGTTGCCAACGTTCCGCATAGACCAACGAGAAAGACTCGGGATGTTGGTCTGTCGCCGCCGGTTCTCATCCTCGTGGACCAACCGCCGGTAATCACAGGCTGCGCGCGAGCGCGCAGATCCTGTAGACCAATCTGGGCTCATCTGAGGTAGCCCTTTGGAACCCTTCCAGATGGAAGGATAGACGCCTGTCGGAACAGATACTCAGTGGAAGTTCAGAAATTCATCGGCGCACCGAGGTATCGGACGAGACCGAACCGGCGCGCATCATCCAAGCAACGAGGACTCGCGGCGGGCGTGGGAGACGCGGTGATCAGCTTGCGGATAAAGATCTCGACGGCGCCGCTGCCGTTCGATCTTAGAGGCGCACACACTTGAATTGCTCCAGAGAGCAGTCGGCAGCGGCGTATATGCTCCCATACAGAGCGCAATGGCCAGCCTAGCTCCCAAGAGGGGCGAACACTGCCCCGTTTCCGAGCGGAAGCGCAAGGAGGAGCGCCGCTCCTGCCTCCCAGAGTCACCGAACCAATACAGCGGGCCCGGCGACCTGGCTAGAAATTTCGGGGCGAGTCCTTACGCCTGACTGACAGAGGGCGGGAGAGTAACGACGTGCCTCTTCAGGGAGTCCAAATAGTTAGCCCTTCAGAGCCAGATTCTGTCGGAGGAGTTAGTTGTATGATCCTGTCACGATAGCCCCGGGGGGGCGCCATATCATGAACTTTGAAAGTTCCAGCGGGCAACCGCGGTGTTTCCTTGCTCCGTACCTGAGCGCGATCGCGTTGCTTCTCAGCAGTACGTGCGTCCTGAGTCAGGATGTACCGGCATCGCAAACTCTGGCCGAGATGTACCACTCGGGCTTGACCATCCGGGACGGCGTTCCAAGCAGTATCGAGGCGATCGCACAAACGCAGGACGGATATATTTGGCTTGGAACTGATACCGGCCTGTTTCGCTTCGACGGAAAGAGCTTCGAGCGCTACCACCCTACCTCGGGCGAGGATTTACTAACCGGGACAATTCCCAGCTTGATGGCGACGCCAGATGGCGGCCTTTGGGTCGGATATGCATCTGCGGGAGCCAGTTTCCTTAAAGATGGGCACAACGTGAACTTCGGCAAACCAGAAGGCCTGACCGCAGGGTCCATTACTCGTTTCGCTCGCGATAGATCGGGTGTCATCTGGGCGGCAAGCGCTGCGGGTCTGTGGCGACAGGAGGGATCGCTGTGGAAAAAAGTGGATGCTGCCTTGGGATACTCTGCCGATCACGCTGCCAATGTGTTCGTGGACAGTCGGGGTACGGTTTGGGTTGGCTCTGGAAGCGAACTTCTGTATCTGACCGAGGGATCGAAGCGCTTCGAAGTAGGGCTGGAGCAGAAAGACGAAGAGTACCAAATTGCCGAGGCACCAGACGGCTCGCTCTGGATTGGTCTTAAAGATAGCTCACAAGTGAGACCGCTCGCCGGGCCGGATGGCAAGCTGATCGAGCATCCAAAGACATATCAGTATGCGGCGCGCAGACTACGCTTCGGTAAGGACGGTTCGCTCTGGATCGCGACCGACTCGCGCGGTATATATCGCCTTCCGACACCGTCGGCTCTTTCGAGCGCGCCTGTAACTCAGGTAGGCATGGCGCAGCATTTTTCTGCCAGCAATGGCCTCACGAGCGATAACGTCTACGACCTGCTGAATGATCGCGAAGGCAGCACCTGGGTGGTCAGCACGAAGGGCCTCGACCATTTCAGGCAGGCGGCGCTTACTGTGGTCAATCTGCCGAAGGACACGTTTCGAATCGCCATCGTTTCAGACGGCCCCAATTCGATCCTGGCCGGGCACAAAAGCATCGTGCATATCGACAGCACCAGCGTTGTCGGTGTTAACGGATCTGTGAAATACATCACCTGCGCCTATCGAGATCCACAAGGCACCATCTGGATCGGCGAAGAAGACGGACTTTGGCGTTATACGTCGGGGCGCCTCATTCCGGTACGCCTACCCAAGGGCCTGGATCCATTCTTTCACGTGGCGCAAGCAATCACCATGGATCGCAGCGGTGGCCTCTGGGTCTCGTTCCTGCACACCGGCTTCATGTACTACGCTCACGGGCAGTGGAGCAAACCCCCGTTTCCTTCCGCGGCCATCCACGAGCCGGGGTTGTCGGCCTACACTGACTCGAAGGGCCGAGTGTGGTTTGGTCTGAAACATAGCCGAGTGGAAATTCTAAGCGGCAGCGATCAGATTCGTTACGGGCCCGAGACCGGCCTCGAAGTTGATGACGTGACCGCTATCTATGAGCGCTCCGGGCAGGTCTGGCTCGGCGGGAGGGAGGGCGTTGCGTTCCAGAAGCAAAATGGTTTCCATTCGCTTCATCTCGAGGGAGACGCTCCGATAGAGGGCGTGAGTGGGATCATTCAACTAACATCGGGTGATCTGTGGGTAAATCAGGCCTCAGGTGTGCTTCGGATCGCTGCCGATGAAGTAAAACGGGCCATCCAGAATCCCGAGTACCGGGCGCGGTTTGTGCTTTATAACTATCTGGACGGGATGACGGACACCGCCAGTCAGATTCGCCCCAATCCGACCGTGGTGCTAACCGACAGCGGCCGGCTATATATCGCATCTCGCACAGGAGTTGCTTGGATCGATCCGGATCCTACCAAGGCCGCGGCAGCCTCGCCGGATGTGTTCGTCAAATCGATATCGGTCGACGGCAACGTGACCCGAGATCCTAAGGATCTTCGTCTTCCCGTCCACGCCAATGCAATCGAAATAGATTATACCGCCACGAGTCTTCTGATCCCGGAACGGGTGCTGTTCCGCTATAAGCTCGAGGGATTCGAAAGGGACTGGCAGGACGCTGGGGCGCGCCGGCAGGCATTCTATTCAGGGCTTGCTCCCGGTCGATACCGGTTTCGTGTGCTGGCTTGCAACAGCGACGGGAGGTGGAACGAGAGTGGAGCCAGCGTTGACTTTGAAATTCCTCCATCATTCATACAGAGCCCGACATTCAAGGTGCTGTGCGCCATTTTGGCTATGGCGCTGCTTGCCCTGCTCTATCGCATCCGTCTGCGATTGGTCATGCAGCAGGTCAGAACTCGACTATATGCGAGACTCGGCGAGAGAGAGCGCATTGCGCGCGACTTACACGATACATTCTTCCAGGCGATTCAAGGCCTCCTGTTGCGCTTTAACACCGGAACATCTCTGCTGAAGCCGGATGAACCGGCTCGCGCGATCTTCGATGAGGCGCTCGCTCAATCGGATCACGTCATGAGGGAGGGACGGGAACTGCTGCTGGATCTGCGCACCGGCTTGGGCGAAGCGAGCAGCCTTTCGAAAGCTTTTGCCGCTGCGGAACTCGACTTTCGAAAAATCCGGGACGTTAATTACAAAGTCATTGTTCACGGTGAACCCAAAGCTCTTCATCCGGTTGTGTTTGAAGAAGCCTATCGATTGGGACGGGAAGCTCTAGTCAATGCCTTTCGACACTCACACGCAAGCTCCATCGAAGCGGAGCTGATCTACGAGTCGAACGCATTACGCCTGCGATTCCGCGATGACGGTATCGGCATCGATCCCACAATCCTCACTGAGGGTCGCCGAGCCAATCATTGGGGACTTCCCGGAATGCGGGAACGAGCGAAGAAAATCGGCGCCCACATTGAAATCTGGAGTCGTAGCGGCGCAGGAACCGAAATCGAGGTGCGGATACCCGCCCCGGTTGCTTACGCGACCACTAAGGCGAGGCTTCGATCTCGTTTGTTGGATATGCTATTTCCGAAGGAGCATGAAGTCCTATGAGCGAAATACAGACGATTCGAGTGCTCACCGTAGATGATCACCCCCTGATGATGGCGGGGATTGCGGGAGAGATTAATGCGCAGCCCGATATGCGCGTCGTTGCGCAAGCCTGCGACGGCGATGACGCGATTGCCAAGTTCCGCGCTCACAGGCCGGACGTGACGCTTATGGACATCAGAATGCCGAAAGTGAACGGCATCGATGCGATTACAGCAATCCGCACCGAATTTCCACGCGCTCGCATCGTCGTGTTAACGACCGCCGCCGGTGACATCCAAGCCTTACGCGCGTTCAAAGCTGGAGCGGTTGGGTATCTATTGAAAAACCTTCTACGCACTGAGCTGATCGACACTATACGAATGGTGCATGCGGGCCAGCGCCGTATTCCAGCAGAAATCGCGCAGCAACTCGCGGAGCATGCCGCCGATGATGCGCTGACCGCTAGGGAACTTGATGTGCTGCGAGGAATCGTTAAGGGTCAATCCAACAAGGTCATTGCTTCCAGTCTCCATATCGTCGAGCACACCGTCAAGAACCACATCAAGAGCATACTTTCCAAGCTCGACGCCAATGATCGAACGGGCGCGGCGATGATTGCGGTGCGTCGAGGCTACATTGATCTCTCAGAGCACTCCTAATTTCCCCGATTCCGTGATCAACTCGGCGCCATCCGCACGCGACGATAGTGGACTATGACGTGCGCTCCCGCTGCGGCGAGCGCGACCGATCCCTCGCGAGACGCCAATAGCGAAGGCGGGAGTGTTCGCGATGGCGGGCACAATCACAAACTCCTTCCAGATCTTTGATGTCGACCGGCACTTCAAAATTCGATGATCTAGCCGGCCGTCTTTCCACCATCGACAGAGATGATCTGGCCGGTCATGAAGGACGAATCGTCGGCGGCCAGAAAGAGCACGGCATTGGCGATATCATCGGGCTTGCCAACTCGGCCGAGCGGCACTCTGGAGACCAGCGCTGCCTTCTTCGCGGGCGTCCCAGTGAAGCGATCGAGCATGCCGGTGTCGGTCGGTCCGGGGGCTACGGCGTTGACGCGCACACCGCTTGAAGCCACTTCTAGCGCGGCCGACTTGGTGAGGCCCTCGACTGCATGCTTGCTCGCCGCATAGAGAGCGGCATTAGCCGCCCCTTCGTGGCCGTAGGTCGAGGCGATATTGATGATACTGCCGCTCTTCTGCGCGGCCATCACGCGAAGCTCGTGCTTGAGGCTGAGCAGCGTCCCCAAGACATTGGTACCAAACGTGGCAGCGTAACTCTCTTCGGTCTGGTCGACGATCGGGCCGGGCTTCCCCTCGGTACCCGCCACGTTGACGGCGACATCGAGACGGCCGAAGTGATCCACGGCCTCATCGATCAGGCGGCCGACTTCGTCATCGTGCCGGACATCGGCCTGGACGAAGAAGGCTTCAGCGCCGAGCCGCCGGAGTTCGACTTCGAGGGCCTTACCCTCGGTCGGTCGGCGGCCGGCGACAACCAGACGAGCGCCACTCTTGGCAAACGCCAATGCGGTCGCCCGACCAATGCCGGTGAGTGCCCCCGTGATTAAAACGACTGGCTTATTCATTGAAACTCCTTGATACCGCCGTGACTATTTGAGAAAGGCAATTCACATCGAACCAAAAGGCCACTGACATAACTGCCGTCAAACCAGCACGTGCAAAAGCGTCAGTCAGGTCCCGAATGCACGGGCCCAACCGGATGTGTGCGAGATTGTCACGGGTACTAGCAGGTCGAATTGAATCTGCGTGCGAATCGTTGTCATTGCTTGCGCACTCATCGCGTGCCCGACTGCGCAGCCGGCCATTCATTGTCCTGCGCCACAGCCTTGCCCTATGCGTAACTCACATCAATGGAGAGTCTCGTTTGGAATACACGACAGCGCATCTAGATCTGTTTACCTCACGTGTCGCAAAGGCGAGCTTGCTTGCGCACGCGCCCCTCGATCGCGTGGGGTAGCAAGAAACAAACCGATGCAGCATGCTCGTTCAATCTGGCAGGGTCCTAAACGAGCACATTAGGCACCTATCGCAACCGGCCTCTCGCCTGCTCAAACGAGGGTAATGACCTATGGAAAACAAAGTTGCGCTCGGTACCGGCGGCCTCACCAGGATCGGCAGCCGAGCGGCCGCAAGCGCCTTCGTAAGGAAAGGCGCCAGAATCATCCTATACGATAACCGCGACGAGGCGGGGCGAAGCATTCTCGACGCATGTGACGGTTGGTCACGCCACGCAAACTCACCCCTTGAAGGTCATCATAGAGGTCTGAACGTCATGGCCACTAACACTGGAATCAACCGATGCACCATTCTTTGGGACGAGGACTGGCCATGACACAAGATCAGTTTTTCACTATTTTAGTAAGCATTCCGCTCAAGCCCGGATGCGCCAAGGAATTTTTGGCGCTGCTGGACGACCTCTTCACTGCTATGCATAGCGAGCCAACATTCGTAAGCGCTACCGCCTTACAAGGCGCCGACGATCCTGACACGATCGTATTGTGCGAGACATGGCTCGACCGGAATAACTTTTCCTCTGTCCAACGGAATCGCCCTTATCGTGGCGCCTACGAGGCACGGCTGCCTGATTTGCTTCGCGAACCGCGCCGTATCGACTTTTTCACCGTGGCGAACAACGTCTCACACATTTCAAGCTCTCGCCCCTCTCCTTCGTCTGCGACGTCGAATTAGACATCCGCGCCCAGCCTCGACACCCAAGGAGGACATGCACGTTTTGGACGTGGACAGAGCGATTCGTGAAGGGCGGAATCTATTTCAACGTAAGCTGAATCCCATGTTTGGCAACCGCTTCCCCGACTAACAAGAGGTGGCTGCCCGCCCGAATCAATCTGGGGGCAGACGTTGAGCTCCCCAGCCGATGCGCGCCTCCATTTGGCGTCCGCTCGCTTATCTATTTCTTTAAGTGGCAGTCTCAAAGGCTTGCCATCGCGAATCCCCGGTATCCGTAGCGCCTGCCGACGCGGAACCGTGGTTAAGCTGAACTGACGCACTGATTCGCGCGACGGCTTGAGCTGAATGCAGTCCGCTCCAGCCACAGTGATACACGCGAAAGGCTCTCTGCGGGAAAATGGGAGGCCGCCAACGAAGCGAGCGCAACACAACGCTCGGCACTCCTCGAATAATGCTTGCGGAGAATCGACTTTCATCGTCGGCGGATGAAGCCGCCACTAATCGGGTTAGCACATTCGTGAGACCAGGCCAGCACTTGGATATGTGCGCGGCAAATATCCCGGCATAGCCGACTAAGATTCCGGACATGACCATCGCGCCTTGTCGTCGCAGATACCGAGCAACCCATGTAGTAGGCTTCCGGACAATTGCCTGCGCTCTCAAACCTGGACCGGTTTCGACCCTAGCGGCTACTAGGTAATCCTCATCGATACCATCGTCGATATCGACCATCCCGAGGGTCGCAACGCCCTCCCGAATCCTTGGTAAGACGGCGCGCACCTCCTGAAGCGCAGCGGACAAGATGCACTCATGGGCGACGTAGCACCTGGCGGGTAGAATCGTCACGATGTTGGAGGATGAATCGGCAGCAATGGACAGCAGCGCGGCCGCAGTGGTTAGTGCGTTGACTTCTCGTTTGTCGGAGACAAATCGATGCGGCGGACTCACGAACCACAATGCGGGCTGCCACTGGTCTCGATACTCATCTCTGGCCGTCACCATGATCTGCGCCGGCGGCGCGATTTGCCTCGCGCGATTCAATGCCTTCTGCAGCAGCGTCGCCGGTTCGCCAAGCCGGCAATACTGCACCGGCGATGGTATCTCACCGCGTCCAGTGGACGGCCCATATTCGGGCCCGTGATCGTCTGCGACGACGATGCACCATTGCGCTTTTCGCTTTATAACATGCTCCGTCATGACTAATTGCCGGACCTAATGCCTCCGTCAACCCGTATTGTCTTGGCGCCGTGATCGACGCCGCTGCAGAATAAGAAATAGGCAAGAAAAATACTTGGAGGACAATGCCCCTACTTGCACTTGCGTGCGATGATCCGGAGGTCCTCGCCCATCCGCTTCACTACGCACTCAAAAAAAGCCCGCGACGATCCTCGCTGGCGCCGAAATGGCGCTGGACATTGCAGGCGTGAAAACGATGACCACTT
>Ga0210399_10003140_pt1 | contig 12852 bp, 9 predicted proteins | sample IncBWC14MmetaG_FD_150865 | JGI IMG/M metagenome (GOLD analysis project Ga0210399, IMG submission 150865) | Forest soil microbial communities from Barre Woods Harvard Forest LTER site, Petersham, Massachusetts, United States - Inc-BW-C-14-M | ecosystem: Environmental > Terrestrial > Soil >... | reverse complement strand
ACGCTGTGTGACCAAGCCGACCTGGCTGATCGCTCCATTGATTTGGCTCACTCCGGCAGCTTGCTCCCTGGACGTCGAGGCCACTTCCTGCACCAGGTCCGCGGTCTTCTGAATTGCCGGCACCAGCTCGCTCAACAACCCGCCCGAGCGTTCGGCAACCTGCACATTAGCCGCCGCCAACCCACCGATCTCCTGGGCTGCTGTGCGACACCTTTCCGCCAGATTGCGCACTTCGCCGGCGACCACGGCGAATCCGCGGCCGTGTTCGCCGGCTCGCGCCGCTTCGATTGCCGCGTTCAATGCCAGCATGTTTGTCTGGTAGGCGATCTCCTCGATGACTGCGATTTTCTCCGCGATCGATTTCATTGCGGCGACGGATTCCTGTACGGCCTGGCCGCTCTGTCCGGCGTCTTGCGCACCCTTGCGCGCCATCTGTTCCATCTTGCGGCTGTTCTCTGCGTTCTGCGTGACCGAAGCGCTCATCTCTTCCATGCTGCTGGTCACCTGTTCGACAGCGGCGGCTTGTTCGCTGGTGCCCTGCGAGACGATGCTGGCCGAGGAAGCCACTTGCGTCGCGGCGGTGCTCACCGATCCAGCGCCCAGGCGTACTTCGCCGATCATTTCATTGAGCTTGCCGGTCATTTTGGCCATAGCCCCCAGCAGGCGGCCGATCTCATCACCGCGATCCACGTTGATGGTTTTGGTCAGGTCTCCGGCACTGATGTTCTCCACGACTTCGAGCACGTCTTGGATCGGTTTGGTGATCCCTTTTGAGATCACTAAGGTAATCAAGATGCTGACAAAGATGGCCACCAGCGAGAAAACCACGAGAGCAGTGACAGTTGTCTTGGCTATTTGTTCCACCATTGGCACAAGCACTTCGGCATGACGATTCGTAAGGTCGGTGGCCGAATCTTCGAGGCGATGAATAGAGTCCTTGTACTGAGCAATCGTTTGGTTGCATTCCTGGGGTGTGTGTAGCTTGCCCTGTTCGATCATGCCAATCACTTTTGTATATCCGCCCTCGTAGATCACGAGGTCCGAGCGCATGGATTGCACCGCCACCTTGTCTTCGGGCGACAATTGAAACTTGTCGAGTTCCGCCAGTACGTCATGCAACTTCTGCTGCTGTGCCCTCCATTTGGAAATGTAATCGGACCTCACTTGCGGATCGTCCATGTTGAGTTCGGTGTCTTTCTCAAATCGGCGCAATTCCAGCGTGGTGGATTTGACGCGTGCGGAGAGCGTCACAATCTTGGCGTCGCCGTTGAGAACCCTAAGAGTTTCCCGTGTAATTGCTTCGAGTCCCAGGTAGCCGCTCAAACCCATCGAGATGAGCAGTAAAACGATCAGTCCGAAGCCGATCGCCAACCGCTTGCCTACTGACATATTCTTCAACATAAAACTCTCCTTCGAACAATATTCCGAGTGCGGCCCCGAGCCGCCTCGTACTTCCGAAAATTGGCTTTACCGTGAAACCAGTTCGGCACTCCGGTGGATTGCCTCTCCACAAAGAGCCGGTACATCCAGGATCAACGCCACTCGCCCGTTGCCCAGGATCGTTGACCCGGAGACGCCGCGAATCCCTTGAAACAGCCTCCCCAGTGGCTTGATCACGGCTTGCTGTTCGCCCAACAATTCATCGGCAGCCAAGCCGGCGCGGCCCCCTTGATACTCCACGACAATGATCTTTTCGCGAGCTGGGGCACTGCCGCGACAGTCGAACAGATCGCGTAACCGTACGTAGGGCAATGCTTCCCCTCGCAGGTTGATGACCCCGCCTTCCGCGGAACTGTGCTTTTCTGCCGGCAGCTCGAGGCACTCCTGGACGGAGCTGAGCGGGATGACGTAAGTCTCTGTACCTACTTTTACGGCGAACCCATCAATAATGGCCAGCGTGAGCGGAAGTCGGATCGTAAACGTTGTCCCCTGGCCTTTGCGGCTCTCGACCAGGATTGCGCCGCTCAGCGCATTTACATTCCGTCGCACCACGTCCAGACCCACGCCGCGCCCTGAGAGTTCAGACACTTTGTCCGCAGTCGAAAACCCCGGCTGAAAGATCAGATTGTGAATTTCGGCTTCGCTGAGCCGGACTCCATCGGGAACAATACCTTTTGCTCTCGCGTGCGCCAGGATGCGTTCATGATCGAGGCCCGCACCATCATCGGAGATTTGCACCACGATGTTTCCGGAATCGTGGAAAGCCTGCAGGACGATTTTTCCGCTGGGGTCCTTTCCCATGGCGCGCCGGACTTCCGGCGTTTCCAATCCGTGATCCACGGAGTTCCGGATCATGTGCATCAGCGGGTCATGAATGTGCTCGAGGATGGTGGTGTCAACTTCGACGTCATCTCCCAACACCAGCATGCGCGCAAGCTTTCCGCTTCTTCGGGCGGCATCGCGGACACTCCGTGCAAAGCGGTGAAACGTCGGCCCCACCGGAACCATGCGTATCTTCATCACCAGTTCTTGCAGTTCGAGGAACAGCGCTTCCAGCCCATGATGCGATTCAAGCACTTCGCGCCTGCTGCCTGACAATCCAAGCTTTTCCTCCAGGATCCGCCGCTGACGCCCCTGGGCAATTGCGAACTCCACCGTCAGGTTCAGCATGCGATCCAACTTGCCTACGTCCACGCGCAGATTTTGCACCGCGGATTTGGATCCCCGAGCGCCAGTGGATAAGTCCGGAACAGTTGTTGCTGAACTATCCTGCGCGCCGGGTGCCTCGGCGGGCTTAATCTCAGCCGTCAATTCGATAAGGCGCGCGCTCAATGTCTCGTGCTCCGGTAGAAGACCTGTTTCTCCTTCGACTGCGCGCTTCGCCATTTGCCTCTGCGCATCTACGGTCTGCAACAAAATGCTGATCACTTCCTGCGATGGCACCACGTTGTTGCTGCGGCAAAGATCCAGAAGATCCTCAACATCGTGCAGGAATCTCGCCAGAGCGTCGAACTCCAGCAGGGAAGCATTGCCCTTGATGGTGTGCGCCGCTCGGAACAGCGAAGAAACGAGTTCGCGATCTTCAGGATGCGTTTCCAGCGCGAGGAGCAATTGCTCCATCTGCTGTAAACACTCCTCGGTTTCCTCCTGGAACGACTGCAACAGCATTTCCCGATTGATTTCCATGCTCCCTCTACAAAACCTTTATCTCTGCGTCGCCCGTTTTCGTCTGGAACACAATTCGTTGTCCGCGGTCCACGCCTACGACAGTGGACACCACTGGGATCTGCGCCTTCGTCAGTGTTTCCACCGCCATCTCAACATTGCGGCTTCCCAAGTGCTGCTCTTTGTGCGCTCCCGATTCGCGCATGGAATCGAACAGGCAACCTCCGCCGAACACCTTGGCCCGAAGTTGTGCGCGACTGGCTCCGGCTTCGAGCAGCCTTTGCACCAATATGGAAATAGCCACATTGCCGTAACGAGGCGACGCCACCCCTGTTCCATCCCAGCTCGGCAGCAGGAAGTGCGTGGCGCCGCCAATGGAATTAACGGCGTCCCAGATGCACACTCCAACACATGACCCGAGAATGAGAACTATGGATTTCCCTTCCGCCGAAACAAAAACCTGGCCGGCATGAAGAAAATGAGAACTTGACGTCGCTTCGGCGTGGCTGCCGGCCAGCACGGGTACCGCGAGGCCTGGTGCGGCATGTTTCAGCGGTGAATGCGATCTCATGGCGAAACCTGTTTCCGCTGCAATCTTTGAAACTTAATCGCCACTGCTCCGTAGGTCTCCAGAAATTTCAGCAATTCAAAGTCGGCCCATTCCAGATTGTTCTTCTGCGGGAGCAGGCCAAATATGGCAATGACTCCAACAGTTTCTCCGCTGGACTTCAGGATTACGCACGCGGTCAAATTCTTCTCGTGCGGCAGAAGGGCTGTTTCTGGCTGGCGCTCCCGGAATTGGCTCAAGCCTTGCTGCACTGCGCGCCCAACCATGCCCGCGCCGGTCAGGATGGGCAGCAACGCAGCTGCTTCAACCCCCGAGGACCAGGCCAGCGAAAAGTTTTGCTCTGCTGGGTGGAAGTCAAACACAGCTATTTCTTCAGAACCCACCAGATTGGCGATGATTTCCGCGAGGGCCTCAAATACATCGTTACCTTCGAGGCTTTGAATTAGCCGCGCATTCGCCGCGTTGAGCCGCATGAGCAGAAAATGGTTCCGCTCAATCTGCTCGCGCAGCGAAAGTTGCTGAACGCGCAAGCGCAGTTCTTCCGTTCCAGTGGGAATCGATGAGATCCCATCCGCAGGCTCAAATTGGTGCGCCGCCTTGGTAGGAGGTCGGCTTCCGTTTCCTGTACCTATCATGTATCTCCCTCGATGCTTCTGAGTGCTTTTTGCATATTGCACTTGCCTGTTTTCAGTTACTCGCCGAGGTATGCTTTCAATAGATCGAGTAGTTCCGCGTCATTCACCGGCTTCGTCAAATAATCGCTACAACCGCTCGCGTACCCCTCCTGAACGTACTGTTCCTCACCGCGCGTGGTCAGCAGGATGACCGGGATTTTCTCCGTCTCCTTGTCCTTTTTCAGCACACGGCACGCTTCCAGTCCGGTCATCCGGGGCATCACGATATCCATCAGAATCAAGTCCGGCTGCTCCCGCTTCGCTCTTTCCACCGCCTCCTTCCCGTCGACCGCGCTGATGAGCACATAGTTCGACTTTTGGCTAAATATCATCCTGTTCACCAGGCGGGCTGTGCAGGAATCATCCACCAGAAGAATTTTCTTGTTCGACATTTACTTTCTCTCCCTTTCAAATCACGAATGCTCATGAAAAGCCTGCAAACCTGCGCCATTAGGCTTTCAGGCATCTGCCTCATGTCCATAAACCCTTCGACGCCGCATTGCCGACATTCTTCCCACAATGAAGGTCGGCGCAATGCCGTGAATATCAGGTTGCGCAAATCCGGAAGGGCTTGCGCAGCACAGTGGTCATTTGCGACACTACGCCCCCGCTTCATTACACAGTCTGCATATTTCACGCTCAGCATGAAATTCGGCAGATTCCCTAGGGATTTCTCTGTACTGCTGGACAGCTGTCCATCCGCTCAGGATGACGGATTGCGAATTGAATGAAGCACAGGCTTGGTGATTGAATAAAAATTGAGCTTGAGCGGATGTGCCGCGATCTGTCTCGGCAGCTTTCGCGTCAAGACGCAGGAACCCTCGATTTCCTACTTGCGTTTTCCATTCGTGACGAGATAGGCGAGTTCAGGCTCGCACTTGGATGCACTAGGGAAACACTTTGTGCTGTGCACGGTTGCATGTTCTTCTTGGGAAAGATTTAGGAAAGAACTCAAAGTCTCAAAACACTGGCTAAATCGCACAGAATTAACGGACTACCTGATCTTAGTACGTGCTCATAGCCCGAAGGTCGTCAGTTCAAATCTGCCCCCGCAACCAATCTGAGATTCACAGGCCGGGCACAGGAGCCCGGCCTTTTGTTTTTTGTGAGAACATTTGAGGTTTTCGGAATTCTTGGTCCCTTGAGAACACTGTGCGAACTTTTCTGTTTTCTGCGCCTGCACCGGGAAAATCCCGAAACACCTACCCCGATACGCTATGATTACCGCCGCAAACGGGGAGAAGAGATGCTGCAGCCAGAAACGGGCGGCGAAAAAATACCGCGCAGGCGATGGGGGATCGCGCTCCTGCTGGGCGTCGGAGTTCTGGTCAATTATTTTGATCGCGTAAATCTTTCGGTGTCGCAGGAGGCGCTGGAGGCCTCGTTCGGGATTTCCGTGGTGATGTTCGGCTGGCTCTCCGGCGCTTACAACTGGACGTACATGTTGCTTCAGCTGCCTTCCGGGCTGCTGCTGGATCGATTTGGCGTGCGCCGCGTGGGCATTATCAGCACCGCAATTTGGAGCGTAGCTTCCTTCGCGACAGCGGTCGCCACGAGTATCGGCGGTTTATTTGGGGCGCGATTTCTGCTGGGGATCGGCGAGGCGCCGACATTCCCTGCCAATTCAAAAGCAATTGGCTATTGGTTCCCACAAGACGAACGCAGCCTGGCAACCGCCATGTTCGATTCCGCGGCGAAATTTTCTTCGGCCATCGGCGTACCGTTGCTGGGTGCTCTGTTGTTTTATTTCGGCTGGCGATGGAATTTTGCGGCGACAGGGATTATCAGTCTTTTCTATTTTGCGCTGTTCTATGTGCTTTATCGGAATCCGAGCGAGGATAAGTTACTGACAGCGTCAGAACGTGGGTTCATCGCCAAAGGCGGAGCGCAGCCGGAAGATCGTGTGAGAGCCGCCAAGGGAGCTCCACTGCTTTACTTGTTGTGGAAGCCTAAAGTGTGGGGCTTGTGCCTTGGCTTTGCGTCCTACAATTACACTTTCTATTTTCTCCTGACGTGGCTGCCGTCTTATCTTAAGGCCACTCTTCACATAGATTTGCTGCATTCCGTTCTCTATACCAGTGTACCTTGGACGTTCGCAACGATTACCGACTTGCTCGTGGGTGGCTGGCTTGTGGATACGTTGGTCCAGCGGGGTTGGAGAGCTGTCCGCGTCCGCCAGGTGGTGCTGATTGGTGGAACGGCCTTCGGCGTCGGAATCCTCGGGGCGGCACACGCCCATACAGCTGTTAGCGCCTTGTTTTGGATCAGCATCTCCATCGGCGGATTGTCTGCCGCATCGCCGGTAGGTTGGTCGATCCCCTCGCTGATTGCTCCGCGAGAAAGCGTTGGCACCTTGGGGGGAATTCTAAATTTCTGCAATCAACTCGCCGGAATTGCTGCGCCCGTTGTGACAGGATACGTGGTGCAGGCAACGCATTCTTTTTCCGGCGCGTTTATTGCCGCCACAGCTTTTCTGCTTGTGGGGATCGCCGGATATGTCTTTCTATTGGGGCGAATTGAACCGATCCCGGAGCCTGAATAAATGGAATCAGGTGAGCGCAAAGAGCGAAAGTGCTGGGATTAGCTCGATTTCACAGGCTTCGCGGGACTCGATGAAACCAGTGCGCGAGTCGCGCCGGTGGAGATTCCGCCATCCACGAGCAGCGTTTGCCCCGTTACATAACGGCTGGATTCAGCCGCGAGAAACACTACCGCCGCATCCAGATCTTGCGGCTGGCCGGGGCGTTTGAGCGGAATGCGATCGCAGAGATATTCGACCCACTCTCTATTTTCGTAGAGAATCTTGTTTTGGTCAGTGCGAAACCATCCCGGGGCGAGGCAGTTGACGGTTATGCCGTGCTTGCCCCAATCGTCCGCGAGACTCATGGTCAGTTGTCGAATCCCGCCGCGGCTCGCGCCGTAAGGACCAAGGCCGGCATAACCGGCAACGCTGGTGACCGAGCCAATATTAATGATGCGGCCGTAGCGGCGCGGAACCATGAAGCGCGCTACCGCCTGAGCGACGAAGAAGCTTCCGCGGAGATTGGTGTCGAGAATCAGGTTCCAGTCGTCCCACGTCACTTCCAGCGCGGGCCTGCGGACATTGCAACCGGCATTGTTCACGAGAATATCCAGGTGGCCATACGCGGCTTCGGCGTTTTTCGCAAATTGCTCAATGCTTGACTGACTGCGGACGTCGAGCTCCAACGAAACAGCACGGCGTCCCAAAGCCCTGATCTCCGCTTCAAATGGCAGCAAGTGATCGCGGTTTCGGCTGGTGAGTACAAGGTCGGCGCCGGCTTTTGCCAGAGCGCGAGCCATGAATTGGCCGAGGCCGCGGCTGGTGCCGGTGACGATGGCTACTCGACCCGTGAGATCGAAGAGATCGTTAGTCATGGAAGTAGGGTCATGAGAGTGCGTTCATGAATCGCTTCCGGGTGTGAGGATTACTTTCATCAAGTTCGGTTCGTGTGAGTAGAGCCGCTCAAACCATTGGGGGCCGTCTTCGAGAGGAGCGATCGCGGTGATGAGCGGTTTCACTTTTATGGCGCCGCTGGTCAGCAGAGTGATTGCTTGTGGGTATTCTCCCGCGGAGGCGCAGGAGCCCTGGATGCGGATCTGGCGCGTCACCGCTCTTTGCAGAGGCAAAGTCACTTCCGGAGTGATGTTGCCTACAAGAGTGACGGTTCCGCCTTTGCGAACGGCATGGACGGCGGAACGGACTGTGGCATCAATGCCGACGGCTTCAACGGCCACATCGACGCCTGCGCCACCCGTTCGATTGAGAATTTCGGCAATGAGTTCCTCGCCCGTGGCATGCAACGTTTCCGTTGCGTCGACGTCTTTGGCAAGTTTCAGGCGCGAAGCATCCACATCCGCGATGTACGCGGTCGAACAACCCGCGGCGCGAAGTGCCTGCAAGCAGAGAAGACCGATCATCCCGGCGCCGAGAACGAGAGCCCGATCGCCAGGAGAAATTCGGGAGAGGGAAACTGCGTGCACCGCGACGGCAACGGCCTCCAGCATGGCCGCTTCGGGAAAAGAAAGCGTATCCGGCAAACAATAAACTATCCGCTGCGGAACGATGACGTATTCGGCGAACGCTCCGGCGCAGCGGTAGTCCGTGCAGGAAACGCCCAGAACCTGTCGGCGGTCGCAGAGATTGATTTCTCCGCGGTCGCAATAAGGACACGTACCGCAAGAAATCGTGGAATCAAACGTGACGCGATCGCCTTCGGACCAGCCGCTTACTTGGGGGCCGATGGCGGCGATTCGCCCGGCTGCTTCGTGGCCCATCACGATGGGCGGAATGCGCCGACCGGAAGTGCCGTCATAGCCGTGCACGTCGCTGCCACAAATACCGCAAGCCGCCACTTTGATCAGGAGTTCGCCCGGTCCTGGAGTTGGCGTGGGGAGATCGGCCATTTCAAGATGCCGATATTTGGAAAGAAGCATGGCCTTCATAGAAAGGTCAGCAGCGTGTCATTTTTCTGCGCAATTCCATGCGCGCGAGTCTACGCTCCTCTTATGCCTGAGCGCCGGGAAATTGTAAAGTTCGCCGGCTCAAATAGATTTCTCGCGCAGACTGCTTACAAGCAGTTCACTCGTAAAATTCTGGCGCTTTCTTAAGCCCTTTCCATTGTTGGCCGTCGTGTCCGAATACGACCAACTGCACTTGTTCGCGCTCTACCACATCGAGAAGCTTCCGGGTACTGGCGAGCAATTGCTCCTCGTTGTCATCGTTTGGCCAGGCTCGGCGATCCATCGTGAAGAGGCGTTGCATCACGACCGCGTCGATGGCCAGCAGCACCGCGCCGGTTTGCGGCAGGCGCACCAGCACGGATTGATGCCCCGGCGCGTGACCGCTGGTCTCCAGCAATGTCAGTCCAGGCAGAAGCTCGGTATCGCCGTCAACGAAACGATAGTGTAGGGCGGGATGATCCCAGTGAGCGCGCGCCGGGGCAAACCGTGGATGGCTATTCCGTGCCAACTCATAATGTTTGCGTTGAACGATCAGCTCGGCGTCGGGGAAGTGGTCATGATATCCGGCATGGTCGATATCGAAATGAGTGCAGATGAGAGTATCGATGTCGGCCGGGGAAAGGCCGATGTCAGCGAGGGACTCGAGTACGTTTTTTTCGTTTTCACTCCGCGGCCCTCCCAGCGGCCGTGCATCGGCAGCTATTCCGGTGTCTATCAAAGTATGTTTGCCGTCATTGGTCTCAATGAGATAGCACGGCAGGACCATTTCCATGGTGCGACCCTGCGGCAAGGGCAATGTGGTAGTGGACAATTGCATGAGGTAGAGTTTCCTGGGACCCGGGAGGTTTGTGTTCATGAACCATCCTCTTTGTTTTGTTGGCAGTAGCGTTCTGCCCCTTCTTCTGGCAGGCTCACTGCGGGGGTACGATCTGCGCCCAGCGGGACTGCGACTGCACAGCGAGTTCCGCAAGGAGTTGCAGCTGTCTCCCGACCTATATTATATCATAGTTACTGCTAATTGTCTAGTAGTGTCTTGGGGTCTAGGTTTGGTCGGAGGCGCATGAACTTGATTGCCAAGCTGCTCATCGGATCGACAATGCTCCTCGGCCTGTCAGGATCAAACGCCGATGGGCAGAATCCTTCCCAGCCCCAGCAGGTTGCCTTCACAGTCGAAGGCACGGTTCGCAGCGCGGCGGGCGAGGCCGTTCCGGATGCGGTTGTGCTCCTTGAGGGGAAAGAACATTCCAATTCAGCGGAAGCGAGGACGAAAACGGACGGGACATTCGTACTTTCTGTTTTTGGTTCTGGAACTTTCACGTTGAGGGCGGAAAAATCTGGGTGGCGCAAAAGTGTTTCAAGTTTGCTGGTTCTGGCGGCGGGTGACAAAAAGCGTGTCGATTTGGTCCTCGAACCTTTGCCGGCGGCTCATCCAGATTCTTCCGACGCCTCAAGCACTTCCAAGACTCCTCCCCCAGGCATGGAATTTGATGACAAGCCGAATTTTACGGTGGCTGGAATTGCCGACTGGAACAATGCGGGGATGCATGGGTCGGACACTACCGTGAGAACGAGCGAGGCGCTGGCCAAGGAAACACTGGCGCTGAAAAATGACAGGGCGGCCGAAAACTCCGGGGCGGGTGCCAAAGCTGGAGCAATTTCGATGAACTCCGGCGAATCAGAAGAACAATTGCGCGCGGCCCGTGAACAAGCGCGAAAGATGCTGGCAAGCAAGGACACGGCAAACACACACCGGCTCCTCGGTGAGCTGAACGAACGCTTGGGCGACCCGCTGGAAGCAGTGCGCGAGTATGAACGGGCGGCTCGGATGGATCCGAGCGAACAAAACTACTACGAGTGGGGCACAGAGCTGCTTTTGCATAAGGCGGACCAGCCGGCGGTGGAGGTTTTTACAAAGGGATCGCGGATGCATCCCCGCTCGGCAAGAATGTTAGCGGGGCTTGGCGCGGCTCTTTATGCCAGTGGCTCTTACGAGGAAGCGGCTCGCCGGCTGTGCGAGGCCTCGGATTTGAATCCGATGGATACTGCTCCCTATCTGTTTCTGGGGAGAATGCAGAAATCGACGACAGCGCCGCTGCCCTGTAGCGAGGAGAAGCTGGCGCGGTTTGTGCGGGAGCAACCTGGGAATGCACTGGCCAATTACTACTACGGATTAACGCTATGGAAGCGCGACCGGGGATCGGAGAACTCTGTAGGTTTGCAGCAGGCCGAAGCGCTGCTCGAAAAGGCGGCCGCTATTGATCCCAAATTCGGCGAGGCTTATTTGCAGCTCGGGATTTTGCATTCCGGGTACGGTGGATCGGAGCAGGCGATTCGCGATTACAAGAAAGCAATCGAAGTAAGCCCACAGCTCAGCGAACCACATTACCGGCTGGGCTTGGCCTACCGACGGGTGCGGGAAGAAGCGAAAGCGGAGCAGGAATTTCGCGTATACGAGCAGATGGAGAAGGCGGAAACCGCGGCGTTGGAGAGCCAGCGGCGAGAACTGCGGCAGTTCATGATTATTCTAAAGGACCAGCCGGCGGCGCCTTCGCCGCATTGAAAAGCGGAACAATTCATTTGGCTTTGGAGTTGGCGGGCGCGACGATTCCGCTGCCTTCGCGGATCGTGAGGATCTGGTTGGCTTTCACCTGCTTGAACTGTTCCACTTTTTGCGTGGTCGGCCACTTCACTTCGATGAGATCGATGGTTTGAGCTTTTCCGAGGCCGAAGTGGAGCCGCAGGTCGCTCTGCGACATGACACTAGTGCCGCTGTGGACTTCGTCCATCTGGGCATGCTTGCCCGTTACCACGCGCACGCGGGCACCGATCGCAGTCCGATTGCACTTTGTACCGAGCAGCTTGATCTTGATCCAGTTTTGCTGGTTGCCGCCATCGTTGCGAAGAAGAGAAGGCGGATCGTTCATGTTCAGGACGAGCGCGTCCATGTCGCCATCATTGTCATAGTCGCCGAAAGCCGCGCCACGGCTGGAGAAACGCTCGCTGATGCCGGGTCCCATCTCGGATGAAATGTCTTTGAACCTTCCGTCCCCCAGGTTCTTGTAAACCAGACGCGGGTTTTTGTAGGTCTGCCCGGTATCGTGTCCTTCAATCTCCGGGTAGACGTGTCCGTTAATCTGCAGGATGTCTTGCCAGCCGTCGTTGTCAAAATCAATGAAGCCGCAGCCCCATGCGACGTACTGGTTGTTGATGCCGATGCCGGATGAAAAGGTGACATCGCTGAATGTACCGTCTCCGTTGTTGTGGTAAAGATTGCAAGTATCGTCGGCGAAATTCGTCTTGAAAATATCGAATGACCCATCGCAGTCGTAATCGGCGACAGCCACGCCCATGCCGGCTTGTTCGTGGCCATTTTCGCTGTAAGCGCAGCCGGCGATTACAGCGACATCGGTGAACGTGCCGTCGTGATTGTTGTGGAACAGCATGCTGGGCTCCGAGTCCACCGCCACATAGATATCGGGCCAGCCGTCGTTGTCGAAATCATACGAGACGGCGGTGATGGAATATCGCGGGCCAGGCTTCAGGATTCCGGACTTCTCGGACACATCCGTAAAAGTTCCGTCGCCGTTGTTGTGATAGAGAACGTTGGTGTCGCCCGGCAAGCCACGCGGGCCGCACATGGTGGGAATTCCCTTCCACTGGCACTGCGGAGGATCCTCTTTCGAAGGAGTTTTTTCCGGATCGAGCTTGGTGTAGTTGCAGACGAAAAGATCGAGGCGACCATCGCGGTCGTAATCGAGCCAGGTGCAGCCGGCTCCCCAGCGGATTTTCTCGTCGTAAACACCGGCTTTGCGGGTGACATCGGTAAAAGTTCCATTGCCGTTGTTGTGAAACAGAATGTTGTGTCCCCAGAAACAGCAGAACAAGTCGTCCCATCCGTCGTTGTCGTAGTCGCCGACACACACGCCGGTTTGCCAGCCGCTGCGTCCGAGGCCGGATTTTTCGGTGACATCGGTGAAAGTTCCATCGCGATTGTTTTTGTAAAGATGCGAGGTTGGGGCTTTG
>Ga0210399_10003138_pt1 | contig 12854 bp, 16 predicted proteins | sample IncBWC14MmetaG_FD_150865 | JGI IMG/M metagenome (GOLD analysis project Ga0210399, IMG submission 150865) | Forest soil microbial communities from Barre Woods Harvard Forest LTER site, Petersham, Massachusetts, United States - Inc-BW-C-14-M | ecosystem: Environmental > Terrestrial > Soil >... | reverse complement strand
ATGCAAAATCCCCATATGAAAAAAATTGATATATATTTATTATACAAAGTCCATTATATCTCAACATTATGAGATTACACATTTTGACAATCATGTTATATGTGTTCATCATTAGTGTCATCATTATTTCGACAATTTATTTTGTCTGTAATTTACGTACAAAAAAAATCAATCCACTATATCTGTCCATCAAACAATCTTTTCAATCCAATGCATCCGCTGCACAACAAATTAATGCATCCGCTTTTACTGCTAATGTTATGCTTGTAATTTATCGTGTTAAATCCGCTTATTTATGGATGGAACACGCTGATGTTGTCTCACCGCAACATCAGCGTGTTAAATCCGCTTATTTATGGATGGAACACGCTGATGTTGTCTCACCGCAACTTGCACATGCCATAAAGTCCGCATCTCGCGATCTCATCGATTGCACATGTCAGCCTGACAAATCAGCTCTTCTAGTTTCATCTGCCGGAAATTTATGGTGCAAATATTTACTGCGTCTACGAACTGATGATGCCATCTTGCGACAACAACTCATCGGTGCTGCATTTGGCTATATCGTACCGGGAACCATTAACACCGCGCAATCCATTATTCTCTTCCTATTTACCGATGAAAATGGTGTTGATACGCTGATCTTCAATGAATCTGTTTCACGTGATGTACCACATGTTGCCATTACGGCCCGATTATATGCTATGCGTGATGTATTATATCCGCTACATGTATGGACTGAAACTGTCGCACCCGGAAACCAGTTATATGCTGCATTTCGAAAATATGCCCACTATTGATGTTATTTTATTGTTAATAAATTAAAACTAAAATACAAATAAATAAAACTGATGGCACAATTAACATCACACTATTGATCTGACAATGTTGTTGTACAAATATTTGCACTTCATAGTGTCGAACTTTTCGGCGAAATACAGGATCTGTGGTTTACAGTTCATTATCCTGATCACCTTTGTATCAATTTTGTTGTGGTATCTGTCAATATTCACTTTCATTCCGCGTTCAATCATCTGGAATATCGTGCTCAATGATTTATAATCCTGCTCAATTACGGCTTTTTGGAAAAGCTCATTGCATGTCCACTGAGGGATATATTCCATACCACCAGCTTCACAAGCCCCGTCAACTCCGCCACCAGCTTGGGCAGATGTGTATTTTGCGATATTGCCATCGTCAATTACCGCCTTAATATTCAGTGCCATATCAGATTGCGCAAGAGATTTATTCATCAGCAATAGTTTAAGTCCGCCCTTATCATCATATTTAATCAGTTGGGCGATCTGAAAAATACTGATCTCAGCGGCAAAATCCTTCACCATGTCCGCCGCATGTAGCAAACTGTTGTAATTGTTCTTAGCCCACTCCTCTATGCTCGGAGACAATTGTTTTGTTGCTTTGACCATTTTTTGTTCGTGTTCAATAACTGTGCGTGCTGCAGTTGATCCATTGTCCTTAATCGCAATATCACTAGCCCGCAATGGTCGTCTCATTGCAATCCTTGACTTTTTCTGCTCAGATTGTTTTGGTGGGACAGCATCTACTTGATCTACCAAATCAGTTTGTCTGACAGAATCAATGACTATCGGACTTTGTGCAGATGTACCAGATATACCAGTTACGCCAAATGAAAAATCAGGCACAACTTTTGACAACTGTTGCATCTGCGCAAATGAAAAACGTGTGTGTTCTGTCTGCAAGTGCGAGCCCATTACCGCCACCTCATATGTCGGTGGCAATGGACCAGTTTTACTGTCGGATCCATTGTGTGACCACACTGATGCTAAATCACTGCCACTACCGCTGCCACCACCATATGGACTGTATGCACGAGTTTCGCGTTTCTGTTTCAATGTGCGTTCTGCCATCGTGTAGATGAGTGAGTGGGTAAGTAAATAAGTTAATTGATATGATCTTTTAACCTCATTCTATGCTGTTTATAATGGATTGTTCAATATATTAAAATTTCAATTTTTTATATATTAAATTTTGATCATAACATATATTCACATATCATATTCACTATCTGAGGAACATATGTCTTGCGAAAACTCATTGCCATAATGTTATCCGATGACTTATCTTCTATAATATTAAATATTTCAGTTTGATATATATTTTTCATTTTATTTACCAAATCTTTTAATTCATGTGCATGATTATATGCATTTATATTTACCGTGTCGCCATCTCGCTTCACTATTTCGACAGCAATATCATACTTACTATATATCATCGCTATGTGCAATGCTGTATAGCCATAATCGCTCTTACTATGTACATTTATACCGCCGTCTAATAGCATACATACAATTGATTTAAATCCATCTCGACATGCATATAATAGTGTATTCCACCCATACTGTTCCCGATAATTTACATCTACATTTTTAGCTAACAATTTTGCCACCACTTTATCTAATCCGGCTCTACTTGCTATCATCAATGGCACTGATTTTGATACATACACAAATGTACTGGTATATACCTCAGTATTATAAAAATCTGTATATTTATCAATATAGTCAATACATCTAACTTCATCCCCTGTTTTTACAAGATCAATAAATTCGAATACATGTTCTTGTGCAATCATCGAGTTGTTGTAATATTTATTGTCCTGTTTATTTGACATTTACTATTTCAATATTTTTATATAATAAATTCACATATCACATTAACCAGTTGAGGTACATATGTCTTTTGAAAACTTGTCGCCATCACATTATCACCTGAATTTATAACTGACAATATATTCGTGTTATATACTTCTCTTATATGGCCTGTACATTTATGCATATTAGATGTGAGCATCATTGTCAAACCTGTATTTTTACAATTTATTACATCCATAAATTCTGCGCCGGCTTTTAATAATTCATATGCCACTTCATCATTATCCACTACACATGCATAACTTAATGCTGTGTAATTATATAGTGCTGGTAAATTTATATTTTTATTCGTATCACGTTGCAATATCTCTTTTATCACAGTATTCATTCCTTTTAGAGCTGCATAATGTAATATTGTACATCCAGTTTCAGTACTTTTTGTTACATCTGCTCCATGTTTTATCAGTGCTACAACTATTGGTTCGCGATTATTTGCACATGCATATATTATCGGTGAATTAAACCCTGCATATATATTTATTTCGCAATCATAAAAATCTGTGTATCTCTCAATATATTCTATACATACAGCATCATCTTCCCGCTCAATTAATTTACTAAATTCAAGCGCTCTTTCATTTGGAGTCATTTAGTTGCCATTATATTATTGACATATTTTATTGACATTTGTTAATTCAATTTTTATATAATAACATCAAAAAATTGAAATAATTATGTACTGCAATCTATGTATAATATAACTCCATTAAGCAATGGGCAACACAGCTCAGGCACAACAAGATAAATTTCTTAAATTGTTATATTCTCATGATAGTGAAAATGAGTGTATAAAATATATATACTCGCATAACATTTTTCATGAAAATAGTTTTATATTTTCAGACATACTTGCACGAGGTTATAAACAATTGGCAGAAATTTTTTACTATAACATTCGCAATACATCAACTGTACAAGATGTACTAAATGTACATATCAATAAAAAAAGTGAAAAACAAATATATCGCGATAATCCATTATCTTTAGTAATTTCACTCGGTCTCGAACGGATGGCTATTGATATGATAAATATCGGTGCTGACTGTAATTCTACATCAGTAATATATGGAACTCCATTAATGTCATCCATCGTTTTTGGCTTACCAGATGTTGCGACAATATTGATCGATAAAATGGCAAATATAAATGCACAAGTGGGTAACGGCATGTCTGCTCTTACACTTGCTATTACATGCAGATATTATGACGTCGCAAAACAGCTGATTGATTGTGGTGCAGATCTATGGCCCACTTTAATACATTTAGTGCCGAGAGTTGATATTGGCGACAATAAACTATTCTACAATATAAATAATGATGTTATAAACATATATCAAGGAAATAAAATGATCCTAAATTATATACGTGTTAAATATAGAAACAAAATTAAATGTATTGCAAGTGAATCACATAATGATAATGCACTATATCAATCCTTTCAAACAACTTATGTAGTAGGTATTATTGACTTGATCACAGATTATATATTATCATAAATCACATAACATTTATTTTATACTGCTGCATCATCCTGCACATTGTACTTATCTGGAGTTACATGTTGAAGCCGATATCCAATTCGCCAATTTTTTATGCACATACATATCATGTATAACTCTGCGATCACAAATATAATCATCAGAGCGCATGTAAACCATGTGGCAAATATATATTTACCAATATCTGTTTTGTCACCGCACACACCTGTCTGTGCATTGTAATTTATCGTATAATTGCTGTTTATGGGATAATTTGCTGTTAAATATTTGTGAATATCATAATATGTATCCGCTGAAATTTTGTTGAAAATACAATAGTTGTCGATTATGACATCGCCTCGATAGCATATATATTGGCGACCATCATTGTCAATACAATATGAATTGTAGATGGTATAGTTCGCAACCGTCGCTTTTACGGTATTGATTTGATCATTAGCTCTCATATTTTGATGCATTTCTTGATATGATATTGCAAATCCAATTATACTGAAAAGTAATAAAGGTATGGATAATATTATTGCTGCCATATAATCATTCATATCTTTACGTGATCTATTTAGATGCTCTTGATGAATAGTCATAATTTATTGTTTGATGTAGCTAATAAAGTAATTGATGAGTTTAATAAAGCTTATCTCATCGATTAAAAATTCAATTTTTTCGACAATTATATAATGTACGCTGCTATTAAATCCACAAGTTGTATAACATATGTTGTCCGGAAACTCACGGCTAACATATTATTTTCCGATACATCATCAACCGCATGTTTTATAACTTCACAGTATCGCTTCCTTATTGATGGTACAAAATAACCTGTTGATGTGAACATGCAAAATGGATGTCTTTTATTGTCTATATATTTGTCGATTAAATCTGTCAAATTACAACTTGTGATTTTATTATTGTCTTCCGCATCGTTATTCAGTGACAATTGAATCAAATATTGGCCAACATCTGTTATGTTACAGCTATCTGCTAATAATAATGCACTATTATTATAGTGATTTTTATGATTCACATCTGCGTTATGTGCGACTAATTGTTTAATAATATTTAATGTGTATGATTTATCACTACAACAGCATGAATATATCATGGCATTAGTACCGTGCTTATCTGTGTAATTGACGTCAGCATTTTGATTTAATAATGCTGTGACTGTTTTTGCTAATCCATGTATACATGCAACCATTAATGGCGATATATCTCCCGCAAAATTATAATATATTTCCGTTTTATGAAAATCACTATTTGCATTTACATAAGCAACACATTTATCGTCATCTCTTGCATACGCTAATTTAATAAATTCATGTTCCGACATTTATTTATGAAGTATATGAAATTAGATTGTTAATCTTTATATATTCAATTTTTTGTATTAACTTTATGTGATCAAAAACTTTTTTGATAAATAAAATAACTTAATACTTGTCAATGATATTTGACACACGATTGATTAGCCCAACTTCAAGTGCCTCTTTTGCTGTCCACCAACAATCACCATTAACAAGTACTTTTGTTTTTTGCAATGCGAGATTTCTCATGTATATCTCATTATCGAACTGATTGTACAATTTAAACCGTTTTAAGTTAAACAAAAGGCTTGCCTCTGTTACTTTCTGTTCTCCACTATTGAAAAATGGTTCATGTGTAAATATGAAAGCATTTTCGGTCGCCACAACATCGCCGAGAGTCGCAGCTCCTAATGCGAGCATCACTCCGGCTGATGCACAGTAGCCCGTCATTATTGTGACGACACGTTTTAATCTGCCACTATGTCGCAATCCATCAAACATGTCAATCACCTTATGTACGGCTGAACTACCACCGCCATGTGAATCAATATGTATGTACACATTATGAACTTGCGGTTGATGACACATTATGCACCGTACTGTCGCAGTGAAGTTTATTGCCAAATCGTTGTTGATTGATCCGATAAAATTTATCACAATCGTATCACTTGTGTCGCTTCCGCTTATGTCGAACAACCAGTCATCTGTACTCGTTCTCTTACAATATGGTGTGGTCATATTGTTGATACGATGATTCGGATGACCGCTATTTAATGGACCATCTCGCTGTTTTATTATTCAATTTTTTTGTATCAACTTTATGTGATCAAAAACTTTTTTTTTATAAAATAAATTATCACGACAACTTTTTAAATAATATTCGTGATCTTATCAATTAGTCCCAATGTCAACATCTCCTCAGCTGTATATACAGTGCCATTTCCACATAGCTCATCAATTGATTTTTCAATACCACAAGCGCGCAATAGATTATTGCACATCTCATCATGTATTTCGAGTTGTCGTATTCCTGCTTTCAATATTTTAATATCGCCCGCTTCAGAAACCGCCAATTTGTCCATCTCGAGTATACATCGTTGTGTTGATTGTTTGCATCCTTTTGACGCGGTACCAATCATCATCATGCATGCCACTAAAGTACAGTATCCGCTAATTGTCACTGTGACATTCTCGAGCCGATTTGTCTGTTTGTAACCACTGATTGTATCAATCATTTTTCCAACATCAAATATAGTACAGCGACGTATCTCAACACACATCCTGAGTTTTTTAACATCGGTGTGTTTCTTTAATAGTTGACTCAATGATGTTACAAATTCATGGCTGAACTCTCTATTTATTATGGTACATGCCATATCAATCATCATCTCGGTTGTGTCTTGTGTACTGCAGAAAAGTAAATTCCATCCGGGCTTACTCGATTCATGACTCCATTTATCATTTTTCACCTCTGCTGTCATTGTGTTGAAGTATTACGCGAGACATGCAGGACAGTTTTTATCTTTTAATGGACTGTCTCGTTGTTTTATTTTTCAATTTTTTAATATACCAATTTTATATGTCATCGCTAACTCATATGCTTTATCACTATGTGACATTCTCTCGAAATTATCCGTTATATCAGTACCCGCAAATTGTAGTATTGCCATCTCGCCACCGGGATGATGACTTATATATTGTGTTATATCCAATATTATATCATTGAATATAACCCAACAGTCTGAACGTTTATTATGAGTTCTCACTTGCTCTTTTGTATATGTTGTCATTTATATTGTTATGTATATAATGATCCACTCACAATATTTTATTACGTCAACTTTTTTCATATCATATTTATATGATTTGAAATACTTTTTTCATATCATATTTATGTGATTTGAAATACTTTTTTCATATAATAAATTCTGCTATAATATCAACCAGTTGCGGAACATATGTCTTGCGAAAACATTCTGCTATCACATTATCCACCGATTGATCATTATTTATTACATTTATAATATATTGTCGATACTTATCTCTTATATGATTATGCATATTTTTCACACTTTTCTCAAGACTTGATGATCTATTATATGAATGATAATCCGTCAACATATCTATATGTGTCGCAAAATCAGCATTATTATCTATTAGATATTCCACTGTTTTCCAATGTAATTGTTTATATGCAATTGTTAATGCTGATTCGCCGTGATAATTTTTTATATTGACATCATATTTATTAATCAATATTTTTACAACATTTATCGGTTCCCTATCGCGACTATCACATGCTAACATCAATGCATTCCACTCTAAACTGTCCAGTACGGTGATGTCTGCACCATATTCAATCATCCTATTTATCGTTGTTTCATATCCAATATAACATGCAACTAAAAATGGTGTGATGATCCAGTTTTCATCATATTTGATTGACACTTTCACATCATAGAAATCATGATATTTTTTGGCAAATCTATCACATCCCATTTCATCTCTATCATATATAAGTTTCATAAACTTTGCGGCTCGATCATTCGCATTCATCGCTGTATATTGAAGTATATAATGTGGTGACATGTCTACATGTTATTGCGTCAACTTTTTTTCATATATTAAACGGATTAAATAATCAGTGTGATATAAAAAATGTCACCCAACAAAAATGAAGTAAAGTGAAGTAATGTTCAAAGCGACATCCCGGCGTAGTAACATGATCCGTCGGGCTTCCGTGAACCATATGTGTCTGTCCAGTTCATTCTTGTCCAGATTCGCTGCAGCTTGGCCGCTTGTTTCTTGTTGGCGGCCCGAAGGTCTTTTTGGTTTTTCTGTATTTGAATGATCGTATCCATTATGGATGCAGTATTGGGTACTCCGCCAGCGCTCATGACGACTGGTTCCATTTTTGACTCCATCTCCAGATCCGCTTCAAGTTTGGCGATTTGAAGACGCATCTCGGCCTTTCGTCGCTCCATGACGATTTCCATAACGATTTTATGTTGCACCGTAAGAGTGACCAATCGTGTGGCCAGTTCTTTGTACTCCGCATCTTGCTCATTCATCGCGATAACTTTATCCATTTCGTCGAATCGTGTCTAATTCGATAACTCCATTTATCTGGCATTTTAATGGACTGTCTAGCGAATTATAATTTCAATTTTTTTATATGAAAAAATTGAATATATAAATGATTGCCAAGCAGATTTTATAATATTATATAAACATGGGTAATGCATTTGGTGCCTATTATAATGGCGTTATAGATATATTTAGTAATCAGGATACTGTTTATGATCGTTTTATAGCTATACTTGATAGAAAAAAATTATACGGTGCAAATAATGTGCTGATAGAAGCTGATGCTATCAAATTTATTAATGCATATAGTGATTTCCTTTTCACTCTTCCGCCGTATGATGATTCATTCGGTTCATTGTATGGTTATTCAGATATACATTGCACACATAAGATAACCCCACTTGTCGCCGCGATTAAAGCTCATTATACACAGTTGACTAAACTAATAATCGATAAAATATATGATATTTCACCCAATAAACTTCACGTACTCGATGCGGTTGACGATTATAATAATAATGCTTTAATGCATGCAGTATTTAATGAGGATTTAAATATTGTTAATTATTTGCTAGCAGCGGGAGCAAATCCTAATATCACAAATAAAAATGAATATACCGCTGTTTTATATGCATCACTTTATGGAAATAATGATTTGGTCGAATTACTCTGTGCTTATCATGTTGATTTAGATGTTGTGGATAAATATAATATGACGGCTCTCAAATATGCAGTATCTCGTGGGTATGATGATGTTGCACTAACATTAATTGATGCCGGTGCTTGTATATCAATTGATTATAGTTTTGCAATCGACAGTTCAACTCCCAGCGAAGTAAGAGTGGAACTAAATCCCGACAGAGTTTCTCCCATGAAAATCTCTCGAGGTTCAACCGATTATTTCCCACTACATATTGTAAAACATATTCAATACAGATGTAGGCGCATTATATTAGAGACCATGGACACTGCTGCGGATACGGCGATATATAACTGTTTTCATAAAACACGTCCGGTAGGTATTGTTGATATGATTTGCGAATATATTGTGTGATTTATTTTATTATTATGACTGACGGCCACAACCACTACGCTCAGATTGTGATATTTGTATATTGAATGTGGCGGTTGTGACCGTCAGTTGAGCAGTGCATAATGATATTGTATATAACTGACGCTCTTATTATAGATGATAATATATAGATTTATCGTAAAATATTTAGACGATCGCCGCCCGACAGTCGAACATGAACTATCAAGTGCAATCGTTTGTTTACGAACTGTTGAATACAATTGTCGAAACACAACTGTCATATATCAATTAGTTATGACGACTGACGGCCCGATTGCCGCACTCAGATCATTACATTTTATATATTAAATATAGCAATTAAAACCATCAGTTGAGTGGTGCACACCAGTCTCAAATGATTGATGTATATTTATAGAATACATCCGATAACACATCATAAAATAAATTCGGATATTAAACTGATTATTTGGGGCACATAAGTTGTCTTAAAACATTGCGCCATCGCATTATCATCATGTTCATCATTTATCACTGATAATATTAAATGTATATATCTACGTCTAAATATTTCTAGGTATTTTGTATCACACCTAATTTCAGGATTGCCCATATATGCAAAGTCAACACCATTTTTCACAAGTAGTTGCACTATATCGATATTACATTTGATATTATATTCATCACATGCAGCTATCAATGCCGTTTTAGTGTGATTATCGTTACGTGTATTCAATTCCACTCCACGTACTATTAGCTCTTTCACCAATTGCGATTGCCCATTTGAACATGCAAGTATCAATGGTGTATATCCGAAACTGCACGTATTATAAATGTCGGCACCTTTATAAATCATCGCTATTGCAACCTCTTCATATCCATAGTTACATGCATATAAAAATGGTGTCGCAGTCCAACCTCTCATTTGAATTTTCACATCATAAAAATTTATATGTTCATCTATATATTTTAAACACTTTGTATCATCTCCAAATAAGTCCATAAATTCGACAATCATATCGTTTATACTCATCTTATGAGTGTATATATTATATGATATGTATTCTGGATTTTTATCTTTCAATTTTTTATAAAATAAATGCCGTTATTATATCGACCAGTTGGGGAACGTATATCTTTTTAAAACTAGCTGCAAATGCATTAGTTGGACACTCATCATTCATGGCTGCTAATATTGACTCGTTATATTTATGTCTAAATTCATTCACAACTTGTGGATATTTGACAACATAATTTATATCTAAATATTCAACGAATCGTGCACCCGCATTTATTAATTTTATGGCTAGTTCAATATTTCCTCTTTGTAAAGCATAACATAGTGGTGTGTATGTGTCGCATTTATTTACATCTGCGCCTCGATTGATTAATGCTGTTACTACTACGAGTTGCTGTTCATGCGGGGGACTATTACACAATATTAGTAATGCAGTTCGTTTGTATTTGCTAACTGTATTAACATCTGCACCATGATTGATTAACTTTAGTATCATATCATATTTGTATTGCTGACAATACACAATCAATAAACTATCACCATAACTGTCTGCTGCATTTATATCGGCGCCATTAGCAATTAACTGGAGAACAACATTATCTTGACCAAAATAACCGGCATATATAACGGCGCACGCATACCAAATGGCCATATTACTATACTCAACCGTTGTGTCGTAAAAATCGCGATGTAAATCTATATATTGCATACATTCGGATTCAATTTGTAATCTTGGTCTGAATTTATCCACATTATAATTAACTAATTTCGCAAATTCAGCTGCATGACATTTAGCTGTTTCTCCTTGTGAACTCATTTAATATTCACATAATACTTTGTTCATCTGATTTTTTATATTTCAATTTTTTATAAAATAAATTCTGCTATTGTATTGACCAGTTGGGGAACGTATATCTTTCTAAAACTAGCTGCGAATATGTTAGTTGGACACTCATCATTCATGACTGCTAATATTGACTCGCCGTATTTGTGTCTTATTTTATTTGCAACTTGTGGATATTCACCTGTATTTATATCATTTAAAAAATCTATAAAGCGTGCACCTGAATCTATTAATTTTACGGCTAATTCTGTATTAGCCCGCCGTAATGCATATCCGAGCGGAGAATTTACACTATTATATGTTGTGTCAGTTGCGTTTACATCGGCACCATGTTTAATTAATTCAACTGCTGTACTAAATTGCGGCATGGTCGAACAATTATAACATAATAGTGATAGTGCTGTCTGTCCACGTTCATTTGCCATATTAACATCGGCACCACCGTCAATTAATTTAAGTGCCATATCATAATTACTATTTTGACATGCTGTAATCAGTAGAGTGTCACCATAAGTGTCCGCACTGTTTATATCGACACCATTCGTAATTAGTTGTGATACAACTTTATTATATCTAAAATAACAGGCATATATAGCAGCACCTGCTCCCCATATATTATTTCCACCGCTATACATTACTTTTATATTGTAAAAATCACGGTGTTTATCAATATATTGCATACATTCAGCTTCAACCATTGCAAATGTTTTTGATGTGTTTATACAATCTGTTGAATAAAATATATTCTTAAATTCAGTTGCATGTAATACAGCTTGATTATGTACTCTTATATCCTCTTGTCTTTCCCTCATAATCTTTTGTCTATCAAAATTAAAAATATCCTTGAATTTAGTCGCATGTAATATAGTTTGATTAAATATTATACTCTTTTGTGCACCCATTTACTATATATATTATACTCAAATTATCTGATTTTTTATATTTCAATTTTTTATAAAATAAATGCCACCATCATGGTAATCAATTGTGGAACGTATGTCTTCTTAAAACTAAGTGCAAATGCATTGGCTGAACATTCATCATTCATGGCTGCCAATATCGATTCATTATATTTTTTTCTTATATAATCTGCATATCGTGGATATTTAGTGTATTTTTCATCTAGATGTTTCATAAATTGCGCACCCAAATCTATTAATTTTATAGCCAACTCAATATTGTGCACCTGTAAAGCATAGCCTAATGGCGTGTCTCTGTAACATGTATTCACATCTGCGCCTCGATTGATCAATGCTGTTGCCGTTACAAGTTGTTGTTCATCTGCGCTATTATCACATAATAATGATAATGCAGTTCGCCCGCTGTTAGTTTCTATATTTACATCTGCACCGAGATTGATTAATTTTAGTGCAATA
>Ga0210399_10003137_pt1 | contig 12855 bp, 11 predicted proteins | sample IncBWC14MmetaG_FD_150865 | JGI IMG/M metagenome (GOLD analysis project Ga0210399, IMG submission 150865) | Forest soil microbial communities from Barre Woods Harvard Forest LTER site, Petersham, Massachusetts, United States - Inc-BW-C-14-M | ecosystem: Environmental > Terrestrial > Soil >... | reverse complement strand
AAACCCGTGTCCGCTGCTTCGTATGCAATTCTTCGAATTGCAGCCAATCGAACGTTGATTGTCGAAGGTGCGAGAGAAATGCTTTCAAGATGCAGTCGATAGCGAAGGACCACGGCTCGATTCAGAGCCAACCTCGGCTCCGAGCAATACCAGCAAATGAATTCGTCGATAGCGTGTTTGTATGATCGACGCGATTGAAGGGACCCAAGACTATTCAGAACCGCGGCTTTCGAGTGCTCTAGCTCAGGTAATGTCAAGGCGTGTCTTCGACGGTTTGAACGACGAGTCGGCTTCACCATGGGCAGCGGTCTCCTTGGCCGCTGCTTTATTTGTAAGCTGTTTTCACACCGGCGGAATCCGTCGTCTAATCTCATTTCGAGATAGCTGGTGCGAAGAGGATTTCTCAACATCTATCCGTGCCGGACATACTACGGCCCCTCGACATAGATTCCGGTGGCGTGAGCGGCGCGCATCAGAGCGCGAGCAGAACCGTTCCTACTACTTGAAGAAATGTCTGAAAAGCAATCGCAACGCTCCCGCGACCACCGCTACTGTGCGGCCGACGAAGGGCTTGATGAATGTCACCACCCTGGAGAGTGAGTGGATGTGCGCCACTACCCTGGAGAATAAGGTGGGGGAAATTAGAATCACCACATAGGCTAACCACTTCAACCATCCGGGGCCACGAAAAATCGCATTCTTGATGGTCAACCGACGATGGTCAAATATCGCCTCAAGTTTGGCGTGGACGGCGCGACATTCCTGCTGCCCCAGAGAATAGAGCCTAATCTGCGGCTCTAAATGCCCGTCAATTGAACACTATTAAAGAGCGACCGCGATCCGACGCTGACCTGAAAATCCGTGGCGCTGCCGCCCAGAGTTCGAAGATCGTCGATGGAATCCGTCTGCAGATCACCTACGCGATAGACGACCTTGGCTTTCTCGTGGAACTGAGTGAGGACCGGTGCGGTTGCTTCGAGAAGGATGTTCGTGATCTCCTGGACGTCCTCTAGGTAGAGATGGGCGTGCGGCAACGTGTCGGGGATTTTGCCGCGGATTTTGTGAGTCTTTTGGATTACCATTGACGGTGTCGTCGATGATGAGGGATGGAAGATTCGAACGACGTACGAGTCATGCGGAACGGATGCCCTGCTTGAGGGTCAAACATTGTGCAGTGAATGCATCGCAAAGCGCAGGTCTCGACGGCGATCTTCGAAACCTAGGTAAGTGGGCCTCAGTCCTCAGGGACTGGACCGACAGAGTCCCGGATGACAGCTTCCACTCTTTCCAAGAGCGATTGGATCTCGTCGAATGCCGGCCGCGGCAAATCACGGAGTCATGGAGCTATGGCGCGCAGTGTTTTCAAGCGAGCGTTAAAGATTGGGATCAAAGAAGTTCGGAAATCAATTGCGGGACTGGCCATGGGAAACCCCTTGAGAACGGTTAGACTTCAATATTTCAGTCGCTGTAATCCATCGCGTGGGCCTAGCGACGTCAACAGTACGGCGAGTACCAGAGTTTAGTGTTACTGAGACACGACGCCTTCAATAATCCCCGGTAGCACGTCATCGGCAAGATGTCGCAAGTGTTGACTGTTCGTTCCCAACGTGTCCCAACATGCCCTTCAAGTTCTGCCTTCGCTTCCCGGAGAATTTCCCGGTTAATCTGGCAACTCATGCATGGGCCGCCCGTCGCATCTTCGCTGCAAGACGAGCGTGAATATCCGCTCTTTCGTCATACATATCGGTTAGGAGAATCCAACTTGCGCGTTGCGATTTGGGCAGTGAGTGAGCGACCTCTTCGAAGCGGTGAGCGGCATCATGTAACCATCTCACGTCGTCTTCGATTATTTTGATAGCCTCATTGAATAGTCTTCGCATGGGCTGGCCTCCCGTTCGTGAAGACCTTTGTTTTGCCCGCTGGGCATCTAGTCGGCGGGGTGAGGGGTCGCGTTTCCGGAGAAAGTGATGGTGATCAAGAAACCATTCGTTCCTTTGTACTCGAACTCATGACCCTGTCCGGAATAATTCTCCACCTTCGTTTTCCACATGCGGAAACCGTTGTTGTATTGAGCCTGCCAATACTTCAGATTGGGAACCACAATTTCCTGTTGCGGATTCGTCCCAGCGACGCGCTCCAGGACAACTTCTCCCTTCCCGTTATTCATCTTGGCATGCGCCTCACCCGTTGTCTCATCTACATGCCAGGAAAAGGCTGCCGTGTCCGTCGCGGCCTTCTCCCACTTGAAGGGATACAGCTGTCCAAGAATATCGGACAGGGCGGCCTTCTGGTCGGGCGTGTCGCTTGGATCAAACGTCATAACTACCCAGGAATCTTTTCCGGTGCTCCAATTGCTGCCGAGATCAGTTGATACCCACACCTTTGCACCATCGAGCTTAACGGACTTGTAATAGCCCGTGTCCACCTTCAGCACCAGGTTGGCGCGGCAGAATTGCTTGTCGCCGTGCATCGTAGAGTGATTGTTGAAGTAGCAGGGGCAGAACATGTCACAACTGCAAGCTTCAATGTAAGAAGCTGTCATCGAGAAGTCAGGTTTTGCGGCCTGCGATGCACCTGCAGGCTGCTCAGGTTTGTCGTATTGTGCGAGCGTAGAACTCGCCAAGGCACACCAGAAGCCCAATAGAAGAAATGCTTGTCGCATGGTTGTTCTCCTTCGCAGATCTGAAGACTTCATTATTCGCCCTTTCTTTCCGCCGGTCGTGAAGACCAGCCGTTGGTCGGGTGACTCGCGATTTAGCGGGTCATATCGCAAGAAATTTCCCCTAGGCTTTCCATAGCCCGTGAAGAGGTTTCCCGTGGCGTTATTTGTGAGGGAGAAAGAGTCGCAATTCCGGAGACGGAAAGGTCATGTCCGCATGATGCAGAGGAGGTGGAGAACATCTCTTTCGTGATAAGAAGGACTAGGGGGCACGGGACGAGCTGTCGGCCACCTGGTCTCGGTGGTTCGATTAGTCTTCGGCTGCAGCTCAAGATTCTGAGGGACAACCGCCGAAGATGGTTGCTGAGTGCCGACGAGCGAGTAGTCGTTGGAGGTGTCGTCTGTGAGTTCGAAGAGTTCGGTGATCTCAAGGGTGGCTAAGCTGCAAAACAACAGTGCGACCAGCGTAGCGAAGATGAACTTAGCGCGCATTCCACAATCCAATCGAACCCAAGAGTACAACAAATGGGTTCGTGACTTCAACGACGGGCGATCTCCGGACTGATGCGCTCGATTCGTCTCACGTAAGATACATGGTGATAAGAGGATTTCCCAACACCTACCCAGATCTAAACACGTCACCGGACTAGTTGGTGCGTTCCAGCGTTTCGCTTGACGCTCCCGAAAGCGTGCCCTAAGATTTCTCTAACACGCCTGCCCCCCACCTGGGCGTACAGAATTTCACTATAATTTTTTCGTTGGAGGCGGCCATGGCACGTTTGCCTCGGAACAAACCCGCAACTGTGGCTACGGGCATCGGAATTGGCACCCTTACGGTTATCATGGCGTTCGCAGCGGCGCTCATTGGTTGCTCCAGCTCAGGCTCCGGTATGTCAGACGGCGGCACGGGCACCGTGCACGTCAGCATCACGGACCCGCCCAGCTGCAAGTTTCCCAATGGTGATTTTCAGCACGTCTTTGTAACCATACGTTCGGTACAGGCCCACACGAGCGCCACGGCCGACGACAACTCTCCTGGATGGCAGGAACTCGCGCCACAACTCAATACTGAGCCGATGCAGATTGATCTTTTCTCGGCGGGACAGACTGCCTGCCTCCTGGTGACGTTGGGATCGAATACGGCGCTCCCCGCTGGTACCTATCAGCAAATCCGTTTGCTGTTGGTTCCCAATGATGGGAGCGGCGGTCCTGTCCCTTCAACGAATGCGTGCGGCAATCAGGGCTTCAATTGCGCCGTCCTCCAGGATGGAAGCATCCATGAACTCCAACTTTCGAGCCAGGCAAACACCGGCTTGAAAATTCCCCCGGGGCAAGTCGAAGGCGGTCCTATCACCGTAAAAGCCGGTCAAGATGTTGATCTCAACATCGATTTCAACGCCTGCGCGTCAATCATCCAGCAGGGCAACGGAAAGTTCCGGCTGAAGCCGGTGCTCAAGGCGGAACAGGTGAGCACAAATAGCACGGGAATCAGCGGGCAGGTGGTGGACTCAGTGACGATGCAGCCAATCGCGGGCGGGACCGTCCTGGTAGCACTCGAACAACAGGACGCTTTTCACACCGATGTTATTTTTGAAGAGTCGGCCGCCGACTCGACCGGCAATTTTAATTTCTGCCCCCTGCCAACCGCTGCGACGTTCGATGTTGTTGTTGTCGCCATCAATGGCGCAGGAGTGGCCTACAACGCAACGGTAGCAGTCGGCGTGCCCGGTGGCACTAATCTCGGAGCAATTCCTCTGACTGCTGAAGCGGGCGGCCCGGCGACGTTTCAAGGATTCGTCACCGCAACCACCGGATCTGGCGTGGGAACAGTCGATGCTTCCGTGTCTGCCTTGCAAACATTCTCTCTACCCGGCGGGGCGACCCTGACTGCGACGATTCCTGGTGAAGGCAACTCGGTCTCAAATATTTCGCTAGAGTCGAACTCAGATTGCCCCGTGATGGCGCCGCCGAATACGAACTGCGGCCAATACACGCTGATCGAACCGGCAAGCAATCCGAGCGTAGGAGTCTTTTCAGCGGGGAAAATCACCTACGCCGCACCGGCATCCAGTGACGTCTTTTATTCAATTGGTGCAAGCGCGTTCACTCCATTGAGCGGTGGCGTGGGCGATTGCGCTCCGCCGACGAAAACAACGAGTATGGACACGAACGGAAACCCCTTAAAAGCGCTTCCCGGTACGACTGTTACGGCAAAGGAAATCGATTTCGCCGGTTGCTCTTAGCGCCGATTCGAATGCGTGAAGGTGCCACGCGTGCCGCCTGCTGTAGTTCGAAGTGAAAGACGTTGTAGACATAATTCGTCCGAATGCCCACCAGAACCACGTGGCCCCTTTGAAGACCTGTCTACAATCGCAGTCTGAGATAGATGGTGGGAAGCGGATTTGTCAACATCTATTCGATTAAACCGCCCAGTTCCTTTATCCATTGGCAGGTTCGGACTATTTGATTTACCCGGACTCAGGCGTGACCGGGTCGTATCTCGCGCGCGATTGCGTCCAGGAAGGCCCTAGCGTAAGATGCAGCGCCTGTGACAGATACTTCCTCGATTCTTGGCCGCACGATCTCCCACTATAGCGTCCTGGAAAAATTGGGCGGTGGAGGTATGGGCGTCGTGTACAAAGCCAAAGATACGCGCCTCGGCCGAAGTGTTGCGCTGAAATTCCTACCGGACGACATTTCACACGATCCTCAGGCTGCCGAGCGGTTTCGCCGCGAAGCGCGCGCCGCGTCCGCTCTGAATCATCCCAATATCTGCACGATTTACGATATCGGCGAATTCGAGAGCCGGCCGTTTATCGCCATGGAGCTCCTCGAGGGGCGGACGCTCAAGCACCGCATTGAGGGCAAGGCCATCGAGGTGTCCGAGCTCCTGGAGATCGGGATTCAGATCGCGAACGGCCTCGACGCGGCTCACTCGAAAGGAATTGTGCACCGCGACATCAAGCCGGCGAATATCTTTCTCGTCGAGCGTGGGCAAGCGAAGATTTTGGATTTTGGTTTGGCGAAGCTAGCCCCCGCGGTGCGACAGGCCGCCGAATCCGTGGGCGCCTCATCCACTCGCACTCACTTGCTCCATCAAGAGCACTTGACCAGTCCAGGCAGCTCTATGGGCACCATCGCTTACATGTCGCCAGAACAGGCGCGGGGCGAAGAACTCGATGCGCGCTCGGATTTGTTTTCGCTCGGTGTCGTGCTCTACGAAATGGCGACCGGCGCGGTGCCCTTCTCTGGCGCAACTTCGGCCGTGATTTTCGACGGAATCTTGCATTCCACGCCCACGCCTGCGAAAGCACTAAATCCTCGGTTGCCCCTGGCGCTCGAAAACATTCTCGACAAGACACTCGAGAAGGACCCCGACCTGCGATGCCAGACCGCTGCCGAACTCCGCGCCGACCTGAAGCGCCTGAGCCGCGATATCGAATCGAGCCGGCGGCCCACGGCCGAGAAAAGCGGTTCGGGTTCCGGGACGCATGCAGTAGCGGCGCAGCCAAAATCCGTCGCAGTCCTCTATTTCGAAAACCAGAGCGGCTCGAAAGAGGACGAATACTTCCGTGACGGGATTACTGAAGACATCGTTACCGAAATTTCGAAGATCGCGCAACTCCAGATCTTTCCGCGTTCGGAAATGCTTGCTTTCCGCGACAAGCCGGTTACGGCGCAACAGGTGGGCCAGCAACTCGGCGCCGCCTACGTGCTGGAAGGTTCCATCCGCCGCGCCGGGAGTCGCGTGCGCATTACGGCCCAGTTGGTGGAGGCTACGACTAGGCATTCCGTCTGGGCCGAACGGTACGACCGGCAGGTGGAAGACGTCTTCGCGATCCAGGAAGAGATCGCCCGAAGCATCGCCCAGGCTCTGCGCATCACGCTGACTCCGCAGGAAGATAAGACCATTGCGCGCAAGCCGACCGAAAATCCGCTGGCGTATGATTTTTACTTGCGTGGCCGAAACTACTCGCGTCGCCAGGATTTCGAATACGCTTTACAGATGTTCGAACAGGCCATCGAACTGGACCCGAAGTTCGCCTTGGCGCATGCAGGCATTGCGCATCTGTGCGGAGTCATCTTCGAGGTTCGCGATCAGAATCCGAATTGGATGGAACGAGGACTGGCTGCCTGCGACCGCGCCACCGCGCTGGCTCCCGACCTGCCGGAGGTGCTCGTCGCGCGCGCCCGCATTCTTTACTCGCAAAGGAAAAATGACGAAACCGCCCAGCTTGCTTTGCGCGCCATCGAGCGCAAGCCCGATTGCGACGGCGCCTGGAACATCCTCGGTCGCGCGTATTTCGCTTCCGGGCGCTACGAAGAAGCCGCCGCCCTCATCGACCGCGCCATAGAATTCAACGGCGACGACTACAATATGTACATCCCTTATCGTCAAGCCATCTTGCAATTGGGACGAATCAAAGAAGCCGAACCCCTGGCCGATCGAATGATTAAGGTCCTCCGCCAACAGCTGGAGTTGGTGCCGGAAGACGTGCGCGCCCGAATCCTATTGGCGACCAACCTCGCATACTCCGGAAACGACCAGGAAGAGAGCATTCGGCACTTGCAGACTGCCGTCGCTCTCCGTCCTGGCGATTCCAACACTCTTTACAATGCCGCATGTACTTACGGAGTCCTGGGAAAAAAGGCCGAGGCTCTTGATACACTGAAAAAGGCCTTTGCAGCCGGATTCGGCAATCGCAATTGGGCAGCCAAGGATTCCGATTTCAATTGTCTGCACGACGACTCCGAGTTCCGGAAGCTGGTCGGCCTCGACTAGAATCCCGCGTCGCAATAGGGCTGGTAACCGGTGCTATCCGAACAATCGTGAAGATCAGATAGGTGTCGATAACAGGCATTATCACTACCAATCTCAGAATGCGACGGTCCTAGGATTACTAGTGATAAGAGGATTTCCCAACATCTATCCGCGCCAGTCACGCTAAAGATCCATAGGCCAAGCATTTCGTCACCCTGTTACTTTTGACAATTCCAATAAGTCCCGGCCGGAGTAACTTCTGCGGTTATGGGGGCGACTCACCCCGAGCGGGATCACGCCGTGTCTAACCCCAAGCACTGGCTGCCGTTTTCGCGGCCAAGAGATTCCGATTCGAGAGCGTGGCAACGGCAGCGTAAAAGCAGAAACAGGAGAAACAAAGCTATGAAAAGCAGCAAGTTTATAGCAATTGCGTTAGTCGTGACCACGTCACTAGCAGCACTTCTGTTGCTGTGCGGCGCGGCTGAAGCTCAGGCCAAAGCCCAGGGATTGATAACGGGACGAAACGGGGACACCATGACGTTGCAGACTTCGGATGCGTCGAACCTGGTGGTGGTACTCACCGACGATACCCAGGTGGCCCAAATACAGGGAGTTTTCAAGGCTCGACGCAAGCAAATGTCGATGGCCGCGCTCATACCGGGACTTCAGGTTCAGGTGGAAGGTTCCTACGACACCAAAAACCAACTCGTGGCGAGTTCAATCAAGTTCAAGGGCAATGATCTGGAGGACGCACAAACAATCCAAGCGGGCCTGCAACCGACAAAGGAGCAGATACAGCAGACCCAAGAGGAACTGGCCGAGCAGAAGGCAGCGCTTGAGCGACAACAGCAAGAAATGCAGGAACAACAACAGCAAATGGCGGCGGCCCAAGCGAAGATTGACGCTAACAAAGCGGCCATTCAGGCCGCAAACAAGCGCTTCGGGCAGCTAGACGATTTCAACATTCTTGACGAGGTAACGGTTTACTTCCGCAATGGCAAGGTGGCGCTCGATCCGAAGTACAACCCACAGCTGCTTCAATTGGCTGAAAAGGCCAAAACGATCACTGCATACACAGTCCAGGTGAAGGGCTATGCCTCATCGGTCGGCAGTAAGGCACTGAACCAGCAGTTGAGTGAAGATCGGGCCGCCAGTGTGACGCAGTTTCTCTTACAGCAGGGTCACATTCCTCTGACCCGAATGCTGGCGCCGGGCGCCATGGGCGAAAGCCGGCAAGTAGGTAACGACAAAACTGCCGAAGGGCAGGCCGAGAACCGGCGCGTCGTGGTCAGGGTCCTGCAAAACAAGGGAATCGCTGGCACATAGTATCGACAAAAATTCGGTGTGGATACAACTCTGGCATCATTCGGTGACGACGATCTCAGCAGTCGAAGATCCACACATTCCGTAGATACTGCCGGAAACGCAAGCTCCCACGGAGTATTTGTAACAGCCCGGCTTTTTGGCAACAGCGGAAACCGGCCGGTCGGCACCACCAATAATCGTCCCGGGTGTGTTAGGTGTTTCGAATGGTGAAGAAGGGCCGAAGTCCAGGACAAAGCCCGTATTCTTGGATGAGCTCTGCCACGTTACGGTCGTGCCCACCTTTACACAGAACGGAGCATTCCCTTTAGCGTTCGGAATGGCGGGCGTGGAGGTTGCGGACGTACTTCCACCTCGCTTGACGTTCACGATGCAGGGCGAAGAAACGGACCCGCATGTAGTGGCAGCAGTACACATGCTTCCCGGGTTGGTCTCCGAGCAGATGTACTTATTGTTTTTACCTTTTTGCGCGTTGGCAGCCAAGAAGCCGGCCATCAACATACCCAAGAACAGAAGCGAACCACACCAAATCGCAACGCGATGCCGCAGCTTCATAATCACCTCACATAGCCTTCGCCAAGCGCACGAAGAGTGGGTACCACCTAGTTGACGCCGGGCGTGCCTTTCCAGTCGAGAACATCGACCAGCTTCCAGGAATTCTGATTGAGATCAATTTGCAGCTGTCCCTGCTTATCGATCACGAGTTGGGCGGCGGGATACAGGACACCTGTGCTCTTGTTTTTGTCCTGGTCGTTTATGTCGATTTCGCCGGCAGTCAGGTTGAAGTTTTGCGATTGAGAATCGGTCCAAACTTCGCCGAGGCGAAGCTGGCGATTGGTAACAAAGCGGATCTTTCGCCCGGTAGGCGTTGGAATCAGGCGGATGAAACTGCAGTCGTAGCCGAGAGTGCCCGTGAGTGAGACACGACCCACGGCCCTCATTCTGGATAGAGCGTTGACGAGTCCCTGATTCTGGCCCTTTTCGAACGCTTGCACGAGGACCTGCCTGTCCTCCATCGTAGAGTATTCGTTAATTATTAGCCTGAATTCGTAGACCTGGCCCATCTGCGTGCCGGTGCCCATGGCACTGGCTTCGATCGTCTCAGGCTTGTCTGAAAATACGGGCGCGGTGCCCAGGGTCAACAATCCGACGAGAAGCAAACTGCTCATAACGAGTTTGTGCATCCATCCTTTCCTATTTTCAAATTGCGTCATTTTCCGCTCCTTGCGGTGAAACCGGGAGATCCGCCTCTGTAGTCGAGCGAATCTTCGCTTGTCTCGCTAAGGTGCTGGAATTGTCAAAAGTGACAGGGTCCGGCAGAAGGGTTTCCCACTTGTGGGGGTACCCCAGGCGATGTTGGGGTCGAGGGGCGACGGGCGGGGATATACGAAGCGAGAGGCGCGATGGCGGAAATGAGAATGGCTACGCCCGTCAATGGATCGGTGACCAGCTATCTCAGAATGGTTCTATTCTTTGGAGCCGGCTTGGTTCCAGTCGATGATGCTAACCAGATTCCAGTGGTTCTTATTGAGTTGAAACTCGAGCTGGCCCTCTTTGTTGATGATCAGCTGAGCAGCAGGGTAAAGAACGCCCGCGCTCTTGTTCTTGTCGGAATCGTTCAAGTTGAATTCGCCAGCCGTCAAGTTGAAGGCAGTTGTTGTGGAGTTGTTACGAGCTTCGGCGAATCGGATCGGGCGGTTGGTGGCGAAGCGAATTTTGCGGCCCGTGTCGGTGCGGATCAAGCGAACATAGGCCAGTTCCGTGCCAACGGTGCCGGTGATGGCAATTCGGCCGACGGGCTTCATCTTCTCCAGTGCGTCGACCAAGCCCTGATTCTGGCCTTTCTTAAAGGCATCGACGAGAACTGCTCTGTCTTCCTCAGTAGAGAATTGAGAGATGGTTACTTTAACGTTGACCGTCCGACCCAACTGGGTGCTTGTTCCCCTCGCGGTGGCGTCAATTGTCTCGATTTTCCTGTCCTCCTGGGAGTTTGCGAGGGTGACCGCTGTCAGGAGTAGAGCAGCCAGCAGCAGACTGCAGTAGCTGAATTTGCGAACTGTGAATGTGGAATCCTTACTTTGTGTCATCGTATGTCCTTTCCGGAAGTAATATCACGCATAGGTTTTAGCGGTCAACGCTAGATAGGTGTCGATAACAGGGATTATCACTAGCTATCTCAGAGTGAGATTGGTGGTGGGAAGCGGATTTCTCGACACCTATCTGACTTTCTACACGAAATCGACTGAGGATTACCTTCGAGCCGCCGAATGACGAGCGGATTCCGGAATTGTGAGTGCTATCGCGATTTGTTGCTAACAATCGTCAGCCCGTTTGCTAGGCTGATCCGGGGACAAGAATGTTCACAGACCTGAAATTCATCCCTCTGGGCTCTCCTGCTCTTGCAATTGTGTGTGTTGCGTTGCTGCTGATTGCGTGCGGCAAAAAAGAAGCTACGCTGCAAGGTACCGACCAGACCAAGCAACAAGGGGCTGCCTCCGGTCCGACATCGTCCACCGCGACGAATGCTCTGTTGTTACCGCTTCACTTCGAGCACCACACCGGCGATCTCGACGAAATGGTGAAGAAGCGCAACATCCGTGCGCTTGTCATTCTTAATCCCATTGGCTTCTTTTATGACAAGGGACAGCCCCGAGGCGCTATCTATGAATCGCTGGAAGAGTTCCAGAGGTTTGCCAACAAGAAGCTTAATACTGGACCCGTGCAGCTGAAAGTCACATACCTACCGGTCGCAGCGTCTCAGGCGGAAGCCGCCCTCAGCGAAGGAATGGGTGACTTCGTCGCGAACGCCATTGCTGTCACTCCTGAGCGTGAGAAGCGGTTTGCGTTTTCCGCTCCTATTCAGACCAATGTGACCCGGATCGTAGTGAGCGGACCCGGGTTCGGCTCGTTTTCCACTCTCGACGAACTTGCAGGGAAGGAAATCCATGTCAATCCGCTCACGATCGCCTACCAGGAACTGCGGAAGTTGAACGACTCGCTGCAGAAAGCAGGCAAGGCACCCATACAAGTTCGGGAAGCTGACAAGAATCTCACCGACGACGATCTGGTCCAGATGGTCAACGCCGACCTGATCCCCGCCACCATCACTACGCGGGACCGCGCCGAACTGTGGTCAAAGGTCTTCGATAACTTGAGGGCGCATCCCGACGTACCTCTCGTCATCGAGGGACAAACCGCGCTGGTTATGCGCAAGAACAATCCCCAGCTCAAACAGCTTCTGGATGAATTTCTTGTCAGCCACGGAGTTGGTACGTCTTTCGGAAACACGATCTTGCGTCGCTACCTGAGGAATACCCAGTGGGTGAAAAATTCCACCTCTGGCAAGGAGATGGAAAAGTTTCGCGCCACCATTGCGCTGTTTCAGAAATATGCCGCGCAATACGATTTTGATTACCTGATGCTGGCCGCACAGGGCTACCAGGAATCCATGCTGAACCAGAACCTGCGCAGCCCGCGGGGTGCGGTGGGCATCATGCAGGTCATGCCCAGATATGCCGCCGCCTCACCCATTAATATCGCCAATGTGGGAGTAGCCGACGCCAACATTCACGCCGGCGTTAAGATGCTGCGCAACATCGCCGACACCTACTTCAACGACCCCAAGCTGAATCCTGTCGACCGCACGATGTTCGTGTTTGCCAGCTACAATGCCGGCCCGACCCGCGTCGCCCGCCTGCGCAAGCAGGCTGCAGAAAGCGGACTCAATCCTAATGTCTGGTTCGAAAATGTTGAACTGATAGCCGCCCATGACATCGGGCAGGAAACCGTCACCTACGTCCGAAACATTTACAAATACTACGTAGCCTACAAGCTGGCCGTCGAACAGAAAGGGCTACGGTAGAAGACGGCGAAAGGCCAATGACGTCCGTGTTCCTCGACCCGTGCGGCGCGGTTCGTTGGTCTGCATGCGTAAACCGCGTTGGGACCTTCCGCCTAAGGTTCTAGGCAGGCATATTTTTCGGATAACTGATGGCATAACGAAGTCGGCCTCACGACGAGCCGAGTAAACTGTGCGGTGTCCCAACCTAACAGAGCTCGGATCGAAGGAGGCCGAGATGAAAATTATAGGATGCGATCTACACGCTCGACA
>Ga0210399_10003136_pt1 | contig 12857 bp, 12 predicted proteins | sample IncBWC14MmetaG_FD_150865 | JGI IMG/M metagenome (GOLD analysis project Ga0210399, IMG submission 150865) | Forest soil microbial communities from Barre Woods Harvard Forest LTER site, Petersham, Massachusetts, United States - Inc-BW-C-14-M | ecosystem: Environmental > Terrestrial > Soil >... | reverse complement strand
GCGCAGGGAAGGCCGGGATGTTTCCGGTGAACCTGTAGTGACTAACTCGTGTGCTTTTTACTTTCGCACGCGAGGCTGCGGGTGCATTGGGCACCCGGCCTTCCCTGCGCCCTCCGCGCCGCGAGAATGCGGAGGTGTGACTCCCGTCATTGCGAGCGCAGCGAAGCAATCCATCTCGCCGCGCAGAGGAAGAATGGATTGCTTCGCGGCGCTCGCAATGACGGTACCAAAGACGTCGTACAGCTCACCTGATGTCATATTCCGCCGGATCAAATCTCGACGTCATCTTCCAGTATTCGACCAGCCGCCATGGCGTGATCGCAAACACCCGGCCGTGCGGGTTGCGGTACCAGTTGGTCATGCCCTTGTGGGTCCACACCATGCGCGCATGCTGGGCATCGACCTCGCGGTTATAGCTCTCGTAAACCTGCGGCTTGCACTCGATCGAGCGCTGCCCGCTCTCCAACAGTTCGCGCAAGCAAAGCATCATGTGGCGAACGCTGCACTCGGTCATAAAAATCTGGTTGCCGCCATGGGCGAGCGCGGTATTCGGGCCCGTCAGCATGAAGAAATTCGGAAAGCCGGGAACAGTGAGGCCGAGATAGGCTTTTGCGTCGTCCGCGCCCCAGAGGTCGTGCAACTCGCAGCCCTCGCGGCCAAAAATCTTCATCGGAAAAAGCATTTTGCTTACCTTGAAGCCGGTCGCGAGCACCAGCGCGTCCGCGCGCCAGAGGCGACCATCCTTCATCCGCACGCCCTCCGGCACAATTTTCTCGATCGGATCGGTAATCAGGTCGACATTGTCGCGCTTGAGCATCCTGAACCAGTGATTGTCGATCAGGATGCGCTTGCCGTAGGCCGGATAATCCGGAATGACTTTTTCAAGAAGGTCCGGGCGATCGGCGAGCTCGCTCTTCATATGCCGTTCCATGAACAGCCGGTGCTTTTCGTTGAGCGCGTTCAGCGACCGTTTTGGCTGCGGCCAGTCCGGATCGACCTGCAGGGCTGCGTGCAGGCCGTCGGCAAATCCCCAGAACAGCTGGAAGCGGTACCAGCGCAGGTAAAACGGCACGTTGGCGAGCGCCCATTTCTTGCCCTCGTCGACGCCGGCATGGTAATTCGGATTGGGCACCACCCAGTGCGGCGAGCGCTGAAAGATCATCAAGCGTTCGACGTCGGGCGCAATCGTAGGCCCGACCTGATGCCCGGAGGCGCCGGTGCCGATCATAGCTATGCGTTTTCCGCGCCAGTCGAAATTTTTGTCCCATTGCGCGGTATGGAACGCCGGGCCCGCAAACGAGCTCAGGCCCGCAATGTCCGGCAGTTTTGGCCGGTTCAGCACGCCGACCGCCGACACCAAGACGCGCGCGACAAGCTCTTGTCGCGACCTGTCGGCGGCTTGCGCGGTAATGCGCCAGCTCGTGCTCGCTTCGTCATATCGGGCTTCGGTGACTTCGATTCCGAGCCGGATGTGTTTTCGAAGATCGTATTTGTCCGCGACGCGCTCGAAATAATTCCAGAGCTCGTCGCGCTTGGCGAAGTAATGCGACCAGTCGTGATTGGGCTCGAAGGCGTAGGAATAAAAATGGTTCGGCGTATCGACGCCGCAGCCGGGATAGATGTTCTCATACCAGGTGCCGCCGACGGCGTCGTTCTTCTCCAGGATGACGAAGGGGATGCCGGCCTGCTGCAGCTGAATTGCGGCATAAAGCCCGGACATGCCGGCGCCGATGATGACGACTTCGGCAGCTTCAAGCGCGGCGGGGCCGGGGCGCTTGCGCCAGTTCAGGCTGCGCGCTTGCAGGCTGTCCGCGGTCAGGTCCTCGCGCATCATGGCGATATAATTGTCCGGCACGGCCTCGCCGGTCGCCAGGCGCATCATCTCGGAGAGCAGCGCGTCGTCAGGCGGCGGGTCAAAAGAATTTCCGCCGCGGGCGCGTTCCGCCAACACCTCGGCCAGCCGGTCGCGGATCGCTGCGCGAAGCTCTTGCGGCATGAATTCCTGGTAGTTCATCGGCCCGCGGATGTAGGGCTTTGCTTCCTCCAGCCAATGCCGTTCGCAGGTCAGCTGCACCAGCGAAAGCAGCAAGGTCGCGGGATCGGCGGCTTCCAGCCCGCGCCTCAAGCCGGCGACATCGCCCGGCATTTCCTGTCTGGAATCCAGCATTTTCGCGTCTCCCCGCCCCGACTTTGCCCTGCCGTCACCAAAACGCAAAGCGTTTGTACCGGCTTGACGACCCCGGAACTTTGGTCGCCAAATGCCTGACCCATGAACGCTTCAGCCCTTCAAGAGCTCACTGCCTGGCTGATCGACGGCGCGCCGTCGTGCACGCCGGTCTCGCTGTTATCCGAGACCTGCGAGCGCCTGGTCGCGGCCGGCCTTCCGCTCTGGCGCGCAGGCGCCTTCGTGAAGACGCTGCACCCCGACGCTTTCGGCCGCAGCTTCATTTGGCGGCAGGGCGCCGACGTCGTCATCAACACCGCCGACTTCGATTTCCCGGACTCGCCGCAATTCAGGCAGAGCCCGCTGGCGCTGCTTTTCGGCAGCGGGCAGGAAATCAGATATAGGCTGGACGATCCCGCAACCCGGCGCTTTCCATTGTTCGACGATTTGCGCGCCGAGGGCATCACCGATTACGTTGCGCTGCCGCTTCTGTTCACCGACGGCACCACGCACGCCTCAAGCTGGAGCACCAGGCAGCCCGGCGGCTTCAGCGACGAACAACTATCGGCGCTGCGGACGATCGTGCCTCCGTTTGCCCGGCTCGGCGAGATTTTTGCGCTGCGCCGCACTGCGGCCACGCTGCTTGATACGTATGTCGGCAACCGCGCCGGCGAGCGGATTCTCGCCGGAGAAATTCGCCGCGGCCATGCTGAAACCATGCAGGCGGCGATCTGGCTGTCGGACTTGCGCGGCTTTACCGCGCTGTCAGACCGCCTGGCGCCGGAAATCGTGGTCGACATCCTCAATCAATATTTCGATTGCCAGGTGCCGACCATCCGCCAGCACGGCGGCGAGATCCTGAAATTCATGGGCGACGGATTACTGGCGGTGTTCCCGATCGCAAAAGAGCACGGCAATAGCGGGGAGGTTTGCGCCCGCGTTCTTGAGGCCGCGCGCGAAGCCCGCGCCAATGTCGATGCAATGCGCTATCCGAGCGGCGAGGGCGCCGAGCGCTTCCGGTTCGGCGTGGCGCTGCACATCGGCGGCATCCTGTTCGGCAATATCGGCGGCTCCAGCCGTCTCGACTTCACCTGCATCGGCCCGGCCGTCAATCTCGCCGCGCGTCTGGAGAAGATCGCCGGCCGCCTGGCGCGCACGGTGGTGGCCTCAGAGGCGTTTGCCGGCGCCTGCGCCGAGGGCTGGGCCGATCTCGGCGAATTCCCCGTCACAGGCTTTTCCAAGGCCGCACGCGTCTATGGGCTTGCCGAGGAAGCGCCGGCGCCTTGAGCGGGGTCACCCCGGCGCAAACGTCGCACGGCCAGCATCGATTTCAGCCATGAACCATCGCTCAAATCCACGCGATAGCATCCATTCAAGCCGGTCGCCGCTCCAGAACAGCCGCTTGCGCTCGTGCGTCAGATGCTTGAGATCTTTCAAGAAAGCGCCGGTGCGTCTGGCGTCGGCGGCAAATACCGGATGCGAGCGCATCGCCTTGAACCAATTCATGACCGCCGGAAAACGCTCCGGATCGATCGCAAGGCCAAACGTGCGCAGGGCGGCCAGGTTGGCAAACCACGCGCACTCAACGACCCCGGGGGTTTGAAACGGCCAGGGTTGCGGGCGCGCGCCAAGCATCTGTTCGAGACGGTCGAAGACCGTGTCGATGTCCCGCTGGCCTGCTTCGAGCAGGCCCGGCGGCGGCTTGTCGTCGCGATCGGCCCAGCTCCAATACGAGCAGTCCACGACGATCGGATCGAAGCGTTGATCGGCCAGCCGCTCGAATGCCCGCGCGACGACGCGTGCCTCGATCTTTTCCGGATAGAGCGGCTTATCGGGATAACGCCAGTCCAGATACTGCAGGATGTCGCTGGAGTTGACGATGAGGAGATCGCCATCGGTCAACACCGGAACCTCCAGCCGCGGATTGAGTTTCCGCAACTCCTCGCGGCGATCGGGCGTCAGCGCGTCAACCAGATCATACGGCAGCCCCTTCAGATCGAGGCCGATCGCGACCTTGCGGGCAAACGTGCTGATCGGGCTACCGTACAGGCAAATCGTCATGGATATTCTCCCACGCGAAGCTTTGACGGCATGGTCGAATATTGCAATTTGTTTCTGATAACTAGAATTATTCCAGTATTTGTATTAATCAGGTCAGGGAGATAGAGGTGCAATGAGGGTCAAACATGGCGCGCGATAGCTTGCCTAGCCTGAGTTCGCGGCAACTCAACGCCGTTCTGGCGGTTGCCGAGTATCGAAGTTTCGTTGCGGCGGCGAGCTTTCTGAAGCTGTCGCAGCCGGCGTTGACGCGAACCGTCAAGCAGGTTGAAGCGGAACTCGGCGTCCAGCTATTTTCCCGCAATACCCGGCACGTGAGTATTACGGACGCCGGAAAGGAGTTCGCCGCTCTTGCCGAGCGTCTGCTCAACGATCTCAAGATCGGTGTCGAGAATATGCGGGGGCTGGCTGATCGGCCGCGCGGACAGATCGTCGTCACCAGTGTCGTTTCGCTGGCAAATGCGATGCTTCCCGTTCTCCTGGCGGGCTATGGCCGAAGGTTCTCAGGGATCGAGGTTCACTTGCGCGAGGGATTGCATCATGCGGTGATCGACGAGGTGCGCAGCGGTATTGCCGATTTCGGAATAGGCTATGTCGACGGTGCGCCGAAATCCTTCATCACGGAAAGTCTCGGGATCGAAACCTTCCATGTTGTCCTGCCGAGGGTTAGCGCGCTGGCGCGGCGCAAGACGATCGAGTTGCGGGCAATTGTTGACGCTGCCCTGGTCTCGTTCCCCGCGGAGTCTCGTACCCGCCGAATCGTGGATGGCGCGGCAGCGGCTGCGGGGATTTCCTTTCAATATTCGATGACGGCGAACAGGCTGGCGACACTCCATGGGCTCGTTCGCAACGGTATCGGCCTCGCAATCGTCCCGGCCAGCGAGCGCCCGCTGCCCGACGATCCGGATCTGGTCTCGCGCCCGCTGGCCGGAAAACGGCTTGTCTGCCAGATCGGGATCATGCGCCTGCGCGAGCGCGAATTGACCCCCGCGGCGGCCGAATTTCTGAACGTCGTTCGAAAGTGGTTACGGGAGTTTCGGCGCAATACGGGTCGGAAAAGATTCGCGCGAAGCCGCGCCTCTGTGAGCTAGCGGCTATCTCCCGCGGCATTCCCGGTAGCCGAATTTCCGGATCATGTCGTACCCGGAGATCGGATGAAACGCCAGCGTGTCCATGTAGTGGTGCGAGGTGACGTATTCGCGAAGCGTTGGATTGTAGGCGTTGAGCATGTGCTCGGTGTTGGAGGGCGAGGCGCTGCCGCTCCTGTCGTGGGCGGCATGAAACAACAGCGTCGCGCCGCGGCTGATGCAGACGTTGCGGATGCCGAGGAACAGCGTGCAGGACGACTGGCAATGGCCGTCGATCCGGAACAACTCGCCGGATTGATTGTACTGGCTGACCACGGGATCGAAGCGCCCGTAGCGTCCGCCCATCTCGAAGCCGGCGGTGGTGCCGGCGGCCATCGCCGAGGTCGAGAACAACAGCAGCACGGCCGTAACGGTGTTTCGCGCGGTCAGCATCATTCCTCCGGCTCCGTGGTGAACAACAGGGGATAGCCCTTGGCGCGGCCGGCATCCGTCGCCCGCGTCGCCTTGGTTTCCGCAACGTCCTTGGTGAAGACCGCGACCACGCACACGCCGCGCCGGTGCGCCGTGATCATGACCTTGTGCGCCTGGTCCTCGGTCATGCGGAATTCCGCCTTCAGAACCGTGACGACGAATTCGCGGGGCGTGTAGTCGTCGTTGACGAGGATGACCTTGTGCAGGCGAGGCCGTTCGACCTTGGTTTTGACCCTGGTTTTCGGTTTGGTGATGGCGTCGATCATTCGAGCTAGCACCTCCTGATGTTTTCCGCCTGATGCGGCCAGAATATCGCCTGCCGGCCCGCGATGGAACCGGCAGATTTGCGACGCTTGATCGCTCTGGTGTCCCGAATCCGAACTTCGCGACCGCCTGCGGCACCCACCGAGCGGCAAATTCGGGAAGGGGCGGGTTAAAGCGAATGTGAAGGACGAATGAGGTTCTTGCTTTGCGCGGCGCAATTTGCATGTCACGATCCATTAAATCGATGGAGGGCAGCTGATGCGCTGGTGTGTCTCGATCGGGGCTGTGCTTGTCGCCGGCGCGCTGGCCGGTGGCGATGTCGCTGGCCTCGCCGCGCCCGGCCCGAAGCACCATCTGGCGGACAAGGACCAGGCCGCCTCCGTCGACGTCGAACTGATCCTCGCGGTCGACGTCTCCTACTCCATGGACATGGATGAGCTCGCGATCCAGCGCGAAGGTTATGCCCAGGCGATCGTCTCCAAGGAATTTCTGCAGGCGCTCAAAAGCCTGCCGAACGGCAAAGTTGCCATCACCTATTTCGAATGGGCCGCCTCCAGCGACCAGAAGATCATCATTCCCTGGCGAGTGATCGACGGCCCGGAAACGGCCGATGCCGTCTCCAACGAGATCATGAAGACGCCGATCCGCCGCGCCTCGCGCACCTCGATCTCGGGCGCGATCTATTTCGCGATGCCGCTGTTCGACGAGAATCCGTATCACGGCTTGCGCCGCGTGATCGACATCTCCGGCGATGGTCCCAACAATAATGGCGCGCCGGTACTCGGCGCGCGCGACGAGGCGCTTTCGAAGGGCATCGTGATCAACGGCCTGCCGATTATGGTGAAGGAGCCGTCCTATTCGACCATGGATATCGACAACCTCGATTGGTACTACGAGGATTGCGTGATCGGGGGCCCGGGCTCGTTCGTGGTGTCGATCAAGGACCGCGAGAAATTCAAGGAGGCGATCCGCACCAAGCTGCTGCTCGAGGTCGCTGGGCTTGTGCCAGAGCGTCCGATCGTTCCGGTAGCGGAGAAGGAGCCGCGGGTGTCCTGCGTGATCGGCGAGAAGATCTGGCAGGATAGATGGGGGCGGTAGCCACGTTTCCGCTACTTGCTAAACTTTGCCACCAATTCGACATGCTGGGTGTGGCGGAACTGGTCGACGGGCGTCACGGTCTCGATCCGGTAGCCGCCGTCGACCAGGATCCGCGCGTCACGGGCGAAGGTCGCGGCATTGCATGAGACGGCGATCACCAGGGCGACCTTGCTCGCCGCGAGTTGAAGGCTTTGTGTCTGCGCGCCCTGCCGCGGCGGATCGAATATGACGGCATCGTAGTCGCGCAATTCCTCTCGTCTCAGCGGACGCCGGAACAGGTCGCGCGCTTCAGCCATCAGCGGCTTCAATCCGGGTGTTGCGGTTGCGGCCTTCCGCAGTGCTTTTATCGCGCCGGCGTCATTGTCGAATGCAGAAATGCGCGCCCTTGGCGCCAATCTCAGGGCAAAAGGCCCGACCCCGCAGAACAGATCGACGATATTTCTTGCGCGGCCGCAATGCTCACTCACGAGCATAGCTAGCGTCTCTTCGCCAGCAACGGTTGCCTGCAGGAACGAGCCCGGCGGCAGGGCGACTTGCGCCGATCCGATCCTGAGCGCAGGTGGCCTGCGCATCAGCACCAGCTCGCCATGCCGCGTCAGCCGCGCCAGGCGGTGCTGTTCGGCGATGACGGATAGTTTTGCGATCATCGCCGCCGGCAACGGCCCGGAGCCACGCACATCGACATCGAGGCCATTGTCGGTCGACGTGATCTGGATATCGAGCGGTTTTCCGACTGATATCAGTGGCTCGGCAATGGCCCATCCCGCATCGAGCGCGCCGCTTAAGGCCGGATCGAGGATCGGGCAACGATCGACCGGAACGATGTCATGCGAATGGGCAGCGGTGAAGCCGACCTTGAGCACGTCGTGCGTGCCCATGCGGGCGTGCAGCGTCAATCGCCTTCGGCCGAGGCCGTGGGCGTCGATCAGCGGCGCCACGGCACAGTCGAGTTTCGCCTGCGCCAGGGTCTCCACCACGATATTGCGCTTCCAGGCGCGGTAGCGTTCAGCCTCCCAGTGCTGGATTGCGCAGCCGCCGCAGATCGAAAAATGCGGGCAAAACGGTGCAATGCGCTCTGGGCTTGCGCTTTTGATCCGAAGCAGGCGGCGGCGATCGGGATGGCCGGTGACAGCCTCGACTTCGGCGGTCTCGCCGGAGAGCGTGTACGGCACGTAGACGCTCTGACCGTCCACCAAGGCGACGCCGTCGCCTCGATGGCCGACATGATCGATGACGAGCCTCTCAACCACGGCGCGCGCCGAGAAAGAATTCGATGTTGCCGTCGCCGCCCTTGATCGACGACGGGAATATCTGGATGTCGCGGCATCCGAGCGATGCTGCGAAACCTGCGATGTCGTCACAGATCTCCTGATGCACCATCGCGTTGCGGATGATGCCGCGCTTGGAATGTTTTCGCTGTGCCTCGAATTGCGGCTTGATCAGCGCCAGAAGATGCATCGGTGCCGCGGCCAGCGATAACGCCACCGGCAACACCGCCTTCAGCGAAATGAAACTGACGTCGATGACGACAATATCGGGCCGCGCCGGCAGGCGCTTGCCTTCGAAATTGCGGATATCGGTCTGTTCCATCGAGACCACCTTGGGGTGATCGCGCAGCGAGCGATGCAATTGCTCGCGCCCGACATCGATTGCAAATACGATAGCCGCGCCGTTTGCAAGCAGGACTTCGGTGAAGCCGCCGGTCGAGGCGCCGACGTCGAGGCAGACGTGGTCCTCGATTTCGATCGGATAGGTTTCAAGCGCGGCCGCAAGCTTCACCCCGCCGCGCGAGACGAAGGGATGCGCCGGTTGTGCCTGCAGGTTGGCGTCGGCGGCAATGGTCTCGGACGGCTTTACGACCGGTCTGTCGTTGGCGGTGACGAGGCCCGCTTCGATGGCCGCCCGGGCCCGCGCCCGGCTCTCGAACAGGCCGCGTTCGACCAGCAAAATATCGGCGCGTTTGCGCGGAGGGGACATGCTTCACTACTCGAACTAACGCGAGGCGACCCGTTCGGCCGCCAGACGCACGCAAGCCTCGAACGCGGTCAAATCGTGCCAGATATCCGCGGGCGCCCGCCCTAGCATCACTAGCCGGCAGCCATGCAGATCGAGCGCATGCATCATCATCAGATTGTCGCTCAAGCCGAAATCCTCGACCGTCAATTCCTCGGCATCGACCAGGCGCCCATCCTGAGAAGTCACTTCGGTGAAACGACGCACGCGGTCTGCGTAGATCGTGGGATCGTTGGAATAGCCGAGGCACAACTTGCCGCGCGCCGCCATATAGCCGAGTTCGTAGGCGGTTCCGGCGTCAGCGCCCGGTCCACGAAACGGCGTGAGATTGGCGATGATGGCGTCGGCTGCATCCATCATGGCCTGGTTGCCTTTGAAGATGTTGAGCGAGACTTCGCCGGCCGGCCGATCGACCGCGTTATCGAGCGGGTAAAGCCCGATCACGCCGTGGGCCGCGCAGATTTCTCTTTTGCGCCGTCCGATATCAACGGCATCCGGCAAGAAAACGTCCGGCCCGGCCAGGTAAATTTTCATTCTTCGAAGCCCATGGCCTCGTGGTTCGAGACGCGCGGCATTGCCGCGCTCCTCACCATGAGGGTCTAAGACCTCATCCTGAGTAGGTGCCAACGGGTCCGCGCAAAGCGCGGCCCGATGATAAACTCCGCGCCGTCTCGAAGGATGAAGCCACCGAACTGTAAACTTTCCTGAGCGCCTGAGCTGTCAGGCGAGCTTGACCGCTTCGACCTTGAAATCCTTGCCCAGTGTCTCGAACACCTTGGCGACAATGCCCTTGGCGTCGAGGCCGGCGCGGGCATACATTGCGCTTGGTGTGTCGTGATCGAGGAACACGTCGGGCAACACCATCGAGCGTGCCCTCAGCAAGCCTGAGTCGAGCATGCCGTTCTCGGCGAGCGTCTGCATCACATGGGAACCGAAGCCGCCGATCGCGCCTTCCTCGACGGTGAGCAGGATCTCGTGCTCGCGCGCCAGTTTCAGGACCAGATCGACGTCGAGCGGCTTCATGAAGCGCGCATCCGCAATGGTGGTGGAAAGGCCGTGGGCGGCGAGTTCGTCGGCGGCCTTCTCGCATTCGGCAAGCCTGGTGCCGAACGTCAATAACGCGATCTTGCTGCCTTCGCGGACGATGCGGCCCTTGCCGATCGGAAGCGGAACGCCGAATTCCGGCATCTCGACGCCGCGGCCCTCGCCGCGCGGATAGCGCACCGCGCTTGGACGGTCGTTGATCGCCACTTGCGTCGCGACCATGTGCACCAGTTCCGCCTCGTCGGACGCCGCCATGATGACGAAATTGGGCAGGCAGCCGAGATAGGCGTTGTCGAACGAGCCGGCATGGGTCGCGCCATCGGCGCCGACGAGGCCGGCGCGGTCGATCGCGAACCGTACCGGCAGGCTCTGAATGGCCACGTCGTGGACGACCTGGTCATAGCCGCGCTGCAGGAAGGTCGAATAGATCGCGCAGAACGGCTTAAAACCTTCGGTGGCAAGACCGGCTGCGAACGTCACCGCATGCTGCTCGGCGATGCCGACATCGAAGGTGCGCTTCGGAAAGGCCTTGCTGAAGATGTCGATGCCGGTACCGGACGGCATCGCCGCGGTGATGCCGACGATCTTGTCGTCTTTTTCCGCCTCCTTGACGAGGCTTTGGCCGAACACGTTCTGATAGGCGGGGGCGTTGGGCTTTGCCTTCGCCTGCGTGCCGGTGGCGACGTCGAACTTGACCACGGCGTGATATTTGTCGGCAGACGCCTCCGCCGGCGGATAGCCTTTGCCTTTTTGCGTCACGACGTGGAGCAGGATCGGGCCGTCCTCCATGTCGCGCACGTTCTTCAAGACCGGCAACAGGTGGTCGAGGTTATGGCCGTCGATCGGGCCGACATAATAGAAGCCGAGCTCCTCGAACAGCGTGCCGCCGCCGACCATGAAGCCGCGCGAATATTCTTCAACACGGTTGGCGCGGTCGGCCAGCACCTTCGGCAGACGCTTGTTGATCTGTTTTGCGGCCTCGCGCAGCGAGCGGTAGGTCTTGCCGGAATAGAGGCGCGACAGATAGGCCGACATCGCGCCCACCGGCGGCGCAATCGACATGTCGTTGTCGTTGAGGATCACGATCAACCTCGAATTCATCGCTCCCGCGTTGTTCATGGCCTCATAGGCCATGCCCGCCGACATCGCGCCGTCGCCGATCACGGCGATGACATTGTTCTTGCCGCCGGAGAGATCGCGCGCCACCGCCATGCCCAGCGCCGCCGAGATCGAGGTCGATGAGTGGGCCGCGCCGAACGGGTCGTAGTCGCTTTCGGTGCGCTTGGTGAAACCGGACAGCCCGCCGCCGGTGCGCAGCGTGCGGATGCGGTCGCGGCGGCCGGTCAGGATCTTGTGCGGGTAGGCCTGATGGCCGACGTCCCAGATCAGCCGGTCGCGCGGCGTGTCGAAGATGTAATGGATGGCGGTGGTCAGTTCGACCACGCCGAGGCCGGCTCCGAAATGGCCGCCGGTGACCGAGACGGCGTCGATGGTTTCCTGGCGCAGCTCGTCGGCGACTTGCCGGATTTGTTCCACCTTGAGCCGACGCAAATCAGCCGGGGTGCGGATGGTGTCGAGAAGCGGCGTCTTACTGAATACGGTCACGGCGATGTTCCAATTTTGCATGTCGGAACAGGAATCCGACGTGAGATGTGTTGCAGACCATAGGCGCAGCGAACTCCCCGGTTCCGGAGCTGGCTAGGCAGGCCGAAGCCCGATTTGAAAGCCTAACGGCGCTCCAGATTTGATCAATGTGATCTATGTCACTCTTGATGGCTTCACCCGTCCAAGCCATTTTTAGTAGGTAGTTGAAGAGCTTACTGCAAGAGGTCAGCGCACGCAGCCTGCCTTCAAGAGCCCATACTACCCCAAGCATTACACTAAACCCGCGGTTAAAGCCAACCCGCTGGAACCTCAGGAGAGACGTGCAAGAAGATTAGGCGGGCGTCGACCTCAAACCCTGCGGGAGCCCAATAGTTCCGATTCGCCTCAAATCGGCGGCGCCTGCGCGAGCGGCGCATGTGACTTCCGGCCCTTCGCGGGTTCCGTTGCTGCCAATTTGGCGCGGCCGACTATTGGACGTCGAGCGGATCGGTACCAGTCACCTGGCCGTTGGCGTCGGTCGTGATCCTTTCGACCCGCGCCTCCGCATGCCGCAGCAATTCCTCGCACCGCCGCTTCAGGGCTTCGCCCCGTTCATAGATGGCCACCGATTCCTCGAGCGGCACCTTGCCATCCTCGAGCCGCTTGACGATCGATTCAAGCTCCTCAAGCGCGCGCTCGAAAGAGAGCTTCTTCACATCTGTCTGGGTGTTTTCGGCCATATCTCGTTCCCGGGTGCGCCGATTCCCCAGCGCAGAATCAAATGAATTTTCGCGGGCGCATTGTGGCGGGAATTCACGTTCCCATCAACGCGGTGACATGGGCTGCCACCGACTCTTTCAGCCCCTGAAGGTCGTAGCCGCCTTCCAGCACCGAGACAACTCGGCCGCCGGCGCTTTTCTCTGCAACATCCATCAGCTTGCGCGTGACCCAGCCAAAATCCTCCGCGTTGAGATTGAGCGATGCCAGCGGGTCGCGGTAATGCGCATCGAAGCCGGCCGAGATGATGACAAGCTCGGGGCTGAATTTCTGCAATTGCGGCAGGATCACGTTCT
>Ga0210399_10003135_pt1 | contig 12858 bp, 15 predicted proteins | sample IncBWC14MmetaG_FD_150865 | JGI IMG/M metagenome (GOLD analysis project Ga0210399, IMG submission 150865) | Forest soil microbial communities from Barre Woods Harvard Forest LTER site, Petersham, Massachusetts, United States - Inc-BW-C-14-M | ecosystem: Environmental > Terrestrial > Soil >... | reverse complement strand
CGCTGCACTGCCACGCCCTAACTCCACGCGACTGACAGGATTCAAGCCAAGCGGGTCGAAACGTTCCGAAGGGCCGGAACCATCAATGTCCGTCGTGCATTGCGCAATGACAAGAGGAGGAACCAAGGGCGAAGGCAGAGAGGAAAACGACCCGTGGACGCAACCAGGACCGGGCGCGCGTCGCGGGCGGACAGGACTACGAGGTCCGCTATGAGGCGAAAAAGAAAAACCGCTCAAAGGCGGCGGTGAAGAAAGCGGTCAAGAAGGTCGGCACCAGCCGCAAGCGTGTCGAGCGCGCGCTGAGCCGCAGGAAGAAATAACGGGCCCACCCTCTCCTCGAGCAGCCTCTAGAACGAATCCGCCAGCGCGATCTCCGCCTTGAGCGCATCGATCCGGCGCACGGCTTCGTCAAAGCTCAAGTTCGCCGCGAACTGCTCGGGCTGATACGCCTCCTCGGCGAGGCCCCTGAGCCGCAAGGCCTGGGCGCGGGTCATCACCGCGGCTAGCCGCTCCGATACCGAACCGTATTTGGGTGCCGTGGCTTTCATTTTCCGTCTCCCTGCATAGATCTGTAACTTGACTCTATGTTCTCTTTTTGTTCTAACAAGCCATGGACAACCGAATTAATGAAATCCGCCGCAAAATCAGTGTTTTGCGAGCCGAGATGGTGCGCGTCGAGCATACCATGCACGACCAGATCCGCCGTGATCTGGACTGCACGGACTCGGCGCTCCAGCTGTTGGGTATGAGAAAGAGGCTTGCCGCGCTGGTTGCCGAATGGAAGACGGCCGGCGGCAGCGAGCCGCTACCGACCATCGAGGAGCGGCTCAAGGCAAACAGCCGGCCGGCCAGGGAGCCGAAGGCCCTCGCCCGGCGCTGACCAATGACGTTCGCCCGGAGCGATCGATGGACCGCAATCTGGTTCTGCTCAATCGCAACATCGCCCGGCTTCGGCGTGACGTCCGGCTACAGTCTTCGATAATCGAGCAGCTGATCGCAGCTGACCTCGACTGTACCCCCGCGGCCCAGCGCCTGATGCGCGCGCAAGCCGATCTCGTTCTCTTCATCGAAAAGAGGGAGCGGCTCGTGTCGCCGGCCGTGCATGCGTGAGGATCCGCTGCCGCTCAGAATTCTGGAGCTGCGCGCGCAGATCGCCGGACTCTCAAGCACCATCCGACAGCTGCAGCGTTCCGGCCTCGACGATGCCGCCCCGCGCCTGTTGCTGTCGAGGAAACGAGCGGAGCTCGAAGATCTGACGCGGCGGACCAATCAACGCTCGCAGGGAGACTGACGCTTTGGCCTACGAACCCGCGAAATGGTATGACGACAGGGCCGACAATCCGCCGCGGATCACGGCGATCGTCAACATACCATTCCAAGCGATACTGGAGGGTTATTACTATCGTCATGTCCAGGCAATCATCGTTGCGACCGACCGTATGCAGAAGCGGCACTCGACGATCGCTAATTTCTGCTGAACAGGCCGCGCCGGATTGGCTGAGACAGTTGAAACGATGATCACCCGACAAGCGGCGACCTTATTGACGCTCCTCTCCCTTTGGAGCCCGGCTCTGGCCGCCGACCTGATCGGTCAAGCCAGCATCGTCGACGGCGACACGCCGGAGATTCACGGAACGCGGATCCACCTTTGGGGAATCGATGCACCGGAGTGCAATTCATATGGCGATATTCGGCATTCCTGATGGGCCTGCTTACAAAAGGCCGAGCGCCGGCAGCGACGGCCTCGGCAAATCCCATTTCCAAGCGCGTATTCGCCAACGTCGCGGACAGTTTCATGCGGTTCATGGCCGCGGGAATCTTCGTCGCTCACACCGTCAATCTCGATTACGGCTTCATAAGCCATGAGTACGAACGGCTCGATCGTCGCTTCCGGTTTCCGAAGCTATGCACCGTCGTTGGAATGCGTCGGTGCTACCCCGGACACAAATCCTACGGTCTCAGGAAATTGTGCGAGCTTTACGGTATCGAGCTCAAGACGCATCTGGTGAAGGCGATTGATTGGTGCGAAATTATCATGATTTTTCCTGCACGTTGAGGCTGCATGGCAGCGCCTGACGATCCATCAAAACCCGTTGCTGAAGTCATCATTACGGATGAGCTGCTGCGCCGTCCGCCCAGCAAGCCGGACTATTTGCGCGAGAAGCTCGCGATCCAGGATCTCGCGTACCAGATGGCAGAACGGCCGACCGAGGTCATTCCGCGTCTCGTGGCGCTCGCGATGGACATCTGCGACGGCGTCTCCGCCGGTGTCAGCGTTCTCGACCCTGAAACGAACCGCTTTCGCTGGGTTGGCGTGCAGGGCGCGCTGGCGGCCATGCAAGGGGTGACCGTCCCGCGCGAGAACAGCCCGGCCGGTGTTTGCATGGATATCGGCGGACCGGTCTTGATGACACAGCCGGGACGCGCCTTCGGCTGGATGCAGGGCGGCGCCCTCCCCGTATCGGAACTGTTGCTCGTGCCGCTGCAGAGCAAGGGCGCGGCGCCGCTTGGCACTTTGTGGGTCATTGGCAAAGAGTCCGGGCATTTCGATAGCGGTCATGCGCGGTCCATGAGCGAGCTTGCGAGCTTTGCGGCAATCGCGTTGCGCATGATCCAATCGGAAGAGCGGCTCAGTCAGGCCTTGAGAGCTCAGGAAATGTTGGCTGAAGAGATGGGTCACCGAATCAAGAATATCTTTACTCTGGCCGACGGCATCGTGCGTTTGAGCGCATCGAGCGCCGTAAGCAAGGAAGATCTGGCCGCGAAGGTGATCGGGCGTCTCCATGCCCTGGCCGACGCGCATGCGCTCGTGCGTCGACGTTTCGATCAAATGCACTGGGAAGGGGCCGACCTTGGCGAGATTCTTAACCGCGTCCTGCTGCCACATGGTGTGCGGCGATCGGTCGTCCGCGGTCCGGCGCTTGCGGTCGGCGAACGGGCGACCAACAAGCTGGCGCTCTTGTTTTATGAACTTGCGACCAACGCTGCCAAATATGGCGCGTTGAGCGTCGAGCAAGGTGCGGTCGAGGTCGAATGGGAAGCCGATGACAAAGATTTGCGGTTGCGGTGGCGGGAGGTTGGGGGGCCGACCACCAAGCCGCCGGACAATCAGGGGTATGGCGTGAGACTAGTCTCCGCCACGACCCAACAATTGGCCGGCGCGATTGAATATGACTGGCGTCCGGAAGGTCTGATCGCGCGCCTTCGGCTGCCGATCGCATCCCTCGCCAAATGAACTGTGCAAGCGGCGAAACCACGATGACGCTGCGGCCTTGCCGGCGCGAATTAGGAAGCGATCACTGCCTTGGTGAATGCGAACGAGCGGGTCGTGCTGTTGCTAGACTTGACCAGACACGTCGATAACGATGACGGCCAGCCGCTTGCGCAAGTCATCAGGCAACAGCGATTGAAGCAACGCCTCCATCTCAGCGGCTGTGTTCGGTGATTACATCCGATTGAGCGGTGCGGGTATCTGCCTCGGTCTGTTCGATCCTAGGAGAGGAATGGTGTCGTGTCGTGCGTTTAGACAACCGACTGTTACCGTGTCTGACCAAGCGTGATGATTACGATTCGTCACGCGTGACCGTCCCCACTCACCGTCCCGGCCCGGACGCCAAGTTGCGAAGAGCGACATTTCGTCAACGCGAACGTTTGGAAGATCCCCGAGAACTTCCATTTCGGCGGGTGATCGGGTGGTGTCTCATTCCCGTAAATCACAAGCGTCGGCTTAACTCGAGATCGGTGACCGGTGTACCGATCAGCTCGGCGAGATATCGGATCGGACCGACGTCGGCCTCGGCGCGCTGGCGCTGGGCGTCAATCTTGGCTTTCTCGATCTGCAGGCTGGCGAGCGCCTGCGCCTCGCGCTGGCGCTCCGCAAACGATATCGGCGCGCTCGCGGCGTTTCTGGTCAGCGATCGTCATGCACCGAGCGGGCGGCCCTGCCGCGTCGATTCCCCGACGGCCGCGTCAATCTGGGCGATGCGCCGATCGAGGTCGGCGACGGTCTGGCCCTGGATGGCGAGGCGAGCCTCGGTGTCGGCGGTTCTGTCCGCAAGCGCCGGATCGACAGTTGCCATATGATCGAAGTCGGCGCGCGTGAGGAAGCCGAACACGCCGACCGCCCATCGTGATGACGGGCCAGAACGCGCCGGCAAAGATTGCGGTGAGGCCATCGATCGAGAAGGCAGCCGATACGGAAGCGAGCACCCGCGCCACGGCGAATGCGGCGAGCTTGACCGGTGTCATCGAACGCCGCGCTATGGTCGCCGCGGGTGTCACTGTGACACTGACGGCCTCGGTAACGGTCGGTGTAACATCAGTAACAGTCGCCGTGACAGACGTGGCTACGATGATCCCTCGGCGCCGCGGCGGATCAGGCCGAAGGCCTCGGACCGAAACACGATGGTCAAGCCACGGCCTTCGGCCTGATGGCGATCGATTACCGAGAGCCTGGCGCAGTCTGCGAATTTCAACCCCAACATCAATTGTGGGGATCGGGGATAGCGCTAAGCCTGCACGCAATCTGTGAAAGCGTGATACCGCTCGAAACCGAACTGACCACGATGGAGGTCAAGGTCGCACTTTGGGCCGGCGACGTCGATCGGGCGCGAACGCTGATTTCGAAACGCATGGGGTTGCGCATTCGAGCTGGTTCCCGTGGAACTACTTGGAAAACGGTGATAGCCTTCCGCATATGCGAAAGTCCGATGTTATATGTCCCGAGTGCAGCGCTGGTTATCGTCGCATCGAGCTAGCGACACCAGGAAAGCAAGGCGAGTTTCGCTGTCTCGTCTGCGACCATCTGCTTGAGGTTTTCGACGGCTCCCGCGAAATCGCGGTCCGGCTTACCGTCCAGCCCGCAAAATATAGGAACGGCTTTCAAGCTGATGAGTGGCGTCCTGTGACCCGAGGGCGCAAACCCAATCCGTAGCAGCGAGAAGCTGGCTAACTCAATGCGCCTGTCCCCCAACCTCATCGAGAGCTCGATCCGAAGCGAGGATGACGACACCTCGATCCTAGCTGACGAGTTTCTTCACCGCGCTGTCGCTGCCCTCTCTCGACCGGCTATGGGCCTCTCGGCTCTAGCCCCGCGCAGCGGGCCGGAGCGCAGCGACTTTGTGCTCGGATCGCAGCCATTTCCGTCATCGATGTGTTATTCTGGGCACCGTAGCGTCGGACCGACCTGCAAAGGGTGTTGGGATCGGAGCGCCGTCGTGTGATCGTCCGGCCCCACTCAAGACGGAAAACCCAATGTCCCACCCCACCACGGATCGCTATGACGTCGTCGTGATTGGCGCCGGAATTTGCGGGCTTGCGCATGCCTTAGCGGCAGCCCGCCGCGGTCGGCGGGTTCTGGTGATCGACCGCGATGCACAGGCGAACGGCGCGTCGGTGCGCAATTTCGGCTTTGTCACCGTGACGGGGCAGCAGCGCGGAGAATGCTGGAACCGCGCAATGCGGTCGCGCGAGATATGGGAGGACGTCGCTTCCAAGGCGTCGATACCGATCTTGCAGCGCGGCCTAGCCGTCACAACGCGCCGCCCGGAAGCGCGCGCCGTGCTCGAAGCCTTCGTGGCGACCGAAATGGGTAGCGGCTGCGAATTGCTCGAACCGGAAGACACCCGCAAGCGCTTTCCGATGTTCGCCAAGGCGCGTCAGCCCGGGGCCGTGCTCTACAGTCCACACGAATTGCGCGTCGACTCGCGCGAGGCGATCCCGCGCCTCGCAGCTTGGCTAGCGGAAGTTCATGACGTAACTTTTTTGCGTGAGACCGCCGTGCATACCGTGATGCCGCCGCAGATCGCCACGAGTCGCGGAGCGATCGCGGCAGATGCCGCCATCGTCTGCCCAGGTGACGACTTCCATTCGCTGTTCTCGGAACGATTGTCCGCCTATGCGCTCACCCGCTGCAAGTTGCACATGATGCGGCTTGCACCTTTGCCCGATGCGCCGCTCGACGCGCCGGTCATGTCCGATCTCGGCCTTGTTCGCTATCTAGGCTACGCCGAATTGCCACAAGCGCAACCGCTCAAGCGCCGCCTAGAACGAGAGCAGCCAGCCCACCTCGCGAACGGCGTGCACCTGATCGCGGTGCAGAACGCGGACGGCTCGCTGGTGGTCGGCGATTCTCATCACTACGCGGCGACGCCTGATCCGTTCGCGCCGCAGACAGTCGACGATCTCATCCTCGACGAATTCGAGCATGTGTTCGGGGCGCGTGCGGCCGTTCGCGAGCGCTGGACCGGCACCTACGCGTCGTCCGCAGACCGCCTGGCTCTGATCGACAGACCGTCGGACGCCGTGAGAATCGTAGTCATCACGAGCGGCACCGGCGCCAGCACGTCGTTTGCCATCGGTGAGCAAGTCGTCGGCGATCTTTTTGGCTGAGAGGAGAGGACGATGCCGGCACAGAACTTGAAAGCCGTTATTTTCGACTGGGCGGGCACGATCGTCGATCATGGCTCGCTTGCGCCGATGGGCGCTTTCGTCGAGGCTTTCGCAGAATTCGGTATCGCGGTCGAGATCGACGAGGCGCGCGGTCCGATGGGCATGGCTAAGCGTCCGCATGTCGCTGCGCTGTTGGCGATGCCGCGGATCGCCGAAGAATGGCGGCGCGTGCACGGCGCGGCACCAACCGAGGCCGATATCAGCCGCGTCTACGACGTATTCGTGCCGAAGAACATCGCCGTTGCTTCGCGCTATGCCGATCTGGTGCCCGGCGCCGCGAGCGTGGCCGAAGCGTTGCGCAGGCGCGGCCTCAAGATCGGCACGACGACCGGCTACACCCGCGAAATCATGGCTGAAATCACGCCGGTCGCAGCGCGGCAAGGGTTCACTGCCGATGCCATGGCCTGCACCGGCGATGCGCCGCACGGGCGCCCTACTCCGTTCCTCATCTACAAGGTGCTGCTCGACCTGGCAATTTGGCCGTCTTGGGCGACGGTCAAAATCGACGACACCGAAGTCGGAATCGGCGAAGGCCTCAATGCGGGCGCTTGGACGGTCGGCGTCGCCGTGACCGGCAATGTCTTTGGCCTCTCGCTCGCGGACACGAGGGCCCTGGCACCGCAGGACTTCGCCGCTCTCCGCGCCGCGGCGACGGACAAGCTGGCGTCTGCCGGCGCGCATTACGTCATCGACAGCGTCGCCGAGCTGATACCGGTCGCGGCGGAGATCGAGGGCCGCCTCGCGCGGGGTGAACGGCCGTGAGCGACGAGCAGACGCCCGCCAACGCCTCGGAAGGCGACACCAATCTCTCGCCGCTGCGGGCGGCATGGCGCGCAACGCTCGGCAATGCGACCAAGGCGCTGCTTGACTCCGACGCGAAGGCCTTCCTGCATCAGTCCTTGTCGACTCCATGCCTCGACGTCATCGAGCGCGCCGACGGCGCCGTGCTGACCAATGTCGACGGAAACGAGCTTCTCGACTTCCACGGCAACAGCGTCCACCAGGTCGGCTACGGGCACCCTAAAGTAATCGCGGCGATCAAACAGCAACTTGACACGCTGCCGTTCTGTCCGCGTCGCTTCACCAACCGACCCGCCATTGCGCTCGCCGAACGGCTCGATACGCTTGCGCCCGGCAATCTGAGCAAGGTGCTGTTTGCTCCGAGCGGGTCGGCCGCCGTCGGCATGGCGCTGAAATTGGCGCGCCATGCCACCGGGCGCTACAAGACCCTGTCGATGTGGGACTCGTTTCACGGCGCCAATCTCGATGCGATTTCGGTTGGCGGCGAGGCGCTGTTTCGTCGCGGCGTGGGCCCCCTACTGCCGGGCAGTGAGCACGTGCCACCGCTTGACCGAGCCGCGCGCTTCTTCGGCGACGATGGCCGCGCCCATGAGCGCCTTGCCGACTACATAGACTGCATCCTTGGCGAGGAGGGCGATATCGCCGCCGTGATAGCGGAACCGATGCGCTGGACCACGGTTACGCCGCCGCCGCCGGACTTCTGGCCGCGCGTGCGCGCAAGTTGCGACCGCAACGGCACCTTGCTTGTCTTCGACGAGATTCCGAGCTGTCTCGGACGCACCGGAACGATGTTCTATTGCGAGCAGGTGCGCGCGACACCGGATATTCTCGTCATCGGAAAGGGCTTGGGCGGCGGGGTCATGCCGATGGCCGCCATCATCGCCCGCCGTGAGCTCGACGTGGCAGCGGAGGCAGCCATAGGTCATTACACGCATGAGAAGAGCCCGGTCGGCGCCGCCGCCGCACTCGCCACCCTCGACGTCATCGCGCAGGAAGGACTGCTGGCGCGTGCGACGGCACTCGGCCGGCACGGCCTCGAACGGCTCGCGCAGGTCGCGCAACGCCACGCGATCTTCGGCGCCGTGCGCGGCGTCGGTCTCTGTCTCGCACTCGAACTGACCGGCCCCACCGCCGAAGCGAACGCCGACCGGCTGCTCTACGCCTGCCTCGGCCGTGGCCTCAGCTTCAAACTGGGTGCGAGTAGGATCGTAACGCTCTGTCCACCCCTGACGATCAAGGAGGTACAATTCGACCGCGCGATCGATATCCTAGAGGCTTCCGCGCACGAAATCGCCTAGCTGCAAGCAAAGCAGGGGCGATCACGTTCTGTTCACGGGCATGTCATTGAAGCTTCACATACGAAGCCTAGCGAGTCTGGAGAACCTCCACATCGGGAATACGAACCATGATTGCGAGACGGACCTTTGCGGCGGTTCTCGCCGCCGCGGCGATTGTAGCAGGCCCTGCGTTTGCGGCCGACCAGGTTGTCACCATCTACAGCGCAGATGGATTGCATGATGGCAACCCGAGCTGGTTCGGAAATCTGTTCGACGACTTCACGAAGTCGACCGGCATCAAGGTGCAATACATCGAAGGCGGTTCGGGCGTGGTGGTGCAGCGGATCGCTAAGGAGCAATCCAATCCGCAGGCCGACGTTCTTGTGACCCTGCCTCCGTTCATCCAGAAGGCGGCGGCCGACAGTTTGCTCCAGCCCTATGGCTCGAAAGAGGCCGCGAACATCCCGGCAGCCGACAAGGATGCCAATGGGCTCTACATGCCGCTCGTCAACAACTACGTGAACTTCATCTACAACACGGCGGTGCTCAAGGAACCGCCCAAGAGCTTCGAGGATCTGCTTGATCCGCGGTTCAAGGGCAAAATCCAGTATTCCACGCCCGGTCAGGCCGGTGACGGCACTGCCGTCATGCTGCAGGCGATCCACGTCTTCGGCAGCCGCGACGCTGGGTTCGATTTCCTTAAGAAGCTGCAGGCCAACAATGTCGGCCCGTCGTCCTCGACCGGCAAACTGACCGCGCTGGTCAACAAAGGCGAACTGCATGTCGCCAACGGCGATCTGCAGATGAACATGGTTCAGAAGCTGAAGAATCCGAACATCGACGTGTTCTGGCCCGCCGGCCCGAACGGAGAGCGGTCGACCTTCTCGCTGCCCTACTACATTGGTCTGGTAAAGGATGCGCCGCACGGCGACGCCGGCAAGAAGCTCATTGACTTCCTGCTGTCGGAGAAAGCGCAGTCGTCGATCTCGACCGTCGCCTGGGGCATGCCGGTGCGTACCGACGTGAAACCCACCGACGCCAACTTCAAGGCCCTCAACGAAGCCATGACGGGTGTGGTGGTCTGGCATCCAGACTGGAACGACGTGCTCAAAAATCTCGACGCCGACGTTGCCCGCTGGCATCAGGCGACGGGCAGTTGATGAGCATCCCGATCGCAGTGGACCGCGCGGCGACGGCTGCGCCGTCCACCGCATACGCGGCGTCCGAAGGCCAAGGCAACCGCATTGCCTTCGACCGCGTTACCGTCGCTTATCGCAACACGGTTGTGCTTGAGAATTTCAGCCTGACCATCGAGCCGGGTGAGTTCGCCGCACTGCTCGGACCTTCAGGCTCCGGCAAGACGACGGCGCTGCGGTCCGTCGCAGGTTTCGTTCGGCCGGTGAGCGGACGTGTTTCCATTGGTGACGAGGACGTCACCACGATGCCGCCCCATGCGCGCGGGATCGGGATGGTGGTGCAGAACTACGCGCTGTTCCCGCACATGACCGTTGCCGAAAACGTCGCCTTCGGGTTACGCGCGCGGGGCGCCCAGCGCACACTCATCGAGGAGCGCATTCGGGAGTGTCTGGCTATGGTCGACATGGGCAAGTACGCCAAACGCTATCCGCGTCAGCTTTCCGGCGGACAACAGCAGCGCGTCGCAATCGCACGCGCGCTCGCTATCCGCCCTCGCGTGCTTCTGCTCGATGAGCCGCTGTCGGCCCTCGACGCGCAAATCCGCCGCAACATGGTCGAAGAGCTGGGCCGGCTCCACCGCGAGCTCCCCAACCTGACCGTGCTCTACGTCACGCACGACCAGGCCGAGGCGCTGACACTTGCCGATCGTATCGCAATCATGCGCGACGGGCGGTTAAGCGCCTTCGGGGAGGCGCGCAGTCTCTATCACCGGCCTCCCAACCGCTTCACCGCTGAATTCCTCGGCCATGCCAACGTCGTCCCCGTCTGCACGGAAGCTCTGGATGCAGCAAATGGCAGGATGCGGGTCCGCTTCGGCGCCGCGAACCTCATTGCAACCGCGGCAAACAACCTCCCGGCAGGGGTGAACACGCAGCTCTGCGTGCGGCCACACAGTCTCAAGCTCGAACCTGCGCTCGATCGGCCGAACATGATTGAAGGGGCGGTCGAAGAACTGCATTGGCAAGGCCAGACCCAGTCGATCTCGCTGTCCGTAAACGGCTCGACGATCCGCGTGGTCAGCACCGAGCTTCGCCAATTGCCGAAGATCGGCGAGAAGCTCACCGTCTATTTCACCGCCGAGGATGCGGTTCTCATCGCCGAGGACGGCAATGCCTAGCGCGGCGGCAGCCGAGCGGCGGCAGAGCGACCATGCGGGTGTCGCATTCTGGGTCCTGCTGCCCTTCGCTGTGCTCGCGACCATCTTCCTCTATCCACTGTCGCTCATCGTGCACGAGGCGTTGACTGCAGGCACTGGCGCGATGTCAACCGACGGGCTGCGCAAGGTCCTCGGCTCCGTCATTTTCGTGAGTGCGCTGTTCAACACCGTTCGGATCTCGGTTGTCGCCACACTTGGCTGCCTGACGCTCGGCTTCGCGCTCGCCTTGATCTATTCCTTTGTGCCGTTTCCGGGCCGCGCTCTCGTCGCCAAGATGATCGATACCTTCATCGCGCTGCCGACGTTTTTGGTCGCGCTCGCCTTCACTTTCATTTACGGCTCGGCGGGCTTGATCAACCAGTCGCTCATGGTGGCAATGGGCACTCAGGTGCCACCCGTGGACTTCCTCTATTCCTCCTGGGGCGTCATCCTTGCTGAGATGACGGTCTATTCGCCCTTTGTGCTGCGCCCGCTAATCGCGAGCTTTTCGCTGCTCGATCCCGCGCAGATCGAGGTGGCTTCCAGCCTTGGCGCCAGACCCATGCGCATCGTGCGCGAGATCATATTTCCGGCCGCGCTACCGGCCCTGCTTGCGGGCGGTAGCCTGTGTCTTCTGCTCACGGTGAACGAGTTTGGCATTTTGCTGTTCATCGGCGCCAAAGGAGTCATCACCTTGCCGCTCTTGGTCTATGACATGGCCATCCAGCAATTCGACTATGCGAGCGCGTGCGTAATCGCCAGCATCAACGTTCTCCTGTCGCTGATGCTCTATTCGCTCTACCGCGTCGCGATCTCGGGACTGGGAGGCCAACGTGCTGTTGTGGTCTAGCCGCGCGCGCGTCGTGGCCTGGACGGTCGGCGGCCTGTTGTTGGGTTTGATATTCCTTTTTCCACTCGCCATCATCGTCCTGGCGAGCGTTGCGGGCCAATGGAACGGCGTTCTGCCGAGCCATCTGACGCTGGACAATTTCGGCGATGTCTTCGCCGGCGCACCCGGCGACCAGATCCAGGTAAGCATCATCACCGGCGTGGTGACAAGCGCGATCGCGCTCGTCCTTGGCACGACCGCCGCGCTTGCCTTGCGCGAGATGACAGGAGTGACCAAGCGTGTTCTTGATCTCCTTTTTTTCATGCCGAGCGCGGTGCCGTCTGTCTCGGTGGGGCTTGGACTTCTGGTCGCCTTCAGCCGCCGGCCGTTACTGCTCAATGGCACGCCCGCCATTGTCATTCTCGCACATCTCGTGCTCGTTTCCGCTTTCACTTACAGCAACGTCGTTGCCGGTCTCGCCCGCCTGTCGCCCGACTATGAGCAGCAGGCGGAAAGTCTTGGGGCGCGGCCGTTCTACAAGCTTCGGCGAATCACGTTGCCGCTGTTGTTGCCGTATTTGCTTGCCGCTTTCAGCTTGAGCTTCGCGCTGTCGATGGGCGAGCTCGGCGCGACCATGATGGTCTATCCACCCGGTTGGGTAACCATGCCAGTCGGTATTTTCGCCCTGACCGATCGCGGCGACGTGTTCGATGGCGCGGCGCTCACGGTGATCCTTGCCTTGGCGACGCTGGCCGTGCTCGGCGCGCTTGCCTTGGTGCCGACGCGCGCCGCAAATCAGTAACGACTACAGCAAGCGGGTCGTATGCGGCTGAGGTGGGTGGTCGCTATTGGCCCAACCCTGACCACAAGACTCGTCTGACCGAGGACCGATATCGGATGCGTAACCGAGGTCAACTGCGCCGATATGTTTCAATTGGCACGCCTATTCGCCGCCGTTCGTCTGCCGCTGCACTACCCATAACTCATCTGAGTTTTATGTCCGACCGGCATCTTGCATGCTCCGATCGTATCCATTGTGATCCGGGGTGACAGCGTGGGAGATCGGAAATACCTGACCGCCGAAGAAGTGGCAGCGCGCTATCGTGGTGCAGTCAGCGTAGGGACGTTGCGGAATTGGCGAGCGATGCGCGTCGGCCGGCCTTCGTCAA
>Ga0210399_10003134_pt1 | contig 12859 bp, 12 predicted proteins | sample IncBWC14MmetaG_FD_150865 | JGI IMG/M metagenome (GOLD analysis project Ga0210399, IMG submission 150865) | Forest soil microbial communities from Barre Woods Harvard Forest LTER site, Petersham, Massachusetts, United States - Inc-BW-C-14-M | ecosystem: Environmental > Terrestrial > Soil >... | reverse complement strand
CAGAGCCACTTATGAGCTCTACAACATAAACCGCATCAAGCTCGAAAATGCGATCCATCGTGTGTTCGAGCCAGCGCAATTGGATATTGAACTCAGGGATCGCTTCGGCAACCCGGTCAAACCGCGCGAGTGGTTCCTCGTTCCTCTTTTTGTTGTGAACGAAGTGGTCGAGCGCATCAAGGATGGGAGTATAACCCAATACGTGTATGACCCGGCGGGAGCACGCCTGGTGAAGGTAGCTTCCTGAAGATCGGGCGAGCTGGGTATCTTTAGGCGAAGACAGTGTCCTGCGTCCCAGCCTTTCACACGATGCTAGGACAGCACTTCGTCCTAAATATGCAAACCAGCATATCGTCCGAGCCTCGATGCACACTGAGGAGGGGGAAGCTCACCGCTGTGTGTGCCTAGATTCCAGGCAGAAAGTCGAAACTCCGAAGGTGCACCTAGGAGCAACCAGTTTTATTGAATCAGTCATTTACATCAACATAAAACGAAATGGGCACCTAGTGCCGCACTAGGTGGTCAGATCTGCTGGGGGTGTTGCTATTGTTCGCCGGTAAAACAGTGAGTATATTAGTCAAACAATAACTCCAAGATAGGATTATAATCACCTTCGTAACATGGAATCTAACCGCCACTCAGCCGCAGGTCCGGCAGCCGGTTTTGCGTATCAGTTTGAGCGCGCCCTTAATTGGCTAGCTAAGAAAGATGCAGGAGCATGCATTGGTATCGAGACTGATGATGACGTGGCTGTGCGAAACTCTGATTCCACGATGGTGCTTGAACAGGATAAACACTCCATTCGCGCGGTTGCCAACCCCTTCGGCGATCGGTCCCACGGACTGTGGAACACCTTGGCAACATGGATTGAGGCTGTCGATTGCGGGAATAGGTTGGTCGAGACAACATCGTTTCTGATGGTCACGAACGGCGCAGTGCCCGAATGCATTGCCCGGCGAATTGCTCGTGCGGTGTCGGAAGAGGAGATCGGTGCCTGCATCGGGGAATTGCGGAAGGTTAGCGTTGACCCTCCAAGCGGTATTGCCATGCTCGTAAAGCGGGTTCTCCTCCCGAAGTCCCAGAATTCACTCCGGGCCGTAATTCAGAGGATTGATCTTTCGGACGCGTCTGATGGTGCCGCCAGCGTCGATCTACGAAAGAAAACGATTGGACATTTGCAGCTACCGGAGTGGTGCTCGGGAGATTGTGACTCAATTGCGAATGAGCTCTTGGGTTGGTTGCACACCGAGGCTATGTCAGCGTGGCAGCACAATCAGCCCGCATGGATCGAGCGAAACCACTTCGTCAATCAACTCCACGCGATTTTAGGGCGGCGAAAACGCGAAGCGGCGAGAGAACGAGCGGAACTGTTGATACCGATCGGCAATGAAAATGTTGGGCGTGAAAGGGGTCGACCCTTCGTCAAACAGCTACATTTGGTGACCGATGACGATGGCGTAGTGGACACCGCTATTCGCGAATTTATCCGCTGCAATATCGAAAAGGCCCGACTTTCAAAGGAGGGGGATATCACCGACCGTGACTGGACGGCATTCGAAGATACACTCCTCTCCCGCTGGAAAAAGATTCGTTCGCGTGTGATACGTATGAAATGCGGAGCGGCCGAAAGCGATATTGGTTTTGAGACCTTCACCGAGACAACCGAGAACCACAGAGAGAGGCTTGCTGGAACGGAGACCGAGCAGGTCTATCTCACATCCGGAACGTACCATCGGTTGGCCGATTTGCTCCGTGTTGGCTGGCATCCCCGATATGAGGCCCTAATGCGCGAACTATTGGGTGAGCAATGATCGACGTCCTTTTCGAACAGCGTGTAATCCAAAATACCGGACTTGCCGCCGAGGCGATTTGGCAAGCCGTACATGAAGCCTACAACGCAAAGGGCCGAGCAGAAGGTGTTCCGTTTGCGCTAGTTTTTCTCGTCCTTCCGCTCGCATTCCATCGACGCAGCGCATCCACGCTGGCGTCCAGGACTCAACCAGGCGCTCTGTATAAGGCGCTCGCGGATGACCGTGAAATAACGGTGGGTTTTCAGGCCAGAATGGAAGCATTAGCGGATCGAACTTTCCAGGCCTTATCCATCGCTTTCCAAACGGGGTTGCTCAGTCTCGATAGTGGCCCAACACGTGAGGTTTTTCCCGGCAAAAAAACGCCCCCGGTGACGCACGTGACGGAGGAAGTAAAAACGATCCTAAATGCGGCGAAGAGGGTGGGTCAGAGCTTTGCTGAGATGAATGCGGTGCAACTGGCTGTGCATCTGAATGTTCGATTCTAATGAGATTAGCGATTCTCAAAGTCATTCTTTGGCCTAAAGACACGAGCCTCAGCCCGCGTGTCGTAGCGTTTGAGCCGGGACGGATCAATGTGATTAGCGGAGAAAGTGCGACTGGCAAATCTACCGTTACCTGGATCATCGATTATTGTCTCGGAAGCGATAGATGCTCGATCCCAGTCGGTCTAATCCGCAACGTTACAGAATGGTTCGGAATACATATCAGGCTCGCGAACACCGAAATGCTAATCGCCCGTCGAAATCCGGGAGATCAGCAAACAACGACAGATCTGTACTGGGCCGAAGGGCGACAGTTGGACATTCCATCAGTGATTGCCGGAAAGAATGCGCGCGTGGAAGATTTGAAGAACCGGTTCAATCAACTCTCCAATCTGCCCTCACTGGATTTTGCGGGAGGTGAAGACATTGGATTTGCAGGTCGTCCTAGTTTTCGCGATATGGCTTCGTTCAACTTTCAGCCGCAGCATATCGTCGCAAACCCTTACACATTTTTCTACAAGGCAGACACCACCGAGAATCGCGAGAAGCTCCGGATTATCTTCCCTCTCGCCCTCGGAGCGATTACGGCAAGCACCCTGGCTGCTCAGCGGGAGCTGAAAGACCTTGAGCGCGAACATGAACGCCTGCGTCGTGAACTCGAAGCGCGACTAGCTGCCGCCAAAGCGTGGGAAGCGGAGGTGGAGAGTTACTACTTGCAGGCCCGTGGCCTCGGTTTATTACCGGACTCGGAAGCGGCTACGCCTGGCTGGTCCCTCGAGAAATACATATTGGAGCTCCGCAAAGTGCCGATGTTGATTCAGTCAATGGATATACCGGAAGTCAAGGAGGGCACCAACGAGGCTGCTGCTGTGGAATTTAGCCAGGTGGCGGACCAGGAAGATCAACTGGCCCAAGAGACGGGATTAATCCGTCGGCGCTTGGATAAGGTTGAGCAACTTTCATTGAGTCTCGGCCAGTACGAGACCGATCTTGTTGGCCAAGAAGATCGTCTGCAAGGAGTTGGATGGTTCGGAGAGAAATTGCAGGACACGCACACATGCCCTGTATGCGCTGCGGTACATAACGATGGAAATGTACGTTTAATCGAACTCCAAACTCTGGCACAGGAGATGAGGGCTTTGACGGCTTCAGTCCACCAAGCGCCGGCAAAACTGGACCGCGAACTTGCAGCTCTGAGAGTCGAATTGCGCGAAAAAGAAGCCTTGCTGGGCAAGGCTCGGCAAAAACGCAAATATCTAGAGGCTCAATCCGCGACGCTCGCTGCGCAACGCCAAAGGGTGCGACAAATCTATCTGTTTGTGGGTCGGGTGCAACAAGCGTTGGAAAATGTATCTGCCAGCAGCAACGTAGACGAATTGCGTAGGCTAATGCAACAGCTAACGGGGAGGATCACCCGACTGAGACGCGAACTTGACCCCAAAGCCCAAGGTGACAGGATAAGAGCAGCTCTCGATAAGGTATCCGCGGGAACTGCGGGCTATGCTGGCCTACTGCAACTGGAGCATGCGACAGAGAACGTGAAGCTCAATCTGCGCGAGCTGACTCTCCAGTTTAGTCCGCTGTCCGGACGAACAGATTTTCTTTGGGAGGTTGGCAGTGGCCAGAATTGGGTAGGCTACCATGTCGCTGGAATGCTTGCGTTGCACGAGCACTTCCTAAGCATGAACGAGAATCCGGTTGCTAATTTCCTCGTGATCGATCAGCCGAGCCAAGTATATTTTCCTGAGGCATGGCCCTCCTTGGAGCAGGCACCCGAGACGCCCGGGAAACACGATCGGTCGCCGGACATAGAAGGCGTGCATCGCATCTTCAGCGCACTTTCCAGATTCCTCGACACCGTCTCCTTGCAGTTTCAGATCATCGTAACTGAGCACGCCGGTTCGATTACGTGGCGCGGGATTCCTCATGTTCATCTGGTCGGAAACTGGAGAGAGGGCCACGACGAGTTCCTTATACCTGCTACATGGTTCCAGTCCAAGTAGAAGCCGTGCCGCAAGCAAAAGCGGTCCGACTAGGGCATTTTCAAGACAATTTATTGTCGCACCCGTCATCTGAGTTGGCTACGCGAAGGTGTTTCACAGTCTACTTCAGCACGTCGTCCGTCAACTTTTCATGAGTTGAAGGCCTTTTGTGAAGAAGTGACCGAATTATCAGGAACATCGCCCAAGGCCTTCGGCAAACAACCAATCCTTGAAGCCGCAAGGCGTTGCTCGGCAATGGTGTAACAATACGGTACGGTAGGGGTATATTTATGATACGTCCACGCCTAGTTCAGGTAGAGTTTTACTACAATGAATCACATTTGGCAGGGTAGGTGGGTTTACGGCCATGGTGGATTTCAAAAAGCAGCTTGGCGGTAAAAAGAGTTTTGCAAAATTAACCAATCCGGTCGAGATCTATGAAACCCTCGATCGCGCAAGCGACAAGGGGCCGCTTCGGCCCGCCCAGAAAGCCATTCTCGAGGAATGGCACGCTCAAAAGCGGACAGCCAAGGATGTCATCGTCAAGATGCATACGGGCCAGGGGAAAACACTGATTGGGCTTCTGATTCTTCAGTCCAAACTCAACGAAGACTCTGGTCCAGCGCTTTACCTCTGCCCTAACAATCACCTTGTCGATCAGACGGTGGCCCAAGGAAAACAGTTCGGTATCAGTTGTCTTACAGCCTCAGGAGAGTTGCCAACCGAGTTTTTAGAGGGCCGCCAGATTTTAGTTACCTCGGTGCAGAAGCTTTTCAACGGGCTCACTAAGTTCAAACTGGGCGCACAATCTCATTCGGTTGGCGTCATTGTGATGGATGATTGCCACGCCTGCGCGGATGCGATTCGCAAACAGTGCGTTATTGAGTTACCTCACACCCACCGGGCATATTCTGGGCTGCTCGCCCTGTTCGCCGAGGATCTGAAGGAGCAGGGCGCGGGTACCTTTGCGGACATTCGAGAGCAGAAGTTCGACTCTTTTTTGGCGGTCCCTTATTGGAGCTGGATGGACCACCATGAAGATGTGGCTGCCATTCTGGCAAAGGACTCAGCCACGAAGGAAATCAAATACGCTTGGCCGTTGTTGAGGGACATACTCCGCGATTGTGTTTGTGTCGTTTCTGGGCAGGCGATTGAAATCGCCCCCCAGCTGGCTCCGCTTCATATGTTTGGTTCCTACTCAGGAGCAAGTCACCGCGTCTTCATGTCGGCAACAGTGACCAACGACGCCTTTCTTGTGAAAGGCCTCGGGCTTAGCGCACAGGTCATTACCTCTCCCATGATCGACAAGCACGAAAAATGGTCTGGGGAAAAGATGATCTTGATTCCATCGCTTATCAGCTCGGAGTTACGCCGGGAGGAGGTCATTTCAAGTTTTGCGCCGCCGAATGACAAACGGAAATATGGCCGGGTGGTTCTGACCCCAAGTTTTCGTGTCGCGGCGGAATGGTCCGCTGAGGGTGCGGTGGTGGCGGACAAGGATTCCATCTATCAATTCGTAGAAGATCTCAAAGCGGGAATTGTGGATCGAACGGTAGTCATTGCCAATCGCTATGATGGCATCGATCTTCCCGACCGGGCTTGTCGAATCCTGATTTTAGATTCGAAACCGTATTCGGAGACCCTGGTCGATCGATGGACGGAGAGTTCGAGAATCGGAAGTGAGGTCATCGCGATCAAGGTGGCGCGAACGATTGAACAAGGTCTCGGGAGGTCCGTGCGAGGAGAGAAAGACTATAGCGTGATCATTCTAACCGGCCCGGATCTGATCAAAACCATCCGGACTAAGAAATCTCGGGAATATTTTTCGACGCAGACACAGACACAGATCGAAATTGGGCTTGAAATCACAGAACTCGCGAAGGAGGAAATCGGTAAGGACAGCGATCCCTCGAAGGTGTTCACCGGCTTGATCCAGCAATGCGTGGGCCGTGAAGAGGGTTGGAAGGAATTTTACAGTGAGCGCATGTCCAAAATGAGCCATCCGGCCCGAGATTCGCAGGCGCTGGAGTTGTTCTCTGCGGAGCACGCTGCAGAAACTCAGTTTCAGGAGGGTCAAGCGGAAAAGGCAGTTCACACTTTGCAGCAGCTCGTCGATCATCACATTCGAGAAGAGACTGAAAAGGGCTGGTATCTCCAGGAAATGGCCAGATACAGACATCTGGCCAATAAAACCGAGTCGAACGAACTGCAAATCGCAGCTCACCGAAAGAACAGATTTTTGTTCAAGCCACGCCACGGGATGACGATCACGAAAATCTCTGCCGTTGGCCACAAGAGAATCGAGGCGATGATCCGTTGGATACAGGAGTTCGATAACGCGACGGAACTTCTGCTTGAAGTGGACGATATGTTAAGTCGCCTCCGATTCGGGGTTTCCGCGGACTCATTCGAAGCTGCTCTCGATGAGCTCGGACGTGCCCTTGGTTTTGAAACCCAGCGCCCGGACAAAGAGTGGAAGCAAGGACCCGACAACTTGTGGGCGCTGCGGGACAATCAATATCTGCTTCTTGAGTGCAAAAACCAAGTCGACAAGACTCGCAAAGAAATCAATAAGGATGAAACCGGTCAGATGAATAACTCCTGCGCCTGGTTTACGAAGCACTATGGCGATTCTTCTGTCATAAATCTGATGGTGATCTGGACCAGGACTGTTGGGGCGGCTGGAGGATTTAATGAGCCCGTGGGGATTGTGACGGAGCCATGTCTATCGAAGCTAGCCAAGAAGGTTCGCGGCTTTTTTGAGGAGCTGCGAAGCGCCGACCTCGCAAGTCTCTCGACTTCCAAAGTACAGGCGAATCTCGAAGCCTATGGCTTGACGATAGAGGATGTGGTCTCGAAATATTCAGAGAAGCCGAAGCAAATGTGAACGAACGAGGAAACGCATGGATATTCACATTTTGGGACTCAACCACCAAATCCAATCAACCCGCATTGGGAGTTCCAGTACCGGCGGAGAATTAGAACGGTTTGAGCGTGGACAGAAGGAACAATTCGACATCTTGCTGCAGAAGAAAATCGACGAATTTGCCGTGGAGTTCGTCGGGGAGGAAGCCAGGCATGGATGGGACTCCATAGCACACGCTGTTTGTGTCGCGAAGGATTGCCGTTACGCGAACATAGAAATTCCACCGGACGAGCGGGCCGCACGAAGAATACCTACGGACTATGAGAGCAACGCGGACTTTTCGCAAGTAGACAAAATGCGCTTCCACGAACAACGGGAAGACTTCATGTATCAGGAAGCAATCAACGAAGCTGGAAATGCCAAGTGCATACTGGTAATTTGTGGCCGATTTCATACGCCACGGATCGGGCGAAAATTCCGTGATGCCGGTCACACGGTCTATGAGGAGGACATCCAAAGGGAAGCATGGTACGTCGAAGATTGGATGACACACATGATGAGGCTCTAAGTGTGCTCGATCGACGGTTGGAATCACTCACGCAAGAGTCCCCAGCCACCGATCAACCGGAGCCGACCGGTCCTTATGATCCAGGTCTTTGTTCGGCAGTAAGGAAATTACGTTCTAGCAGAAATATTCATGATCGCGACTCTTGGCGCGACTAGATTCCAACCAGGGGGTCGGAAGACGAAGCCGACAGCTGCGGCAAGATGGCCGTCCGTGTTCGGAAAGAGGTCGAAGACTGGATTCGCAAGAGCCATGCCGACAAAATCGGCTAAAGACGGAAAAGAGTACTCGATAACGCCCGAGGACATCGAAAGGGTCCTTGCGGATACAGACGCGCTTGTCTCATTGATTGAGAGCCAGGAGGAAAAGTTCGCGGTGGATCAGGATGAGGAAGAAGATTCGGAAGAAATATGAAGAGAAGCGGGGAATTCGAGTTGTTAGGCGGAGGCTGAGCTAGTATTTGAGTGCGCAAAGCTCTTGGAGACTGGGTAGCGTAGGAAATTTCGAATTCGCCTCTCAATCGTTGCTGAGAGAGAAAGCTTTTATGTGCGGTCCATCAGACAGGGCTCAGGGCGTCTCGGGATACGGAAGGGATGGTTGCAGGTTCGGAGCCAAGGCTCGGACCGCCCGTGCATGCGCGCGCACCATCAATGCTGGTGCCTCTTGGTGATCCGACGCGTGAATCATGTAGTACATGATCCGGTTCCCATCGTTACTCTCAAAAATCGGATATGCGGCAGCGGATCGATACCCGAGTTCGTTTACAAAACGGCTACGGACCAAGTCGGCGATACTCCAAGACGACATATCTTTGAGACCCTCCCATCCGGGCTGACCCCACCACCGCGAAAGTGTTTCTTCGTGCTTCACACCGGAAAATGCCCGATGGATCCATCCGACTCCCAAGAAATATAAAAGTTCGATTTTATTCTGAGGGGGGCGTTTGAATGCCGCGATCTTTCTTACGGTGGCCCAGTCGCATTCAAAGGTTCGCTGGTCGAGTAGACAGAATGCCGCCTCTTTTTGCGGGATTTTTTCGTCACATAGGATACTCTCGATATTCACGTTAAAATCACCCGGAAAAATCTCGATTCTGCGCTTCACTTTCCTGCCCTTCCTGTCGCGGGCGTCAGATTCCGCTGCCAGCAGTGTCTTGAGTGCCTCCAGACCTGTTGGTGAAATTTCACAGAGATAAAATCTCCGAAGCCATTTTGGTTCACTGGTAAGGACGAGCGCGGCACACCACGCCTCAAGATGGTCAAAGGACTGCGGTCCGGCAAATCCGTCAATGTAGGCACCATGCTTAGTGATTTGCACGAAGTAACGGAGATAGTGGCGGATGAACTGGGCTTTATTTTCGGTCCAGATGGGATTATCGATGCGTTTGTAGGTTCGAATTTTGCGAAACGCGCAGGGTTCGATTTCGGGAAAGAGGGGAGCAGTTAGTGGGATAGGAGGGGTTCTAGCGGGGGGTGCTTTGTCCCTCGATGCCTTCATGGCAGCACGGCGAACTGCGGTTGCAGTGTGGCTGCGAGCAAAAGTCGTTGTTTCCGATCTGGGATCTTCTGAATCGCTGTAAATGGGAATTCGTCGTACGTTCGACCGTGAAGTTCGCGACCGTTCTTCTTCTTTTGCACACCACCCCACTGTTTGAAGAAGAAAGGAACCGCTGCCGTACGGCACTGCGCGAGAATACCTTCGACCCAAGATTTTTCCATAGGACGTGCGCCTTTACCGCTCTCGCCTCCCACTATCACCCAATCGATGTTCGAAAGTTGTAGTTTCCCCAAGTCTTCAAGTAGGGGTTCGACGGAGAGAAACTTGACTGCGGCCGTTGTGCTTCTGAGGTGTTCGACTCGTGGCTTTCCGTATTGATTGTCCTCAACACTGACACCCCACCAGATATGTCGAGTGCCGGCGGCAAAGCCTAAAGCGCCGTTCAGCATGTCGCGCAGGCGCTCCGACCGCTTTGTCAGAATCTGGTACGTGTGCCAATTCGCTTTTAGCATCACCCTGACGACGCGAAGAATATATTCGTCGGGAATTTCGGGATGAAAGAGGTCGCTCATCGAATTGACAAATACCATGCTCGAGTGAACCCACAGAAATGGCTCAAGCAATTTTTCTGGAATCAGGCGCAGGTCAAAGCCCCGTTCGTATGGATGCCCCTTTACACCGCGGAACCTCTCGGCAAATGCCTCTGCATAGCAGTGTTTGCAGCCTGGACTGATTTTCGTGCAACCACGGACTGGGTTCCACGTGGTATCTGTCCACTCGATCTTCGTCTTTCCGGCCATAACTCCCCCTAAGGTTCGGTGAACTTCACGTTTCGAGCATACGCCGTTTCGGGATTTCCGCGTGGTTCTAGATGACTAGTTAGCTACTCGGCGTTGATACGAATGAATAGACGAATCGGTATAGTGACAAACCAATTTCTCAGCAAGCGAGCGGCAAGGTCGATCTGGGAAGTCAGAGGTGGACGACAGCTACATCGTGCCACTTCTCTCGCAAATAGTCGGCCACCAGTCGACGATGGCAGTGTTCTGGTTTATCTTCGCTGCAGAGCAAACACCCATGATCAAGTTGCTCTCGTGAAACCGTGAGTTCGATTTGCCGTTGTTTCATTAAATCAAGAAATTCTCTTTCATAGTCGGACCAGCTTCCTCGCATTTTCTTGTATGAATCTAACATTGCCTGCGTGGGGGCCAGCGACGGCAAATGAATATATTCAATACCGGCAATCGCTTTGGCGAAAAAACGAAGGTCATCTTTTTTTGCGAAGCCCGCCAACTGGGAGACATTATTGAGGCGCACATCGATGAGTTTCTGTATTTCGGGATTTCTTAACCGCGCAAAAAACTCCTCAGCGGACTTCTTGGTAAATCCTATGGTAAATATCTTCATTGGCCCTTCGGAATCGAAGAAAACTCCCGACTTCGCACTTCTGGATTCGGTATTTCGTACGCGATCTTCTCGCCTTGAATTCTATAGCCCTCCGAAAGCAGGTCGGCTTTATCTCTCAGTAAGAGATTCTCCTCGATCCCAAGAATTTGAAGAAGACGCGCCATGCTGACATCATGATCCTCTAGGCGCCCATCTCTCAGGATATGCTTCACCGGGAAACCCAATTCATGCAAATAACGAGCCACCAGGATCGTCCGGTGACAGGCCAGAGGCTCTCCTTCAGCGCACATCAAAGCAACACGATACCTCTCCATTCCTCGCTGAACACGTCTAAGACCTTCTTGAAATAATTCAGTTCTTGCCAGGGAGTCGTATTGAACCCTGCCGTTCACGTAACAACGCTGGTCATCGGTTCTGGCGCCCAGCTCTTTTCCGAGGAATACATATGTGATCTTCCGCGTCTCTAAAGCAGTGGCCAGTGCTGTGCGATCGAATTGCGGGTTGGCATTGCTGTATGGATACGAACGTACGTCTGCTATTGCTGTAATGTTGTGATCCGCAAGAACGGACAAGAAAGAATCTATCGCTTGATTCGAATGCCCAACCGTGTATATGGTCGCGCCCATATGCTTCTCCAATTGCATCACGGTCTTATGATCCCTGCCACAAGCTTATAGCAATAGCCTTGATAAGGCTCACCAATGCTTATACAAAGGCGAGCAATGCCGATCGGATATTCGCCGTTTTCCTTTGCCAGGTACTCCCGCTCGATCACTGGATCGGTGACGGCAATAACATATCGTTTTTCACCCAAAGAAAACCGTGCCCGCACCTTGCGCTTAGGATTAAGTCCTTCGTGTGCAACCGCGATGACGAGATCCTCCGTCTCAACGAAGGTAAGAGAATTGTCGAGCTCTAGTGTCAGGGCTTCTGGAATTCGGTCGTTCTCGCCGTTGTAGCTGTGGTTTCCGTCGACCCACAATGTTCCATGAAAAGGTTCGATCGCAGCATCAAGATCGTCCCATGTGACAGCGCCTTGTTTGACCCAATAATATTCGGCGTCAATCAAATGGTTTTCGGTCTGATGCGCATGCGGGACGTGACCGCGCATTTGTATACTAATGATATCTAGTAGTTTTGGATCTTCCCCATTCTCATAACGCCGCTCGTCCATCGTGATTTCCTCTGTGGGACGATTACTAACTGGGCGAATCCACCCTCCAAAGGTCGAATCTTTGCTGAATTCCCTGCCGGCAACACATCGCCCCGACATTTTTCGTGAGTTTGCCAAGCATACGATCCTTTTGGTGTAAGGCATTTATCACACTTTCAAAAGGGAATTTCGTTTGGTTAGGAGTCCGGCTTCGTGACCTGGGCTGCTCACCATTCGCTTTTTGTTTGCCTCATTATCTTACTACAGAGTTGGTTCTTAGGCTTCCGTCGAGATAAGGATACACCGTGGCACACAGCATCAAACGGGGAGAAGGTTTGCTCGATGCAGCTAATATCAATGCGCGCTCCGTACAATTCGAGACTGCCACTCCCAAAATAACGACTCAGATGTTTTTTTGCGCGAGAGCTGTTCGAAATGTGCACGCGCGCTGATACCCGCACAGGCAAACGCCACAGTTTGTAGCCCAACGAGGAGCCCGATTAAGGGAGAAAGTTGCTCACTTATCCGACGCCGATTCAACCCTTTAGATTGATTTTCATTACTTCCTTGCGATGATTCGGGACCAGGAGGTGGGTGGTTCAAATCCGCCCCGACCACACCTTCTTGGATCAACGACTTGTTCTGACGAACGCGCTGAAAAGATGAAAAGAGGAAGCTCACCGAGCAATCCGGGACACTGATGCGCGCCTAGCTTCCAACTAGGAGGTCGTCACAAGCCGATGCAGATCCGATGGGGTCTTGCCCAGGGAGACCACCTACCTTCGCACGGACCAATTTAATTAGTACCGCTATGTTCTTATTGATGTTGGTCGGATTGGTTCTGCCTGTGAGAGCTCTTTTTCGGAACCCGAAGTGATGTATCAAGACACTTCAGTGGCGGGTGGTCTGCGAAGCATTTACGGTTCAAGGGCGGTTTTTCTGACCCAACGTCACGAGCCGGTGTCGGATGTATGGTGGTGTTTATCTAAAACTCTTCTGCCCGTCACATGCGTTGGAATTATGGCCTCTGATGCCTACAAACCCGTTTACGAAGCCTCCCGCAGACAGGTTGCCCCGTGGTGGCACACGCGACTAC
>Ga0210399_10003133_pt1 | contig 12860 bp, 13 predicted proteins | sample IncBWC14MmetaG_FD_150865 | JGI IMG/M metagenome (GOLD analysis project Ga0210399, IMG submission 150865) | Forest soil microbial communities from Barre Woods Harvard Forest LTER site, Petersham, Massachusetts, United States - Inc-BW-C-14-M | ecosystem: Environmental > Terrestrial > Soil >... | reverse complement strand
AAAAAGGAAGTGCGAGCTGATCGGATACCGGTTTCGGGTCCATACTTGATCCCTCGTATCACGTGCTGCGCTTACCCTTCACTTTGGTCTTGACACTGGCAAATCTCGACGCTAGGCTTCGCTGATCCTTCCGCAAACAAATGTTTACACCGCATAGTTTGGGCATCGCATTAGTGATGATGATCACGAGCGCCATCTGCTGGGGTTCGTGGGCGAACACCTACAAGGGCGTCAAGAATTATCGCTTCGAGCTCTTCTATTGGGACTACGCCGTCGGCATTTTCCTGATCTCTCTGATTCTCGCCCTCACCATGGGAAGCACGTCGAATGACGCCAACAGTTTCCTCAACAATGTTCATTCCGCAGATAGCTCGAATATCGTTTCTACGATGGTGGGCGGGGCAATCTTCAATCTGGCCAACCTCTTGCTGGTTGCCGCGATTGATATGGCTGGCCTAGCCATTGCCTTTCCGGTCGCCATCGGAATCGCTCTCGTAGTTGGCGTCGTTTCGAGCTACATTCTGCAGCCAAAAGGCAATGGCGCCTTGCTCGCGGCCGGAGTGGTTTGCGCGGTCATCGCTGTAATCATGGACGGCAAAGCTTACGGGAGTCTGGCCAGCGCGGGCCGTTCCACCTCGAAGAAAAGCATTATCATTTGCGTCGTTTCCGGAGTTTTGATGGGACTCTGGGCGCCCTTCGTGGCCCATGCAATGACGCAGGGCAACACCCTTGGACCGTACAGTATTGCCGTGTTTTTAACGCTGGGCGCGCTGCTCTCTTGCTCCGTCTGGAACGTTTATTTCATGAAGAAGCCGCTGGTCGGGGAACCCGTGAACTTCAGCGGATTCTTTCGAGGCCCCGCCTCCGGACACATGCTCGGAGTCCTCGGCGGCGTGATCTGGGGTACGGGGATGGTGTTCAATCTGGTGGCCGCGAACTTTACGGGGGTCGCGATTTCCTACGCGATTGGTCAGTCCGCGCCCATGGTGGCAGCCTTGTGGGGTGTGTTCGCGTGGAAAGAATTCGAAGGCGCAGGAAGTCGCGCCAAGCTGTACCTGGGCCTTATGTTTGTCTTCTATTGCTTTGCGATTTTGCTGGTCGCAAAGGCAAACGGATGAACCTAGGACGGTTCGAAATCGCCGCGAACAGGTTACTCGCGCCACAATCAAGAGACTGAGGCTAGCTTGCGACCGTCTTGATTTTGAGAATCGGACTCACATCCCGATGAATACGGGATGAATTCAACTCTCCGCATCGATGGCAAGAACACTTGAAACTCGTGCCGTCCGAAAGAGAAATGTGGCCACACTTCTCGCAGATAAACCGTCCATCCAGATGAGGCACCATGGGCCTGAACTGGACGCCGAGAACGCAATAGGGACAACGAACAACTTTCTGGATCATAGTAGTTCTTGATTCGGACGGCCAAAGCTAAACAGATACCGCACGGGGAAAGTCTGTCACCGCTGCTTTCGCCGCCCGTTGGTAATGAATTTATCCGAGAACGAGTTCCATTCGTAATGGCCCACCTGTGCAGTGGGCTGGCACGGGAGTGCCACCGCCGTGGATGGGGATGGGCTAAAGCCTGCGCGGCGCTCAACGGTGAGGGACGCACGGGGCTACTGGCTATCGTGATAGATCACACCCAGGGTAAAGCGAAGGCCGCGTTTCAACCGGCTCACACCATGCCGCAAACTGGCTCGGTAAAATCTGCGAGTGCCTTTCACCGGACGATAGCGGGTGGCAAAAATAAGAACCTGCCCTTGCTGGGCGGTGATAACTTCAGCTTTGGACTGAGCCCGAGGCTGTTGTTCCACAATCACGAATTCACCGCCGTCGTAATCGCTGCCGGGCTGGCTTAAAAAGCAGGTTAACTGCAAAGGAAATGCGACCGTCCCGTACACGTCCTGGTGGAGACAGTTGAAATCGCCGCTTTCATAATGCAGCAGCAAAGGCGTCGCCCGCGTCTGGCTATTCTTCGCGCAGGTTTGCAGAAAGCTGGAATGATGCGAGGGAAATACTTCAGACAGGCCGAGCGACTGATTCCACTCGTTGGCGAGCGGAACCAAATACGGATAGCTGTGCTCCCGCAAATTCTGGACGATCGCGGGCAGAGGATAGTCAAAGTATTTGTAATCGCCGCGGCCAAAGCGGTAGCGGGACATGATGATGTGACTCCGGAATGCATCCTCGGAGTGATACAGGTTCACGAGATCCTCACATTCGGAGGGCGTGAGCAGAGCGGGAGTCAGAGCGTAGCCGTACTGACCCAGCGATTCTCGAACCGCGGCCCAATCCAAGCTGGCAAGCCTTTGTGCAATGGCCGTATCCATAGTTTCTTTGCCCCCAGATCCTTTGCCTCGTAACCTAGTGTAGGAACAGCAGGTGCCGCATGCTATCCGGTTCTTGCGGCGAAACCTCAGGTTACTTCGGGAACCTCCGCTATTGCGCTTAACTCCACGCACATCTCCTCAGCTAAAGGTCACGCCGAAAAGTGCCGATAGAAATCAGGATAGTGGAGGAGTGTTCACATGAGGGTTCGAACGGTTCTCACATCTCTGTTGCTGGTTGCGGGGCTCGGCTGCAGCTCTACCATCCCAACTCCGGTTTCCACGGGATCTACACCGCGTTTGTACAACGGAAGCGCCTCGGTCGGTGACTTCCTGTCTATCACCCTCGACCCGGTCGCGCTGACTCTGACTTACAAGAATATTTCCAACGGCGACACCGGAGTGGTGCCTTATACCGTGAACTCGGACGGCACCTATCAGCTCAACGATCCCCAGCACAATCTGCTGGCCGCGTATGAAGTGCCGAACTACTCCCTGCTTGTGCAAGCGGCAAAAGCTGGCCAGAACCACAATACACAAGCCCTGATTACAGCTGTCCAAAAGAGCGCCATTTCCATCGCCACCTGGGCTGGCCACGATTACAACTACATGCAGTTCCGCACCTCTTCCGGGGGGATGGAAGTCGGTTCCGTGTCGCTGGACGCGCAGGGAAATATCAGCCTTACGTCGTATTCGCCCTACGAATCCACGGGAAAAGGGAATCCTTTCCACGCCGGCGGTTTCCCGGGGACCAGTTTTCAAGCCGATCCTTCGGGAAGCTTTCTGAAAATGGCGGACAACAACGGTACGTTCGATTATGTTTTTGGTACGGCCAACGGAGTCTTCGCCGTGGACAATTCTAACGGCACGATCTTAGGCCTGAAGAAAGCTGCCACCAAGGATTTCGATCCAACCTTCGCCGGAACCTACAAAGTTATCTATTACCAGAAGTCAGGGGCGCAGACGGGCCAGAACAATGTTGAGACGGGCACGCCCAGCCTCGGCAATGCGACCATGGTGATTAGCGCCAACGCTCAGATCACAGTGAAGGACACCAACAGCGTAACGCTAGTCCAGGCAACGTTAACCCCGATAGCCGATACGCCTTATCTGTACGGCACTGGTGAACTTCAGGATCCCTGCTTCGGCCTGTTCACTTTCCGCCTGACCACGGCCAATTCTCAGCAGGATGTGTTCGTAACTTTTATGGACGGCGCCATCCTGTTCTCTTCGTTCAAGGGCACTTTGCCGTGGAGTTACAGCAACACCTATGACTATCTGTACGGAGTAGGACTCAAATGATGGCGTAGATTGTCCTTCTGAGGAAAGCGAAATCGTGAAGTCTCTACTCTTTCTTTCCCGCTACTTCAAGGCGGACTTCCGCGCGTTTCAATTTGCCTTCCGCCAGCGCGAAATCTTCTTCGGTGGTTCCATTGTTCAGAAGTTCTTCCGCACGGCGCTTGTCTTCCCGGGCCCTGCTAACGTCAATCTCTTCAGGATGCTCCGCCGTCTCCGCGAGGATTGTAACTTTGTCGGGTAGGACCTCGGCAAAGCCCCACGCCAACGCCAGGTGACGCGTGTGCTGGCCGCTGCGGTACGTGATCTCCCCAACCGCGAGTTCGGTGATCAGCGGGGCGTGCCCCGGCAAAATGCCGAGGTATCCGTCCTTGCCAGGAATCTGCATCTCCTCCGCCACGTCGCGGACGACCATCTTCTCCGGAGTGACGATCTCGAGTTGGAAAGTGTCGGCCATACCGTCGTTGGTCATTCGTCGTTGGTCGTTGGCAACGTCTCCCGGTGCCGACTTTTGGCCGACGACCAAAGACGAACGACCAACGACCGCTCCTATGCTACTGCTTTCAGCTTCTCTGCCGCTTCCAGCACTTCGTCGATCTGGCCCTTCATGTAGAAGGCCTGTTCTGGAATGTCGTCGTATTTGCCTTCGTTGATTTCCTTGAAGCCTTTCACAGTATCGGCCACTTTCACGTAGCGGCCCGGTGCGCCGGTAAATTGTTCAGCCACGTGGAACGGCTGCGACAGGAATCGTTGAATTTTGCGGGCTCGCGCTACCGTCACCTTCTGATCTTCACTCAGTTCGTCGATGCCCAGAATCGCAATGATGTCCTGCAGGTCTTTGTAGCTTTGCAGCGTCTTTTTCACCGCCTGCGCCACATCGTAGTGTTCCTGGCCCACGATGCGGGGATCGAGAATGCGCGAAGTCGAAGCCAGGGGATCGACTGCGGGATAAATCCCAATTTCCGTCAGGGCGCGCGAAAGGACCGTGGTTGCGTCCAGGTGGGCAAACGTTGTAGCTGGCGCAGGATCGGTCAAGTCGTCCGCAGGGACGTAAATGGCCTGCACCGACGTGACCGAACCTTTCTTCGTCGAAGTAATCCGCTCCTGCAGCTCACCCATCTCGGTCGCGAGATTAGGCTGGTAGCCCACGGCGCTGGGCATGCGGCCGAGCAGCGCTGACACTTCGGAACCAGCCTGCGTGAAGCGAAAAATATTGTCGATGAACAACAGGGTGTCGGCGCCTTCGATGTCACGGAAGTATTCGGCGACGGTGAGTCCGGTCAGGGCTACGCGCAAACGCGCTCCGGGCGGCTCAGTCATCTGGCCGTAGATAAGGGCGGCCTTGGAATGCTCGGGATCACCTGGCTTGATGACGCCGGATTCGGTCATTTCCAGCCACAAGTCGTTGCCTTCGCGAGTGCGCTCACCGACTCCGGCGAACACGGAAAATCCCCCGTGCTGCTTGGCGACGTTATTGATGAGCTCCATGATGACGACGGTCTTGCCCACGCCTGCGCCGCCGAACAAACCGATCTTGCCGCCTTTCAAGAATGGCTGAATGAGGTCGATAACCTTGACTCCAGTTTCGAACATCTCGGCCGAGGTCGCTTGTTCGTCGAACAAAGGGGCCGGACGGTGGATTGGCATGGTCTGAGTGTGCGCGATGGGACCGAGTTGGTCGACGGGCTGGCCGATCACGTTCATCACGCGTCCCAGCGTGCCGCGACCCACGGGTACAGAAATCGGTCCACCCTGGTCAATGGCTTTCATGCCGCGCACCATGCCCTCGGTGGCTTCCATGGCGACGCAGCGAACGCGGCCTTCGCCCAGGTGCTGCTGCACCTCGACGATTACATTGATCGGCGAGGGAACGGTGAAGCCGTCGCTCACAATGCGAAGGGCCTCATAAATTGGCGGCATGTTGGCTGCGGCAAACTGCACGTCTACCGCGGGGCCTGCGATTTGAATCACGTGTCCAACGTTTTCTGGCATAAGTTCCGTTTCTCTGTTAGCTTGCGACGTTTCGGCGCGGCGCCACGAGATGCAGCAAAGCTGGGTCTCTACCGTTACCCTGCAGCTGCTGCTCCGCTTACAATCTCAATAATTTCTTTCGTAATTTTCGCCTGACGGGCGCGGTTCATGGCCAGGGTCAGCGAATCAATCATGTCGGTTGCGTTGATGGTGGCCGCGTCCATGGCCGTCATGCGGGCTGCGTGTTCGGCGGCGACCGATTCGAGCAGCGCGCGGAATACTTGTATGATTACGTACTTCGGCAACAGCGACTGAAACAACGCTTCGGCGGGCTGTTCATAAATATAGTCCACCGCCGCGGTGGCGAACTTTGCGGCAGCCAAATCAGCTTCCCGAGTGTCGGCGGGACGAATGCCAACGCCGGCGCCCCTGGCCGCTTCGAGAGCGTGCTCTTTTTCCTTCTGGCTCATTTCCTCGGCCTGGGCCACGCTGATTTCACCGACCCGCTCAATCGGCAGCACTTGCTCCACGATCAGCCGCTGCGAAATTACTGACTTGAATTCATTGAAGAGCACATAGACCGAATCAATTTCTCCACTGGAATAACGATCAATCGCGCGCCCCGCCATTTCGGAGACCATCGCGTACTCAACTTTGCCCAACACGCCAACGTGCTCACCAACCAGCGTCGTCCGCGGTGACTGGTTGGACTCGACCCTTCTCGGAGGAGCAACCGGATATCGCCGGCGCAGGAAGTCGCGGCCCTTACGCCCAATGGCCTCGATTTCGATGTTCTTACCCGCTTTCGAATCCAGGAAACGCGTCGCCGCTTTCAGAATATTGGTGTTGAAAGCCCCGGCAAGACCCTTGTCTCCCGTGACCACGATAAGCAGGACGTTGTTTTCGGGACGATGTGCCAACAGGGGATGCTTCGCCTCGCCCGTATCCGGATCATAGATTTCAGCTCGCGACACCAGCGACTTCAACACGCTGGTCAGCATCTGCGCATAAGGCCGTGCAGCCATGGCGCGCTCCTGAGCGCGACGCAGCTTTGCCGCCGAGACCATCTTCATGGCCTTGGTGATCTGCCGCGTGTTGGTCACGCTGCGGATACGGCGCCGGATATCGAGAATGTTCGCCATTTTTGGTCGTCGGTCGTTCGTCGTTGGTCGTTCGCTTCGAGCTACTAGCTTCTAGCTAGGAGCCAGCCGCTAGGAGCTCACTTCGCTACTGCCTGCCTTTCCGCCACGAAGGTCTCTTTGCACTCCTTGATGATCTTGCTCATCTCGGCTTTCAGGTTGTCGTCGAGAATTTTTTTCTCCATGATAGTGCGCAACAGTCCGGGATTAGTCGCCTCAACATATTTGTACAGCTCTGCTTCAAAGTCCCGCACCTGGTCTACCGGAAGGTCGTCGAGAAAACCGCTGGTGCCGGCGTAGATGATCAGAATCTGTTTGGAAAAAGGCAAAGGCGAAAACTGCTTTTGCTTGAGGACTTCGACCAGGCGCTGTCCGCGATTGAGCTGGTTCTGCGTGGCTTTGTCGAGATCGCTGCCGAACTGCGCGAAGGCAGCGAGTTCGCGATATTGCGCAAGCTCGAGCTTCATGCTTCCGGCGACCTGCCGCATGGCCTTGATCTGGGCGCTGCCACCCACGCGGCTTACGGAAATGCCCACGTTCACGGCTGGCCGCACGCCGCTATTGAAGAGGTCAGTTTCCAAAAAGATCTGGCCGTCGGTAATCGAAATAACGTTGGTCGGGATGTAAGCAGAAACGTCGCCGGCCTGGGTTTCAATGATCGGCAACGCCGTAAGGGATCCTCCGCCGTTCTTGTCGCTCACTTTAGCTGCGCGCTCCAGCAGCCGCGAGTGAAGATAGAAAACATCTCCGGGATAAGCTTCGCGGCCGGGCGGACGCCGCAACAAGAGCGAGATTTCGCGATACGACGCAGCGTGTTTCGACAAATCGTCGTAAATTACCAGCGCATGCTTTCCGTTATCGCGGAAGAATTCTCCCATCGCACAGGCGGCATAAGGCGAAATATACTGCATGGGCGCGGGTTCGGAAGCGGACGCCGCCACGACGATGGTGTAATCCATGGCACCGTAGTCGGTGAGAATCTTCACCACCTGCGCAATCGACGACCGCTTCTGTCCGACGGCGTTGTAAATACAAATCAGACTGTTGCCTTTGTTGTTGATGATGGTATCGAGCGCCACCGCGGTCTTGCCGGTTTGACGATCGCCAATAATCAACTCACGCTGGCCGCGGCCAATCGGAATCATGCTGTCGATGGCTTTCAGTCCAGTTGCCATGGGCTCGCGGACCGGTTGCCGGTCAATGACTCCCGGCGCCAGGCGTTCCAAAGCGATGAACTTGTCGGTGGCGATCGGCCCCTTGTCGTCGATGGGCTGACCCAGCGAATTCACCACCCGGCCAATCAGGGCGTCGCCAACCGGCACGCTCATGATGCGTCCGGTGCGTTTGACCTCGTCGCCTTCCTTGATCTCGGTGTACTCGCCGAGGAGCACGACACCGACCTGATCTTCTTCCAGGTTCATGGCGATGCCGGCCACGTCGTGAGGGAATGCAAGCAACTCCCCGGCCATCACTTTGTCGAGGCCGTGGACGCGGGCAATGCCGTCGCCCAGGGTGACGACGGTGCCGACTTCATCCACCGCAATCTTGGATTCGTAGTTCTCGATTTGTTGCCGGATCAGCTGTGTGATCTCGTTTGCTTTGATTTGTGCCATAAGGTCAGCTTCTAGCTCCTGGCTTCTAGCTCATACCACTTCTATATATTCCTAGCGACCGTTTCTGTTCGGTCCGCTCCACATCTGCTTTACTGGCTCCAAGCCAGAAGCTAGCAGCTAGGAGCTGAGTGCTTGTTTTATCCTCTCCAACTGTCCCGCCACCGAGCCATCGTAAATCGTGCTGCCGACCTTGACGACGGCGCCCCCGAGCAAGGATTCATCGAGCGAGTATCGCGCCCGAACCTTCTTGCCGGTCAACTTTTCCATCTCGGTTTCGAGCCTGTGTCGATCGGTTTGGTCGAGTTCGCGGGCACTGATAATCTCCGCTTCGGTAAATCCCAGGCGGTGATTCAGTTCCTGCTCAAACTGCTTCACGATCGGCCCCAGAAAACCGATGCGCCGATGATCGATCAACACGGCGACGAAATTCCGCACGGTGCGCGAGATTCCCTGCCGCGCAACAATCGCGTCCAGCACCGCCCGCTTCTGCGCCGCCGTGATCGACGGAGTCTCCCAAACCGCCCGCAGTTCCCTGCTTCCGGCCACCAATTCGGCCACGGCCTGCGCCTCTTGGAGAGTCTTGTCGGGATCATGGTGGCCGCTAAAGACAGCGTCGGCGAACGCGCGGGCATAAGTATTGGTCACCGAAGCCATGCTCTAACGCCCGCCTTTCCGCGCTTCGCCGCCGTTGTCCGAGAGTTGTTGGGCAAAACCGCGCAACAGCGCTTGATCGGTAGCGGCATCCACATGGATCTGCTTTTTCGCCAGAGCGACCGCGAGGTCGGCCGCGTACGCCGTCAGTTCGCGCCGCGCCGACTTGGCTGCCGCTGTAATTTCCTGCTCGGCTGACTCCACAATCTTCCGTGCGTCTTCGGCGGCAGCGGCCTTAATCCTCTGCTCTTCGGCTGCGGCTTCCTTCTCGGCCGCAGCGCGTATTCCACCAATCTCCACATCAAGCTTCGAAAGCCGCGCTTCAATTTCCGCCAGGCGCCGGTTGGCATCTTCACTGGCTTTTCGCGCTTCTTCCATGGCTTTCTGAATGGAGGCCGTGCGATTGCGGAACACGCCCGGTAGATTCTTCCTGGAGAACCAAAAAATGGCGGCCGCAATCACCCCAAAATTCAGCAGGACGCAGACCCAGTAAGCGTGCTCCAGGTTCAACCCGGTCAATTTGGCGACCAGTTGAACCGATGAGGACTGCTTAAACTGTGAATCGTCATCCTCACCCGCGGCCTTCCGCGATTCCTTCACCAGTTGCTGGCTCAGCGAATGCTTACGGCCATTCGAATCGCTCGACTTCTGATCGGACGCCGGGGAGGACGTCTCCTGAGCAGTTGCATATCCTGCGGGCGCGAGCCAAGCCATCAGCAGAACTGTCGCTAAAGCAAAACGCAATGGGAAACGCTGCCTGCGCCTGCCGGTCGGGAGACTTCTCTGGGTCCGCGCTGGTCTCATTGGCCGCCACCGGCCGGCGCTTGCGTTCTTCCCGGCTGCAAAACAATTCGGATGATTTCCGCGGCCAGCCTCCCGCTTTCGGCCTGCAGGCCGGCTTGCGCCGCAGCTTTATCTTTCTCAATAGCCGCCCGCGCCTGTGCTACTTGGGCCTGCGCTTGGTTCCGCGCTTCAGTCAAGGCGGCGGCTCGCGCCTGCAACGCCTGCTGACGAAGTGCTTCCTGATTCTTGAAAACTGCCATGCGCGCTTCCCGCAGGCGCTGCTCGTATTCCGCAGTTCGCGCCTCGGCCGCGGCGATATCGGCGCGTGCTTTCTCAACCGCGCCTTCGGTCTTGCTGCGCCGCTCGGCCAACACCTTCACCAAGGGCTTGTGGACCAGCACGGTGTAGAGTCCATACAGCAGAACCATAAAAATAATGGTCGGTATGGATCCGAGCAGTAATTCCCCTACTTGTCTAAGCGTCTCGTCCATGTCCTAGGTTAGAAAAAATCTCGAATCGAAAGAGGGCTGTAAGAAACCATCAAACCTAACATCCTACAAGGCTTAGTGTCAACGTGGGGGCTGTCCCAACAAGAGAAAGCTTCGGATTCGAGGAACGTATTTTCGGACGATTGTCAAGGCTTTTCGCGAAATTAAGCAAAGAATGCTTGACTTCTGGGATAGCGGGTCTAGCATAGAAGGATCACCTCCGATCCAATTCAGGATCGAGTGGGCCGATAGCCAAGGACTGTCACCGCTTCTTGGTTGCCGGCCCATTTAAATTTGCCGGCAGATCACTTTTTCGCCCCCGCTTTCACCAGAAACATGATGACAATCCCCGCGACAGCAGCGACTCCCCAGACTCCAAACAGTTTTCCCAGGTCCTTCTGTAGTTCGGCCAGTTTGACCAAGTCGAGAACGTAAAGGCTCAACAGCAACGCGGCTAAGACAACAGCGATTACTGCAACCAGTAGCAGAAATTGCTTCATGATTCGGAACCGTCCGCGTTGCGCGTTCGCCTCCCGCCATTCTCGCGAGAATCGTCTCGCCTCGGGGAGGTTATTTTGTGGCGAAGACTATGCCTTCGCCTTCTTGATGTCAATATGGCAGGAGAATGATCGATGGGCTAAGCGCTGGGTTCTTCCACCACCCACTCCCGTACTCTTCTCACCACCGACTCCGGCGCTTCGATTTCCAATTCCACCAACCCATCTTTGTACTTACGGGAATAAATCCGGGCTCGCGCCTCGAGCAACGCCAAGGTCTTCCCTTCTTTCTGCGGCACGCGCAAATGTATGCGGCTCAAAGCGTCCCCCTGCAACATCTGGTCAATTCTGTCCAGAAGCGTGCTCATGCCGATGCCTTTTGCGGCGGAGACGTGAACCGTGCTGGCGTCGTCCCGCAAGCTGTCGCGCTGCCGCGGAGGGAGCAGGTCAATCTTGTTCATCACGTGCAGGCGCGGCTTCTTTTCCGCCTCCAGTTCCTTCAACACTTTTTCTACCTGCGCGTCCTGCTCGACGGAAAGCGGGCTGCTCGCGTCGGAAACTTGCAGAACGAGCTCCGCGCGCTGCACTTCTTCCAACGTCGCGCGAAAAGCGGAAACCAGGGTATGCGGCAGGTTCCGAATAAATCCTACTGTGTCTGACAGTAATACGTGGCGGCGCGAGGGCAGAGTTATGCCTCGAATGGTCGGGTCCAACGTCGCGAACATTTTCGGCGATTCGAGCACCGCAGCCTGGGTCAGCGCGTTGAACAACGTTGACTTCCCCGCGTTGGTGTATCCCACCAAAGCGATCAACGCCACAGGAACCGATTCGCGGCGCTGGCGCTGTTGGGTCCGAATGCGACGGACATTTTCTATTTGCTCCTTGACATGCCGAACGCGGCGGTAGATTTTCCGCCGGTCGGTCTCGAGTTGAGTTTCACCGGGACCGCGTGTGCCAATGCCGCCCCCCAGTTGTGACATCTCGATTCCGCGCCCCGCCAGCCGCGGCAGCATGTATTCGAGTTGCGCCAACTCCACCTGCAACTGACCTTCCCGGGTGCGGGCATGCTTGGCAAAAATATCGAGGATGAGCTGGGTGCGATCAATCACCCGTATCTTGACGACTCTTTCGATGTTGCGCTGCTGGGATGCGGTGAGGTCATGATCAAACAGAAGAAGATCCGCGGAGACTGAGGCAGCGGCGCCCGCAATCTCTTCCAGTTTGCCTTTCCCAATCAGCGTAGCCGGATCGGGTTTGTCGCGGTGTTGCAGGAATTCGCCAACGATTTGCGCGCCCGCACTAGTCGCCAGCGAGCGCAACTCTTCCAGCGATTCTTCCGCGCTGAACTCGGGAATCCGAGGCGCTTTCGACCCCCCGGGCACACTCGTGGCGCTGTCTCGCGCCGCCTGCGCGCCACTCGTCAGCGAACCTTTCGCGGTCTTGACGGCCGACGCCGGACGCGAGCGCACGCGGTAATCGATCCCGACCAGGAAGGCGCGTTCCGTCGGACCACGATCGGCAGCCGTCGAAATCGAGGCACGCCGCGTGCGCTTTGTCTTGCCTGCCACTCTGGACTCCGGACTGCGCAAAGAAAAGCTGCCTTATCCGTCCGTACCGGACGCGCTGGGCGCCGGACCAGGCTCGGTAGCCGGGCCTGGAGGCGGAACCATGGCGGGCTTATCGCCATGGCCATGAGCCACCCTTCCCATCGCCACCGTCGAAATCGCATGCTTGAAGATCAGCTGCTCCTGATTGTTGGTCTCGAGCACGACGGAGTATTTGTCGAACGAACGGATGCGCCCGGTGAGCTTGACGCCGCTCAACAGGTAGATGGTGATATTCAGTCTTTCTTTGCGGGCGGTGTTGAGGAAGGTATCCTGAATGTTCTGCGCCGGCTTGTTTTCCATGCCGATCTCCTTAGCTTTCTCAACCGCGAAAGCTTTCTGAACTGCACACGGTCAGATCCCCAAGCCGCTGCCAGCACAGCTTTGAGGAACAGGGGGGAAAGCTCGGGATGCGTGAGCGCCCATCCGCTACGCCTGCACACCCAAAGCAACTCTCCGTACAATACGGCCTCGGTCGCGACTTTTCA
>Ga0210399_10003132_pt1 | contig 12861 bp, 10 predicted proteins | sample IncBWC14MmetaG_FD_150865 | JGI IMG/M metagenome (GOLD analysis project Ga0210399, IMG submission 150865) | Forest soil microbial communities from Barre Woods Harvard Forest LTER site, Petersham, Massachusetts, United States - Inc-BW-C-14-M | ecosystem: Environmental > Terrestrial > Soil >... | reverse complement strand
CGTGTTCAGGCGTTGCTCTAATCCTGTCCGGCGCTGGCGGCGAATACTCTCGAGATTTCCATCATAGAAGGAGGAACAGCCGTGGCTACTTCCAGCGGTACTTTTACAGGTTCGGTCTGGTACGAGTACTCGGGAATAATTTCTTTCATCTTCTCGCGAATTGACATCTCAGTTCCAGACTTTGTCAACGCGACCAGATCCTCTAAATGGGCCCAGAGCGCCGGCCAAGGAATGATTTCGCACTGGGTTCGCTTTACTTTGCGGTTGCTGGTCGAAAATTTCCTTTCCCGGGGATAGAACAGGTCCTCGTACAGCTTCTCCCCAGGGCGCAAGCCGATGAATTCAATCTTTATCTCGCTTGGAGATTTTCCACACTGGCGGATCAAAGAATGAGCCAGGTCGAGGATGCGGACCGGATTGCCCATATCCAGAACTAGAATGTCGCTGTGCTCACCGAGAGTAAATCCCTGCAAAACGAGGGACACAGCCTCAGGAATAGTCATGAAGAACCGGGTTATTTCCGGGTGTGTGATGGTAATGCGGCCTTCCTTTTCAATCTGCTCTTTAAATACTGGAATCACGCTGCCCTGGGAGCCCAGGACATTTCCGAATCTCACCGACACGCAGCGCATATTCTTTTTTGGCCGCGCCGCCAACAGCAGTTCCCCCAGTCTCTTGGTAGCGCCCATGAAACTCGTAGGCTGCACCGCCTTGTCGGATGAAATCAGGACGAATGCTTCACAGCCGCATTCCTCGGCGACGTCGAGCAGAGGGGCCAATGCGAGCACGTTGTTATTCAGCGCGGCGCGAATGTTCAGTTCCACCAGCGGTACATGCTTGTAGGCCGCGGCATGGAACACAATGTCGACGGCGCCTTCAGACAGTATCCGATGCATGCGCGAAGTGTCGGTAACATCCGCGACCGCATACACAACGCGGTCACCGGCTGGCTGTTTCGTCAGCTGGAGTTGCAGGTAGAACATCGGGGTTTCGGCGTGGTCGAGTGCGATCAATTTGGCGGGCGAGTGGCGAAGAATCTGGCGGCACAATTCGGAGCCGATTGATCCAGCGGCTCCGGTCACCAGCACAACTTTTCCGACGATCTGCTCGCGAACCAGGTCATTATCGAGCCGTACGGAATCGCGGCCCAACAGATCCTCCACTTTCACTTCACGCAGTTGGGATACGGAGACGCGGCCGAGCAGCAGGTCCTCGAGTTTGGGAACTGTCCGGTAACGTAACCCGGTTTGCTCGCACAGCTTGCTGATGCGCTGCATTTGAGGACCGGTGGCAGATGGAATTGCGACAAAGATCTCTCGTGCGTCACAGGCCGATGCTACGGCCGACAGCCGGTCGATGGTGTTTACAACGGGCACACCGTGAATTTTCGTCCCACGCTTGAAAACGTCATCATCCACGCACGCGACCGGATTGAAATCGGAGCGTTGGATCTGCCTGATCAGCGATTCAGCGGCGTCGCCGGCTCCCACCACAACTACGCGATAACTTTTGTGCTCCCGTCGCCGGACCGATTTGGTGTTCCTGAGTGCCAGCGCAGACAGGCGTACTCCGGATAGGGCGGCTGCTGTAGTCATAGCCTCGATTAGATAAATAGAAAACGGGAAAGCGTGTGTTCCGATGACGATTTGGACGGAGACGATAAAAGCGAGGCTTCCTAAAGTAACTGCTTTAATGATGTCGACAACGTCTGTAACGCCACTATGGTTCCAGTATCCATGTACCAGCTTGAAAATGATGAGGGCCCCGAGCCGGGATAGAACCAACAAAGGCAGGCAGGCAAGCATGAGCCTGGGGAAGGTGAGCCTGAAATCGAATCGGAGGAGCCACGCGAGCAGAAATGATGCGGCTACCAGAACAACGTGAAACAACGCGATGATCCAGGACCTTTGTCTAAGTAACATACAAGCTAACTCCTACTCTCTGTTGAATTCTACTTTTTCAAGAATGCAACTCGTCTCTGCGGCTCAACTGCTCAGGCATCCGAGCGTAGTCGTTCCGTAAGACTTCGGGGGACCGAATGCAGGCCCGCAGAGTTGCAACAATTAGTGACAGGTCACACCGGAGGGAATGACACCTGACGTATTCCTTCTCCAGTTGCAACTTGTCTGGAAGAATCACGCGGAGGTAGTAATTCACAGGATCTTCGACCCGGCCCAAAATCTCCGCCTCATCGCGGTACTTAAGAGACGCCGCGCTGGTGATGCCGGGTCGCACGCTGAGCACTTGAGCGTAGTCGTCCTGGAAGATCCGAGAATATTGCGGCACTTCTGGCCGCGGTCCGACGAGGCTCATGTCTCCACACAGAACATTCCACAGTTGGGGCAACTCATCGATCTTGAGGTTGCGCAGTGTTTTCCCGATGCGCGTGATCCGCGGATCGGCTCCACAGGTGAGAGCGACGTCGCCATTGTTGATCCGCATGGTCCGAATCTTGACCAATCGAAACTTTCGAAAGTTTCTGCCTACGCGATCTTGCCCAAAAAAAGCCGGTCCCGGCGAGTCACACTTCACCAAGATGGCAGCCAGAATCAACAGCGGAGACAGGACGATCAGACCGATCGCCGACAAGACAATGTCGAAAACCCGCTTTAACATCAGGAAATTACTCCGCTTGCTCTCTGGGGCTGTTGGCCACCGAAGTTAGGCACTGCGAGTGCAACCGTGGCGCGGGGTTCGACTTGGCACAGGCCAAGTTACCGATCGGCCGGACATAGCGATTCATGGTGCGTCGCTTTTGGCGCTCGACGTGGCTGTCCAGAGAAAACCCGCATTTGAGATAAAAAAGGTTCACCGCGTCGTTTCCTTCACGATCGGTGAGAAGATAGACCGACGCTGAGCCTCGAGAGGCCGCCTCCTGGCAGAAGCGTTCTATTAGCAGCGCGCCAAATCCACGACCGCCGTGAGCCGGTATTACGCCGATGCTACTCAACAGAGTTGCTCCGTTCAGCCCCGGCGGCGTCTCGCCGCGATATACCAGAGCGAACAGGAACCGTTTGGCCACTCTTGCCGGGTTTTTCAGGAGCCCGGTGAACCCCGCACACAAGAACGCAAACCAACGGCGAATGAGTAAGCGCTTGAAAAAATCCTGCGGCTCCGTCGTCCCTACAACCAGACCCAGTTGCCGTCCCTTCTCTTCCGCCACTAAGTAGATCGAGGTCTTATCGCGTAAGAACCCGACATACAACTCGTGGAGGAATCGGTCACCTAAAACAGTCAGGAAAGAGTTCGGGAAAGCGGCTTTGTGCACCTCGACTGTCTTTGACAAATCACTCGACTGGCCGAAACGAACGATGGGCTTTTCTGCGGGCCGGGATGTGGGGTTCAGGGTCGCGCTCTCCATGGCTCGCATGATTTCCAGCCTATTTGCGATTGCGGTGTGCAATCTGGCACACGCTGTCGATCACATGATCGATCTGCTCGTCCGTCATGTCGGGAAATAGGGGGAGCGACAGGTAGCGCTCGAACTCACGTGCCGCTACGGGTAAATCGCTTGGCTTATACCCATAAGTGTCGCGGTAGTAGGGATGGAAATGCAGCGGAATGAAATGCACGCTTGCGCCGATTTCAAGTTCCTTCAGTTCGTGGATGAAGTCATTGCGACTGATCGTCAACTGCTGCGGGTTGAGCCGAAGGACGTACAGATGCATTGCAGACTCGCGGTCCTTCCGCAGGGTTGGCGTTTCGAGCGTCGCAACCCTGTTGAATGCTTCGTCGTATCGCATGGCGATTGCGCTGCGCCGGGCATGCATGTCGTCGCACTTGGCGAGTTGAACCAGCCCGATCGCGGCCTGCACGTCGTTCATGTTGTACTTATAACCGGGGGCCAGCACCTCGTAGTACCACGAACCTTCAGCGGTGTAGCGTTTCCAGGCATCGCGTCCAATGCCATGCAGACGCATAGTTCGAACCCGGTCGGCGATGGCGTCATTGTTGGTCGTCACCATCCCGCCCTCGCCGGTGGTCAAGGTCTTGGTTGCGTAGAAGCTGAAACAGGTGGCATCACTCACGGCCCCAATCGGACGTCCGCGATAAGACGCCGGCACGGCATGGGCGGCATCTTCGACGATACTCAGGTTGTGCCGATTCGCGAGATCAGAAATGTCGTCCAGGTCGCATGGTTGACCAGCGAAGTGCACCGGGATGATGGCTTTGGTCTTTGCCGTGATCTTGCGCTCGGCGTCGGCGGTTGAAAGGTTAAGGGTCGCGGGATCGACATCGACGAGCACCGGACGAGCGCCGAGATAAGCCACAACTTCAGCGGTGGCGGTGAAGGTTACCGTTGGCACCAGCACTTCGTCATTCGCCTTCACACCAAGCGCTTCCAACGCCAAATGCAACGCAGCCGTACACGAGCTGACCGCAAGCGCGTGTTTTGCGCCGACGTATTTCGCGAAACTCTTTTCAAATTCCACGGTGTGGGGGCCCATAGTGAGCCACCCCGATCGGATTACCGCGGCTGCGGCTTGTGCTTCCGCTTCGTCTACCGCTGCCTTATGGAACGGAACGCTTACGGTGCGACTTTTGGTCACCATTGGTGTCATCTGCCTCGTCGAAAATTGATTCCAAATGGAAAACAGTGACTTATCGAGAGCTTGCGGCCACAATTGTTCTGCCCACCGGCTGATTGGGTTTTCCCGCAGCCTCGAGGACACTAATAACCTTTGCCAGATTTGATTGGCGGGAGAGATTTTTGTGCGCAAAAGCTTGGCCAGACTTACCGAGTGAATGCAAGGTATCGGCCGGAAGGGAAGCGATCTTTCGGATCTCGGCGGCCAAAGCATCCGGGTCGTCGGGTGGAACGATCCAACCCGCCCCGGCTTTCCCGATGATGTCAGCAGTTTCCGATGCGGGCAACACCATCGACAGCACCGGCTGACCAGATAAAAGGTACGAGATTAATTTTGAGGGTACTGAGACCAGCGATTGGCTTCCGATGGTCGGGAGCAGCAGCAAATCGGCGGCGTCTAATACCAGTTCTGTCTCTTCGTGTCGCCAAGGCGAATGGAAAACTACGCGTTCCAAACCTAACGCCTGTGCGCGCGCCATACACGAAGTCAGATTGCTGCCGGAACCCGCGATCAGTAGATATGCATTGTGCAGATCCCTCAGCTTTTCAAATGCATCGACTAATGTTTCCGTGCCGGCCGCGGGTCCGACATTGCCGGCATACACAGCGAGCAGTGCGTCCTGGGGAATTCCCTTGGTTTCACGATAGCGTGCGCCTGCAGCGCGACCGTCACGCATGGAAGTGCGGTCGCCCCAGTTGTGTACCACATGAATCTTGTCAGCCGTTACTGCTCGAGTCGTGCAGTAAATCTCCCGAAAGCGGTTGGAAATCACGATCAGGACGTCGGCTGACCGCGCTATCGAGGTATCGATGTGGCGCATCACGCGAAATATCGGGCTCTCCATGCCGGTTCGTCCCTGAGCCACCAGAGACTCAGGGTAGACATCCTGCACCGATACAACTACGGGTACGCCGCGAAGTCTTGCGACGCTGACGATGATCGAAGTGGCGAACACTGGCCACGTATTGGAATAGATCACATCCGGGCGCCTGCTAAACAAAAGGCGGAGTCCGGCCGTGACTCCGAACGAAACGTTCTCCAGCAGCCGCGAAAGCATCCGCGATTTCGGCGCGAGTGTCCCGAAGCAATGAACAAGCTTGTAGCCTTCCGGCATTTTGTGAGTGGCATACAACCGCCGACGGTGGCCCGGGAATAGCGTTCCCGCGGGTTTGTTGGGAAAGGGCGACAACACAGTGACTTCGTGGCCTCGAGCAGAAAGTTCTTCCGCGATGCTGGCGCTCGTCGTAGCGGAAAAGGTGAATTCGGGCGGAAAGACGCAGCTGATCACCAGGCACCGGAGTGGTCTCGATCCTGAGCATTGGGGCGCGGAAACGGCGAGGTCTGACCCGCAGCAGTCCGAGTCTCCGAAGGTCGTGGTCATATCCATGTTTGAATCGAGCACTTAAAAGCAGCGTATCCCTGACGCAGGTCTATTTCTTCTTGGCCCCAACTTGCTGTTCGATCCATGTGTAGGTGCGCGCCATGCCCTCTTCAAGCGTGATCTGCGGTTCCCATTGCAGAACTTCACGCAGACGACTGTTGTCGGAATTGCGGCCGCGAACGCCCTGTGGTCCATCGATATGCTTCCTGGTAATCCTGATGCCAGCACACTCGGCAGCCATGTCGGCGAGCTCATTGATGGCAATCAGGCGATCCTGACCCAAATTGATTGGCTTCGTGTAACCCGACTGCATCAGTTTGTAAATTCCGATCACGCAGTCATCGATGTAGCAGAACGACCGGGTCTGCTCGCCGTCACCCCAAATGTCGATCGTGTGGTTGCCCGTCAACTTGGCGACGGCGGCCTTGCGGCACATTGCGGCTGGAGCCTTCTCTCGTCCGCCTTCCCAGGTGCCAAACGGACCAAAAATGTTGTGAAAACGAACGATGCGCACATCCATTCCATAGTCCTGGTGGTAGTGAGTCACCAGATGCTCGGTCACCAGTTTCTCCCAGCCATAGGCGTCTTGCGGCATCGCCGGATATGCGTCCTCTTCCTTCAGCGGCGTGACGTTAACCTCTGTCTGCTTGTATTCGGGATAGATGCAAGCCGACGAGGTATACAGATAACGCTTCACCCGGTTTTGCTGCGCCGCGTCCAGCGTATGAATGTTGATCAGCGAATTGTTATGCAGGATTTCCGCGTGGTGGCAGGAGATGAAGCCCATACCGCCCATATCCGCGGCGAGGGCGTACACGTCGTTTACCCCCTCGGTAGCTTTGAGACAGTTCTCCCACCGGCGCAAGTCGAGGGTCAGGAATTCATCCGCGTCCGTGGGGCCGAATTCCGGTTGCTTGAGATCAACGCCACGGACCCAATAGCCTTCCTTTTTCAGGTAGGTGACGAGATGGCTGCCGATAAATCCGCCAGCGCCGGTCACCAGAACACGAGAGTTGGACACAGCCGTAGTCTCCTATGTGTTGAAGTGTTTTAAGTCGGTTGGCACACCAAGGATGGAGCGTCAGCATCGAGAATGATTTTTTTTCGGCGAAGTTCTGCTTCGTGAAACTCTATTTCTTCAGGGGAGAATCGCTGCCTCAGAACTTGCGACGGGCGCGACGTAACAATGCTGTAGCGGGGCACATCTTTGGTGACAATGGAACCGGCGGCGATGATGGAACCACGGCCAACCGTCACGCCCGATAAAATGATCGCACCCCAGCCAATCCAGACATCGTCCTCAATCATGATTCCGCAACTGTCGCCGCGGGGCGCCTCGAACATGGTCTTTCCCGGACTGTAGGCCGAATGCGCGTCGCGCGACAGGAATGCGGTGGCGCCCGCCACAAGAACATGGTTCCCGATGACCAAGTCAGTGGAAATATCGCACCACCGGCCGATTCCCACGTGATTACCCAATCGTACCGACTTGTGTGCGGACCAGAACCTGGCAGACCACTGGACATGAACGTTCTTGCCGTACACTACCCAGGGGTAGCGCAACTTGAACATCAGCAAGTTTCGGATGTGATTCAGCAGCTTACGCAAGGTTTTGCTCGGGAAGGGGCGATCGCGCGATGGTGGCGTTCGCCGTTTTCAATACTTCCTGGTCGTGGCTTTTCGACACCGCGCCGATGCCGAATTGTTCGCTCCACATGGCCAGCGAATACAGGCGCCAGCGGTTGCGCAGGGTCATGCTGGAAAAACCGTCTTCAAGCTTTGTCCCGTCGCTGATCGAACGCACCAGCTCAGAGCCGAGGATGGTGCGTCGCAGATGGGACTCCTCAGCTTCCATCCAGGCAGCGTCGGGAGCCTCAAAACCGATCTTGTCTTTTCGCCACACAATCGCGTCGGGAACAGTTCCTGTCATGCAGCGCCGCAGGATCCATTTGGTCCAGCCGTCGCGGATCTTGTAGTCCATGGACAATCCCAGACACAATTCGACTAGACGGTAATCGAGGAACGGGAGGCGAGTCTCCACCCCGAACGCCATCGAATTGCGGTCTTCATAACGCAGCAGGGGCGGGAGGGTGTTAGCAGAGATCTCCTGCGCCTGAAACCTGCGCAGCCCGCTTAAAGAAGCGGCGTGATCACGGAGTATCTGCGGCAAGGGCGGCGCAGAGTCAAGATGGGGCACCGCGAGCCGGTCTCGCACATAGCGCAAGCGGGGCGTTGCGATACCGAGAATGTATTTCAGCGCGGAGCCATACGACAGGCGCGTGTTCTGCGCGACTGCACTCCGCAAGGCACTCAGCCCGGCGACGATTCCACGCTCACGGCATACGTTGCGAAGATACATGCCGAAATAGTACTGATATCCGAGAAGCGTTTCGTCGGCGCCCTGCCCGTCGAGCAGCACGGTAATGCCATTCTCCCGGGCTGTGCGCATCACGAAATACTGCATTACGGGGGACGGCGAAAGCATGGGCTCGTCCTGGTGATAGGCGATGTCTGGCATGGCCTTGACGAAATCATCCGACGTCGGGGTAAAACTCAACCAGCGCAATCCGGCACGCTCCACCATCTGCTGTGCGTATCGCGACTCGTTGTTTTCGGGGGCGGTGCTGATCGCGGTAATCGCGCAGAAAGCCTGACCGCTGCCACGCTCGTATCGAGGTGCGGCGAGCATCGCGATCGCCGAACTGTCCAGCCCACCGCTTAGACAGACGCCTACTGGTACGTCCGAGCGCAAACGGAGTTCGATGCTGCTCCCGAACAGTTCCAGGAAGCGGCGCTCGATCTCTTCTGGCGTGGCGCTATGCAGATCCGTGGCCTGCACTTGATAGTATTGCCGGCACGCGACCTCACCTCTTCGTAGATCAACCAGCAGGTTATGCCCCGGTAATAGTTTCCGGACATCCTGAAAAAAAGTGTCCTCCGAGTAGTCAGTCAGACCCGAAATCAGAAACGTGTGCAGGACCTCGGTGTTTGCGGCCCGATCTGGCAGCAAGTCCACTAATTGCTTGATCTCGGAGCCGAAAGCGAAGATCCGGTTACTGTCGATGTAATAGAAAGGCTTCACCCCGAAGCGGTCGCGCGAACAGAACAGCAGTTGACGCTGGCGGTCATGAATTGCAAATGCCCACATCCCGTTGAACTGGTGTACGCAATCGGCGCCCCACTCGGCAAAGGCGGCGAGCACGACCTCAGTGTCGGAACTGGTGTCGAAGTGGTAGCCTCGCCGCTGCAACTGCTGGCGGATTTCCAGGTAGTTGTAGATCTCGCCGTTGAAGGAGATGGTGAAGCGGCCATCACCTGAATGCATGGGCTGGCTGCCGCCGTCGGTCAAGTCGATGATGGCCAGTCGGCGATGTCCGAGACCAACGTTTCCGGACAAATGATAGCCCACCCCGTCAGGTCCGCGATGCCGGGCCCGTTCCGTCATGGACTCTAAACGTCCTCGGTCAACGGGCGCGCCGTTTTTATTGACGATTCCTGCTATTCCACACATAAGGGGAGATCCACTTAACCCGCCGGGTTCGGTACACAAGAAGGTAAGAATGGTTTCGATTGCTGCCGCTTCGGTTGGATCCTGGATGGCAGAAGCAGCCGATTCAAACGCTGGATGGCAGGCCGTTCAACGCTGAGATGTAGAACCACCGAGACAATTGCACAGAGCGCCATACTGAATAAGCACCCAAAAGCAAACTCTGGCGCCAGCCACCGGAAATGGTGCGCGGTCAGGTGTTGAACCGATGCTTCGATATAAGGATGAACCAGATACAACAGATAGCTGGCATCGCCAACCATAACAACTGCTGGAACGCGCGTATCCCATCCGGCCTTTGCCAAAAGGGTTGCGCTCAGAACGCTGAGAAACGCGAGAACGCCCACGGCTAGCGCTGACGGGATCGGCAATTGTACGTTGGTTCCTTGGACGTAAATCATCGCGGATAGACTCGCCACAAGAGCTGCCGCGAGCACGAAGCGGGTATGAATGGTCGACGGCCACGGCAGCCGGCTGCACAGCCAGTAACAGGCAATGCCAGCCACAAACTCGAAGATGAGGCCGCGGGAGTAAAACCCCGCGACATCGCCCGTTCCGAGAAGCCTGCACGTCATTACAATCGCAGTTAAAACGCCACAACTGAGCAACCCCGCATAACGGCGGCTTACCAGCAGGCAACACCCCACAACCACGTAGAAGAACATCTCATAGTTCAACGTCCAGCCCAGAAACAGGACTGGCGCCATGATCCCGTTACTCTTGGTGAAAGGAATGAAAAGCAAACTCTTGAGCAGCTCAATCACGTCCGGACGGGTTGTTTTGAGCAGTAACGGATACTTGAGAGCAACTGCAAACAACAAGAGTGTGAATGCCCAGTACGGAGGAACAATGCGGATGAATCGTCTACGAAGAAATGCGTCCGGCTGTTTTTCGCATAGCATGGCCATCAAGTAACCACTCATCACAAAAAAGATAGCCACACCAAAACTACCGAAGGGCTGCAGCCCTGGGAAAACAAAACCGGAATGGAAGAACACTACAAACATTGCGGCTACGCCGCGCAGTCCTTGGAGGTTGTTGATGCGATCGCCAACTCTTAAATTGGGGCCGACATTGTTTGGCTGGACCAAGCTGATTCGCGCCAGCGCTGGTGCATTAGGCGTCATTGTTCGACCTGTGGTCGTATGAGTTTCCGGGCGTTCTGTCGCCCGCTCTAACGGTCCGAATCCACGAGCGCGGCGTTCTTGATAAGGACGCCGGTTATTCCGTACCGGGAGCTGCCACTACTTGTGGATGTTCCTGCAGGGGAACCATTCCTGCGAATTGTGACCTCTTCCGCGGACGACGGGCCTTCGCGGGTCTGGCGAGCGGCAGCGGTCCGAAGTAGAAGAGAAGAATCAAGATGCCAAGGCCCTGCGATGAAACTGACGTTAAGAGAGAGACATTGCTGATAACCAGTGCCCAGAATGTAAGGGTCGCCGCTCCAAACGCCGTGCCGTACTTGACCAGGAGGCTATCGACGAACCAGAAGGTAAATCCGCACAGCACGGAAGCAATGAAAATGCCGCCGATACCCGCACTCGCGATGCCGTCTGCCGCCCAGAAATGCGCGTTCGACTGAACGTCCTCCTGGCGACTGTAATATTTGCCCAGCTCATAACCGATTTCGCGGCCATATGGATATGCAAACAGACTCCTGAAAGGTGTGTATTGGGAGAACAAGGTGTGGGGACTCCGCGAAAAGAAGTCCTGATATTGGGCGGTGAGCAAACCCGGAAGCGAAAGCGTCCGGTAGACCACGACTATGCCGGTCCATCGCATGCCGACGTTCGAAGGATAAAGTTGCAAAGCAACGGTAAGGACGAGCAGGAGGACGACCGCACCAAGCACGAACTTGAGAAGCAGTCGGCGTGGTTTCCTCCGAAACCACGCAGCCAGCAGAGGGATAAACAAGATCGACACCAATGCCGCCTTGTGCGCTGCCGCGGCGTAAATCAATGCCTGGCCAGCCGCACCCAAAAAGATGCGGAACTTGTTGTTTTCGAAGACCCCCGAAGCTATCAGGTACGGGTTCAGAGCGCCCGAGGACCAGAGCATGGCGTAACCCAGGGCGCCGGCACCCTCCAAAAGGTGGGTTGCCGCGCTGCGAACTGTGTAGACGTCCTCGAACCCGACAAAATGCAGGGAACCCCCGAATGCAACGATGATCCACACATCAACCGCCAGAACGACTCCGTAGAGAAGGGTCCAGAACAGCCCGCGTTCGATTGCTGGTTGTCCAACCTTCAGTGTCGGAAACTTATGGCTGCTCCCAATGATTGCCAGCCCGGCACACAACGCCGCCGACATCGCGAGAGTGTCGTGGGGTTCCTGTAAACCGACGAACGTGGGAACGAAGACGGAGGGCACGTACACCGTAAGGTAGAGGATCAGGTAAACGAATTGCGTCGGTCGCTGCAGGTCGATCGGCAGCCACAAGGAGGGGAGAACTACAAGAATATAGAGTGCAAGCAACACCCCCAGTGCGGGGGGCGAATAAGTTAGTCCGCTGGCGGCGAAAATCGGGACTGCCCACGAAACATAGGACCAGTGAAACGCTGCTGCATAAGCCAGTGAACCCGCGATCATTACGGGCCGCCAGGCGGAGAACCCCAAAGGGTGCGATTTTCCTTTGTATAACATGTGATTACTGGTTCTCCAATCGCTTGAAGGGCGAACCCACGCCGTCTGGAGACATCGTTCTCATTTGGATTGAGACCCGGCGCTGGGTATGCTCGCGTCGCCTTCGTGAATGGTGTTGCCGACGAGCTCGAAGATGTTTGCCGCGGCGGACGGGGGTAGGGAAACGCCGAGCGTGACACTGCGAACGATATTGCCTCTGATGTGCACGTTTTGATTGACTCCTCGAGCCTGTACCCCGTATTTCACGTGGCCGATGACATTGTCAGTTATCGTGACCTCGTGGCCCGCCGCCAACACGATCCCACTCTGGATACTGCCGTCGATGTAGTTGTCGCGCACAATCACGCGCATCGGACTCATCAGGGCAACGCCGCCTTCCGGGAGTGAGGTATCGTGCATCAGTTGACCGAATGCGGTGATCACATTCCGCTCGACAACCGAGTCGGTGTACGCCTGCAAGTAAATCCCCGAACCTGCCGTGTTGGTCACGGTGTTCATGGCCACTCTTGCGGATGAAAAAGATGGGTTCACAACCCCACCACCCCCATCGTCGTCGGGTCCTTCCTGGGCGAACGTCAGGGTCGTAGATGTCGGAGCGGAACTCACGTTAAAATCGCCGTTGAAATCGGTCCCGCCACTCGAAGTAGCCTGGTTTATGATGATGTGCTGTCCGACGGAAAAGCTGTGCGGAGTCTTGGTTG
>Ga0210399_10003131_pt1 | contig 12864 bp, 10 predicted proteins | sample IncBWC14MmetaG_FD_150865 | JGI IMG/M metagenome (GOLD analysis project Ga0210399, IMG submission 150865) | Forest soil microbial communities from Barre Woods Harvard Forest LTER site, Petersham, Massachusetts, United States - Inc-BW-C-14-M | ecosystem: Environmental > Terrestrial > Soil >... | reverse complement strand
GGCGCCCACGGGCCAGCGCTTCTGTGTCGTACGCGTTCAGCGTCCCGGATTCCCGAAGAACGCCACGCGTTGGCCTGACTCTTGAGGCGGCGGCGAGTACGCGGCGCCGCCGCTACACCTCGTGTGTGCGCGAGATGCCGATGAAGCTCAGGAATTCCGTGCGGGTGCGTGCATCGCTGCGGAAGGTCCCGGTCATGCGGCTCGTGACCATGGACACGCCGCGCTTGTGCACGCCGCGGGTCGTCATGCACTCATGCACCGCGTCCACGACCACGCCGACTCCCCGTGGCCGAAGCACCTCGGTGATGCAGTCGGCGATCTGTGCGGTGAGGTTCTCCTGCACCTGGAATCGCCGGGCGTAACCGTCCACCACGCGCACCAGCTTGCTGATGCCGACGACTTTGTCGGCGGGCAGGTAGCCGATGTGCACGCGGCCAATGATGGGCGCCATGTGATGCTCGCAGTGCGACTCGAAGGAGATGTCGCGCAGGACGATCACCTCGTCGTAGCCGCCGACTTCCTCGAAAGTGCGCCGCAGGTAGGCGGCCGGATCGATCTGGTAGCCGGAGAACCAGTCGCGGTAGGCGTCCACGACGCGTTGCGGGGTATCGCGCAATCCTTCGCGGTTGGGATCCTCCCCTGCCCAACTGAGCAGCGTGCGCACCGCCTCCTCGGCTGCGCGCCGTGATGCTTTCGGTCGTGACTTCGCCATCGTCCTCGCTCCCCTCGCGTGGCTCCCGCCGCGCCGTTGCACACGGCAGCGCCCCGCTACGCACCGTGAGTGTAGCGTGCGTTCTGACTCAGGTCAGGAAGTGCACCATCCCACAGGTGAGCAGCAGGCTGCAGCAACCCACGAGTGTCGCGACCACGAAGCCGGCCGCGAGCGGGCGCCACCCTATGCGCCACATGTCGGTGAAGGATACCGACAGGCCCACCGCCGTCATGCCGCAGGTGAGGAACAGGTCGGAGGCGGTATACCCGGTGTTGACGATTGCCGGCCACCACGAGGTTGCGGTGCCATAGAGGGCATCACCCACCGTGCGGACCATGATGAAGCCGATGAACGCGAGCACGAAGAAGGGAATGACCGGCGGCCGCGTCCGCGCCACCGGCGTGGAGGCAGTTGTCTCCCGCGCACCTGCCGCTGGCGTCTCCGCGGCAATTCCCTCCTGACGCTGCGCCCACCAGGCTGCGGCGGGAACGAGCACGGCGATCGAAAGGTTACGCAGCAGCTTGGCGACGCTCGCGGCGGCGAGTGCCGCGGGAGCAGCCGCCTGCTGCGAATAGATGAGCGCCGCACCGATCACCTGCGAGGTGTCGTGGATCGCAGTGCCGAGAAAGATGCCGGCGTGCACGGGCGATGCGGCGAGGAAATGCCCGGCCACCCACGGATAGCACAGCATGGCGATGCAGCCGAAGAGCACCACGCAGGTCACGGCAAAGGCAGTCTCCGCGTGGCGCGCCCGGATGACCGGCGACACGGCTACCACGGCGGTACAGCCGCAAACCGCCGTGCCGATCGCGAGCAGCAGACCCAGTCGATGCGGCACCGTGAGCACGCGCGCGATGGCAACGCCCGCGAGCAGCGCCACCGTCAGGCAGCAGAGGGCGACGGGGACCGCCGTGATGGCGATCGCCGTGGCGCCGGCCAACGTCAGGCGCAGGCCAACGAGCGCGATGCCAACGCGCAGCAGGCGATGCATCGCCCACTCGAGCCCGCGCGTAGCCCAGCCGGGAACGCCTACGCTGTTGCGCCACAGCATGCCGAGGAGCACGGCGCACATCACGGGACTCAGGGGGAACTTCGGCAGGCCGCCGATACCGAGCGCGAGCGCGTGCGCCAGCACACGAGCGAGCGCCGCAAGCCCGACCGCGAGAGCAAGGCCTGGCGCCGCCTGCCGCAGCGCGATCCAGCCGGGAGCCAGCGCCCGCCGCAGCCCCACGGCTACAGCGGCAGCCGTTTCTCGCCCGGGATCTCGTGCAGCCCGACGCGCCGGTTGAGGACCAGGCGGTCGTTCAACTCGGCTATCGCGCGGCTGCCCGTGCGCACGAACAGGAACGGCAGCACGCCGTGCAGCAGGCACGCGACTCCGGCAAACACCATACGCATGCCGAAGCACATGGCCCTGAACAGGTGCTCGGTGTAGCTCTCCCCGACTGAGGCGGGGTGCTCGGTGAAGGCGCGAATCAAATTCACTCCCGTCAGTTTAGCGCTGGCGGGGCGCTACGCGGTTGCAAAGACATGGCAAAGAGGAACGGACTGCGCAACAATGTTGCGCGTCCATGGGTAAGCGCGGATCTTTGTTTCAATGGATAAGCTGGACGCGAAAATCCTGGACCTGCTCCAGCACAACGGCGAGCTGACCGCGGCCGAGATAGCCGACCGCGTAGGACTCTCCAAGGCACCCTGCTGGCGGCGGATACAGAAGCTGCGCGAAGCGGGTGTCATCCGTCAGACCGTGACGCTGCTCGATGCGCGCGCTTTGAATGTCGGCACCACCGTGTTCGTGACGCTGAAGACCGGCAATCACAGCGAGGCGTGGTTCGAGAAGTTTGTGCACGCGGTGCGTGACATCCCGGAAGTGACCGAGATTCACCGCATGAGTGGCGATGTCGACTATCTCATCCGCATCGTGGTACCGGACATCGACGCCTACGATGTGGTGTACAAGCGGCTGATCTCGGCGGTGGATTTCCAGGATGTGAGTGCGAGCTTCGCGCTCGAGACCCTCAAGCACACGACGGCGTTGCCGCTGTGCTACCTCAAGCCTGACTGACCTGCACATCCTCTCGCGCCCGAACTGAGACGGCGCTCCGAGCAGCCATCGGAAGGCCGCTTACGCCGCTCGAAGTCACGGTGTGGACGGCGTGGCGCTTTCGCCGATGTTCTCCCCGATGATCTGCTCGATACGGGTGCGGATCTCGCTGCGATCGATGTCGAAGGCGCGCGTCGCGAGCACCGGCTGTTGACGCGCAGTCTGCGCGAGCTGCGCTCCTGAGGTGTCGCGCAGGTCGACGGTGACGACCGTCGAGAGCCCGATGCGCAGCGGATGTGCGGCGAGCTCGCGCGGCTCGAGTTCGATGCGCACCGGCACCCGCTGAACGACCTTGATCCAGTTGCCCGTGGCGTTCTGCGCCGGCAGCAGCGCAAAGGCTGAGCCCGTGCCCATGCCGAGGCCGGCGATGCGGCCGTGATAGGTCACGTGGCCGCCGTAGAGGTCCGCGACCACGCTCGCCGCCTGGCCGATGCGCATGCGCCGCAGCTGCCCCTCACGGAAGTTGGCCTCGAGCCACAGGCGGCCGAGCGGCACGATGGCGATGAGCGGCGCGCCGGGCGAGATACGCTCGCCGAGCTGCACAGTTCGCCGGGCCACGTAACCGGTCACCGGCGCGTGCACGCTGGTGCGTACCAGCGCGAGCCACGCGCGCTCGACCTGCGTGGCAGCGGCGCGCACGTCGGGATTGTCTGCAACCCCCGTGCGCCCCACGAGTGCGCTGCTGGCCGCGAGATTCTTCTCCGCGGCGATGAGTGCATCGCGAGCAGCCTTGAGTGCGTCCTGCGCGTGACCGAGCTCCTCACCCGAGACCGCACCGCTTGCGGCGAGGTTCTTGCGGCGATTGAAGTCCGACTGCGCACGCGCGAGGTCCGCGCGGCGCTGATCGGCCACGGCGCGCAGCTGATCGCGCGTGGCGAAGACGGTGCGCGTCTGGCGCACGGTGCGCGCGAGCTGCTGCTCGGCGTCCTGCAGCGCAATGCGCGCATCGGTCGCGTCGAGACGCACGAGCTCCTGGCCCGCCTCGACGAGGTCGGTCTCGTCCGCACCGATCGAGACCACGGTGCCGCTCACCTGCGACATGACATTCACCATGTCGCCCGCCACGTAGGCGTCATCGGTGCTCTCGTACAGCCTCGCGTACAGCAGCCACCATCCGAGCCATACCAGTGCTATGAGAGCGATCACAGCGCCGAGCGCCACCAGCCAACGGCGGCGGCGATCCGGCAGCAGACGTGCGGGGGGTGATGGGGCGGTTTTGACCGAGACATCCACGGTTCAGCCCCTGGGGGACAGGTAGCCGCCACCAAGTGCACGCACCAGGTCGACGCTGAAGGTGAGACGTCGCGCCTCGAGCTCGGCGCCCAGCCCCTGGGCGGTGAGCACCTGGTTCTGACTCGAGAGCACGCTCAGGTAGTTGTCGAGCCCGGCGCGGTAGCGCTCGGTGGTGAGATCGTAGGAGCGCTGCGCGTCCTCGAGCGCTATCTGCTGCTCGCGCGTCTCGCGCTCGAGGGCGCGCCAGTTCGTGACCACGTCCGCCACCTCGCGCACCGCATCGAGCAGCGTCTGGTTGTACTGCGCCACCGACTGATCCACCCCCGCCTGGCGTGCGAGCAGTGCGCCGCGCAGGGCGCCGCGGTTGAACACCGGCAGCGACACCGCAGCGCCGGCACCGAGGATGCGGTTGGCTGGCTCGAAGACCTGCGAGAGGTCGATGCTCTGGAAGCCGGCGAATGCCGTGAGATTCACGTTCGGGTAGAAGTCAGCCTCGGCCGCCTTCGCCGCGTAGCCCGCCGACTCGACCTGCGCGCGCGCCGCCGCGACGTCCGGTCGCCGTCCGAGCAGGTCCGCCGGCAACACCGATGGCAGCGCAATCGCAACAGGCCGCGCGAGTTGCGGCCGCCGCAGCTGGGCTCCGCGGTCGGGCCCCGCGCCGGCAAGATCCGCAAGCTGATTGCGCGCCAGCTCGATACCGGCTTCGACATACGCCACCCCGACGCGAGTGAGGGCGACCTGGCCCTCCGACTGTTTCACGCGCGCGCTGTTTTCCAGCCCGGCGCTCACGCGCTGTTGTGTGAGCTCGAGGATGGATTGCTGCTGCTTCAGGTTGTCGTTCGTGACATCGAGCAGCGCGTACTGCAGATCGAGCTGAATGTAGGCCTGCACCACCGCCACGGCGAGCGCCAGGCGCGCCGCCGCGCGGTCGGCCTCCGCCGCCGCGACGCCCGAGCGCGCCGCCGCCAGCAACGCGCGGTTGCGTCCCCAGAAATCCAGATCCCAGCCGAAGTCGAGCGCCGCGCGCCCGTTATTGACATAACCGCCGGCGAATGGCGGCGGGAACAGGTAGTCCTCGGGGTAGCGCTGGCGATCGGCCTGCGCGCTCACCGTGGTCGCCGGCAGGCGGGCGGCGCGCGCGGTAACGGCCTGCGCCTGTGCAGCGCGCAGCCGCGCCTGCGCCGTCGCGAGGCTCGGACTCCCGGCGAGCGCCTCGTCGATGAGTGCATCGAGCTGCGGATCGCCGTAACGCCGCCACCAGCCATCCGCGGGCCAGGCGGAAGGCTCGACTTGCGCATCCGCCACCGTGCGCCCGAGCTCGAGCTTCTGCGACGCGAGCCGTGGAGTCGGCTGCCAGCCGCCGCGATCGACGCAACCCGAGAGCGCCAGCGCCAGCAACGGCGCCAGCAGCAGGAAACGCGTGCTCATGTCCTTCCGCCCGAAGCCGACCGCTGATTGTCCCCCCGCGACTGTCCGTTATCGATCATCCGGTGGAGGTATCCCTTGAAGGCTTCGATCTCGTTTGTGCTGAAGCCAGCCAGATGCGCTTCGACGACGCGCGTTCCGACCGCCATGAGGCGCGGCAGCAGCGTCCTTCCCGCGGGTGCGAGACGCAGGAACACCACGCGGCGATCCTCGCGGCCGCGCTCACGGCGCACCAGGCCCTTTTCCTCGAGCCGATCGACGATGCGCGTCATGGCGCCGGTGTCGTAGCGGTTGAGGCGGCAGAGGTCGCCGGCGGTGCGCGCCGCGCCCTCGCCGAGGTGCTTGAGCACGAGGAAATGCGTGCTGTTGAGCCCGAAGCGCTCGAGCTCTGCATCGAGCGTGTTGAGGAGCGAAGCGCGCGCGCTGCCCATGAGCTGACCGACGCTCAAACCCGCTTCCGCGGGTTGCGCGGCGACATGCGGCTCAGCTCCGCCGAGTGCCCTGCGGCTCATGGGCGCGGCTTGCTATCCTAATGACTGCTGCGGGAATTACTGCCGGCGATAATACTGCCTTGGCAACTATCTGTCCAGTGAAAGGGGCCGCTTGCCACCGCGCCGATCCGTGAGGCTCGCCTCGTGCACGTATCGAGCGCTCGCGTGCGCGTCGCTCCTGCTGCTGCTCGGCGCCTGCGCACGCTCGCAGCCGCCGCCCGCACCGCCACCGGCGCAGGTCGCAGTCGTGGTGGTGCATGCGCAGCCGGTGCCGCTGACGCGCAACCTCGTCGGGCGGCTGTCGGCCACGCGCTCCGCGGACGTGCGCGCGCGCGTCGCTGGCGTGCTGCTGAAGCGAGTGTACGTCGAAGGCTCCGACGTCAGGGCGGGACAGCCGCTGTTCCAGATCGATCCGGCGCCGCTACGTTCGGCGCTCGATGGCGCCCTCGCCGCGCTCGCGCAGGCGCAGGCCAGCGCCACCAACGCGCACATCGCTGCGCAGCGCACGCGCGAGCTCGCGCCGAGCGGCCTGGTATCGCGCTCGGACCTCGACAACGCCGAGGCCACCGAGCGCTCGACCGCCGCGGCGGTGGAACAGGCGAAGGCGGCAGTCGGCACCGCCCGCATCAACCTCGGTTACGCCACGGTGACTGCGCCGATCTCCGGACGCGCCGGACAGCAGGGGGTCACCGAGGGTGCGCTGGTCGGACAGGGCACTGCGACACTGCTCACCACCGTCGAGCAGATCGACCCGATCTACGTCAACTTCGATGAGCCCGCGGTTGACATCGAGCGGCTGCGGCGGGCGCAGGCGGCGGGCAACGTCACGCTCGCGCGCGGCAACCAGGTCAGCGTGCAGCTCACACTCCCTGACGGCACGCCCTATGCGCACCGCGGCACGCTCGACTTCCTCGATGTGAGCGTCGATCCCGCCACCGGCGCGGTCGCGCTGCGCGGCATCATTCCCAACACCGAGCATCAGCTGCTGCCGGGAATGTTCGTCGGCGTGCGGCTCACGTCTGCCGAGGTGAATCGCGCTTTTCTCGTGCCGCAGGCGGGTCTGCAACGCGATGCCAAGGGTCCGTATGCACTCGTCGCCGGTGCCGACGACAAGGTGGTGCAGAAGCGCGTGACCGTCGAGGCCCTCGAGGGAGCGAACTGGATCGTGACCGCGGGGCTCGCCGACGGTGATCGCGTCATCGTCTCCGGCACGCAAAGCGCGCGTCCTGGCGCCACGGTGGCCGCGGTGCCCGCCGTGGGGCTGCCTGCGGATTCCGCCGATGCCGCGGACATCGCCGCGCGTGCCGCTGCCACCGCGCGTTAGTCCTCATGCCGCAGTTCTTCATCGACCGTCCGGTGTTTGCGTGGGTGCTCGCGATCCTGATTGCACTCGGGGGCGTACTCGCGCTGCTGCGGCTACCGAGCGAGGCCTACCCCGCCATCGCTCCGCCGCAGGTCGCGATCACCGCGTCCTACCCGGGTGCGAATGCGGCGACGGTGGAAACGACCGTGACGCAGGTGATCGAGCAGCAGCTCACCGGGATCGACAATCTCCTCTACTTCACTTCTCAATCCGCCTCCGACGGCTCCTCGACCATCACCCTGACCTTCGAAAGCGGCAGCAACCCCGACATCGCGGCCGTGCAGACGCAGAACCGAGTATCGCTCGCCGAGCCGCGCCTGCCAGCGGAGGTGAACCAGCAGGGAATACGCATCGCCAAGGTCGCCGCGGGGTTCCTCGGCGGCATCGGTTTGGTGTCGGCGCCGGGCGGCCCGAGCGCCGAGGAGCTCAACAACATCGTCGCTTCCCGCGTGCTCGATACGATCCAGCGCGTTCCCGGGGTCGGTGCCGCCGTGCAGTTCGGCTCCGAGTACGCCATGCGCATCTGGCTCGATGCCGACAAGCTCAAGGCCTACAGCCTCTCGGCCTCCGCGGTGCTCGCGGCGGTGCAGTCCCAGAATGCGCAGTTCGCCTCCGGCTCCATCGGAGCCTGGCCGGCGCTGCGTGAGCAGACCACCACCGCCACGGTGACCGCGGAGGGACGCTTCACCTCGCCGGAGCAGTTCGAGCAGATTCTGCTGCGCACCGAGTCGAACGGCGCCTCGGTGCGCCTCAAGGACGTGGCGCGCGTCTCACTCGGCGCCGCGCAGTATGGCTTCGAGACCAGTATCGGCACGACGCCGATCGCAGCCTTCGGCATCCAGCTTGCTCCCGAGGCCAATGCACTCGAGGTCTCCAAAGCGGTCACCGAGAGAATGAACGCCATACAGGGGAGCTTTCCGGCGGGAGTGAAGTGGGTCTGGGCGTGGGACTCAACGCCCTTCATCAGGGTCGCGATCCGCGAGGTCCTCATCACGCTCATCGAGGCGGTAGTGCTGGTGTTCCTGGTGATGCTGGTGTTCCTGCAGAATTTCCGCGCGACGCTCATCCCGACGCTGGTGGTGCCTTCGGCGCTGCTCGGCACGCTCATCGGTATGTACGTGGTCGGCTTCTCGATCAACCAGCTGTCGCTGTTCGCGATGGTGCTCGCCATCGGCATCGTCGTCGACGATGCCATCGTCGTGGTGGAGGCGGTCGATCGCATCATGCGCGAGGAGCACCTGCCGCCAAAGGAGGCGACGCGCAAGGCGATGCAGCAGATCACCGGCGCGATCGTGGCGATCACTTCCGTGCTCGCCGCGGTATTCATTCCGAGCGCGCTGCAGAGCGGCAGCACCGGAGTGATCTACCGGCAGTTCGCGCTCACCATCGCGCTGTCGATGGGATTCTCGGCGCTGCTCGCACTGTCGTTCACGCCGGCGTTGTGCGCATCGCTCTTGCGGCCCGAGCACCTGAAAGGCAACGCAGTCTTCAACTGGTTCAATCGCGCGTTCGAGACCACGCGCGCCACCTACGTCCATCGGGTGTACCAGTCCGTCGGCCATGTACCGCGCTGGATGGCGGGCTTCGCGGTAATGCTTGCGGTGGGGACGCTGCTGTTCATCAAGCTCCCGGGGAGCTTCGTGCCCGATGAGGATCAGGGCTACGCGCTCATCGACGTGCAGCTGCCGGCCGGCGCCAACCTGCCGCGCACCCGCGAGGTGATGCAGCACATCAACGCCAGTATCGGGCGCAGCCCGGATATGGACTATGCGTTCCTCATCGTCGGCTCGAGTTTCACCGGTACGGGCGAGAATGCCGGCCGCGCGTTCGTACACCTCAAGCCCTGGGACCACCGTCCGGACAGCGCGGCACAGTTCATCGCCTGGGCGAACTCCACGCTGTCGCGCGAGATCCACGACGCCCGGGTGTACGTGCTCAACCTGCCCACCGTGCGGGGACTCGGCTTTTTCGGCGGCTTCGATTTCTACCTCGAAGATCGCGGCGGGCTCGGGCGCGAGCTGCTGACCTCCGCGCAGGAGACACTGCTCGCGAAGGCCGCCGCCGACAAGGGCACCCTGAGTGGCGTGCGTGCCAACCTGCTGCCGCCTGCCCCGCAGTTGCAGCTGACCGTCGATCGCGTGCAGGCGCAGTCGATGGGACTCTCGGCAAGCGATGTCTACACGGCGCTGCAGCTGATGCTGGCGCCGGTGTATGCCAACGATTTCATCTACCAGGGGCGAGTGCTGCGCGTGCTGTTGCAGGCGGATTCCCCCTGGCGCATGACGCCGGAGGCGCTCGGTCACTTTTACGTGGCGGGCGCCGGCGGCAGCATGATCCCGCTCGCGAACTTCGTGCGCGCCGACTGGGTCATGGGCTCTCCCTCGCTCACCCGCTTCAACGGCTACGCCGCGGTGGAGATCACCGGCAACAACGCCCCGGGCCGCAGCTCCGGGCAAGCCATGCAGGCCATGCAAAAGATCGTCAACCAGAGTCTGCCGCGCGGCATCGGCAATGACTGGGCCGGCCAGTCGCTGCAGGAGCTGATCTCCGGTGCCCAGGCACCGATGCTGTTCGCGCTGTCGATCCTCGTGGTGTACCTGTGCCTCGCGGCGCTCTACGAGAGCTGGAGCGTCCCCGCGGCGGTGCTGATGGCGGTGCCAGTGGGACTCATCGGCACGGCGATCGCGGCGCTGCTGCGTGGGCTGCCGAATGACGTGTTCTTCAAGGTGGGACTCATCACGATCATCGGACTCTCGGCGAAGAATGCGATCCTGATCGTCGAGTTCGCCATCACCGCCCAGCGCGCGGGCAAGAGCCTGCATCAGGGCGTGCTGGAGGCGGCACGGCTGCGCTTCCGTCCGATCCTCATGACCTCGTTTGCGTTCATCCTGGGGGTCTTCCCGATGGTGGTCTCGACCGGCGCGGGCGCCAATGCGCGCCATGCCATCGGCACCGGGGTGGTGGGCGGGATGCTGAGCGCTGCGCTGCTCGGGGTCCTCTTGATCCCGGTGTGTTATGTCGCCGTGCGTCGCCTGATGGGCGAGAAACTCGATGCGCCCGCACCGGCGTCTGGCGCGGGGGCCGTGCCGGGGCCCGCGCAACGGCGCGAGAATTAGCGCGTTACCTGCCTGACACCCGCACCCACTGCGGGGAGCGGCGACTCCCGTGCGCAGACGGCTCAGGGCACTGGCGGCGCGGCGCTGAACACATCCGCGCCGAACACCCGCAGGTTCTTTTCCGCCGCGTAACCGAGATACGGCAGACCGAAGATCGCCTCCACCGTGCGCAGCAGCGAGTAATGGTTGTACGGGACGGCGGATACGGTGCCAGGCTTCACGAACTTCGACAGCACGATCGCCCCGACGCGTCCGCCGCCTGGTCCGCTGAAGCCTGGCTGGAAGCGCGCGCCGGGGAGCGCTCTCTCCGCGCAGCAGGCGCTCGAGCCCTCACCACCCGCCCCGTCCGATTCATCGAAGGTGATGATGAGCACACCGTCGGCCACGAACGCGGGCGCTGCCTCGATGAGTGGCACCCAGTGACGCAGGAACAGGTCGATGGCCGCGAGTCCTCCGGTGCGGCCGTCGATGCAATGCACATCGTGACCATCGCTGCAGAGATTGGGGGTGATGAAGGCGTAGTTCGCAGTCGTCGAGGCGCTGGCGAGGTCCTGCGGCAGGCGCTCGAGATTCACCACATGGCCGTCGCAGCGCGCCTGATCATCGATGATGGAATGGAAGTAGACGAAGGGGTTGTGCTTGGCGGCGTACTGATCCCCGCCGCTCGCCAGGTTGGTGGTCTCCGGTGCGCCGAGCCGCACGTGCCCGCAGGTCGCCGGCTCGCGCGCGGGGTTCTTGCCCATGTCCTCCATGTAGGCCCGCCAGGTGAGTCCGGCGGCCTCGAGCTGATCAGGGAGCGATGTGACGCTGCGCGGGTAGACGCAGCCGGATCCGTGCAACTGGCCATGCCCATCGAGTGCCGGGGCGCTTGCGCGAAAATCTTCGTAGCTCGGGCAGTCGAGCTGCGTCGCGATGTTGGGTGCCTGCCCGCTGATGAGCGCGATGTAGTTTCCGAGGCTCGCGTGCCCGATCGCGTAGTAGTGGGTGAGCAGTGCGCCGCGCGCCGGCAGGGTGCGCGCGAGGTAGGACGCCGGGGAGCGGCTGCCGAAGGTCACGCCGTAGGACTGATTCTCGAGCAGCAGCACGAACACGTGACCGATGGGCGGCAGAGTCTCGCGGTCAACGCGCCCTGAGGATGCCGGCTCGGTCAACTGCGGTGCGGCCGCGTGGGCGGCTGCGAAACCCAGCAACACGAGCACGAGCAAGCCGGCGACGGTTCGCGGCGACATTTACACCTCGGATGCGGCGGCTGGGTTGTGTACGGCGAGCGGCTGCGGCGTCAGCCGCAGTGCCCGCAGGAACAGCACCGCGCAGCCAATCGTGAGCACTCCTGCGGCGAGAAAAGCCGCTCCGGGGACGTACACTTTTCCCTTTGGCTCGGAGAAGCGGCTGAGGATCTGAGTCATCAGCGGCGGCCCGATGATGGCGCTCAGGCTGTAGAGCGAGGCGACCGCCCCCTGCAGCTCGCCCTGGGCGTTTGCCGGGATCTGCCGCGAGGCGATCGCATTCATCGAGGGGTAAGTGAGCGCAAACAGGAAGGTGGAGAGTCCCACCACGTACATCATCCAACCCTCGGTCGCGAGCGCGTAGCCGATGTAGGCAAGCAGCGCTGCGCCCATGCCGGCGATCGCCGCGCGCCGCTCGCCGCCCAGCCACGGAATCAACACCCTTGTGAGCGCGCCTTGCGCTACCGCCATCACCAGACCGACGAACGCAAGCGAATAGCCGACCTGCGAGCTCGTCCAGTGGAACTTGGAGATGGTGTAGAAGGCCCACGTGCTCGGCAGAACCTGATGCGCAGTCTGCCACAGGAGGAGCGCCCCCAATGTGAGCAGCACCACCGGGTAGCGACGCATGTGCGTGAGGGTGCCGAGCGGGTTGGCGCGCACCCAGTGGAACGGGCGGCGCTTCTCGGGCGCAAGCGATTCGGGCAGCGCGAAGTAGCCGAGGGTCGCGTTGGCGAGCGCGATGATACCGGCGGTGAAAAACGGCGCGCGCGGACCGAAGGTACCGAGCAATCCGCCGATCGCCGGCCCGAGGATGAAACCGATGCCAAACGCCGCGCCCATGAGACCGAAACTCTGCGCGCGGCGCTCAGGCGGGGTGATGTCCGCAACGTAGGCATAGGCGGGTGTGAAGGACGCGCCCGCAACGCCCGCGAGCGCGCGGCCGATGAACAACCACGCGATGACCGGAGCCATGCCCATGATGAGATAGTCGACGCCCAATACCAGCACCGCGAACAGCAGCACCGGCCGGCGGCCGAGCGCGTCGCTCAGGTTGCCGAGCACCGGCGCGCAGAAGAACTGCATCAGCGCATACACGAACGACAGCCAGCCCCCGTAGCGCGCCGCGCGCTCGATGCCGACCCCGGTGAGCTGCATGATCAGCCGCGGCAGCACCGGCAGAATGATGCCGAA
>Ga0210399_10003130_pt1 | contig 12865 bp, 8 predicted proteins | sample IncBWC14MmetaG_FD_150865 | JGI IMG/M metagenome (GOLD analysis project Ga0210399, IMG submission 150865) | Forest soil microbial communities from Barre Woods Harvard Forest LTER site, Petersham, Massachusetts, United States - Inc-BW-C-14-M | ecosystem: Environmental > Terrestrial > Soil >... | reverse complement strand
GTTGCGCTTGCCGCCCCAGTAATCGCCGAGGCTGGTGAGGAACCACTTGCCGAGCGCATAGGCGAACACGCCGAAGGAGGCCAGCGAGCCGATGGCGACGAGGGCGTCGTCATGGCTGATGCCGTGGCGCCCGAGCTCGTCGATGAGGAGCGGGGTCGCTACCGACAGGTTCGAGCGGCAGAAGTAGCAGGCGGCATAGCCGAGGAACAGGAGCGCGACCGTGCGCGCCTGCGCGACGCGCAGTGCGCGCGTGCCGGGCGCCGCCGCAGTGTCCGCGGGGGGCGCCGTCAGGGCAGCCACGGGAGGGAGCAGGTCCTGGTGTTGGTGAAGCGCCGCATCAGGCAGTCGGCTGCGGGGCCCTTCAGGCCGCCGCCCGCATCTCCGCGAGCACCTTGCCTACTGCCTCGACTGCGCCGGCCATGCCGCGCTCGCCGAGCTGTCCCATGCAGCCGACCCGGAACGTCTCCACCGTGGTGAGCTTTCCCGGATACAGGATATACCCGCGCGCCTTGACGGCGTCGTAGAAATCCTTGAAGACGTAGCGGGGACTGTCGGGCGCGAAGAAGGTCACGATGATCGGCGCCTGAATGGCTGCGGGCAGAAAGCTCTTCAGCCCGAGTTTGGACATGCCGCCGATCAGAGTGCGGCAGTTCTGGGCGTAGCGGGCAGCGCGCGCCGCGAGGCCGCCCTCCTCGAGATACTGGGCGATTGCCGAATCGAATGCTGCCACGACGTGGGTCGGCGGCGTGTAGCGCCATTGCGTGGTCTTCTGCATGTAGATCCATTGGTCATACAGGTCGAGCGAGAGCGAATGGCAGTTGCCCGCGCAGCGCTCGAGCGCCTCGCGGCGTACGACGACGAAGCCCATGCCGGGCGGTCCCTCGAGACATTTCCCCGAAGCGGCTACGACGGCATCGAAGGGCGTGGTGCGCGCGTCGATCTCGAGCGCGCCGAAGGAACTCATCGCGTCGACGATGAGGCCCCGGCCGTGGCGCGCGACGACCTGGGCGACCTCCTGCAAAGGGTTCAGGATCCCGGTGCTGGTCTCACAATGCACCAGCGCCACGTGCGTGATCGAGGCGTCGCTGCGCAGCACGCGGTCGACGTCCGCGGTGTCAACCGGCACGTTCTCGGCGTAATCGATGGTCGTCAGCTTGCGACCGAGCACGCGGCATATTCGGGCGATGCGCTGACAGTAAGCCCCGTTTTGCGGGACCAGGACGTGTCCTGTGCGGGGCACCAGCGTGCCGATGGCCGCCTCGACCGAGAACGTGCCGCTGCCCTGCATCGGCACGCACTCGTGGCTTCCGGTGCCGTGAACGATCTGCAACAGCCGCTCGCGGATCCGGCCCGTGATGTTGTTGAAGTCGACATCCCAGGATCCCCAGTCGCGCATCATGCTCTGCCGGGTGCGCAACGAGGTCGTCAGCGGTCCGGGAGTCAGTAGATACGGCTCGGTGCTCATGAACCTGTCCTCTCAGTCCGGACTTTCCCCGCGGGCCAGCCGTTGATTGATCTCGGCGATCACCGCCGGCAGGTCCCGCAGATCGTCGATCACGTAATGCGCACCGCTTTCAGTGATCAGCTTCTCTTTTGAAGCTCGCTCCCGCGCCGCCAGCTGCTCCGGAGTCAGCGACCTCGCGACGGCCCAGCTGTCGACGACGTAGTTGCTCCACTTCGATACGCCCACCCGCCAGCACAGCGGCGCGCCCTCTCCGGCGCCGGAGACGGTGTCGTCCACCTTGACGGTGCGGCGCATCGCGTTCTTGAGGTTCAACACGCCGAGACGCTCGAGGTTCTTGATGACCATGTACGCGGTTGGGCGAGGCATTTCCACTTCGTCGCCGGCGCAGGCAGCATCGGGATTGAATCCCTGCCTGGTGCCGCCGGCGAGCAGGATATCGAGCATGCCGCGGGTGAATCCGGTAGTGACACCGATCCTTATTCCGTCCTTCTGCATCTCGCGGACGACCTCCGCCGTGCCCGGCAAGAGCTCGTGATAATTGCCGCTCTTGAGGAGGTCGATCTGAGTCGGAACGAATACCGCGAACATCTTGTCCACGTCTGCCTGCGTCGGCTCACGACCGAACTTCGCCGTAAAGCGCTCGCGAACTGACGCAATCTCAGTGACCGCCTTGATGTGCAGGTCCTTGCGCAGACCCATGGGCTTGCGTGCCTCGTCCATGCTGATCTCGAGGCCGTATTTCCTGAACACCTCGACGAATACGATGGCCGGCGCATCGACGTAGCGGTCCATCGTAGTACCAGAGCAGTCGAGCATCACGTAGCCCACGGTGTTCTCGGTATTGTCCTGATCGAAGCGCTGCTGCTGCGCCGAGGCCCGGCGGATTTCGTCAGGCACGCGCCCCGTTGAAGAAAGCTTATTTGTCACGCTCATTGAAAGAATCTCCAGATGCCGGGTCAATTACGGATGATATTCAGGCGGCGCGCTTCAGGAGTGCCGCCGCTTCCTCTGCCAATACGCTCGCCTCGTCGACACGGATCACTTCGACCGCGGCCCGGCTGCCCCCGGCGCCGATGCTGCCGGCGTCGTGGGCGCGGTTGGCCTGCTCGTCGATGCCGATGCCGGCCCACTCGAGGCCGCGCACGATGCGGCGGCGAACCTCGGCGCTGTTTTCGCCGATGCCGCCACCGAAGGCGATGACGTCGACTCCGCCGAGCTCACACACGAAGGCCCCCAGGTAGTGCCGCGCCCGCCGGCAGAATATCTCGATCGCAAGCTGCGCACCCGCATCGCCCTGGTGCTCGCGGCGCAGCAGCTCCTGCATGTCGGCGCTGGCGCCCGAGAGACCCTTGAGGCCGCTCTCGCTATTGAGCGCCGTGCGCATTTGCGCCGGCGACAGACCGCCGCGCTCCATGACGTGGAGCAGGGCGCCGGGATCGAAGTCCCCGGAGCGCGTCCCCATGACGAGGCCCTCGAGTGGCGTGAAGCCCATGCTGGTGGCGACGGGTGCGTCGTCGAGCGTCGCGGTTACCGAGCACCCGCGCCCCAGCTGCAGACTCACGACCTTGGCTGTCGGCTTGCCCCGAAGCACGCGCGTGCGCGCCGTGGCGCACAGGTAGCGGTGCGCGGTGCCGTGAAAGCCGTAGCGGCGCACGCCGAAGTCCTGATACCAGCTGTTGGGTATCGCGTAACGCCAGGCCGCTTCCGGCAGGGCGGCGTAGTAGGCGGTGTCGAAGACCCCGACGAGCGGCAGGCGGAACCCGAGCCGCGCCTGCACGGCGGCGATCACCGCGAGTGCCGGCGGATTGTGCAGCGGCGCGAGCTCATCGAGCGAGGCGAGCGAGCTCAGCTCCGCGGCGCCGAGCCGGGTGGTTGCGCGGAAGAGCTCGCCGCCGTGAACGATCCGGTGCACGGTCGCGGCGACTTCGGCGAGGAGGTTGCGCCCGTGCGCGCTCTCGTCCGCAAGCCAGCCGAGCAGGAACTCCGCCGCCGCCGCGAGCGAGCGGATAGGGGCGGGGAGCTTTGGCGCGGGAGCGGCGGTCTCGAGGGCAAAGCCGCCCGAGCCGTCGGCCTTGTCGACGAAGGCGCCGGCCTTGAGGCGGCGTGCGCCGCGCCCCTCCGACCAGTCGAGCAGATCGAACTTGAGCGAGGAGCTTCCGGCGTTGAAGACGAGGAGCAGCATCAGCCGCGCGCCTCGCGCTGCGTGAACCGGCGCACGAGCCAGGCGCCGAGCAGGATCGCGGCGCTCACGAGACCGAAGGCGAGCGACACGCGCTGCTCGGGGATCACCGCCATGGCGGCGAGGATTGCCAGCATTCCGGCGACCGTAATGCGCGTGAGCCAGGGATAGCCCCACATGCGCACGCGCAGCCGCTCGGGCGCCTCGCGCTCGAGACGGCGGCGCAGGCGCAGCTCCGCCAGCGCGATCAGGACGTAGACGAAGATCGCGACCGTGCCGTAGGAGTTGACCAGAAAAGCGAAGATCCGGTCCGGAGAGAGGTAGCTCATCACGACCGTCGCGTAGCCGAAGGCGGTGCTGGCGAGAATGGCGGCCACCGGCACGCCGCGCTTGTCGAGCCTCGAGGCGGCTGCGGGTGCATCGCCCCGCCCGGCGAGCGCCATCAGCATGCGCGAGGAGGCGAACAGGCCCGAGTTCAGCGCCGAGAGCACCGCCGTGAGGATCACGAGGCTCATCACCGTGGCGGCGGCCGGAACGCGCAGCACCTCCATGACGCTCACATAGGGGCGCGACATGCGCACCGTGTCGTTCCAGGGCACGAGGGCGACGACCAGGAAGATCGAGCCGATGTAGAAGACGAGCACGCGCCAGATCACCGACTGCGTGGTCTCCGCGATCGCCTTCTCGGGCTCGGCGGACTCGGCCGCGGCGATCGTCACGATCTCGGCGCCGAAGTAGAAGCCGGTCGCCGCGACCGCGCCCGTGAGCACCGGCACGATGCCGTTCGGCATGAAGCCGCCGTCGGCGGTGAGGTGCGGTAAGCCGGCGTGCGCTCCGGGCCAGCCGCCGAACACGAACAGCGCGCCGGCGACGAGAAACGCCACGATGGCGGCCACCTTGATCGAGGCGAACCAGAACTCCGCCTCACCGTAGGAGCGCACCGAGAGCAGGTTGACGATCGTGAAGATCGTCATGAGGGCGAGCGTGAACTCCCAGGGCGCGACCCGCGGCCACCAGATGCCGAGGATTTTCGCTCCCGCGACCGCCTCGAGCGCGACGACGATCACCCAGAAGTACCAGTACATCCACCCGGTGAGGAATCCCGCGAGCTCCCCGAGCGCCAGGCGGTTGTACTCGTAGAAGCCCCCGACCGCAGGGTAGGCGACCGCCATCTCGCCGAGCATGCGCATCACCAGCACGACGAGCGTGCCGGTGAGGGCGAAGGAGATGACCGCCGCGGGACCGGCCGAGCCGATGACGACGCCGCTGCCGACGAAGAGTCCGGCGCCGATCACCCCGCCGAGCGCGATCATCTGCATGTGACGGCGCTGCAGCGAACGGCGCAGGCCGCTCGCGGCAAGCCCGGGCGCCATTGCGCTTGCGCTCATCGATGCAGCCTTCACACGAATTTCTGGTACTTGGCTAGGTGCCGCACCGGCTTCGCGAGCGCGTCGCGGCGGAACGGGTCGCCGAGCTCCTGCGTGACCATCATCTCGAGCACGGTGGTACGCCCTTGCGCCTGCGCGGCGCTGGCCGCGCGCAGTGCCGGCTCGATGTCAGTCAGCCGCTCGACGCTGATGCCTTCGCAGCCAAAGGCCTGCGCCACCTTCGCCCAGCTCGGATTCTCCAGGTTCACGCCCTGGTAGCGGCGCGAGTAGAAGTCGACGTGATTCTTCTTCTCGGCCCCCCACTGGCCGTTGTTGAACACGATCGGCGTCACGCCGATCTTCTCGCGGGCGCAGGTGAGAAGCTCGTTGAAGCTGATGCCCCAGGCGCCGTCGCCCACGTAGGCGAATGCCGGGCGCCCGGGGACGGCGACCTTGGCGCCGCAGATGACCGGGAAGGCGTAGCCGCAGTTCCCGAAGCTCATGGCGGCAAACATCGAGCGCGGCTGATCGAAGCGCAGGTACGAGTTGGCCACCGAGCAGATATTGCCGATGTCGGTGGACACCATGGACCCGGCCGGGAGCGCCTGCTCGAGTGCGCGCAGCATCTGGCGTGGGTGCATGTATTTGGAGCTCGACGACACCTCGATCGAGTAGGGATCGCGCTCCTGGGTCCAGGCCGTGAGCTCCGCTTCCCAGTCCGACTTCTCCGCCGCGATGCGCGCCAGCCGCTCGGCGCGGGTGGCGGCTCCCGCGAGCTTGCGGCTCGTGAGACGCCCGAGGAGCGCGGCGGCGGCGGCCCGCGCATCGCCGTGGATGCCGACCGAGATCGGCTTGACGAGCCCCAGCATGCGCGGGTCGGAGTCGATCTGGATGATCCGGGCCTGCTTCGGCCAATAGTCGAGGCCGTACTGCGCCAGCGTGCCGAAGGGACCCAGGCGCGTGCCGAGCGCGAGCACCACGTCGGCGCGGGCGATCAGCTTCATCGCGGCCTTCGAGCCCTGATAGCCGAGCGGGCCGGCGGCGAGCGCATGCGAGGCCGGAAAGGCATCGTTGTGCAGGTAGCTGCTGCACACCGCCGCGCCGAGAACGTCGGCGAGCTGCGTGGCCTCCGCCGTGGCGCCGGCGGTGATCACGCCGCCCCCCGCCACGATCACCGGGAAGGTGGCGCCGGCGAGGAGCTCCGTGGCGGCATCGAGTGCGGCGGTATCCCCGGCGCCGTGTGCGATGCGCATCGGGGAGGGGATCGCGGTCTCGATGTCGCCATAGAAATAGTCGCGCGGGATGTTCAGTTGCGTCGGCCCCATCTCGAGCATGGCGCGATCGAAGCAGCGTGCGGCGATCTCGGCCATGCGCCGCGGGTTGTTGACGTGTCCCTGATACTTGGTGATCTTCGAGAAGATCGGCAGCTGCTCGGTCTCCTGAAAGCCACCGAGGCCCATGGTCATGGAGCCGGTCTCCGGCGTGATGAACACGACCGGCGAGTGCGCCCAATAGGCAGCCGCGACGCCGGTGACGAAATTGGTAACGCCCGGTCCGTTCTGGGCTATGCAGACGCCGTGCCGGCCGGAGGCGCGCGCATAGCCGTCGGCCATGTGGATCGCGCCCTGCTCGTGGGCGACGGGGACGAAGCGGATGCCGGCGGCGGGAAAGATATCGAGCGCGTCCATGAAGGCCGAGCCGACGATCCCAAAGACGTGAGTGACGCCGTTGGCGGCGAGAGTCTCGACGAGCGCCTCGGAGGGGCCCATTTTCTGCGGCTGGGTCATCGGCTTCGCTCCGTTTGCTAAGGTTTCTTCAGATGAAATGATTTGTTTCTTTGAGAGCGCGCATACTACAATATGCGCTCATCAGGCGAAATCTCATTGCTGTGTAAGCATATTTCGTCTCGTTTAACGGAACAAAGAGTTGTTGGATGAACCGTGTCCTGTCACTCCCGCCCGAGACTGCGGAGATCGCCGGCGAGACCTCCTCGACCCTCAAGGCCTTCGGCGTTCTGGAGGTGCTGGTGCGTGCCGGGAGGGCGGTCACCCTCTCGGAGCTGATGCAGGCGACCGACCTTCCGAAGCCGACACTGCACCGGACGCTCGCGCTCTTCGAGGAAGCCGGGTTTCTCGCGCGCGAGCCCGGGGCACGCGCCTACATCATCGGGGAGCGGCTGTCGCGCTTCGCGCTCGACGTGCTGCGCAGCGATGCCGCGGCGGCCCGTCGGCGCACGATCCTGCGGCAGGTGGTGAGCGAGATTACCGAGACCTGCAACCTGGCGGTGCTCAGGAAGGGGGCGCTCGTCTACCTCGATCGCGTCGAGGCTCCCTGGCCGCTGCGGCTGCACATGCCCGAAGGCGGCGCCGAGCTGCCGCCGCACTGCTGCGCGAGTGGCAAGCTGCTGCTCGCGCATTTGCCGGCACCTGAGCGGCAGGGGCTGCTCGAGCTGCTGCCGCTCGAGCCCTTCACCGAGCGTACGATAACCGACCGGGCGGTACTCGAGTCCGAGCTCGACCGTATCGTGTCCGTCGGCTACGCGGTCGATAACGAGGAGTACGTGCTCGGCGTCGCCTGCGTCGCAGTGCCGGTGCGCAACCGCAGCGGCGAAGTCATCGCCGCCCTCGCGGTGCAGGGCGCCACGGCGCGGCTGCCTCTGATGCGCGCCATCGAATTCATTCCGCGCCTGCGCGCGGCGGCGGCGGAGATCGGCTCCACCTTCGGCTGATTGCGGAGATCCACATGGACATGAAGGTTGAAAACCTCGAGCGGCACTGGCTGCCGTTCACCAATAACCGCGAGTTCAAGCGCGAGCCGCGCCTGTTCGTGCGCGCGAGCGGCATGCACTACTACACGCCGAGCGGACGCAAGGTCCTCGACGGCAGCTCGGGGCTCTTTACCAGCGCCGCGGGCCACTGCCGGCCGGAGATCTCGGCCGCGGTAGCGAGGCAGCTCGAGACGCTCGACTTCACGCCGTCCTTTCAGAGAAGCCACCCGGGCGCCTTCGAGCTGGCCGACGGCGTGGCGGCGCTGACGCCGCCGGGCCTCGATCACGTGTTCTTCTGCAACTCCGGCTCCGAGGCGGTCGACACCGCCATGAAGGTGGCGCTGGCGTATCACCTGGCGCGCAAGGAGGGGCAGCGCAATTACTTCGTCTCGCGCGAGCGCGCCTATCACGGCGTCAACATCGGCGGCACGGCGCTCGGCGGCATGGTACGCAACCGCGAGGTGTTCGGCGCGCTCATGCCCGGGATCCTGCACTTGCGGCACACGCTGCTGCCGGAGAACCGCCTGACTCGCGGCATGGGCGAGAAGGGGGCGGAGCTCGCGGAGGACCTGGCGCGCTTCGTGAACCTGGTGGGTGAGAAGCGCATCGCCGCGGTGTTCGTCGAGCCGATCGCCGGCTCCACCGGCGTCATCGTCCCGCCGCGCGGCTATCTCGAGCGGTTGCGCGAGATCTGTACCCGCTACGGGATCCTGCTGGTGTTCGACGAGGTGATCTGCGGCTTCGGCCGCACCGGCGAGGCCTTTGCTGCGACCTCCTTTGGAGTCTCACCCGATGTCATCACGATGGCGAAGGCGCTCACCAACGGCGCCCAGCCGATGGGTGCGGTGGCGGTACGCGCAGACATCTACCGCACGATTCTCGATGCGGCGCCCGAGGGCATGCCCGAGTTTTTCCACGGCTATACCTACACGGCCCATCCGGCCGCCTGCGCCGCGGGGCTTGCGACGCTCGAGATCTACCGCAAGGAGCAGTTGTTCGCGAAGGGCAGAGATCTTTCGGGCTACTTCCTCGACAAGATGTTCGCCTTGAGTGATCTGCCCGCGATCGCGGACGTGCGCGGCTTCGGGATGCTCGCCGGGGTCGAGGTGAAGCCGGGTAAGGCCCCGGGCGTGCGTGGCAACGAGCTGCAGGCGAAACTCTACGATCGTGGTCTGCACGTGAAGACCACGGGCGACAACGCGATCGTCGCTCCCGCCCTCATCGCGAGCCGGGCAGACATCGATGCGATCGCCGACATGCTGCGCGAGGCGATCTCCGAGTTCTGAAGCGGACACGCCGCCTTTTGGGGGAAAGGGTGCAGAGCATCCCGTCGCACGCGCGCGTGGTCGTCATCGGCGGTGGCATCGTCGGCTGCAGCGTCGCCTACCATCTCGCCAGGCGCGGCTGCAGCGACGTACTGCTGCTCGAGCGGCGGCAGCTGACCTGCGGCACGACCTGGCATGCCGCGGGGCTCGTCGGGCAGCTGCGCGCCACTCACAATCTCACCCGTCTCGCCCAGTACACGACCGAGCTCTATGAAGGGCTCGAGCGCGAGACCGGGCAGGCGACCGGCTTTCGCCAGGTCGGCTCGGTGGCAGTCGCAGCGAGCGAGCCGCGACTCGAGGAGCTGAAGCGCGGCGCCTCGATGGCACGCTGCTACGGTCTCGAGGTCGAGATCCTCTCCCCGGGCGAAGCGCGTGAGCGCTGGCCGCTGCTCGCAATCGACGATGTCGTGGGCGCGGTGTATCTGCCGAAGGACGGGCGGACCAACCCGGTCGACACGACGGCGGCGCTGGCACGCGGCGCGCGCATGCGCGGTGCGCGCATCGTCGAGGGAGTCAAGGTCACGGGGATCCTGCGCGCGCACGGGCGGGTCACGGGGGTGGCCACCCAGGCCGGCGAGGTGCGCGCCGATGTGGTCGTCAACTGCGCCGGCATGTGGGGACGCGAGGTGGGTGAGCTCGCCGATGCCAGCGTGCCGCTGCACGCCGCCGAGCACTTCTATATCGTCACGCAGCCGATCCCGGGCTTGCCCGCAGATCTGCCGATCCTGCGCGACGCCGACGCCCGCTCCTACTTCAAGGAGGACGCCGGCAAGCTCCTCGTCGGCTGGTTCGAGCCCGAGGCCAAGCCATGGGGCGAGCAGGGGATACCGGAGAGCTGCGCGTTCGAGCAGCTGCCGGCGGACCTTCAGCACATCGAGCCGCTGTTCGCCGGCGCGATGCGCCGCGTGCCGATCCTCGAGACGACGGGCGTGCAGGTCTTCTTCAACGGTCCCGAGAGCTTCACGCCCGATGACCGCTACCTGCTCGGCGAGGTGCCGGAGCTCAGGGGGTTCTACGTCGCTGCGGGCTTCAACTCCATCGGCATCCAGTCGGCGGGTGGCGCAGGCAAGGTGCTGGCGGACTGGATCCTCGACGGACACCCGCCCTTCGATCTCTGGGATGTCGACATCCGTCGCTGCGCCCCGTTCCAGCGCAACCGGCGCTACCTGCGCGACCGCACCGTCGAGACTCTCGGGCTCCTCTACGCCATGCACTGGCCGTATCGGCAGCCCGAGACCGCCCGTGGCGTGAGGAAGTCCGCGCTCCACGATCGGCTCGCCGCCGCCGGCGCCTGCTTCGGCGAGGTGGCGGGCTTCGAGCGCGCCAACTGGTTTGCAGCTCCGGGCAGCGAGCCGCGCTACGAGTACAGTTACGGCCGCCAGAACTGGTTTGACGCTTCCGCCGGTGAGCACCGCGCGGTGCGCGAGGCGGTGGGCCTCTTCGATCAGTCCTCGTTCGCCAAATTCGTGCTGCAGGGCCCGGATGCCGCACGGGTCCTCGGGCGCCTCTCAGCCAACGACGTCGACGTGCCGGTCGGACGGATCGTCTATACGCAATGGCTCAACGAGCGCGGCGGCATCGAGGCGGACCTCACGGTGACGCGTGAGGCCGAGGACTCGTTTCTGATCGTCAGCTCCTGCGCCACGCAGCACCGGGACTTCCTCTGGCTGAGCCGCGGCATCCCGGAGGACGCCCGTGCGGTGGCGGTGGATGTGTCCTCCGCCTATGCCGTCCTCGGGCTCATGGGGCCGAGGAGCCGCGAGCTGCTGCGGTCACTCACCGACGCGGATCTCTCGAGCGCGGCCTTGCCGTTCGGCACCTCGCGCGTCATCGATCTCGCTTATGCGCGCGTGCGCGCCAGCCGCATCACCTATGTCGGCGAGCTCGGCTATGAGCTCTACATCCCGAGCGAATTCGCGCAATCGGTCTACGACGTGATCGTCGAGGCCGGTGCGCCCTTCGGGCTGCGCCTCGCCGGTTACCACGCGCTCAACAGCCTGCGCATGGAGAAGGCCTACCGCCACTGGGGCCACGACATCTCGGACGAGGACACGCCGCTCGAGGCGGGCCTCGGCTTCGCCGTAGCCTGGGACAAGAGCGGCGGTTTCCTCGGGCGCGAGGCACTGCTCGAGCAGAGGGCGCGCGGCGTGCGGCGCCGCCTGGTGGCTTTCGCGCTCGAACGTACCGACCGCCTCCTCTATCACAACGAGCCGATCTGGCGGGAGGGGGAGCTGGTGGGGAAAGTCAGCTCCGGAATGTTCGGGCATACGGTGGGCGCGCCGCTCGGCCTCGGCTATGTCGCCGGCCGCGAGGAGTCCGCCAGCGATGAGTGGCTTGCCTCGGGACACTACGAAATCGAGGTCGCGGCGGAGCGCGTGCCGGCGCGCGCCTCGCTGCGGCCGTTCTACGATCCGGCGAGCGCGCGCGTGAAGGGTTGAGCGGCTCGCTGCTCTCAGTGCCCCGCGGCACCGAGCACGCGCGCGCGCCCGCGGCCGCGCGGGTCCGAGACCGCGACCATGCCGGAAGCGTCGGCCGCAATCGCCTGTATGTCGCCGTTCCAGCCCTGATTCACGAACACGTAGCCGCGTTGCTCGAGCGCCGCGCGCACCGTCGGGTCGAGCGTGGCATAGGGCTCCTCGATCAGCGTGTTGGGCGGCAGCAGCTGGTGGTGCACGCGCGGTGCGGCAACCGCGTCCGCGAGCGGCATGTGGAAGTCATGCCAGTCGGTGATCACCTGGAAGACCCACGTCGCGATGCGCGAGCCGCCGGGCGTGCCAATGACGAGTGCAACCCGGCCGTGCTCGAGCAGGATCGTCGGCGTCATTGTCGACAGCGGCCGCTTTCCCGGGGCGATGGCGTTGGCGTCCGCGCCCACGACGCCATAGAGGTTGGCAGCGCCGGGCTTGGCTGAGAAATCGTCCATCTCGTTATTGAGGAGAAACCCTGCACCCTTCACCACCTGGCCGGAGCCGAAATCATCGTTGAGCGTGTAGGTGTTCGAGACCGCATTGCCCGTCCGGTCGACGATCGAGAAGTGGGTGGTGTCGTGATGCGCGACGCCCGCGCCGAGACCGGGCTGCACGGCGGCGGTGGGCGTCGGCGCCGTGGTGCTCACCTCGTGCGCCCGGCGCGCCAGGTAGGCGGGATCGAGGAGCTGCTCCACGGGAAAGGGGCTGAAGTCGGGATCGCCGAGATAGACCGCACGGTCGGCGAACACGCGCTTTTCCATCTCCGCCAGCAGATGCACGTACTGCGGAGAGTTGAGCGTGACGCCGGCGAACTCCGCGCCGAGGTCGGCCTTCATGGCGAGCAGCGAGAGAAGCGCTATCCCGCCAGAGCTCGGCGGCGGCGCCGTGATCACGTGATAGCCGGCCCACTCGCCCTGGAGGGGCTCGCGCCACACGGGTCGATAGGAGGCGAGGTCCTGGGCGGTGAGGTGGCCGTGGCCGCGTCTCATCTCCGCGACGATGAGCTCGGCGGTATGGCCCGCATAAAAGCCCTGCGGACCGCCTGCGGCGATCGCCTCGAGGGTGCGTCCGAGCTCGCCCTGGCGGAAGGTCGCCGCGGGAGCGAGCTTGCCGAAGTAGTCGAGGAAGTTGGTGCGCCCGTGGAGCTCACGGGCACGCTTGTCACGCAGGGCGACCAGCAGAGGGGGCACGCGGAAGCCCTCGTGCGCATAGCGGATCGCGGGCGCCAGGTCGGTGTGCCACGGGAGTTTCCCGAAGCGGCGGTGGAGGTCCCAGAGACCCGCCACCGTGCCGG
>Ga0210399_10003129_pt1 | contig 12865 bp, 7 predicted proteins | sample IncBWC14MmetaG_FD_150865 | JGI IMG/M metagenome (GOLD analysis project Ga0210399, IMG submission 150865) | Forest soil microbial communities from Barre Woods Harvard Forest LTER site, Petersham, Massachusetts, United States - Inc-BW-C-14-M | ecosystem: Environmental > Terrestrial > Soil >... | reverse complement strand
AAACCATTCATCGTCGCCAGAGTCCTTTGTTGTTTGTTTGTCGATCTCATCTGGCGCAACTTACTCTATATTCCTGTGGAAAGGGAGACCTTATTCAGACTCTCCCTAGTCGCGCTTGACATCTTTAAATCCGGTACCAAATTCAGCTAGAACCGTAAGACGATACCGGCAGACGGCTGTGCAATATGCGTCCACGAATCTGTGTTGAGGTTGGCGAGGTTGAAGCTTGGTGCTTTGAACACGAAGCCGCGGTATTCGGCGCGTAGCGAAAGATATCTTGTGAACGCGTACTCGGCGCCGCCACCGTAAAGGAATGCGCCCCTCGCCTGCGAAGTAGCACCGACAAACGTGCCACCGGCATTATCAGTTGGATCAAAAATCAGTCCGCCGCCGCCGACGAGCGCATACGGCTGGAGCCGGGCGAATCCCGGCAATTTCACCACGGCTGAGCCGGTGATTTGGTGGATGTTCGACTGTACACGGCCTGACGTGCTTCCGATGTAGCTCTGCGTGTTGTGGTCATAGCCGTAGTTGGCTTCGGCGGCTAGCCACCGAGTGATGTTGTAGCGATAACCAATCAGCAGTCCGCCTGTTTCTGTTGCTTTGTTCTCAATGCCATTGCCGCTGCTGTCCTTGGTGAAGAATCCGGTTCCCTGAACGCTGATTTCCGAGCGAACCTCTTGTGCCACCCCTCTCAAGGAAAGCAATGCGATGCAAGCTACAAGTGCCAGGACAGCTGGCTTGACTGAATACTTCTTTACTTTCATCTAGGATCTCCCATTATCTTGAGTTGTGATACGGCTCTGCGGGTCTAATTAATGCAAACGCTGTGCCAGAGTGGGAATCTTGCTAAATGGCGTTGAATCAAACAGGTTTGTGCGCGATTATCAGAGCTAGGAACTGTTGAGCCTTGACGCGTCAGGTCGGATGACATGACACCCGGATAAATGGTTACTCCACACTCGACAAAACTCCAAGCTCCGTTCTACTCGATGTGTTGTCTGCCGCGCGATCGTCGTTTCACGCTGCGACTAAGCCCTTCCCTTGCGTCAGGCCCACCCAAGACCCCGCGGGCCTCTATCCGTGAAGCAGTTGGTTGTGGTCATTCGGTTGCTCTCTCTGGGAAGGGAGTCGCAATTGTGACTAGCACAGGGGTGGACGGTTCGCCAGTTCTTGATTCCGAAGTCTCGGGGACAATTGTTTCTTTACGAGAGCGTTTTGAGGCGGTGCGCCGCGGTGAAATTCATCGCCTCCGCGGACGCTTGGTCAATCTGAGCTCCGACCAAGAGGATGTTGTGGAATCGCTCACTCATGGCATCATAGAAAAGGTGCTCCAGGCGCCGGTGGCGATGTTGTTGAAAGCTGCGGCAGCCAATCAGTCTGCCTTTATCGTCGAGACGGTGCGCAGGATTTTCAATCTGCGATCGTAAGATTGTTGTTCCGAGCCAGCACGTCGACCTGCTGGCTGCCTGGGCCTGCCAATGCAGCTAACCCACCGGCGAAGACTTGAACCTACGACTCTCCGTCAGGAAGAGCTGGGCGATCGATACTCGGGTTCGCTCATGACTGCTACACTCAATCCCCATCTCTTGCACTATTTCCCGATGGAACGGTCGTCTGAACTTCGCTGAACATGGATGGCTGATCTGGCGCGGCACTCTGGTTACGAATGCGTGACCGTAATCGCGCTCGGCCCCTTCGAAGTCATAAAGGAATTTTGTGGCGGATATTAGTGGCTTCTTCAACGCTCTTCAGGCTCGGTGCCGACTCTTGCCACTCGTTGTGCCCGAAGAAGGACGGCTGTGAGCTGATTTTTCAGCCGGCTCAGGACGCTCCGAAGGGCGAGGCGATCTTTTCCGGCGAAACCGAGCCCGGTGCGACTTGATATCCGACTGCTGTTTCGATTGCGAGTCGTTATTGAGCCTGCGCCCAAGAGAGATCATGCTCACTCCACCATCCACACCATTTCGGCACTAACTGCACGCTGGTGGTTCGCTGTTGTTGCCTCGTAGCCACCTAACGAAGCAATTCATCTGCTATCACGTTCGATCAAAATGGAAATCAAACCAACTCGCCATGCTGCACTGCACCTGAAGTATGGTTGCATGCTTCTCGTGAAACCGACTCGAGGTGTCTGGTATCAGGTGTCATGTCATGACACGAGTCATGGGATCACACTTTTTCACACGTGACTCAAGGCGATCTGCGGCTTCACAGCCTCGAATATTGCGAGGGTTGCGCGTTGAGTGTGACCGTTCCATGTTGGCCCTCGTCTTGCAATACCAATGTTTGTGAGCGCGACGGTGGCGAGTTAATCTTCGAACCTCGCGATCAACCTAGGACGCCTGGCAGCGCCAGTACAAGAAGGAGAAAGGCATGAGTTATTCATCAAACCGACATTGCCTCAAGCTCAGCGAGAAGGGACTTCTCACGCCTGATAACGCAGTTCCCGCGCCTGCATTAGCTCACAAATAGAAAGGTGGGCGGTAGCTCGCTTCCGGCCTCTGTTGCTGGCGGTAGAAAGCAAGAAAGGAGATTCGTGTATCTGCTGAGATCATCTTGCATAACACCAAGATCGCCACGAATTGGGTGCCCTCGTTTGTCGAGGCAATGGCTGTTTCTCATGGAAAAAGTGACTGCCACCAATGGGGAAATTCTGCGTCTACGCGGGCCGGCGACCGGCGTTATCGACCGCCAGCCGCGAGCAAGGTGCTGTTGTTGTCAGGTTCCGGGGGATACATCGCGGAAATCCACTCCATAACAAAAGAAATAGGCGCAACGAACAACTCTAACGATAGTGGATCTAGTCACTTTGTAACAAGAAATCATCAACTTTGAATTCAAAGGAGTATCGAATGAAGACCTGGTTTATCACCGGCGCGTCGCGCGGATTCGGCGCTCTGTTTGTCAAAGAAGCGTTGGATCGAGGCGACAATGTTGTTGCGGCAGCGCGAAATCCCCAAATCCTCGCAGAGAAATTCGGTGCGCGTCCCAACCTCCTTGCGATCAAGCTAGACGTCACGAATGAGGAACAGGCTCGTGAAGCTATGCGGCAGACGGTTGAGCGGTTCGGGCGTATTGATGTGCTGATCAACAATGCGGGATTTGGCTTGCTCGGTGCGGTCGAGGAAATCTCAGGTGCAGAAGTAGAAGCCGTTTATCGGACTAACGTCTTCGGTCTGCTCTCCGTCACGCGCGCTGCTTTGCCACAATTACGTCATCAAGGTTCGGGACATATCATTAATATCTCGGCGATCGCAGGGTATCAAAGCTTTGCTGGCTGGGGTGTCTATGCCTCGACGAAGTTCGCGGTTGAGGGAATCTCCGAAGGATTGGCTATGGAGGTTAAGCCTTTGGGCATCAAGGTCACAATCGTCGAGCCTGGCTTTTTCCGTACTGGTTTTCTGGATGGTCAATCACTGACTATTAGCCCAACCGTCATCGAAGACTATGCCGACACGACCGGAGCAATCCGTCAGGCTGCAGTGTCGTTGAATCACCAGCAACCCGGTGACCCGGCACGAATGGCAAAAGCCCTCCTGAAGATCGTAGACGACCCGAATCCGCCATTGCGGATGCCTTTCGGCTCTGACACGATCGCCACGATTGAAGCAAAGAACGCCTTCGTTGCGAAGGAATTGAACAACTGGCGCACGCTGGCTATGTCAACCGACTTCGCGAAGTGAAAATGAGAACGAAGAGACACGTGCGAACTGAAGAGCGCGGCGTATCGTAGTCATCGCGTTGATTACCTAGATTTTTGGAGATTGGCGTATTCGGCCTTAGCCTGTTGGTAGACGGGAATGTCGGGATCGGCGTTCTTCCACAAATCCAGGAAAGTCTCGTAAGACTTCCGTGCGGCGGCTTCATCGCCCATCATCTTCTGCGCGCGGCCGAGTTGGAGCCAAGCCAAGGGTCCCGTGACATGTCTAACGGTAAGGCCGGGATTATCAATCAGCTTCTGGAACTGAGCCGCGGCCGACCGGCCATCGCCGAGCTTCAGATAGGCGAGACCACGGATGTAGGCGGGGTAAACAAAGTCGAACCCCTCCTCCGCGGAGACCAGATCGTACTTGGCCGTCCCGTGCAGAAGATCGATGACGGCCGCCGGATCTTGCTGTTGCAGCTTGATCGCGGCCCGGATAGTGGGGGCGAGGTAATTCTGCACGAGCGTGTCTTCGGGTCTTTCCGCGCTGATTTGGTCTGCTAGCTTGCCGGCTTCCTCTGTTTGTCCCGATCTGGCGAGCGCGAGCGCCAGGACAGGCTTGTCATCTCGCTCTAGCTTACTTCTATCTGCCTTGCTTTCGTAGCGTCGAGCCTGCACGACCCTTCCGACTTCGGCATTCTCAAGGGCCGCCACTACAATGTCTTTAGCCTTCGATGGATGCCCAAAAGCTTGCAGGCGCAGCCGTTCGGCCGAGCGAAAGCGACCTTGCTGAGTCTCGATCAAAGCGTGGTTGAGCAAGACGTCTCTTCGATTACTGCCTCGCTCTCCTTCGGCCAGGATCTTTTCGACGCCATCGCGATCGCCTGTAGCAAATAGCACAAACAGTCTCTCGTTCCGGACCATTGGGTTGTCGAACTTAAGGGCGTCCGCTTTGGCGAGCCATGACTTCGCCGCGATGAATCTGCTTGCCAACCTGCAGAAATTAATCGCGAGACCGAAATAATAGGCGCTTGGCTGCAACCGTGCAGTTTCAGCCATTTCGTCAGCAGCGTGGTCGGGCTCGCCGAGATGGCCTAAGGCGACCGCGAGGTTGGCATGAGCAAACCCATCCGGAGGAAATATTTGTAAGAAACGATGCAGGGAGGAAAATTCTTTCTCCCAGTCGCGGATCACATCGCCGTAGTAAATGATCTCGGTGTTCAATCGATCCTTTTCGGTCAATCGGTCGCGCAACTGGAACGCACGCGTGAACGAAGCCTCCGTCAACTTAGTGTTACCGACGGAATAGTAGGCGGCGCCCATGCCCTCATACGTCAGGGCAAGGTTTGGATCGAGTTCGACGGCTCGCTGATAGAGTTTGAGCGCTCCTGCAACATCTCCAGCGAGGTGGAGTTTGGTCCCCTCAGCGCCGGCCTGCAAAGCCTCGAGCGAAGCGCTGAGCGCCCTTTCCATCGGCTGATTGAAGCGCGCCAGCGAATCTGAGGGTTCTCCCAGCTTCGCGCGAAGGTGTACTGCGGTGACTCCCAACTCGTGAACGACTTCATTCCTGCTGCCGATATCGGCCTGCTCCTTGCCCAAGGTTGCTCCCGAGCCGCAGTCCAGCGCCCTCATTTCCAGGTGATAGCCATTGCCAGCGTCGGCGATCGACTGGGAGATCACCATCTTGCTGTTGGTCCTGCCGCAGATCTGGCGTGCCACGTCGGGCGCGATCTTAGTGCTCGATGGAAACTTGAGTTGAGCCAGAGTGGCATATGCTTTATCAATGCCGAGAATATTGAGGTACGGTGTCTGCTGCATTTCGTAGCGCAGCGCGATATTCAGCGCATCGTCGAAGACCGGATCGCTAGTCCGGTTGTCGGCGTCAGCCAGGACGATGGTGTCTGTCGGAGCGAGGGTGATGCGATGGCGGTAGACGTCGTAGCGCCAGATCCCTACAGCGACGAGTGCGAGCAACGTTATTGCCGCAGTCGCTTGCCGTACGCGTTTCCTTGCCGGATTAGCTTCGCGCACGGTCCGTTCGAGATCGTTTTTCAGTGCGGTAGCTGATTGGTAGCGCTGCACGCGGTCCTTCTCGAGCGCCTTTGCCAGAAGCGCGTCGAATCCACGAGGCAGCATCGGATTGCTGACCCTGGCTGGAACTGGGGTCTCGTGCAGTACGGCCTCGTGAACGTCAACGACAGTTGGGCCCGTGAAGGCACGCTGCCCGGCCGCCATTTCGTAAAGCACCAATCCGAACGAGAACAGGTCTGTCCGAGTGTCGAGCTCTTCATGGCGCACCTGTTCGGGAGACATGTACCCCGCAGTTCCCGCCGTGGTGCCTGTGCGCGTAAGGTCTCTTTTCAAATGATCGGCAGATGAAGTGGCTATTGCGCTTGCTGCTTCTCCTTTTTCGAGCCCTGCATCGCCGGCAAGCTTTGCCAATCCGAAGTCCAGGATCTTTGCCATGCCGGATTTGCAGAGAAAGATATTCGCCGGTTTGATGTCGCGGTGGATGATTCCCCTCTGGTGGGCGGCTTCCAATCCGCTGCAGACTTGGCTCGCGATCTCGGAGAGCTCATGGAATGGCAAAGCCTTGGGCTCAAACGCGGCCATCCGGCTACGCAAGGTTTCGCCTTCGAGCAGCTCCATCACGATGAAGGGCTGCGCTTCGTGCTCCTCGATCGCATGAATGGTGCAGATGTTCGGATGGTTCAGCGATGAAGCGGCCTGTGCCTCGCGTTCAAAACGCTGAAGCGCCACGGCATCGCTGGTCAGCTCTTGAGGCAGAAACTTCAGTGCAACACTGCGGCCGAGCTTCAGGTCCTCCGCCCGGTAGACCATTCCCATGCCCCCGCCGCCGATAACGTCGAGAACACGATAGTGCGAGACTTTCTTCCCAATAAAGCCTCCACGCGCTTCAGCGTATGCCAGTGGACTGGGTGCCTCGCCGCGAGCGATTCCCGGCGCTGACTCCAGGTACTCCGTCGCGACCATCAATCGATAGCCACGGCGCGCCAAGGTCTCGATGTACCGTGGATTATCGGCGGAATCTCCCAGGGCGCGGCGTAGACTTTTGATCGTCACATTGATGCTGTGGTCGAAATCCACAACCGTATCATTCGGCCACAGCGTCGCCTTGATTTCTTCGCGGGTAACAATCTTGCCCTCACGTTCCAAGAGCATCCGCAGGACCTGAAAAACCTGTTCTCTCAGGAGAACCTTATTCGGGTCTGGCGTCTCAGTCGATCGCAGTTCGCCCGTGCTGAGGTCGAGCTCAAAGGCTCCAAATCGAACGCGACCTGAGGAGAGGGTGTACATGGGAACCGAACATGGAATTAGAGTAAGAAACTGTACCAATGGGACTCGAAATTGTCGAAATAAAGCTAGAACACCATCAAGGCTGTTCGGTGCATCTCCCTAAGAATCAATAGCTTACTGGCTTGACCCCTATTTTATCGAAAAATGACCGCTGTTCCATTCACACCCCCTTGCGGCTGCGGTAGAAGGCAATATGGGCATAACCGATCAAGCCAAGGGCCAAACGTCCAAGTTGATTGCAATCATCGATGACGATGAATCGATTTGTGAGTCGCTACGGGACTTGGTGGAGTCGGCTGGCCTGGTGGCGCGGTGCTTTGGATCCGCGCAAGAATTCCTCGAATCCGGTTTGCACCGTCAAGCCGCGTGCCTGATCACTGACATCCTTATGCCAAAGATGTCAGGTCTGGAATTGCAAACCAGGCTGAAAGATGAGGAATGCGATATCCGGATCATCTTTATTACTGCTTTCGGAGATGCCAACATGCGGATTCAAGCGATGAGAGAGGGCGCAGTCGAGTTCCTGGCGAAACCGTTCGATCATCAATTGATGCTCAAAACGGTCCGTGCCGCACTTGATATGTGAGCGAACGGCTAAACGGTTGGTCGAATGGTGAGATGTCCAATGCCAGAGTATGCAATCGTCAAGTATCCAGAAGGAGACCGACCAGAGCGAAGATTTGAGAGGATCATCGGCAATAGCGCTGCCCTGGAATCTGTTCTCGACCAAGTGGAGCAGGTGGCATCCACAGATTCGACTGTCCTCATCGAGGGGGAAACCGGTACGGGAAAAGAACTCGTCGCGCATGCCATTCACAACGCCAGTCAGCGCGTTGGACGTGCCTTCATAAAGCTGAATTGCGCGGCCATTCCTTTGGATCTTCTAGAAAGCGAACTGTTCGGGCATGAGAAGGGCGCCTTCACCGGAGCCATCGCGCAGAAAATCGGGCGCTTCGAAATGGCCGATAAAGGCACGCTATTTCTGGACGAAGTAGGTGACATCCCTCCTGCCTTACAGCCGAAGTTGCTGCGAGTGTTGCAAGAGCAGGAGTTCGAGCGTTTAGGGAGCGGCCGCACCCACAAAGTGGATGTCCGGCTGGTGGCGGCGACCAATCGGGATCTAATCAAGATGGTAGCTCGCGGGCAATTTCGCAGTGACCTGTATTATCGTCTGAATGTCTTCCCCATCTTGCTGCCGGCACTCCGAGAGCGCCGAGAAGACATTCCTGCTCTTATCACGCATTTCGTGAAGCTGTTTAACCGCCGAATGGGGAAGCAAGTCGACAGCATTCCTCCGGAAACCATGGCTGCGTTCCAGTGGTATTCCTGGCCTGGCAACATCCGCGAGCTACAGAATTTGGTGGAGCGCGCGGTGATCCTTTCGCGCGACGGTGTGCTCCCAAACCCACTTCACAAAAAGCAAACAGAGCTCATGATCCCCAGTCTGCATCGCACCCGAACCTTCCAGTCACCCATGACCTTGGAAGACTCGGATCGCGGTCTGATTTTGGAAACACTTGAACAGGCCGACTGGATCGTCGGTGGGCCGCGCGGCGCAGCGGCGAAACTGGGATTAAAACGAACCACGCTGCTGGCCAAGATGAGAAGGTTGGGCATAACGCGGCCTATCCCTCAGCAAGGAACAGACGGTTTCGGCATTGGACTCGATGGTGTAGCACCGGAAGACACCCAGGGTCAAAGGCTCGCCGATGGTAGAGATGGTGAAAGTTGATCGACAAGACTCCCGCAGCATTCTTCGGTACTCGGCGGTGGTCGACATCAGGCTGATAACTGTGGTTGCGCGAGCAACCGACGCGGCTCATGCGGCGGTGTTTCGGCGTCACCGGCCCAATATCACCTTGATGGACTTTCGACTCCGGGATACCCGCCAGATCAGAAAGACCCCAGGAAACACCATGCATCTGCTGCACCACAGGGGCAATGGTAGGTACAGCCTTGGCCGCGTTACCTCAGATCGTAACGGAGATCGATGATGTCACGTCCCTACATAGTCGTACATGCCGCAACATTATCATCAGTGTTGTTGATGTACTTCGTGCTGACCGGATGCCACTCTTCCTCAAGCAGTTCAGCTCCAACCGTTGCTTTCAGCAAGGTTGCCGCCGCATATCAGGAAAGTCCCTACAAAACGGACATAACCGAACGTGACTACAAAAAAGACATAATCGAAGGTCGTGTCACAGGGGCTCAACCCGGTCAGCGAATGGTGTTGTATGCAAAGACAGATGGACGATGGGGCGTGTGCCGGCAATCAGGTCAGCAGTTTGCGAATATCGGAACAGACGGCCGGTGGAAAGCTTCAGTCCACTTGGGATTACAATATGCCGCTCTGTTGGTAGATCCAACTTATAATCCGCCTGAACAAACTGAATCGTTGCCGATTGTTGGCAACGGCGTGGTGGCGCTGGCAGTCATCAACGGAGACGGCCCAGCGCCGGTACTCCCTTCGCCCAAGATATTAAACTTTAGCGGTTACACGTGGACGACGAGTTCCGGACCAATTTTCCACGCTGGGTCAAGGAATTTTTTCGATCCAGCAAACGCTTGGACCGACGAAACGGGCGCATTGCATCTTCGCATCTCGGGCAGCCCGGGAAAGTGGGCTGTTGCGGAGGTGAAGCTCACGCGCAGCCTGGGATACGGAACATACCGGTTCCAGTTGCGCGATGTTTCGCGTCTCGAACCTTCCGCTGTTCTATCTCTAATCACGTGGGACGGCGTTGGCACAGAGAGCGACCGGCACGAGTTGGACGTTGACTTTAGCCGTTGGGGAAACCCTGACAATACCAACGTAAATTATGCCGTCCAGCCTTACTACGTTCCAGCTAACTATGTTGCCTTTCGGGTACCGCCTGGTTTCTACACACACTCATTTCAATGGGAACCAGGGAAAGTAACGTTCTCGACGGTAGCAGGATCAGGGAATGCAGGAGGTGGCCGTGTCATTAACCAGCACGTGTTTACCTCCGATGTGCCTCCCCCCGGCGGCGAATCCGTGCGCATCGCCTTGTATGTGTTTGGTCAAGGCAAAATCGCCCTGAGAAACGAAAATGAGGCCGTAATCGACAAATTCGAGTATCTCCCGTGATTTGCCGGTTGAAGCAAACTCGATGGACTTTTTATGGAATCGTGCTAGCGGGGCTTGTCACCAACGCACTTGCACTCGATCCAAATCGTCTGCCTTCGCAATACGTCCGCGAACAGTGGACCACCGCAACCAGATTTCCCGGCGGCGCCGTCAACGGCATCGCGCAAACCGCAGATGGCTATCTCTGGATTGGAACCGACAGAGGACTGATACGTTTCGACGGCTTTAATTTCAAGCCTGTCTCGTTTACCGCCATCACTACCGGTTCGAACGTTTCGATATTGCAACTGCTTACGGATGCCGGGGGCAAACTGTGGATCCGTCCGCAAGGCACCGATCTCGTGCGCCAAAAAGATGACAAGTTTGAGAGCGTCAGATACGGGCCAGTCGCAATCACGGTCGTGTCAAAAGATAACAATGCCGGAATATTAGTTTCAGATATCGAGCAGGGCACATTCCGTTTCTTGGCTGACAGCGCTCAGAAATTGGGGCCTTCTTCACCGCCAGTAATCTCCATGGCAGAAACATCCGATGGGAAGGTTTGGCTGGGCACACTCGGCGATGGCCTCTTTTTTCTTACGGGCGGACGAACGACTAAGGTCAACGCAGGATTGCCCGACCTAAAGATCAATTCTCTGCTGCCAATCGGTGAAGATTTGTGGGTCGGCACCGACACGGGCTTATATCGCGGAAACAGCAAAGGTCTTCATCGGGTTAAATTGCCGTCGTTCCTCGGTACTGTTCAGGTTTTGAGCATACTGCGAGATCGTGAATCGAATATTTGGGTGGGCACAACACGCGGTTTACTGCGCATCAATGGGAAAAGCATTTCGTTCTCAGAAGAAAACGAACTCCGCGGAGACGGCGGGATTAACGTTCTGTTCGAGGACCGCGAAGGAAATCTCTGGATCGGAGGTGCGCGAGGGCTAGGCCGTATTCGGGACAGTGCGTTTATAACCTATTCATCTGGTAACGATCGTCGTTTCGAAAACGATGGCCCGCTATATGTCGACCCAGAGGGCCGCACCTGGCTCGCTCCGGCTAAGGGTGGGCTGTACGTTCTCCAGAATGGACGCGTTCAGCCCGTTACGTCGATACCACTAAATGAGGTCGTCTATTCCATCAGTGGACGGGGAGATGTGGTCTGGGTCGGCCGTCAGCGAGGAGGACTGACAAGGTTACAATTTCGCAACGGTGCGATAGCAAGCGAGAGCTATACAGAGGCAAACGGACTGGCCCAAAACAGTGCTTATGCTGTTTATGAGAGCCGCGATGGCTCCGTGTGGGCCGGCACACTAAACCGCGGTGTCAGCAAATTCACAGACGGGCATTTCACCACTTACACGACGACCAACGGCCTCGCTTCGAATACTGTCTCGTCCATCCTTGAAACCCGCGATGGTTCAATGTGGTTTGGCACACCTGGCGGGCTGAGTTCTTTTTCAAAAGGCCAATGGAAAAACTACACAACGGCTGAAGGTTTGCCTTCGCCAGAGGTGAACTGCCTTTTCGAGGATTCATCCGGAACTCTCTGGAGTGGAACTTCTGCTGGTCTTGCTTTTTTCGCATCTACCCGTTTTCAAGTTCCTCATGAATCGCCCGACGTTTTGCGCGAACAAGTAGTCGGAATGGCGGAAGACAAGAGCGGAAGGTTCTGGATCGCGACCTCAAACCATGTTTTGCGTGTTCCGCGTGACAAACTGCTAAGCGATGTAGTACGAGCAGTCGATGTTCGCGAGTATGGGCAGGCCGATGGTCTCGAGAGCACGGAAGGAGTGAAGCGGAGCCAATCGGTAGTCTCAGACTCAGCAGGCAGGATCTGGTTTTCAGTCAGCCGCGGCTTGTCGGTTGTTAATCCATCCCAAATCACCAACAATTCAGCTCCCGCGCTGCCTCACATCGAAGCGATCACCGCCGATAACAACACCGCAATCCTCGACGCCCCCGTTCGAATTCCTCCATCTCCCAGGCGAATCACGTTGGAGTACACGGGGCTGAGCCTTGTCGCACCCGAGCGGATTCGCTTTCGATATTTTCTCGAAAACTTCGACAACGGCTGGAGCCAGCCGATGGCAGCGCGAGAAGCGGTTTACACGAATCTTGGGCCCGGCTCCTATCGATTCCGGCTAGTCGCCAGCAATAGCGAGGGGCAGTGGAACGGGCCAGAAACTGCGATCACTTTGAACGTCGCCCCCGCCTACTATCAAACTCACTGGTTCCGTTTGTCGTCTGTCGCAGCCTTCATTGCCCTCCTTTGGGCACTTCATCGATGGCGCGTTCATCAGCTCAAGAGTCAGGAAAAGCGCCTGCGGGACGTTGTGGAAACAATTCCGGCGATGACTTTCACCGCATTGTCTAATGGCTCTTGCACATTTGTTAATAAGCGCTGGGCTGAGTACACCGGGTTTTCTGTCGAGCAGAGTTCCGGCATCGGTTGGCAGCGTGCGATCCATCCTGAGGACCTCACGCGCCATTTCGAGAAGTGGCGCATCTGTGTTGCCACCGGAAAGTCTTTCGAAGACGAGGCACGGTTCCGATGCGCCGCTGACGGGGAATATCGCTGGTTTTTGGTGCGCGGTGTACCACTTCGGGACCAGCATGGAAAGATTGTTAAATGGTACGGAACCCTCACGGACATTGAAGATCGCAAACGTGCAGAACAAGAGCGCGAGAGATTGCGTCAGATCGAGGACGATCTGGCACACATCAATCGAGTAACCATGTTGGGGGAAATAGCAGCGTCGCTGGCACACGAAATCAAGCAGCCAATCGCTGCCGCAATGACCAGTGCC
>Ga0210399_10003127_pt1 | contig 12878 bp, 7 predicted proteins | sample IncBWC14MmetaG_FD_150865 | JGI IMG/M metagenome (GOLD analysis project Ga0210399, IMG submission 150865) | Forest soil microbial communities from Barre Woods Harvard Forest LTER site, Petersham, Massachusetts, United States - Inc-BW-C-14-M | ecosystem: Environmental > Terrestrial > Soil >... | reverse complement strand
GGCCACCGTGGTGCAGGGTGGTTCCGCGGGTTTCACCACCTCGATGACCGCGGCGATCATCTCGTCGAACCGATCGATGTACATGCCGGGCTTGACCTCGAAGATGATCGGAAAGCCCGCCTGGTGCGACAACAAGTGCCAGATCTGCACCTTCTCGCGCCCGTGACCGCTGAACTCGGGGACCAGCTCCGATATGCTCGAGGTCAGCGCGAACTGTCCGAGCTCGATTGCCCGCAGCACCAGCGTATTGGTGAAGGCCTTGGTGATCGAAAAGATGCTGAACACCGAGTTCAACGCCAGCGGCTTGGTCTGCGCCGCATCGGCCGACCCGATGGCCGCCTGCAGCGCCACCGCACCCGCACGCGCCACTTTGATGACGGCGCCGTGATAGAGCCCGGCCTTGATATCGGCGCGGATCACGTTTTGCAACTCCGCGAGTCGCTGTTGATCCATACCTGGCGATGCCATTGACCCCTCCCGCGCGAATGCGGAAACCACCAGTATAGCCAGAGCCGGTTTCTTAGCATCCTGAACTTTCTCGCCGGCCACCTGATTGCGAGAGGGGTACCCTGTAGGACAAACAAGAGTTCCCTCTCAATTGAATCGGCCCAAGGCTGATGGTGTATAAATCGGGGCAGGTACGGCCCCGGCGCGGCCCGTTGCGGCGCGCTTTTATGGCTTTGGAACGGCCAGGGATGCGATACGCAAAATAGACACGCGACTGTGTTCGGCACGCGCGGTACAAGATCAAGATCATGGGGGGATTGGGATGTCTACAAGATCACTGGTAGGGAAATTACTTCCGGCAAACGCTCGCCGCTGCCGCCTGGTGATTGGTTCGGCCGCGGCAACTGTCGCATTGGCGCTGATCGGGTCCGCGGCATTCGCCGACGCGATCGAGGAAATTGTCGTCACTGCGGAGAAGCGCAGCGAGAACATCCAAAAGGTGCCGATCGCGATCACGGCCTTCACCGCCGAGACCATCCAGAGCAAAGGCCTCACCGATGTCCACTCCCTGTCGAACCTGACACCGAACGTCAACCTGGATGGCGGCGCGCCCTTTTCCGGCGACACTTCCGTGCTGTCGGCGTCGATCCGCGGCATCGGCCAGGACGACTTCGCCTTCAATCTCGATCCGGGCGTCGGCGTTTACCTGGACGGCGTATATTTCGCGCGCACGTTCGGCGCAAACCAGAACCTGCTCGATGTGGATCGCATTGAGATCCTCAAAGGTCCGCAGGGCACGCTGTTTGGACGCAACACCATCGGCGGCGCGATCAATATCGTGACCCACACGCCGGGTACCGAAGAGAGGATCATCGGCAGCGCGAGCGTGGGCCAGTTCAACCGCCACGACGTGGCTCTGACCGCCGATCTGCCGATCTCGAGCAACGTCCTGACGACGGTCAGTGTAGCCTCGCAGACACGGGACGGTTATCAGACGGTCATCCCTTATCCGCCGAATTCCATCATCGGCAGCACGCCATATCAAGTCGCCGGCCAGACCGACTTCCCGAAGGCTCCCGGAAGCCAAAGCTCATCGACCAATGGCGGCCAGAACGTACAGGTGTTTCGCGGCAAGGTGCTGTGGCACGCCACAAATACCATCGACGTGACGCTGGCAGGCGACTACACGCACGAGGACCAGTCGGGTATCTCCAATACGATCCGCAGCGTCACCACAGCCAACGCCGTCAATTACATGGGACCCTCGCCGGCGCTGTTCGGTCCGAACATCTTCGGCAATCTGTACAACATGTGCATCACCACGCCAGCCGCCTCGCTGAACAGCGGGGGCTTCGGCGGGATCTTCAATACCACCAACGGTCTGTGCGGACCGCTGGCCGTGGGCACGTGGAACTCGACCACCGGAAAGTTTTCGGGAACCCCGTACGGTCCGGGCAGTCCGGCGCTGGGCGGCGTGGGTGCCGTCGGGGTGCCCAACACGGTGCTGGCCGGATTGATCGCCGCGAATCCGGCGGTCGCCCCGTTCGTCACGCAGGGTCCCAATGGTGTTGGCAGCGTGATCTACCCGGGACAGACGCCGCGTATTTACTGGGGTTTTGGCAACACGCAAAGCGGCAGCATCGATACGACTTACGCCAATGGTCCGAGCTTCGCGAAATCCAATTCGTACGGCGGATCGGCGACATTGGACTGGCAGCTCGCCCCCAACATGAAGTTCAAATCGATCACCGGCTGGCGCGCGATTACCTGGGACATCGGCACCGACCTCGATGGTGAGCCCGAATCGATGCAAGAGGTTACCGACAGCCAGGGCCAGCATCAGTTCTCCCAGGAGTTCCAGGTCACCGGCATTGGGTTCGATGATCGCCTCAACTATGCCGCGGGTGTTTATTACTTCACCGAAGCCGGCTACGTACATGATTACGTGCCGTTTGACTCGGGCTACCTCTACATCTTTGACCTCCAGAATAACGTCAAGACCGATTCGTACGCCGCGTACACCCACTGGGACTTCAAACTGACGGACAAGTGGGGTCTGACGGCTGGTGGCCGCTATTCGGCGGAGCGCAAGAAATTCCTCGGCGGCCAGGCGGATTTGGACGGATTCAACTACAAGATCTCGGGCTGCCTGGACCCGAACGCCCCGGCCCACAATTTTATTCCACCTGTTCCGCCCGGCCCCACCTGCCAGCAGCTGCTGGGATTCCCGGCCGCCGGGCAGCCGCTGCGCTACTTCCCGGACCAGTGGGACAGCCAAAACTGGAATGTGTTTACGCCCACCGCGGGGACGCAGTACCAGATCACGCCGGATATCATGGCCTACGCGAGCTACTCGAAGGGATTCAAGTCGGGCGGCTGGACCACCCGTCTCTCCCAACCGATCGCCAGCCCTGCACAGGCCCGGTTTTCGCCTGAGTATGACAAGACCTACGAGGTGGGCCTCAAGTCGCAGTGGTTCGATCACCATCTGCAGGCGAACCTCGCGGTCTTCGAGAGCAAGTACGACGGCATCCAGCTCAATGTTCAGGAAGGACCGTCGCCCGTTTATCAGAACGCGGGCAACGCCACCATCAAGGGCGCGGAGCTCGAGCTGCAGTCGGTGTTCGACAATGGCCTGTCGCTGAATTTCGCGGCTGGCTATCTCGACGCCTACTACACCTTCCTGAATCCCTGCCTGCTGTATTTCACCAACGCGGCCGGCCAGTGCGTGCCCTCGGCCGGGGCGCAATACGTCCCGGGATTTGGCGGCTTTTCGTACAGCAGCGAACTGCCGAAGACGCCGAAGACCAAGTTCACGTTCAGCCCGACCTACGACTTGCATCTTGGCGGCGGCGGCACTGTGCGATTCCAGGCCGACTACACCTACGTGGCGCACATGTTCAACGATGGTCCGAACACGGTCCTGCTGGAGAGGGATTCGACGAATACGGTTAACGCGGGAGTCCACTACATTACGCCGAGCGCAAAGTACGAGTTCATCCTCGGCGGAACCAACCTGACCAACGATCGGTACATCATGACGGGTTCGACGAATTACGCCGCCGGCGAGGTCGTGGCTTCCTACAGCCCGCCGAGCCAGTGGTATTTCACTGTGATCGCCAGGATGCCGTAACGAGGCGAGCCCGGGACGGAGCGGGCCGGTCCGGAGTATTCTATCGGCCCCACCCCCCGGATCTCTGGGTGGGGCCCTTCAGGAAACCTGGGGTTTCGGCGCACATTCACACTATCCGGCGGTCGGGGCGAATCGTCTGATCGCTGCGCGAGGATTCATCATGGCAACGGTACAAACAGCAATTCAACCGAACGATTCATTTATTCAGCTCGACTATTCGGCGGCGGCGAAGCGCACGCTGGCGCGCGCTCCGGCGCTGTTCATCAACAACGAGTGGGTGCGCTCGACGCATGGCGCAACACTGGCGGTGGAAGACCCGTCGGTGGGCCGGGAAATCGCGCGCATCGTGGACGCCTCCGACGCCGACGTCGACCGGGCGGTCGGCGCGGCTCGCACAGCCTTCGATGATGGCCGCTGGTCGAATCTTCCGCCCAACAGGCGCGAGCGCATCATCAACAAGCTTGCCGACCTGATCGAAGCGCATGCCGCGGAGTTCGCCGAACTCGAGGCCATCGACAACGGCAAGCCGGTGGGCATGGCGGGCGCAATCGATGTTCCCGGTGCGGTCGACATGCTGCGCTACATGGCTGGCTGGGCATCGAAGGTGGGCGGCGAACTGATCGAGCCGCAGGGCGTGCCGCGCGGCAAGTTCTTCAGCTACGTGACTCGTGAACCCGTCGGTGTCGCGGCGCAGATCATTCCCTGGAATTTTCCGCTGCTGATGGCGGCGCTCAAGATCGCGCCGGCGCTCACAGCCGGTTGCACGGTGATCCTCAAGCCCGCCGAACAGACCTCGCTGACGGCACTGCGCCTCGCCGATTTCGTGGCCGAGGCCGGGTTTCCCCCGGGGGTCGTCAATGTGATCACGGGCAACGGCCACACCGCCGGCGACCGCCTGGTCAAGCATCCGCACGTCGACAAGATCGCCTTCACCGGATCCACCGAGGTGGGCAAGCTCATCAACAAGAATGCCACCGATACGATGAAACGCGTCACGCTCGAACTCGGCGGCAAGTCGCCGGTGGTGCTGATGCCCGACGTCAACGTCGATGAAGTGGCGCCCGCCGCCGCCGGCGCCATCTTCTTCAATTCGGGCCAGGTGTGCATCGCCGGCTCGCGCCTCTTCGCCCACCGCTCCATTTTTGACCGCGTCATCGAGGGCGTGGCCGGCGCTTCGGCATTTTGGAAACCGCGCCCGTCGCTCGATCCGCAGGCCCATATGGGTCCGTTGGTCTCGAAGGAGCAGATGGATCGCGTCATGGGTTACATCGAGGCGGGCAAACGCGACGGCGCGTCGGTCGCGATCGGGGGCGACAGCGCAGCGGCAAACGGCTACTACGTCAATCCGACAGTGCTGGTCAATGTGAAACCAAGCATGAGCGTGGTCCGCGAAGAAATTTTCGGACCGGTTGTGGTGGCGCAGCGATTCGATGATCTCGATGAGGTCGCGAAAGCAGCCAACGACACCTGCTACGGCCTCGGTGCAGGTATCTGGACCAAGGACCTGTCCGCCATGCACCGGCTCGCCGCCAAGATCAAGGCCGGCACGGTGTGGGGCAACTGCCACGCCGTCATTGATCCGGCGCTGCCCTTCGGCGGCTACAAACAGTCGGGCATTGGGCGCGAACAGGGGCGGCAAGGCGTCGAGGCGTACACCGAAGTAAAGACCGTCATCATTCAACTCTAGGTAACACACTTAAGAATGTCCGCATCCCCACGAGGCGCCGCATCGTCGCTCGAATCGCTGCTGAACGGCGCCGGCAATATCGTCGAATTTCTACGCAATCAGCAGGCGGGCCCGAACGTGTATCCGGGCGTGCCCGCCGAATACACGAACTGGCGGGATGAACAGCGCGCTTGGGCGGAAAGCTGCGTGCTGTTCAACCAGTCCTACCATATGGCCGAGCTCATGGTGGAAGGAGCGGATGCGCTCGCGTTTCTCAACGAGCTCGGCATCAACAGCTTCAAGGGCTTCGCTCCCGACAAGGCCAAACAGTTCGTGCCCTGCAGCCATGACGGCTATGTCATCGGCGATGTGATCCTGTTCTACCTGGCGGAAAATCAGTTCAATCTGGTCGGCCGCGCACCGGTCCTCAACTGGGTACTGTTCAACGCCGAGATGAGCCGTCAACGGGTGACGTGCACATTCGACGAGCGCACGGCGGCGCGTCCGGATCCGCAAAACCGGCGCCATTACCGCTATCAATTGCAGGGCCCGAATGCCTCGAAGGTGATCGCGTCGGCGACCGGACAACCCGCACCGGACCTCAAGTTCTTCAACATGTGCGGAATGCAGATCGCCGGCCGCGCGGTGCGCGCGTTGCGGCATGGCATGGCCGGGCAGCCGGGATTCGAATTGATGGGTCCCTGGGCCGATGGCCCCACGATTCACGCGGCGCTGGTCGAGGCAGGCAGGGCGCACGGCTTGAGACTGGTGGGCGGGCGCTGTTACTCCTCGAATACGCTGGAGTCGGGCTGGATACCCTCGCCGCTTCCCGCCATCTACACCGGCGAGAAAATGAAACCCTACCGGGAATGGCTGACCGTGAATCACTACGAAGCCAAGGCCTCGATCGGCGGAAGTTTCGTCTCCAGTAATATCGAGGACTATTACCTCACGCCCTGGGAGCTGGGGTACGGACAGTTCGCCAAATTCGACCACGAGTTCATCGGCCGTGCCGCGCTGGAAAAACTGGCCGCAAAGCCGCATCGCCGAAAAGTCACGCTGGCCCTCGACAACGTGTCGGTGACCGACGCGCTGTATACAATGTTCGATGAGGGTCTGCGCGCCAAGTTCATCGAGTTCCCAAGCGCCGTATACTCAATGCATCCCTTCGATCGGGTGACGGTGGACGGGAAACTCGCCGGCGTGTCCACATGGATCGGCTACAGCGCCAATGAAGGCAAGATGCTGACCTTGGCCATGCTCGATGAACGCCATGCAACGCCGGGAACCGAAGTGGTGTTCGTGTGGGGCGAGCCCGACGGCGGTAGCCGCAAGCCCGCGGTCGAGCGCCACAAGCAGGTGGAGATCAAGGCCGTGGTATCGCCGGTGCCTTACTCGAATGTAGCCCGCACGGTCTACGCCGAAGGCTGGCGCACCAAGTCCGCTTGATTCACCTCTCAGGTTCTGTCGCTCCTACCTTGAGCGCCAGCAGCGCCGCCGCTGAGCACAGCGAGCCCATGGCCATCATCGTGGCGACAGCCTGCAATCCTAATCCCGCCTGGAGCAGATACCCGGCGACGACGGGCGCCAGCAGCGCGCCCCCGCGGCCCACGCCGACCGCAAAGCCGGTGCCGGTCGCGCGTACATGCGTCGGAAAAACCCTGGCGAACAGCATGTAGTACCCGCCGATCGCCGCGTTGGTGAACAGGCCCGCGATCGCCACCGTGCTCGTGAGCGACCCAAGATCATGCGAGCCGCGTCCGAACCACACAACCATGACCGACGAGCCGACCAGCGTAATGAGGGTCAGCGCCTTCAAGCCCACGCGCGTTGCAATCAGTCCGAAGAGCACGACTCCCGTGGCGCCGCCCACATTGGCCCAGGTCAACACGCCGGCCGCGGCCTTGGCCGCAAAACCCATGTCGACAACCAGTTTCGGCACCCACTTGATGATGAAATAGAAGCTGATGACATGCGCGAAATAGCCCACGGTGACGAGCAGCGTCGAAACGATCAAGCCGGGTTTTAAAATATCCATCACCGAGCGCTGCGTCGATTCAACCGTGTCCGGGCTCAGCGCGGACACCGGCTCGTGACGAAAGCGGGTCAGGATCCGGTTGATGGCATCCAATGCTCCCGGCTTGCGCCGGCGATCCAGGAAGGCCACGGATTCGGGCAGCAGGAACCAGACAATGGGAATGAAGGCCGCTGTGACCCAACCGCCAAAAAAGAACACATCATGCCAGGTGCCGCCGGCCAGCAATCTCTGCACGACGGTGCCGCCGATCACGCCACCCACCGGATAGCCGATCACCATCAGCGAGACGGCGAGGCTCCGCCAGCGCTGGCTGGACAATTCCGCGACGGCCGCATTGATTGACGCCAGCATGCCGCCGATCCCAAATCCGGTCAGCAAGCGCCACACCAGCAGCGTCGAAACGCCGCCGGCGTAACTTGCGCCGAACATTCCGACAGTCATGGCCGCAAGACACCCGAGGATGGTCGGGCGCCGTCCAATCTTGTCGGCCACACCGCCGAGCAGCACGGAGCCCAAGGCCATGCCCACCAATTCCATCGACAAGACCCAGCCGAGCGTGGCCTTGTCCAGCCCCCAGTCCCTGGCGATTCCCGGCGACGCAAAGCTGATGGACAGCACATCGAATCCGTCCATTGCATTGAGGCCGACGGTGACCAGAACAGCCAGCCATTGGCCGATGCTCATGGTCCCGAGATCGATAACAAATTTTGGAGATTTATCTTGCATCTTATTCATTTATATATATTTTTGTCATCTCACGAAGTCGCGCTGGTTTTTCGCATAGTCGATGAAGTAATCGAGCGACGCGGGATTGCGCAGCGCGGCGCGGTTGGCTGCCTTATCAGGATCCACGCCCATCAGGATGCGCCGCACCGGTACCTCGAGCTTCTTGCCCGTGAGCGTGTAGGGAATATCCAGCACCTGGTAAATCTTGTCGGGCACATGGCGCGGAGAATAATCGCGACGCAGTTGCTTTGCGATGCGCTGCACGAGCGGTTCATCGAGCACACGCTCGCCGCGCAGCTTGACGAACAACGGCATGAAGAATTTACCGCCTGGCAGATCCAGATTGACGATCAGCGCATCGTCGATCTCCTCGAGAAGCGCAAGCGAGCGGTAGATTTCCGCAGTGCCGATGCGAATGCCGTGACGGTTGAGAGTGGAATCCGACCGGCCGAGCACGTACACACCGCCACGCTGATTGAACCGAACGAAATCCCCATGGCGCCAGATGCCGGGATAGACGTTGAAGTAACTCTCGCGGTAGCGCAGATCATCCGGGTCGTCCCAGAATTTCACCGGCATCGATGGCATGGGCACGGTGATGACCAGCTCGCCCACCGCATCGACGATTTCATGACCCTGCTCATCGAACGCAAAGATGGCGCACCCCAGCGCGCGCGCTTGGATCTCGCCCGCGTACACCGGCAGCATCGACACCCCAGCGACGAACCCCGTGCAGCAATCGGTGCCGCCGCTTCCGGATGCCACCCAGAGATCCGCATTGACGTTCTCGTATAACCACTGCATGCATTCGGCGCTTACCGGCGAACCGGCGAGAGTCACCGATTCGAGCCGGCTCAGATCAAAACGCTGCTTGGGCACGATCCCGGCCTTGCGCTGTAGATCGATGTAGCTGGGACTGGTGCCGAACAGCGTCGCGCCCGATTCCTCGATGACCTTCCACAACGCATCGGCCTTAGGGTATGCGGGGTTGCCGTCATAGAGAACGGGGATCACATCCGCGGCGAGTGAGCTCAAGAGAAAGTTCCATATCATCCACGATGTGGTGGTGAAGAAGAACAGGGGCTGGCCGGGTGTTGCCTCGTAATTGAAGTGCAGGTGCTTCAAGTGCTCGAGCAGTATGCCTCCATGCCCATGAACGATGGGCTTGGGCAATCCGGTCGTTCCCGAGGAAAACAGGATCCACAGCGGATGGTCGAATGCCACCTGTTCGCATGCGAAATCCGCCGCAGCCACCCGCGGTTGATCCATCAGCTCGTCCCAGCAGCGAACGCCGGCAGGCAGCGTCCGCGCAGGCGCAGTGCCGTTGGGCACGCGAATCGCATGCTCTACGGTATCCAGTCCTTTCAGGATTTCGCCGAGTTCAGTGGTACGGTCGTAGTGCTTGCCGCCGTACTGGTAGGCATCGACGTACAGCAACACCTTCGGCGCCAGTTGCCTGAAGCGCTCCAACACGCCCTTGGTGCCGAAATCGGGGCCGCAGCAGCTCCAGATCGCGCCAATGCTGGTGGTTGCCAGGGTCGCAATTGCCGCCTGAGGAGCATTCGGCAATATCGCGGCGACTCGATCGCCGGGCCGGACGCCCATTTGACGCAGTTGTGTCGCCAGGATGCGCACCTGATCGCCGAGCGTGGCCCAGCTCATGCGCTGCGGCGTCCCGCCTTCGCGCACGCTGATGATGGCCGTGGCTTCGGGACGCTCGCGCGCGAGAATATAACCCGCGTAATTGAGCCGCGCCCCCGGGAACCACTCCGCCCCCGGCATGTTCCGCCGTCCGAGAACCTTGCTGAAAGGGGTGGACGCCTGAATGCCGAAATAATCCCAGATCGAGTGCCAGAACCCATCCAGATCCGTGACCGACCAGCGCCACAGGGCCTCGTAGTTTTCCAGGTGAAGTCCTCGATGCTCCTTCAGCCACTGCATGTAACGCTTCACCTGCGAGCGGTCCCGTCGCGCTTGACTCGGCGTCCACAGCAGTTCCCCTTCGCGAATACTCGTCACCGGACGGCACCTTCCCCAATGGTGGAAGGCGATGCCGCTACGCTTTCGAGGAGTTCGCCGAGGCGCCGCAGTATGCGCTCGGGGCGCCGCAGGCCGGTCTGACGCTCCCACTCCTTGCGGGCTGTGACACCCGTGGTTACCGCGAAGGCTTTGGCGCCACCCCGTCGCGCCATGATGATTTCAACCGATGGGTCGTCACCGACTATTCCCAACTCGCGGCGCCGCAACCCCAGTCGGCGAGCCACGAATCGCAGCGCGTGTAGTGAAGGCTTCCCCGTGAGGATCATCGGCGCCCCGGTCACGCGCCGGATGGCGCCGGTGATCGCATGCGAGTAGCCCATGGTGCGGCCTTGCTTGGTCGCAAAAAATGGAACATCGGATGCCACATACAGTCGCGCGCCCGCCCAGATCGCATGACAGGCCGCTTCGATGGCCTGCATCGTGCACTCTGGATACCAGCCCACGTACACCGCCTGAACATCGCGTTCGCCACGCTCACCCGCCTGCAGCGTTTCGATTCCCGCATCCCGCAGCGCTTGCCCTACTCCGGAGCTGCCAAGGATGAGCGCGCGACGAATGCGGGCCCGCCGCATCAGGTCGGCGGCGACGCTGGAGGGTGTGAGCATGCACTCATCGCGCACCGGCAAACCCGCGCGGCGCAATTTTTCGGCCTGCTCCGCAGGGGGATATGCGGAACCGTTGGTCAATACGACGAAGGGAAAAGCCCGCCGCGAGAGTTCGGTGAGCAGCTCGGCCGCGCCCGGCAGGATCTCATAGCCGCCCAGCGAACGGTCGCTCAAGAGCAGCGTGCCGTCCAGATCGAACATCAGGCCCTTGAGGTGCGGTGGCGCGGCGCTCTTCGCAATCCTGTTCACGGCACGGCACCTGCTTTGGTTGCCGCCTCAGCGCGGGCCGCGTGGCGGCGAAGTTCCAGCCGCATGCCTGCCTTGTCGATCGCGATGTACTGAAGGTCGCTGCGCTCGCTGAGTTTTCGGATGAGGGTGAGTATCGGACTTATCGTGGGATTGTAGTGCCGCCGCGCAGGACCGGCCGCCACCATGGCATCGACCTGACCTGCGGGCATCGTGGCGCGCAGCAGGAATTCCTCGTCGCCAAGCTGCGCGCCCACCCGCCGCCGCAACTCACCGAGGTTGGCCATTTCGGGCTCGGCGCGCAATTCACGCGTGCGCGGCAGCGATTCGATGCGCTCCATCACGGGTGCGGCAATCGGCACCGTCGGCCGGCCGAATCGTCCGATCGCATAGCGGATCGCCTCGTCCGGAATGACCGTGTAGCGTTCCTTGTTCATCACATTCATTACTGCCAGGGTCATGAGGATTTGCGCGAAGGGCGTCATGACGATGGGCCACCCGAGCTCTTCGCGCACCCGGCCCAACTCCTCGATCACGGCTCCTTCGAGATGCGACAACCGCGCCTCGGCGAGCTGGCGGCGCGTGGTGCCGACCATGCCGCCCGGCAGCTGATGCTGCAGATAACGCGCATCGAATGCCTGCGGCGCGCCGACCGGCAAACCCTCCGCCTGCGCCAACTGGGTGAAGTACTGGTTGACCTGGGCCAACGCCGCATCGTCAAGGGCCACGGAATGTCCCAGCGCCCGCAGATTCGCAACTACGCGCGCGGAATGCGGGTTCGAGGTCCCGTCGGCGGCGGCGCCGGAGGCACACTGCAGCGCCGATACACCCAGATTGGGCGCGTCCATATAGGTGTGTTCCGCGAGGCCAATGGTGCAGTGGGAATGCAATTCCAAGGGCTTGCCGCCCATCACCGCTTTGATGGCCGGTATCAGGGTTTGCGCCCGCGAGGGCTTGAGCAGCCCGCCAGGGTCTTTGATATAGAGCGCATCGATGCAGGGATACGCTGCCAGCTTGCGCGCCCGCTCGATGTAGTGGGCATCGTCATGGATGGGACTGATGGTGAATACCAGCGCCACGATCACGTAATCGCCCCCGCCCTCCTTCACCATGCGTGCGCAGGCCATGTTCGATTCTGCATCGTTCATGGGATCGGCAAGGCAGAAGCGCCGGATGCCGTTGCGCACCAGCGTCGTGAATGCCAGCGCCATGAAATCGGGGCTGGCGGTCTCCCAGGATATGAATCTGAAACCTGTCGACATGAACTGCAATGGTGTGTGCGGTGTCGCAGCCGCCATGAGTCGAATCCGCTCCCACGGGTCTTCTTTCTTGTATCGAGCCGCCACGCCCATATGCGTCGAGGTGGTGAAGTCGATGGCGCGGAAACCGACACGGTCCATCGTCTCGGCGATGCTGAGCGTCCTCGCCGTATCGATACCCAATGCGGCCCACAGGCACTGGTTGCCGTCGCGCAGCGAGGTCTCGACCAATTGAACGTCAGCCATTGGAGACACCGGCGGCGCGCAGTCCGCGAAGATCCGGCCGGCGTGCGTACAACCTGTCTACGTACCCCGTATCCACACCACCCGTTTGAAATTCCGCATCGTCCAGCACAGCCGTGTGGAAGCCGAGATTGCTTGCAACTCCGCTGATCCGGGTCATGGCGATTGCGGCACGTAAGCGCGCAAGCGCACGGGTGCGATCCGGGCCCGACGCGATGATCTTGGCCAGCAGCGAGTCGTAGAAAGGCGGAATGTTGGAGCCGGGTACAACATGCGTATCCACGCGAATACCCTCGCCGGACGGCCATGTTACATCGCGGATACGCCCGGGACTGGGGCGGAACTCGTTGCGATAGTCCTCGGCATTGACCCGGCATTCGATGGCGCATCCGACGCTTCGCACCCCGGATTGCCGCAGCCGGAGGCCATTGGCCCCTGCAATTGCGATCTGCTCGGCGATCAGATCGACGCCCGT
>Ga0210399_10003125_pt1 | contig 12884 bp, 16 predicted proteins | sample IncBWC14MmetaG_FD_150865 | JGI IMG/M metagenome (GOLD analysis project Ga0210399, IMG submission 150865) | Forest soil microbial communities from Barre Woods Harvard Forest LTER site, Petersham, Massachusetts, United States - Inc-BW-C-14-M | ecosystem: Environmental > Terrestrial > Soil >... | reverse complement strand
ACCGTCGGGCGAAAATCCCATCGTGCGGACCGAGGCATTGACGAGTTCCGGCGCACTCCCCCGCGTTAGATTGTGAAATTCTCCTGAACCCACCTGCATGACCCACACGTCCATCTGCCCGTCACGGTCCGAGAGAAACGCCACGAAATGTCCGTCGCGCGACACTGCCGCGGCCTCTGCCACTCCATCGAAATCCGTGACGTTTTGAAAACGCGCGGCCGCGATAGGGTTCCGCCAGAAGTATTCGATTTTCTGCAACCAGAGAACTACTCCAATTGCTAGCACAGCGATCGCTGCCGCCAACGGCAAGACAATCTTCCATTTGGTTTTCCAGCTTGAGATCGCTGCGCCTGGTGGCGGCGCATCGGAACTGGCCGAGGGCCCATCGTCACCGTTCTCCTCAGGCGCTGCAGGCTTCCGGCCGCGCGTCCACGCATCCAACTCCGCGCGAGACGCATACACCGATCCCATCTTGTCGTGGACATGCCGGTGTACCGGCATCCCCTCTCGCTTCTCCCACCTCTGCACCGTGGTCACGTCGCGGTTCAAGTAGGCGGCAATCTCCTTCCACGAGTCCAGCCGGTCCTCGGGAGGCTTCACTGGTGGCGTTGTGCCGGCAGAACTGTCGCCCATCAGCCTCTCCATCCCTTCATGCGTTTCGGATCGTCCCGGATTGTAACTCCGCGATCAGGGTAGCGGCATAGTACCGCAATCGACGGCATCCGGAGCTAAGTCCTTCAATTCCGCGCCTTACCGTTTGACGGCAGCCGCCCGCCTGCCCGATTGTGTGCTGGCGCGCCTTGATTTGGCCGCGGCTATGCGAAAAAAGGAGACCAATATGCGGGGAAAACTGTTGGGGTTGGCAATACTGAGCGCCGTACTCGTGGTCACGGCTCTGTATCGTTCGAAAGCTGTTCAGGCGACCACCGCTTCCGGATTCAAAGGGACAACCATCGCCACCGGCACCTTCGACGAATTCGAGGTCTTCAACCATTCTTCCAGGAACTCGCTTCCTGTCGGCTTCGATGGCGATGTCTGGCTATCTCTGCAGAAAACAAAGGGGCGCTCAGACCTGTACGTGCAGAGCAATTTCTGGCCGCCCGTCAACCTGGCGACACGAGCGGTAGCCACGACCGGCTGGCACACGCATCCAGGCCACAGTCTGATCATTGTCACGTCTGGAACCATAACGGAGTACGAAGACGATTGCACGCCCCACGTGTACACTTTTGTCCCCGGACAACCGGCGCCGACGCTCGTTGATCCCGGTCACGAACACGTGCACATCATTCGGAACGAAGGCTCGGTGGCCGCAACATCCATCGCCGTCCAACTCGTTCCCTTCGATCCCGCCAAAGCCAATCGTCGCATCGACGCTCCGGCCCCTGCAAACTGCACCAACATCCAGTAACGCGAACGCATGGCTCGGCGGAGCCTGTGCAGTTTGCCACTCCGCCAGGGGCCAAAATATCTCCTCTGAAGAGGAATGGTCGAACCATGGAGGGAAATGGAGATCCCGCCCCATCTCCTTCTGAAACTCCTCACGTTTACGCGAAACATGGACTTCAATCCTATTTTCTTGTAGCGTTGCCCGTGTGAAAACGCCAAAACCTGGCAAACCTAGTCCGACAGCAAGTCGCAAGCCTTCGGCCGGTCCGAAAACCATCGATGCCTACCTCGCCCGCGTCCCTGAACCCGCCCGCACTACCTTGCAAAAAGTCCGCGCTGCCATTCGCTCCTCCGTACCTCCCGCCGCCTCGGAGACCATCAGCTACAAAATCCCTGCCTTCCGGCTTGGAGAAATCGTCATCTGGTTCGCTGCCTTCGCCAGCCACTGCAGCATCTTCCCCACCGCTCGCGTCATTGAAATGTTCAAGGACGACCTGAAATCCTATCCCCTCTCCAAAGGAACCATCCAGTTCCCCACTGATAAGCCGCCTCCCGCCGCCCTTATCAAGAAACTGGTTAAAGCCCGCTTGGCAGAAATCGCCGGCAAAAAGCGCAGATGAATCCTTGGCACCTGCATCGTTGAAATGTGGTAAAGAAAAGACTGGCGACTGTCGATTTCGGCTCCCTGTGTTCGATCTATTAGTAGAGCCTGGGTGTTCCTGGCCGAACTTCGCCGGGTGCTAGGCCCACAATCAAAAACTGGAGATCCCACGATGCGCTTCATGATGCTGGTCAAATCCGCCAAACACTCCGGACCGCCACCCAAGGAACTGATGGACGCCATCGCCAAGCTCGGCGAAGAAGCCAGCAGGGCCGGCAACATGGTCGAAACGGGTGGTTTGGCCCCCGCTGCAATGAGCACCCGCGTCCGACTCGACCAGGGCAAAATCACCGCCATCGACGGCCCCTTTGCTGAAACTAGGGAACTCGTCGGCGGCTACGCAATTTTTGAGTTTAAATCCAAGCAGGAAGCTATCGAGAGCACGCTGCATTTCATGGAACTTCACCGCAAATATTGGCCCGGCTGGGAGGGCGAAACCGAAATCCGCCAGATCTTAACCCAGGAGGACTACACCTCTGAGCCCGGCAGCGTCGCCCTCAAGCCCAACGGCCTCCACGGATCCTGACCATCCGGCACACGGTTCAAGCGGCGTCCAGCCCAAACCTCCGCCGGTACACGCTGGGCGAGGCACCCGTGTGCCGCTCAAACACCTGCCGGAAAAACGCCGCGTCCTGATACCCGACGGCCTCGCTGATCTCCTGCACCACGCGATGGTCGCTCTCCAAGAGCCGTTTCGCCGCCGCCACCCGCAGCTTCTGCAGATAAATCAGCGGCGTGTCGCCCGTAGCCTGCTTGAACCGCCGCACAAAATTCCGCAGGCTCATTCCCACCGCCCGCGCCGGAGCCTCCAGCGAAAAATTCCGCTGGAAATTCTTGTGCAGCCATTCCTGCGCGCCGGAAATCGTGTCGTCGTTATGTTCGGTTTTCAGCGGCACGATCCCGAATCCTGCCTGCCACGCTCTCGGGGTCTCAATCAGCAGCGCCTTTGCCGTTTGCATCGCCACGTCGTGCCCGCAGTACCGCTCCACCAGATACAAACTCAAATCCAGCGACGCATTCACGCCCCCGCCGCAATAAAATCCCCGGTCCTCCGTAACCATCACTTCCGGCATCCACTTCACGCTGGGAAACTGTTTCCGGAAATTTGGCGCCACGCCCCAATGTGTGGTCGCGCGTTTCCCGTCCAGCAGTCCGCTGGCCGCCACCAATCCAACTCCCGTACACACACTCGCAATCGCTGCGCCGCGCTTGCGCCACCGCCTCAGCCACGGCACCACCGCTCCATTCCGCTCCACAATGTCGTTCAGGCTCGGTCCCGTGGACGGAACAAATATCAACTCCGTTTTACGGATCTCCGCCAGCGATTTCATCGGCCGTATATAAAGCGGTCCGTCGCACTCCACCGGCCGCCCAGACGCCGATGCCGTCGTCACCCGAAACCGCGGAGTCGGCGCTTTTCCCACAAAGTCGTTCCACAGCGTCCCGGTGTGACGAAACACTTCCATCGGCCCCACCGCCGTGGACGAAAACGTCCCGTCCAGGATCAGCACCGTCACGTCAATCATTTCCAGCCCCCTCCCAATGGCGTAAATACCCCTGTAGAATGGCAAATCTGCCATCTTGTGGCAACACCGTTCCGCATCCATGCTTAAGAAATCAGTTCGAATGTGAAACCTAACGGAGGATGCAATGAAGCGATTTATGATCGAACGCCAGATTCCCAAGGTTGGCACCCTGGAGCAGGATCAGTTGCAGCAGGCGGCCGCCAAATCCAATCAGGCCCTGCTCCAACTTGGTCATGATATTCAGTGGATCGAGTCTTTTGTTGCGGAAGACAAGACCTTCTGCGTTTACCTCGCCAAGGATGAAGCACTCATTCACCGCCACGCGGAACTTAGCGGTTTTCCGGCCACGAAGGTGACTGAGATCGGCAAAACGATCGACCCGACGACCGCCGGGAATAAATGTTGATTGCCCGGAGCGAACCTAGGAGGCATGTCTTGCGTGCTGAGTTGACGGGCGCGGGGCGTCCTTTGCAGAGCGAAAACGGAAATGGCGCTCGTAACATTCGTCGCAACGGTAAGGACTGATGAACAGCGCGTAGTGGAGAAAGGACTCGACAAAGTCTTTTCTCCGCGACCTGTGAAGTGACTGGCTGCCACAGTCTGGGCAATGTGCGGGATGAGATCCTTCGAGAACGAGCTTCATAAAGCACCCTTCCAGGCAGAATTGGGATTTTTTCACCGCCGTCGTGAAGGGGCTGGGACTCAACCAAACAGCGGTCAACCCTAATCGGGAGCATTAATCCTACTCGCAAGACCCTATTTATTTCAATAGGCGGGACTTGACTCGACATGGACCGCCTCAAGCCCCACTGACGGCATCCAGAACTCGCAGATTATATTGGGCTTAGGCGCAATCCCAGACTGTCGGCGCTGCCCCACTTTTACCAAATCGATTTTTGCCACGGTGTTCACTATTGCACAGCACCCATTTCCACGTTCTTGTAAAAAATGAATGAATAAGGTCCTTATCGGAGGTCGTTCCATGGAACTTGTCATGGCAGACAAAGCATGGGTCTTCGATCGGTTGAAACACTCCCTCCAGCTTCTTGCCGCTCCACCGGACGTTCAGCTCCGGGTGGTGCCAGCATTTGGCTACCGGGCAGATGAGCTCTTCCTGAGCTTCGATCATTGGCGCGCAAAATTGCTGGACAATTTCCAATCAGAGCTTGCCGCCGAGCAACTTTCCTGCCTCGACTGCTTGCAAGAAATATTTGTAGAAATGGGCCATGAATGCTGGACCGACAACGGTGTTCACGATTCAGCAGAATGGAAGCGCGTCCGTCAACTGTCCGACCAAACGCTGCGTGCATTTGGTTGGGTCAACTAGAAATCAAATCATCAAACAGTTGCTCATCCAGCTTGTCCTTGCCAAGAGGGCTTTGGGAATACCGACCACATCAAAAAAGTTTCGGCCGGCGGACATAATCCAGCCGGCCGAACTTGGTGCTACTCGTTGCCCCTGTTAGAAGCGAAAGACAACCCCCGTCGAGATCCGCCCATTGTTCTGCGTCTCGCTTCCGAACCTCGTCATCAGGTAGTCGCCCTGAATGATCCGCCAGCTGATTCCCTGCTTGATTTCCGTGTCAATTCCTCCTCCGATCGCCATGGCGAACGCTGAATCCCCAATTCCCGCCGCGCTGAAATGCGCTCCGCCAAGGAGCACGTGCGCAAACGGCGAAACACGCCTTGGCAAGGACACCTGCGGTCCGAACATGTACGTATACACCGATGTTCCAATCCCGCTCGGCGATCCATAATGCCCGTCGAAGTCTGCCACTCCGCCGATCCAATCCCTGAATTTGTACTGGGCTGAAGCCTCCCAGCCGTTCAAATTCAGGTCAGTTCCTGGGCGGAACCGCATGTACGTATACCCTCCGAACACTTCCACTTTTTCGTCCTGTGCCGCCGCTGGAAGCGTCGCCAGGAACAGAATTCCAAGCAACAACCCGATTGTTCGCACCATGAGAATCTCCTCCTCATTAGTTTTTATTGATGCCTTGGGATACTTCCGGGCTTGCCAGGGTTTCCCGGATATTGCTGCTGCAGTCTAGCCGCTGGGAATCTGGCGCCGCAGCATCGGGCTGGTTGTGGGTCGGACCGGACTATCTCGCTTTTCCGGCTACTCCTATTCTATCGCACTCTCCCCGGCGCTGTCAGTCTCCACTTTCCTGTGTGACTATAATTCTCCGGTTGATAAAGTTGGTTTCCGCATGGACTCGCCTCGGATTTCGCCATTGGTCGAATGACGATACTCCTTTCGCCCAGGCCCTCCGGGGGAGATGCAGTAGTGACGCGCCTTCTTGGTGGCCCCTGGTCGAAGGGAAAAACTCAAGAGGGGTTGAGCGCGGAAATTCAGCTTGCCTCGACGCACAAAGTCCAATGCTGGCCGATTTTCCTTCCCGAGCCGCACGAACTTGCCGGTTGTGCCGGCCTCCGTCCTATCAGATCGAAGCCGGTATCTTTGAATTGGGAGTTCACCTGGGGCCGCCCTCCTGGGGTCGCGGTCTGGCAGGGGAGACGGCTCGTGCCGTCATAAAATTCGCCTTCGAAAACATCAATGCTAATGCGCTCTTCGCCAGACACCATCCGGCGAAAGCAGCTTCGCATTACCTCATTCTAAAGCTCGGTTTTCGACTCATGCACGAGGAGTTCTACCCTCCAACCGGCCTGCTCCTCCCGACTTATCTCCTCGAATGCTCGTCACGCGCCTAGACGATCCACCGCGGCATCCATCAGAAAAGCAGCCCGAGCTCTTTCCAACAGTAAACTGAGTTTGGAAATGTCTTTGTTGGCCAGGGCTTGGAATTTCAATCCCAAGCCCTGGGTTGGCAGGGCTTGCGCCACCACACTATCCACGCTGATTTGCCCTTCCTGAACCAGAAAATGGACTTTTATCAATTCCCCTTTAGGTCTGCGTCGCGGCGTCTCGATAAAGATTCCTCCGGTGCTGAGGTCGCGCACGCGAGAAACGTCGCATAGGCCACGGCATTCCCAATAAACCCACACGTCTCGCGTCGCGGGCAGCCGCATCATGCGCCGTCGCGAGGGGACAGAGCTGGCGAATCCAGTCACCTAATCACGCCATCCTTTGAGCTCGCTGGGTGGTGTTCCGTTCGGCCGCCCAATTCAACCGCCAACCGAATCGAAAACACTGGGAGCTTGCCGCAGTCGAGGACACGCGTAAATCAGGGATTAGCCGTATATGAGCCGAGTGGATCACCCGAGGCGCACACCCCAACCACCTGCACATAGCGGCCACCAGGTGGGCCCGTGTGCGTAAAGGGCGCAGTCAGCGCTGTCGGTTGTAATGCCCGCATCAGCCTGCCCCAACAAAGGAAGCGAAGCGGTCCCCCGGCCGATCAGTGGTCTTGGTTCTCGCGTACCGTTCGCGTCACCAACGTCGGCATGCCCATCGTATTGAACAGCAGGCCTTTCACGGACACGGTCTCCCCCACCGCCAGCGAACCCATCGACCCCTGCCCGGAAAAGTCCATGAAATTCATCTCCGAAAGCGTCGCCACCTTGATTGTGGTAACCGGCGGCGTGGCTCCTGTAAACAGTGCCGATAGTCCCGTCAGCGTAAACGAACCGCTGCCCGAGTCGATGCTCCCGACTTGCCCCGTGATCTGCGACGGCCACAGCCGCACCAGGTTTGTCGCAATCGTCGGCGATCCCCCGCTCGACGAAACACTGCCCGGCCGAATCTGCACATCCTGGCCCACCATCAAATCCGCACCGCCCGCAAAGCTCGGCCCCGAGTTGTTAACGCCGCCGTCTTCGCCCATCTCTTCCTGTCCCAGCTGGAACGTCGCTCCCGGACTAATCGTAACGGCCACCAGTGAACCCTCGCTGATTCCGCTCACCGCGGGCTCCTCATTGAACACCACCATGTGGAACTGCGTTGCGCTATCCACACTGGTAATCGTGCCCTTGATCGACTGGCGGTTCGCGTCTTCCTCAAATTCCACACGTTTCGCCAGCATCGATCCCATGCCGTTTTCGCTCAGGGCCACGTTAAGCACCTGGCCCATCTTCACGCAAGTGAAATCGGCCGGACTGGCCATGCATCCGCTTCGATCGAAATCTTCAAACACCGTTGTGCTGTCCACTGTGATCATGAATGATTGCCCGCTCCGCTCAGTCATCAGCGTGAGTTGGCCGCTTCCCACGGAAGTCACTTGCCCGTCGACCTCGTCCACCGATTCCATCTCCTGGTCGTCTTCCTCCTGCTTTCGTTGCGTCAGGTTCTTGACCGTAACCGTAGGATTGATCGAAAGGTCCGTTTGAATCGAAGAAGCTACGTTGAAGTCCAGGCGTATCCCCACCACCGTATTCGCGTTGATCGTAATCGGGAAAGGTGTGCTCGATATCGCCGCCGTCGTTGGATTGAAACTCGGAGTCAGCTCGCACACGGAATTATCTGCGCAACTCCCGATCGCCGCTCCAGAGTGATTCACAATCGTCAGCTTTGCGCTGTCAAACGTCAGCGTCATGCTCTGGTACGTATCGGGAGCAACGTTCGCCAAACTCAAAAACGCCGTGTCCGTCTGCAGGTGGCCAAACTCCACCTCCACCGGCGTCCTCAGCGCCGATACCGGCGGCTTGCTCATATCCGATGGTTGCAAGCTCGCTCCCGTAATCAACGTTTCAATAAACAGCACCCCCACTCCGTTCGGCGGCGTATCCCCGATTGACATGCTCATGGGAACCCCGTTGGTGGGCGGATTGTGTTGGTTCATCGACCCGCTGCAACTCACCAGCAACACACAACTCAACACCGCAAGCGCAAATAAGAAAGTTCGCCGCATAGGAACGTTCCTCCAGGTTTTCGAGAGTCTTCGCGACAGGTCTATTGCGCGGATGTGAGGGCTGAACCGGTATCTTACATCTCTATTGATTCCTTAACTACAACAATTGGTTGCCAGACTCCTTCCTGGCCCCCCTCCAACGTACTCCCCGCGCGGCATAAAAGCCCGCTCCCGGTACCGGGAATCCCACTACGACACACATCTGTAGATCTCTCCTTTTGTTCCCTAAGCGAAGCGCCGGAGGCACAACCGCTCAAGACGGGCCGGCGAGATTTTGCGCGACAATCTTTTCTTTAATCTCGCCGAGCAACTTGCGTACATTCAGGTTGTATTCCTCATCGTCCTTGCAAGGGCTTGCGCGGACAGCCTGCAAGTAACTCTCCAGATCCTGTTCCGCCTTTCGAAATTCCCCTTTTTTCAAATGAACGTGCGCCAGCGTAATATATGCGTTCCTCGGCGATGGATTCAGCACTCGGAGGGCCTTGTGCGCTGCATCCTCGGCCTCGTCCAGCCGATTCAGGTTGTACAGCACAATCGAAAGCACCGCGTATCCATCCGATAAACTGGGATCCTCGTCCAAACCCCTACGCACAAGTGGTTCCGCTTCCTCGGATCTTCCTTGTTGGGCCAGCACCAGGCCGTAGCCAAAATAAGCCCGTGCATAGTGCCCGCCTCTGATATCAATGGCTCTTTGGAAGGATTGCAGCGCCTCTTTCGGTTGCCGAAGTTGGGTCTCGGCAATGCCCTCGTTGTAATACGCTTCGTAGAAATCAGGAAATTCTTGTATGGCGCGCTTGAACTGAAGCAAACTCCCCGCCACGTCTCCCTTGGCAAGGTCCTCGACTCCCCGCGCAAAAATCGCCTTGGCCTTGGCGGGCATCTGGAGTTCTCGGACACTCACCGACCCTTTTTGACCGTGAGTCGTCGAGCCAGACTTGTTATTCTGCGCTCGTGCCGGCGGCAGCCAGATGACCAACAATAAATTCACGAAAACTAGGGTAAATGCGAGAGATGTCTGCCATGTCGGTCGCAACCGAACGGGGTCTGTCTTCGATGCTATCCGAGTTCCACAAACTTTCTTTCCAGTTTTCGGAGACGAGGCAGCGGACCACCGTACTGAGGGCTCGACTAATCGATCTGCGGATTTAGGATTGAAAAGGTTGACGAGCATCACTTCCCCCCGGGCCTCCGGTTGACGCATTCCGGGCGGGGGATCGCTCAATGCAGAGGTGATGATGGTCTCAGAGGAAGTACGCACCGAACTCGTCGGGAAAAGCTTCCCTCCGAAGGGTCAATGCTCGTTGCTACGCCTGCGGATTACGCTTGTCTGTGCGAAATGTTACATCGCTCAATCTGACGAACCCCTGCACCAGTTCGGAACATTCTGACTAGCGATAGCCCAGGCGAGCGGACGAGTTGACCCCTGTACCAGACTTTTCGGCGGAGGGAGAACCAAGCATTTAGACGATGCATTCCTTTACGAAAAGAACACCGCTCCCGCTTCGAGTGATTGACTCCCTCTTCTCCCCTTCGCTTATCATTCGGTTATGGGCTCCCATCTCGCTGTCCACGCACATGTTCTTGCCATGAGGAGCATTTCCAGATGCCGCCTGAATGTCAGAGAATTCAGAAACGTACCCCTGCGACGGTCGCCCTGCAGATCTCAAGCGCAAGCCAGCCGCTCATCGCCGAACTGGTGTTCACGGAAAACCTCAGCTTGCACGGCGTCCGCGCTGTAACGGGGCGGGCGTGGAATCCAGGGGATCGTGTCCTCTTGAAGTCCTACCAAGGCACCATTCAATCGTGGGCCAAGGTAATTTATTGTCACCAACTGGCAGCGACTCGATTTGCGGTAGGTCTGGAATTGCACGCGGCGGTTGGGACGTGGATGGACGTTTCACAACCTCGAACTGTGGAGGCGTAGCCCCACTCGCCAAACAACATTGGTAAAACACCCGAGCCTCAATTCCCATCTTTGCCGGCTTGCGCCTCCCTATTGGTTCTTTTCTAAGCGGGAAGGATTTCATGATCCCGCTTCGCTCCGCAGGGCAAGCCCAGCTGCCTCCCGTGGGACTGGAAGGCGTTCGGCAGGAAAAATCGGCCGCGCTCTTCGTGGAAGCCGGCAACGCTTTCTGATTGCCACGAAATGCGGGCGATGCCTTCCTCCCAGGCGCAGTCCGAACGGATTTTTTGTGCGCCTGCAACGCAAGCTGCGGCGTTCGCTGGGACCGCTCTCTCCCATCCCACTGAGCTGCTGACGCTCTGAGTTTCGCTGGCCAACAGAAGAAGCCAGTTGTGCGTTTGCGGAGTCACGCACCGACTGACGATCAGGAATCCGATACTGTCCGCTCGGTCTATTGCCCTAACCGGAACGGCTTGCTATATTCCCGGCGTTCCAGCCCTAGTTTCCTGATTCCGTGAGTGATTGAAAATCGGGCCCGAGTCCTCCGGAGCAACCTCCAGCCGTTGCATCCCCGCCCGGGTTCGCGTTCCTAAACACCATAAAGCGAGGCAAATCACCATGAAATCCAAGCTCGTATACCCACTAGCGTTGGCTGCACTTCTCATCCCAGCTGGGGTTTGGCCGACCACAGCCCTGCCGGCCCGCGGCGCCCGGCTGGTCGTGGACGACGACAAAGTTGAGTGCCCCAATGCACAGTTCACTCATATCCAGGACGCGGTTGACGCGGCCTCTCCAGGCGATGAGATTCACATTTGCAAAGGTCTCTACGTCGAGCAAGTGGCGATCCGCAAGCCTTTGAAAATCGAGGCCGACAACGGCGCGATCCTCATGCCCTCCAGCATGCAGGCGAACACAACCAGCCTCTTCGATGCCGCCCCGATCGCCACCGCGCTGCTGGTCGCGGACACAACCGACGTTTCCATCTCCGGCCTGACCGTCGATGGCGCAAACAGCGGCATCTCTCAGTGCGCTCCCGACCTCATCGGCATCTCGTTCCAAAATGCTTCCGGAGAACTCGACCGCACCGCTGTTCGCAATTTCAAGCTCGCTGCGTCCCTCAATGCCTGCCAGAGCGGCACCGGCATCTTTGTACAAAGTGGCAATGGGGGCGTCTCAAAAGTCGAAATCGACCACTGCACTGTTCACGACTTTCAGAAGAACGGCATCACCTCCGACGAAATGGGCACCGTCACCATCATTCGTCGGAATGTTGTCACAGGCATCGGCCCAACCACCGGTGCAGCGCAGAATGGCGTTCAGATTGGCTTTGGCGCCGCGGGGTCGATTCTCGACAACGTCGTGACCAACAACATCTGGGCGCCGTGTACCGCCGTCGCCACCTGCACCGCTGTTGCCACTAACATTCTCGTCACGCAATCCGACGGTGTGGAGGTCTCCGGAAACACTGCCGGCATCAGCCAGGTCAACATCTTCGTTCACGGCAACAATGCTGAGATCGAGCGCAACGAAACCTTCGCCACCGCCATTTTCGATGGCATTCGCTTGCAAGGCGATCAGTCCCGCGCCCGTCAGAATCATGTTCTCAACGGTGCCGAGTCCGGCATCTTTCTCCTCGGCAACAGCAACGTCGTTACAGGCAACGTGATCACCGAGGCCGCCATCGGCATCCTGAAAGAGACCGGCTCCTCCGGAAACATCATCGCGGGAAACCGTTTCTTCAATACGCCCGTGCCGGTTCAAGATCCACAACTCATAGACGCTGCCAAACTCATTTCGCCGAAGCGTTGAACGTCTGCCTTGTTTCGCGAGCTACCGTTGCCGTCGCGCAATTCCCTGCAACTGTGTGCACGCACGAAATCTAAGGGCGCCGATTATCTAAATTCGGTGCCATATTTGGCGGCGACTGCCTTTCGGTCTGATGCGATGACTCATCAGCGGGCTAAATGATCCGCGGACGCCGATGGCCAATCCTAGCCCTGATAGTGATGGTTCTCCAGTCAGTCGTATACCTTCTCGGTGCGGCGGTCTGCGCGCTGGGGATCTACTTGTGGCGGTTGTGGCCAGCGGAATGGCAAGCTGGTCTTGTGTTCGTTCTTTTCGGCTTGCTTGTGTTGGCTCCAGTGACGATTAAGGAGATTCAATTTCGCAGAAAGGCATTGCCGCATATCCAATCCCCGACCACGAAATAGACTACCGGTTCCTGTACTTGAATCCCAGCGGCACTTCAAGCTACATCCGCCCCAAACCCACTCGGAATTTACCTGCAAACGAGCGCTCCAACTATCGAGATATACTTCTTCCCGTTGCCAATGTGCTTTAACAGCCGGCTGCCTAAGCGCAGCGACTTCCCAGGAGGCCCCATGAACCACAGACCAAGCACCCTCCCATCACTCTGCACGGTGTGCTTCATTTCGCTTCTTGGCGCTTTTTCCGCTCTCGCTCAAGCACCACCGAATCGCCCGCAAAACTGGCCCACTCCTCAGGAAGGCGATTACACCGTCCACGATTTCCATTTTCAATCCGGTGAGACGCTGCCTGAACTTCGCCTCCATTACCGCACGCTCGGAAAACCCCTC
>Ga0210399_10003124_pt1 | contig 12887 bp, 9 predicted proteins | sample IncBWC14MmetaG_FD_150865 | JGI IMG/M metagenome (GOLD analysis project Ga0210399, IMG submission 150865) | Forest soil microbial communities from Barre Woods Harvard Forest LTER site, Petersham, Massachusetts, United States - Inc-BW-C-14-M | ecosystem: Environmental > Terrestrial > Soil >... | reverse complement strand
TTGCACTGAAGAGCTTCAAGAGGCTAATTGAGGATGGCCGCGCTATGTTGGCCGGGACTTACGTGGAACATCTGCAAGAAAGTGTGGAGCGGGCGCCCTCTCCCGCTTCGGAAGAAGCGAATGTCCCTCGTGACGAAGCGCCGCGAGAAGACTCAGACGCTTCCTTTGACTTTATCGAAGACGAAAACATCTCATTCGACTTCGGAAATGCTGATCTTGATGTTCCTGAGACCGTCGGCCAATCCCAAGCGGGCGAGGGCGCCCCCTCCACACCAACTGGAGCAGACTCGGGTTTCCGCACTCCCGGGTGTCCCGCGAATACCGGCGAAATCCTGAAGTTCCTCATCGATCACACGGGTTACATCAAGCAACTCGAGGAGGAAGACACGCCCGAGGCTTACTCGCGGATTGAGAACCTGCGCGAACTGGTGAACGCAGCCATGGACTCCCGCGACCGGGGCGAGACCCTCGATCAGTTTCTCGATCATGCGGCGCTGGTCAGCGATGCCGACGCGTATGATGAGCAGGCTCAGATCACACTGATGACTTTGCATGCGGCAAAAGGCCTGGAATTTTCGCTGGTATTTCTCTGCGGCCTCGAAGAGGGACTATTTCCACATTCGCGGACTTTCTTGCAGCCGGACGACATCGAAGAAGAACGGCGTCTGTGTTATGTGGGCATGACGCGGGCGATGGATACGCTTGTCTTGACCCGCGCCGTGTATCGCCGGCGCTATGGTACGGATCTGCCGGAAGCCAGCGTCCCCTCACGATTTCTCGAGGAAGTGCCAGCGGAGTTGGTGGAGGAACTGGGGGGATCGCGGCGGAAGCGCGAGTCTTCGCGGACAAGAGTGTCCGCGCCGGAGCAGTTGGGCGAACAAGTCCACTACGCCTACGAGGACGAGGATCAGAGCAGCGCCAACTGGACCGCACCCGGTAAGCCGCGGACTCCGGCAAGCACTTATTCTGGACGCAGCTACAATTCCATTGACAACATTGCGGAGTTTTTCGCTTCGCGGGGAAAGAAATTCAACATCCCGAAAACCCTGGTCGAGGAGCCCAAAGGCAAGAAAGGCTTTCGTCCAGGCCAAAAGGTGCGGCATCCCAAATATGGCGAAGGCACGGTTTATCATCGAGAAGGAGAGGGTGAAGAGGCCAAGATTACGGTACAATTCCCTCGCTTCGGTTTGAAGAAGCTGGTAGAGAAGTATGCCCAGTTGGAAAGAGCTTGAATCACGTGGGGACAGCTGCTTGAGCCTGCCCTGAGCGAAGTCGAAGGGGCTGTCCAGCCGGAGCAAAGCTCGGCAGCTGATCGCGAATCATCTAAGGAGAAACAGACAGCACTCATGGCAAACACTAAGAAACTGACCAAAGAAGAACGCAAGAAGGTAAAACGTACAGCGCGCAAGAAAGTGAAAGCAGAAAAGCCGCTGAAGCCGCGGGAATACGCCCGTGGTTCGAAAAAGCGCAAAGTGAAGAAGATGGTACGCGGCGCGGCGAAGCGATAAAAGACAGCACTTGGCATTTGGCACTTGGCCCGAAATGTTCGCGGCCAGGTGCTAATTGCCAAGTGCCAGCCGCACTTCAGGAGACAACGCCTTTGGCACCAATACCGACGGCAAATACGGAAGCGCAAGCTTCGGGCAGCCAACTCCTGCGCTGCAAGTCCATCGACAAGCTGATCGCGGACGCGAATGAGCCGGGGAAGCGGCTGGAGAAATCTCTCGGGCCGTGGTCCCTGACCGCGCTCGGAATCGGCGCCATCATCGGCTCGGGCATTTTCGTTCTCACTGGAACCGCCGCGGCGGGAGAATTTTTTCAAGCGCCATCCATCCTGCACGCGCAGGTGCTCGACCTGATTGTGAATTTCCTGCGCGGCGGCGGCACTGCGAACGTGCTCATGCACGGACGCCCCGCAGCTGGCCCCTCCATCGCCATTTCGTTCCTGCTGGTGGCCTTGGCCTGCAGCTTCGCCGGCCTGTGCTATGCCGAGCTGGCCTCGATGATCCCTATCGCGGGCAGTGCGTACACTTATTCTTATGCGACGCTGGGCGAGATTTTTGCCTGGATCATCGGCTGGGACCTGATCCTCGAATACGTAGTCAGCAACGTGGTCGTGGCCATCGGCTTCAGCGCTTACACCAAATCGCAATTGGCTTCGTTCGGCTTGAATCTGCCGGAGCGGTGGTCAACTCCGGTGTGGGAATCCGGCCACTGGACAGGCTCTTACTTCAACATCCCAGCATTTGTGATTATTTTTATTCTCACCGTGCTGCTGGTGCGTGGAGTGCGCGAGTCCGCCAAGGCCAACAATGTGATGGTCGCCATCAAGATCGGCGCCATTCTTATTTTCCTCATGGTGGGCGGAGCCCTGGTGAACCCCAGCAACTGGAGGCCGTTCGCGCCCTCCGGATTTGGAGGCATCGTCACCGGCGGCGCCATCGTGTTCTTCACCTACATCGGCTTCGATTCGGTTTCAACCGCGGCGGAAGAAGCGCGGAATCCCCAGCGCGACTTGCCCATCGGCATTATCGGCTCGCTGATTGTGTGCACCGTGCTTTACATCGGCGTCTCGATCGTTCTGCTGGGCATGATGAAGTACACCACCTTCGTTTCGGGCGACGCCGCCCAGGCCCCTGTGGCCTATGCCCTGCAAATGCTGGGCGCGAACCGCTGGTCGCGCTCTATCATCGTGATCGGCGCGTTGACCGGAATGATTTCGTCATTACTGGTCTTTCAGTACGGCCAGGCCCGCATCTGGTACGCCATGTCGCGCGACGGGCTTTTTCCCAAGCTGTTCTCCGCCGTCCACCCACGCTTCAAGACGCCGCATTTATCGACTTGGGTAGCGGGACTCGCGGTCGGTGTGCCCGCGGGAATCTTTGCCATCAGCGACGCCGCCGACCTCTCCAACATCGGAACCCTCTTCGCCTTCGTGCTGGTTTCGCTGGGTGTCATCATCCTGCGGCGGACGCAACCGGATCGCAAACGCGTCTTCAAAGTGCCCTTCGTCCCGTGGTTCCCCCTGATCTCAATTTTCTTGTGCGGCGGACTCATGACCGGACTCACCGTCATCACCTGGCTGCGCTTCGTGATCTGGCTCGCCCTCGGCCTCGTCATCTACATCTTCTACAGCCGCCATCGCAGCGAGTTTTGCAAGAAAGCATAGGCCACTCTCCTCTCTGGTCATCCTCTGCGGAGTCGAAGCGCGGCCTCGCTTGTTGTTTTCCTGCCATTTGCTTTACAACAACCAGACCTCGCTTTTTCTGCTCGGTGACTTAGCATGACGACCTGCGTGTCACCACGAATAGACGAGAATGTGACCGAACCCAGACATATTGCTTTCGTCATTCTCCTAGTCTGACCCTGTCACGCGGCTAGGTTCCGCCTGGCGCCGACAATCCCAATCACATAAGGACGATCTAATCATGACTCTTCAAAAGTCTCGTGCAGTTTCCACTCTGATTTCTTTTGTCGCCGCATTGGTGCTTTTCTTGCCAACTACTGGCGCGGCTCAAACCCAAGAATCCGCCAACCCAAGTGCGTTCGCGATAACCCCGCGGGAATTCCGCTTCGCGAAGCCCTTCGATGACCGTTCCTTTCGCATGACCGCGGATGCCGCGGGCAACTTTTATATCGCTGCATCGTTCGACGACTTGGTCCACCCAAACGGGTTCGGCGTTCTCAAGTACAGCGTCGACGGAAAGTTGCTGGGAGCCTTCCATTTCAACAAGGCCTTCGCTGCATTTGCGATCGACGTCAAGGTGGACGCGAACGGCAATATCTACGCTGGTGGCACTAGCGCGCTTGGGGGATTGGTCGTGAGCTTCGATTCCTCTGGAAAGACGCGCTGGGCGCACGTACTTGGTGGCTCGGTGACCGCATTGACCCTTGATAAATCTGGCAATGTCTACGCCGGAGGCGTCCAGGGCGGCCCCATGATCGTCGCCAAGTTTACAGCGAATGGCAAGCTACTCTGGAAGAAGCCGCACCAGGGCACCGCTCCGGGCTCCGGGGTGACCGATGTCCAGCTCGATAGCAAAGGGAACCTGATCGTATTCGGTGATACTACAAACGCCGGACCTGGCCTGGACACGACGATCCTGAAAATCAATCCTCAGGGTAAACTTCTGTGGACGCGGAACTTCACCCAATCACCCGACTTCGACAAGGTGCCTCTGGCCGGAGCCGTGGATCACAACGACGGCATCTACACTACCGGTGACGCACTGGACAAATTCACCGGAGAAGCATTCCCTTACACGCTGAAGTACGATACGAACGGCAAACCGATCTTCGTGTTGACCGGCGCTGGAATTGGCGGATCGTCCGTAGCCGTCGATCCGGCCGGCAATATCCTGCTAACGGGCTCCACGCTTATCCAGAGCACTCCCACCTGGACTGCCTCGAAGTTCGATCCATCCGGCAAGCAGGTCTGGGTCACGCAGATTCCCCTGTCCGCGCAAGGAGAGATCGTGAGCGATGCCCAAGGGAACGTGTTCGTGTCAGGTAGTGACTATACGGCAACGAAACTGAACCCGGCGGGGACCATAATCTGGACCTTCCAGGGCTCAAGCGACTTTTCTGAGTTCACGACGACGGGTTCGGTCGTCGATCCCTTCGGAAACCTGATCGTGACCGGAACCGGTTTCGATTTCAAAGTAGGGCAGGACGACATCGTAACCATGAAATTCCCCGCGGCCCCTGCAATGAAGAAGTGAATTGCCTGATCCATCGGGGCTGCCCCAGGTCTCGCGGTTTCGAGACCTGGGACTACACCCGAGCTCTTAGTTCCGCAGCGTGCTTTTTCATTGACTGAATTCTTCAAATCCGATAATCTACTACAACATAGATTATCTGCAAGATAATCAACGGATCTTTGACAATTTGACGTGGGCGACGGCGTGGCTCCTGGACCTCGCTCGTGTTCCAAAACGGGAACGCAAGGCCGCTACGACTGGCCGTAACTCCCATGTTGTCTAGATTTTGCGTGTAAGTCCTGCAAACTCAAAGATCTAGCACATAGTCGTAAAATAACTTATTTGTTTTCAAGATTTTGCACACGACAGGGGGAGGGGGTACTCGGTACTAAAGAGTAAACTCCCGTCTCAATGTGGGAAAAAGCTCAGGGAGCCACATCGGACCCGGAAAAGCGGCATTCATGGCACCAGTCGATGAGTTGTAGAATCCCTCTATGGCGTCTACTGCGCCGAGCGCCTTCATCGTTTCCCTGCCCAAAGCTGAGCTGCATCTGCATCTCGAAGGCTCGATCGATCCTCCTACTTTGCTGGAACTGAAGAAACGGCACGGAAAAAAGGGCACGCTCGCCGAAGTGGAGCACCTTTACCGGTATAAGGACTTCACAGGCTTTCTGATGGCATTCAAGGCCGTCACCGAAGAATTGCAGACTGCCCATGACTACGAACTCATCACCTACCGCTTGATGGAAAAGCTCAAAGCGGACAATGTCCTGCACGCCGAAGTGTACGTTTCGGTGGGCGTGTGCCTGTGGCGCAAGCAGGATTTCGATGCCATCTTCGCGGGCCTGGAACGCGGGCGGGAACGTGGCGAACACGAGTTTGGAATCTCGTTGCTCTGGATCTTCGATGCCGTCCGCCAATTCGGTCCGGAGAAGGCACAACCTGTGGCCGAGGTGGCTGCGCGGCATCGAGGCGCGAGCGTCGTCGGCTTTGGCATCGGCGGAGACGAGCGGCAGGCGGCTCCCGAATTATTCCGCGATGTCTACGCGTATGCCGCGGAGAAGGGCCTTCGCCTTACGGCGCATGCTGGCGAAACTGCCGGGCCAGGTTCCGTGTGGGGCGCGCTCAACCTCCCAGCCGAACGGATCGGTCACGGGTTCACTGCCTCCCAAGACTCCGAACTGGTGGAGGCGCTTTCCACCCGGCAGATTCCGCTGGAGATTTGCATCACCAGCAACCTGCGGACTGGCGTCTGCTCGACTATTGCCGAGCATCCGGTACGCAATTATTTTGATCAGGGCGTAATGGTCACGCTCAACACCGACGATCCCGCAATGTTCGCAACCTCACTGAGCCGCGAATACCAGTTGGCGCAGGACGCCTTCGGTTTTACCGACGAGCATTTGCGCGAGTTGGCACGCAACTCGTTCGAGGCTTCATTCCTTCCCGCCGAAAAGAAGCTCGCCTTCCTCAACCTGTTCGACGCGGCCGCAGCCAGATCCTAATCGGTTGAGTCGTCGCCGTTCGACCTCGAAAAACCTCCGATCGATGGGGAAACCGCGAACTCGGCGGCTGCATATGGTCTAATAGAGCAATCGCAAACATCATGCTTGCCAGCCGTACAACTCTGCGCCGCCGCATGCTCTCGCTCCACCGCAATCTTCGCGGGGCGAGCATGATCGCTCGTGCGTTTCTGTCCACGGATCATCCTCTGCTGGCGCACATTATTCCAATCCGCCGCTGCAATCTGGCTTGCGAGTACTGCAATGAGTACGACGATTTCTCCAAGCCGGTTCCGATGGAGACGATGTTCGAGCGGGTGGACAAGCTCGCGGAGTTGGGCACGTCGGTGATCACAATCAGCGGTGGAGAGCCGCTGCTTCATCCCGAGTTGGACGAGATCATCCGCCGGATTCGCAGGCGCGGCATGATTGCGGGGCTGATTACAAACGGCTACCTGCTGGTCGCGGAGCGCATTCAGCGGCTCAATCGCGCGGGACTCGAATGGCTGCAGATCTCGATTGATAACGTTACGCCGGACGATGTGTCCAAGAAGAGCCTCAAGGTTCTGGACAAGAAGCTGGAGCTGCTTGCCGAACATGCGGATTTCCATGTGAACATCAATTCCGTGGTTGGCGGTGGGGTGTGCAATCCGCAAGGTGCGCTGACCATCGGCAGACGCGCGCTGGATCTGGGTTTCAGCTCGACCATTGGCATTATCCACGATGGCAGTGGACAATTGCAGCCGCTTGCCGAAGAAGAGAAGCGCATCTATCACGAGATGAAGGCGATGGAGAAGAGCAGCTTCACCCGGATCAACGGCTTCCAGGACAACATCGCGCAGGGGCGGCCGAACCAGTGGCGCTGCCGGGCGGGAGCGCGCTATTTATACATCTGCGAGGATGGCCTGGTGCACTACTGCTCCCAGCAGCGCGGCTATCCTGGAATTCCGCTGGCGAAGTACACGGTGCACGATATTCGCCGCGAATATGTGACCGAAAAATCCTGCGCTCCGCACTGCACCGTCTCCTGCGTCCATCAAGTGTCGATCTTCGATTCCTGGCGCGCTCCTCAGCATGTGGTGGAAAGCGGTTCTACCGCGGGTGACTTAGTCCAGATCGAGTGAAGAGCCCCTGAAGCATCCTCTGGAACCAGATATGGCGAAGCATGGGTTTGCTATTTCTTCGGCTCGGCTGTGGGCGGCAGCAGGCCGTTGAGGCGGAGATACATCGCGGCGCCGCTGTAGTGGTCCGCCCAGTCGTTGGTCAGGGCGATGAGTGCGTGTGCGATGGACGTCTGTTTTCCTCCGAAGATCTCAACCGTATCGCCGAGCTTTGAATCGTCCACTTTGTTCAAGGCGGCTTCGCAGTACAGGAACGACCTGGTCAACGCTGCTACCAGCCTGTCTTTATCGGTTTCCGGCGCGGGACGTAACGGAGGTGGAGGCATATGTGCGGACTTGCTGCATAGTTCGATGTTGGACATGGTCATGTGCAGCACCAGATGGCCGAAGGTCATCTGCGCGGGGGTTGGACTATAGCCGAACTTGTCAGCAGGCATCAACTCGACAGCCGCGATCATGTTCTTCTGCTGGCGCGGCAAGATTTCCCTCACCGCGTCGGTTACCGGATTCTTGCCAGGTTCTGGGTTCGTCTGCGTCGTTTTGTTCGGTTCGGTTTTATTTGGCTCGGGCTTGTCCTGTCCAAAGAGAAGTGCAGTCGACGCAAACAGCGCGAGAAGAGCAAATATTCGTTTCATAATGCCTCCATAGGTCTTGTAGGTCTTCAAGGATACCTCTGAGCAAGCGGGTTTTGCCAGATTTGGCCGCCTTGGGCAAGAATTTTAGGGGAAATCGAGCTTTCAGAGTGCTTCCGGGGCGCAAAGTTTTGCAGCTTGACGCTTTTGGGAAACGGGACAATAATTCGTATCTCAGCTCGCCCGAGTATTTTCTCCTAATCGCGGTTGCGCAACTGAGGGAGGAACCATGGGCCAGGATCGCGGCGACCAGCGATTTTCCAGCTTCATTCGGCGAGTAACAAATCTCCTGACAATTTTATGGGCCGTTTCGGCGGTTCCGTCGACACTGGCACAGACCTACTCGGGGATGCTGACCTGGCACAATGACACGGCCAGAACCGGGCAAAATCTGCTGGAGACCGTTCTTACTCCGAGCAATGTGAACCAGACAAAATTCGGCAAGATATTCTCTTACCCAGTGGATGGCCAGATTTTTGGGGAGCCGCTGTTTGTCTACAACGTGGCCATTGCGGGCAAAGGGACCTTCAACGTGGTGTACGTTGCGACGGAGAATGACAGCGTTTACGCCTTTGATGCGAACGGGGTGAACACGGGACCGCTGTGGCAAGACGTGTTCATCAACCCCGGCAAGGGAATCACTCCGATTCCCTGCCAGGATACCGGTTCCGGAGTTGATTGTCCCTTCGTCTCGGTTATTGGAATTACTGGAACCCCGGTCATCGATCCAAATAGCGGGACGATGTACCTGGTGGCTGCGACTAAAGAGAGTGGCAAGTATGTGCAGCGGTTGCACGCACTCGACATCACCAGCGGGGCAGAGAAGTTCGGCGGCCCGGTGGTAATCAAGGCTTCGGTGAAAGGAACTGGAGCGGGAAACAAGAATGGAACCCTGAGCTTCAGTGCGCTTCACGAGAATCAGCGGACCGGCCTGCTTCTGCAAAACGGCGTGGTCTATATGGGCTGGGCTTCGTACGGTGACATTGCTCCGTTCCACGGGTGGGTGTTGGGTTACAACGCGCAGACACTTGCCCGGGTCGCGGTTTTCAACTCCACGCCGAACGGGTCCGACGGGGGGGTATGGCAAGGCGGCGGAGCATTTTCCGTGGACCCGGCGGGCTTTATTTACCTGCAGACGGGCAATGGGACTTTTGACGTCAATAGCGGCGGGAAGGACCGAGGCGATAGTTTCCTCAAATTGAAGGCCCTGGGCTTGACCGTGGCAGACTACTTCACTCCTTTTAACCAGAGCGATCTGGATACCATGGATCTCGACCTGGGATCGGGTGCGGGGGTGATCTTGCCCAAGCAATCGGGTACCGTTCCGAATGAGATGATCAGCGCGGGGAAGCAAGGGGTCATTTATGTGGTGAATCGCTCGAATATGGGCAAGTTCGATCCCGCGACTGACCATGTCGTCCAGAAAGTACAGGGTTCGGCGCGGGGCTATTGGAGCAGTGCGGCCTACTGGAATAATTCCGTTTATCTTTCTGGAAGAAGTGATTTTCTGAGCCAGTATTCTCTGACCAGCGGTTTGATTTCTACGAGCCCGGTTTCGCAGGCGCCCACCTCGTTCTATTTTGGCAGCACACCGACCATTTCGGCGAACGGGTCCACCAACGGCATCGTGTGGGCGATTGAAAGGGGGCTCAAGATCAAGGGCCAGCTGCCACCTGCGGTTCTGCACGCGTATAACGCCACGAACGTCTCCCAGGAAATCTACAACTCGAACCAAGCCGGGACTCGCGATGTCCCGGGACCCTCCATAACGTTTTCCATACCCACAGTCCTGAATGGGAAGGTCTACGTGGGAACAGGGACGGAGTTGGATGTTTATGGACTCTTGCCTTAACCGACCACGATTGGGAGCTTCCCGCAACGCACTTTGTGCCATCAAAGGGGAGGATGAGTTCCGGCTCAAGCCTCCGATGTCAATTTAGGCCCCAAAAACCTTCGTAAGGAGTTTTTGCTATGCGTCTCCCCCAAGACTCTCTGAAGAGTGTGCTGTTCTCTGCGTTTTTCTTCGCTCTTTGCAGCCTGTCGCAGGCAACGAGCACGGAGTTTCAACAAGTAACAACCTTCAACACCGGGAGCGGCCCCAGTTCTGTAGCGCTGGCTGACTTCAATCAGGATGGAAAATTAGACATTGTGACTGCAAACCAGGGCAGCAACAGTGTGAGTGTGCTATTGGGCAATGGCAATGGAACTTTTCAAGCGGCAAGAAACACGGGTGTCGGCCAAGCCCCAGATTCGCTGGCGGTCGGAGATTTCAATCGAGACGGCAAGGCTGATATAGCTGTGACCAATCGCAACTTGAACACAGTGAGTGTTCTGCTCGGCAACGGGGATGGAACTTTTCAGCCTGCCGAAAACTATCGAGTGGGCCCGAATCCGACTTACGTGGTGACGGGCGACTTCAATAACGATGGCCGGTTGGACTTGGCGGTCGTGGCTAGTGGCGAACTTTCGGTGCTGCTCGGGAATGGAGACGGCAGCTTCCAAAATGCGATGAATTCGAGCTTCAGCGGATCCGTGTTGGCCGTCGGGGATTTCAACGGAGATGGCAAGCTCGACCTGGCCAGCGGATTCGCCCGCAGCGTCTTTCTGGCTGTGGGAAATGGCGATGGAAGTTTCAAGCGACAGACGCAGGTAGTGCGATGGGCTAACGCGAACGTGGGTCCCTTGGTAGCGGCGGATACAAATCGGGACGGCAAACTCGATCTTGTAGCCGGCACTTCGCAAGGAGTCGCGGTTCTGCTGGGACGCGGCAACGGGAACTTCAACGTGCTGCCATTCTTCGGTCCGAGCGCAAATCTGGGAGGTATTGCCAGCGGCGATCTGAACGGCGATGGCAAGCCCGACCTCGTGGTTGGAACCAGCGATCTCGCGGTGTTTCTCGGACGCGGGGATGGCACGTTCCGAAGCTCTCAGGACTATGCGGAGTCAGGCACCCAATTTTTTCCAGCCGTGGGTGATTTGAATCACGACAACAAAATGGACGTCGTGACGGGAAAGGTTATGGGCTCGTCGGTCACTGTGTATCTGGGTAACGGCGATGGAACGCTTCGCGGTCCCAGGAATTTCAACAATCCGGCAAATGATTCGGTTGGAAAATTTGTAACTAGTGATGTCAACCTGGATGGGATTCTGGACCTGGTCGTGAACGGCCACGTTATGCTGGGCAATGGCGACGGAACGTTTGGGCCTCCGAATACGATCCCCAGTTTGGGAGATCCTGAACTTCTCGGCGATTTTAATGGGGATGGAATTCCGGACATCGCGACCTTCGGCACAAACAAAAGTGCGCTGGTTATTCTCCTCGGCAACGGCGATGGCACCTTCCAGTTCGTGGGCGAGTTTGATACTGGTGGTTCCCCAAGCTATGCGACGGAGGGGGATTTTAACGGCGACGGCATCACTGACATTGCCGTAGTCAACCACAATAACGGAGGCAATGTCGCGGTGCTTCTCGGCAATGGCGACGGTACCTTCCGGTCGCCGGTCAATTATCGCACCACGGATCCTTTCACCTGGTTCGTGATCGCCGGCGACTTCAATCGAGACGGAAACCTCGATCTGATCGTAGGCAGCACTCAGAACAGGATCAACCTGTTGCTGGGCAATGGAGATGGTACTTTCCAAGCGCCAAGGGTGATCAATGCGGGGGGCTGCTTTGCGGCGATTCCCGACCTGAATGGAGACAGGAAGCTGGACATTGTTCTGGTGGGCTGTCCTGCCGCCGGAATTAACGATGAAGTGACCGTACTTTTAGGCAGGGGGAATGGCACGTTTGGAAGCCCGGCGAATTATTTTGCCGGGGTTTCGGGCCTGTTGAAAATCCATGACCTGAACAATGACGGGGCACTGGACGTGATTGTGCCGGATAGTCAGAACTCCGGGAATGCCGTGGCGGTGTTGCTGGGGAATGGCGACGGCACGCTGCGGACCGCGCAAGATTATTTCGTAGACGCCACGGTCACAGGAGTGGTTGCCGCCGATTTCAACTTTGACAATTTCGCGGACCTGGCGGTGGGTAACGCCACCCATGTCTCGATCCTGCTAAACACGAAACACGCAGGTCAGTAGTTCGAAGCGGTGCTGACCGAAGCGCCGCTTCCAAATGTGCGCGGCCGGGTCCTGAGGACCCGGCCGCACACCCTTGCAACATCAGTTGTTGTTTTAAGCAGTTCCTACTTGAGGATGATCTCCTGCAGGAGTTCCGAGCTGAGGAGCTCGCGGATTTCGGCGCGCTTTTCGGCGAGCTGCTGGGCGGGTTGTTTTCCGCCGAGGATCTTGTCGCGAAGCAGTTCTGCTTTTGCGGGCAGACCGTCCATGGCAGCGTGATTTTTGTATTCGATCGCGAGGCAGACGTCCCAATCCTCGGGATTGTGCTTGGTCTCTTTGAGGAAGAATTTGTAATCCATAATCGTTCCATCCTTTTTCTGTGCGTCAAGGATGGGCTTGCTGGATTGCTGCAGGCTGGTGAGATAGGCGTCCATTTGCGTGGGCTTTACGCGGATCAGCGAGACCCGCCACACTGGGCCTTCGGTGTAATGTTCCTGGGCGAGGACTGCGGGAGCGAGCAACAACAGGAACGCGGCGAGACGGTAGATCGTTTTCATAGATCTCCTTGGAAGTTAAATTTTGGGGGAAACGGCAGGAGCATCATACGCTTCACGGGGTCTTTTGTAAGTGAGATAAATGTTCGCGGCGAAATGCCAAGCTTCGCGCGGCGGGACAGCCGGAGGCGGCTGTCCCTGCGTGGTTTCTAACTACGCCGGCGGGGGCGCCCGCGCCACACTTGCTTTACGGGGCTTCGATCAGTTCCATTTTGCCCTCGCGGGTGCGGTGCAGGACCATGACTTTTCCTTTGGGGTCGCGGAAGACGAAGACGTCGCGATCGCGGAAGTGGGCTTCCTTGATGGCTTCTTC
>Ga0210399_10003122_pt1 | contig 12888 bp, 9 predicted proteins | sample IncBWC14MmetaG_FD_150865 | JGI IMG/M metagenome (GOLD analysis project Ga0210399, IMG submission 150865) | Forest soil microbial communities from Barre Woods Harvard Forest LTER site, Petersham, Massachusetts, United States - Inc-BW-C-14-M | ecosystem: Environmental > Terrestrial > Soil >... | reverse complement strand
CGCGAACTCGCCGAGTTGTACCTGAAAGAGCCGGAGTTACACGCCGCAACACGCGCATCCACTTTATTCAACCGTTGAAGGAGCGCATTGTGCGTGAAGTCGGCTATGGATTGTCGCTCGAAGGAGCATCGTCGGCCGCGCTCGTGAAATCGATGCAAGCCAAGAGTGAACCTGTCGCTCGGAAAGGAAAAGGCGCATAAGGAGCGCGAAAACACTTCATTGGCCTGAGCCTTCCGAGTCAAAGAAAACCAGTTTATCGTCGTAGCGCTAAACCAGGACCGTACCGCCATCAACCACAACCGTCTGCCCCGTACCGAATCCTTCCTGCATCAAGAACAGATAAGCTTGCGCGACTTCAGAAGCTTCACCAACACGGCCGACAGGGAGGCTATTGCCCACGCTTTCGTATAGACGTTCCCGGTCGGGCGCACTCATGTTCTGCCAGAGGTTCGTCCGGACGACTCCGGGGGATACTGCGTTAACTCGTATTGGAGCCAGCTCGACCGCTAGGGCTCGTGTGAGTGCTTCAATCGTTCCGCAGACACTTGCGGCAATTACCCATCCCTTTCGTGGGCGTTGCCCGGCGATTCCGGTTGTGAGGACGACAGAGCCTCCTTCGCGAATATGTGGGGTTCCATATTTGACTGCGGCGAGTGCGGCCCAATAGCGCAGCTCAAAGGCGCATCTGGCTTGTTGCAGATCCGCAGCAGCAAGGTCGTACAAATGCAAGCTATCGCCGGCGGTGAATACCAAATGATCGAAAGTGCCAAGCTTCGAAAAGAAGGATGCAACGGCTTGTTCGTCCGAAACGTCAACCACCTGCCCCTGCGCTTCTCCGCCTACGGATTCAAGGGCTCTCTGAATTCGCTCATGGTTGCTTGAGGCGATAACGACGTGGGCTCCCTGCAAGGCCGCCTGCTCGGAGACTGCCAAACCAATCCCCGACGAGCCGCCCACCACGACGACCCGCTTATGTTGCAAACCGTTTCCCCGTAGCATTGAACTCTCCTTGTGCATTTCGTTGTTGCTTCCTCGCTGCAAAATTGAATGTAGAGACTTAGGGCAGGAACTTGTAACCAGAGCTATGGACCGTATGAAAGTGCTTGGGATGGGCCGGCTCTTTTTCTAATTTTTGGCGCAACCTCAGAATGTGATTATCGACAGTCCTTGTGCAAGGATAGTTCTCGTATCCCCACACTTCATTGAGCAGTTCGTCCCGTGAGATCACTCTTCTGGGATTTTTGATGAAATACGCAAGAGTTTTGAATTCCTTACATGTGAGAGTAACGCGCCGACCGTTACGATGAACTTCCATCGCTGAAAAACATCCTGTCACTCCCCCAAACTCAAACGTGTCTGTGGCGTTGGGATTTCTCAACCAGGCCTTCGCCGCATCTATCGGTAAGCAGGCATCGCCGGTATCGATGAGGCGAGTGACGAACTTATTGGGCCCGAGCTTTTTCTGGATCGTCTGATCATGAACAGTCGATTTTGGAACTAGCACGATCACCGGCAAGTAACGCGATAACTTACGAAACTCTTCCGGGATGCCAGAAACTGGCACGGACGCCAAGTCTTCATTGAGGAAGCGCATCGGATTTGAATCGACTTCGGCCTTGGCTTGCACAAAACGGGAAATTGCCGCCTTGATTGTCGCTGTCATTGAGATACCTCTTTACTCAGCTTGCCCACCACAATTGGAGGTGCCGACACTTTGCAGCGAGGGCATGCGATTCAGCGCGATTTTCGCGTGAAACATCCGCGTCTTTACCGCCCCGGTCGAAATCCCCAGAATTTGCGCAGTCTCTCTGATTGAGTGTTCTTGTAAGTGGATGAGCTCCACAACTTTGCGAGCTCGCGGCCGCAGTCCGGAAATGGCTGACTTCACGATCTGTTTCAGTTCACCACCGGAGCAACTCTCTTCCGGATCGGGAGCGTCGTACCGAAATTCTCGTTGCGCTACGGGTTCAGACGACGGGTTTGGCTCGTCTATGGAAACTTCTCGCGTTCTGCGGTTTTTACGAAGCCTCATCAAGGCGGCATTAATCGCAATGCGGGTCAGCCAGGTTGCAAATCGAGATCTTCCATCAAAATCCTTGAGATGGACGAAAGCATTCAGAAAGCACTCTTGCGCTGCGTCTTGCGCGTCTTCACGGTTTCGGATGATCCGGCGAGTCACACAGGAGACCTGTTTCATATGACGTTCACAAAGCTCTCCGAAAGGAGCTCTTCGCCCACTTTTGGCGGCTGCGATCAATTGGTTCTCGCTCCACGCTCCAAGATCATTAACCGCTGCGGCATCACTCTGCGCCGAAAGAAATGTACTCATCACTAAGATAAACCTCCTCTAGCAAATCGGGGTTGCCAGTTCGTGGCTCCCTTCAATCTTTTTCCCTTTCCATCCACTCGCGGACGTACGCCGGACAGTTTTCCAGCTTCATCCCATCCGCCTCGCAATCTTTTAGAAACTTCACTGCGTCGCGGTCTGCCAGCCTTACGTCTCGTAAGTCCAAAACGACGCTTCGGTAGTCCGTAGCAAAGAGCGCTTTCAACTCCGCGACTCCCTCTGCCTTCATGCGCCCACTTAGGGTAAAAACCATAAATCCCTGCCGCATCGATCGCTCGATCCTCAAGGTCATCGTATGTTGTCTGGCCCAGGCAGCCATGGCATTGCTGCATTGTTGCCATAGCGGCTCTCGGATTGAGAAAGATGCAAAGTGATGGCCATATGTAAACCACTGAAATTAAAGGGGTAGAGGGGGGGCTTTGATGACGAAAATTCGGAAAGTGCCGAATTTGCGGGAGTCAAAAAGGAATGGCGGTTACCGCTCCGCGATATACTTGTGCTTCTTGATGTTCAGTTGCTTAATTTTCGAGTCCAGCGTCGAGCGGGGAATTCCGAGTTTTGCTGCTGCACCTTCTGGGCCTGCAACTTTCCCTTTACTTTCCGCAAGAGCCGTTTCAATAATTTCTCTCTCCTGATTCTGGAGAGTGTCTGGCAAAGGACCTGCTAATTCCTGCCGGGGTGGCTGCACGCTTGCCAGCCAGGCCTTTTCGATCCAAAAAGTGTCGCCGCCGCACAAGATCACGGATCTTTCAACGATGTTTTGCAACTCGCGGATATTTCCCGGCCATGCATACGATTGGCACAGCTCCAGCGTCTTGTTGTCGATCTTGCAGATTTGCTTGCCGGCTTTTTCCGCGTAGCGCTTTACGAAATACTCCACCAACATCGGAATGTCCTCCCTCCGCTTGCGCAGGGGAGGTACCTCAATCGGGAAAACGTTCAGCCGATAAAACAAGTCGGCGCGAAACGTTCCCGCGGCAATAACTGCCGTTAAATCACGGTTGGTTGCGGCTATGACGCGAACGTCGGTGGGAAGAATTCGGTTACCTCCCACTCGCTCGAACTGCCGCTCCTGTAGTACTCGCAGCAACGCAATCTGGGTCTCTGCAGGAAGCTCGCCGACCTCGTCTAGAAAGATCGTACCGGAGTGCGCCATTTCAAAGCGGCCCTGGCGACGCTGCACCGCGCCAGTGAAGGCGCCTTTCTCGTGGCCAAACAGCTCTGAGGCGATCAAGGAGGAAGGAATCGACGCACAGTTTACGCTGATGAAGGCCTGGCTGGAACGTTGAGAATGCTTGTGTATGGCGCGAGCAATCAGTTCTTTTCCTGTGCCGGTTTCGCCCGTGATCAGCACCGTGGAATCGGTGGGGGCCACTTTCACAATGCTGGAGAGCACGGTTTGCAGCGCCGGTGACGCGCCCACAATTTCCTCAAACATCAACGCCTGATCGATTTGCTCCCTCAGAGCAAGGTTTTCGTCACGCATCCTCTCCTCGGCCCGCTTGCGATCCTCGATATCGGTGCCAGTCGCGTACCAGCGAATAATGTGCCCCTGGTCGTCGCGAAGGGGGTTGAAGCGGACAAGAAACCACCGATAGTTACCGTCTTTTCCAAGCGCTCGTTGCTCAAGTTCAAAAGGCTTACCGCGCGCGAGCGCCTCATGGCGCTCCTCGCGCAGCCTTTCAACATCCTCGGGGTGGAAGACCCGTGCACGCTGGTCTTCTCTCTGAACGTCCTCCAAAGTGAGACCGGTGTAATCGAGCACTGTCTGATTTGCATAAAGCGCTGTCCCATCCGGGCGCAACACGTAAATATAACTGGCGATGGCGTCGGTCATCCGCCGAAGCTCTGTTTCCTCTGCCTTTATTTGCTCAAACGCAGTCTGCAGAGCCGCTCTCGCTTCGTGCTGCTCGGTGACATCCATCGCCGTACCGAATAATTCAATGACATCACCTGAAGCATTCACTACCGGGTGCCCGACCACATGAATGTACTTGGCCGCGCCGTTTGGCAGAAGAAGCCGATAGTCGATCTCAAAGTCGGCCCTGTCCCGAATGGCCTGCTCGATCACAGGTGTGTAATAACGCGCGTCCTCTGGGTGCATCCGCCGGGCCGCCTCCATGTACGATGGTGGCTTGGGAGCAAGATCGAGGCCGAAGATCCGGTACATCTCTTTTGACCAATGAACGTTTTCCATCTGAGGGACCCGCACCGCCCAACTACCTGTTTGTGTCAATTTCTGTGCTTCGGCTAAATAACCCTCACTCCGCCGCAGGGCCTCTTCCGCCTGCTTCGCTGCGGTGACATCCATCACCGTCCCGATAAATTCTGCAAGGTCGCCCGACTCGTTCAAGACAGGATGCCCGACAGCGTGGAGGTGCTTGATGCCTCCATCGGGAAGAACGATGCGGTAGTCCGCTTGGTAGTCTGTTTTCTGGATTTCGGATCTTTCGAAAAGTTCCCGAATGCGCTTTCCGTCCTCGGGGTGATTTCTGTTTAGCCAGAATTCGACGGCCGACGTATCCTCATCAGCTGTGACGCCGAATATCCGATACACTTCGGGCGAGACTGTGACTTTTCCCGAAGAAACATCATGTTTCCAGCTACCTGTTTGGCTTATTCTCTGTGCCTCAAGCAAATCTGCTTCAGTGTGTCGCAGCTTCTCTTCGGCGCGTTTGCGTTCTGTCACATCCACGTCCGTGCCAACGTACTCGACAGTATTTCCGGTTTCATCGAGAACCGGGTGTCCGATCCCGTGGATGTGCTTTACCGTGCCATCAGTCAGCACGATCCTGTAATCTTGCACAAAATCAGCTTTCTCGCGGAATGCCACGTCGATCCGTTCGTTAAACGTGTCGCGATCTTCCGGATGCAGCAGTCGAAGGAACTCTTCCCGATCTGGAAGGTCGCTTCTTTGAGGATCTAGTCCAAAGATTCGTAGCATTTCGTCGGACCAGTAAACCACCTTATCCGCAGTAGGGCTGTAGGCCCAACTGCCCATCTTGGTTAGTCTCTGCGCCTCGGCCAGATACGCCTCGCTTCGCCGAAGAGCTTGCTCCGCGCGCTTGCGCTCGGTGATGTCCTCGGACAGCGCCATTATGAATCGCGGTACCCTCTCGGTGCCCGGCACTAGAGAAACGTTGTTGCTTACCCAAATGAAACTGCCGTCCTTGCGCCGATACTTTTTCTCGATCTGAAACTGTTGTCGTTTTCCCTCCAGCAACTCCATGATGAGTGCCCAGTTAGCTTCGCGGTAGTCCTCATGCGTTACGTCCAGAAAATTAAGTGCATGCAGTTCCTCTTCCGTGTAACCCACGATTGCCTGGTAGACATGATTGGCGGCCAGAAAATGGCCCTTCAGGTCAGTCAGCGCAACGCCGATAGCCGAATTCTCAAAGACGGATCTCCACCGCTCCTCGCTTTTCCGAAGGGCTTGCTCGGCCCGCTTGCGATCTTCGATGTCGATAGCGGTCCCATACCATCTGATGAGCTTTCCAGTTTCATCGTGCAACGGTACATTGCGAATAAACCAACAGCAATATTCTCCGTCTGCCCGCCGAACCCGCGCTTCACCCTCCGTGGCCTGCCCGTTCTTAACGGCTGTGTGCCAGTCGGCGACGAACCTCGTCCGGTCATCGGGATGAACGACCGCTTCCCACTTCCACCCGAATGCCTCGTCCAAAGCCAAACCTGTGAACTGCGACCAACGATCGTTAACGAAATCAACCTGACCCTCGGGCGAAGTGCTCCAGACATGCGCCGGAACCGTATTAACCACGTCGCGAAGCTCTCTCTCGCTCCGGCGGGCAGCTTCCGTCCGCTGATTGATTTCCTCGAAAGCTCTCTCCAACTCCGTTCTGGCCTTCCACTGTTCGGTTACATCCATGACGGTGCCGACGACCTCAGTGATTTCACCCAACTCGTCTCTGACAGGATGAGCGACAGAATGGAGGCGCTTTATGGTGCCGTCCGGTAGAATGATTCGAAAATCATTCTGAGAATCTAGCCACTCTTTTCCAGAGGTCTCCATTCTTGCGCTCTGCTCGATCTGTGGTCGATCTTCAGGGTGAATTCTTTCGAGGAACTGCTGCCAAGTGAGTCCCATTTCCTGATATTCATAGTCATAAATGCTAAAAATTTCTCGCGACCAGAAGAGAACCCCAGTACGCACATTCCAGGCCCAACTGCCTGTGTGAGTCAATTTTTGTGCCTCAGCTAAATAACCCTCGCTCCGCCTGCGTTCCCTTTCTGCCTTCTTGTGTTCCGTAATGTCTCGATAAATGAGGTAGACGGCGACCTGTTCGAAGCCAAGCGATATCCTCTTTGCCACAACGGAAACGTCAAAGCGAACGCCGCCTTTGCGTTGTCGAATGGCCTCCAATTCAACTCTGTTCCCCGAAATGAGCGAAACCTGGTTCTTGACCGCCTCAGCGCGCAGCTCCTCGGGCACTATTAGTTCGGGAAGCCACTGTCCCGCCGCCTCTTCTGCTGAGTACCCGAAGATTCGTGTGAATTCCTGGTTGACCCGCAACACGTGAAAGTCTTCGTCGGTCAGGATTACCGCGTCCGGTGATAGCTCAAACAATTCATCGAGCTGCTCTTTCTCCCTGCGAAATTCCTCATTCGCCGCAGTCAGCTTTGCACTTCGGTCCGCGACCGCGACCTCGAGAGCATCCTTGGACCTTCTTACCCAGATCATGAGTATGGCGAAGACCAAGAACACCAGCTCATAAAGAACACGGGAGAGGCCGCTGGTTTCGGCCTCAAAGATATAGCCGCGGATCAGCGACGAAAGCAAAACCGCCACAATACCAGGCTTCGTGCCGCCGTACCAAAACGTGATCGCGATTGCGGACAGCGCAAATGCAGCAAACGGATGAGGCAGATTGAAGTGGTGAAACAGAAGCTCCAGTAATAGGGCGCCGCTGACCGAAACGAATGCCAATCCATAGGGGCGCGCGAAGGACAGACCTGGCCGCGCCGTCTTTTTTGCTGTAGCTGAATCAGCCATGGTTCAGCGCTTCTCTCACCCTCGGATGAAGGCTGCGATGATTCCCGTATGAGTTTTTACTGTAGCTCCGTTTCAATGGCGGCACAACGCTCGGTGTATTGCCTTAGAGTGGCTCGAAGGATCGTCCATGCGGTTCAAGCTCAGCACCTTGATGCACTCAGAATCGCAAAGCGAGAAAGGTTCCGGGAGCGTAGGTGGAGAAGCTAGTTTCTCGCTAGCTCCATGTCGGACGCGTCGTCCCGGCCTTGGGCAGCGTACTTGTCCGCCGATTCCCGTTGAAACAGGCTTACGTCCAGGCACTTCTCAAACCTAAACGAGCTCTGGCGTGGTCGCTCTCTTGGCTGGAAATTCCCCTGAAAAACGAATTCGCGAAGCCCTGCCTTGCCAAAAGTGAATGTTGTCCGGCACGACTATTCAGGCATTGCAATTGGGGGATGTGCAGTAACCGTGATGTGGTTGGGCATATCCACAGCAATTTGGGTGTCGGAATTGGCCGATTCCTTTCCTTCGAGCCTGTAAGTGAAGGTTACATCGTAGGGATGTGTGTTCTCCTTAGTGCAGTTGGAACATGCGAATCTCCATCGACGCGTTAAGTCCGCCACCTCTGTTTGCAGTTGCGGATGAGCTCCTAACAGCGCGTCCCGGCTGTTCGCGTTTGCGGCGATCACCGTTCCGTCGTCGGAAACCGTCAATTTGACAGTAATTGTTCCTTGCAGTCTCGCTGCCCTCGCTACGTTCGGGTAACGCGAGGGCAGCTCCATATGCTGTGGACTAATCGCACCGTCTTGGCCCCCTGCGAATGCCGTAAACGCTTGAAGAACCAATACCGAACTAAAAGCAGGTCGCATCCGATTCACCTGATCCGAGATTTCATGTCTTTCGCGAAAAAAGCAAAGCAGCAAACAGTTAGTTTAGATAGTTTATATCCCCTAGCTCCTGATAAAGCGCTAATCGGACAAGTGCCGGTCCCCGATTGCACATGTCCGGTAAGGCCACTGAGGCCCTGCTAACGTGCGGCCGTGGCGTTCGTCTATGCCATCGCGGGGCTATGTCGCCACGCGACATAGTTGGTCAGGGTCTAGAAAAGAACAGGAGACACGATGAGTCTCGACCACCCAATTGTTCCACTGCTCGGACGTTTAATGATGACCTACATTTTCGCGACCAGCGGGATTGGCAAGATCTTTGGATGGTCCGGCAATGTGGCGTACATGAATACGAGGCACGTGCCGTTGATTCCCGTGCTGCTGGCTGCGGCGATGGTGATTGAAGTGGCGGGTTCGGTGTGTCTGGTGACGGGATATCAGGCGCGTGTCGCGGCGTTTATAATGTTCTGGTACACGACAGCGGTGACGCTGCTGTTCCACAACTATTGGGCTTCGAGCGAAATGATGGCGGCAATGCAGGAGACGCACTTTCGCAAGAATCTGGCCATCATGGGTGGATTGCTGATGCTGGCTTACTGCGGGCCCGGGAAATGGGCCCTGGGCCGGCGCTCGGTTCCGAATTAGACTTAGGATTTCTCAACTCTTCTCAGTAGAATGTGGCCCGCTTCGCCATGTTCTAGAGAGTCAATCGGATATCCTCTGTGCGGATCGCTGCGCTTATCCTACCTGTGTTTGCGGTGATCCTAACTGGCTGGATCGTTGCCGTTACGGGCTATGTGTCGCGGGCGTTGTCTGACGCACTGATTCATTTCGCCTATAACATCGCAATGCCGGCGTTGCTGATCGTTACGATCGCACAAGAACCGGCTCATTCGCTGATCAACTGGCGCTTTCTCGTTGCCTTTGGTGGTGGCTCCCTCCTCTGCTTCGTCCTCGTGTTCGGCATCATGAGCATTCAGGGTTCGCGAAGTCTGGCAAGCCGAACGATGCACGGTATGGCGGCATCGATGACCAACACCGGCTTCGTCGCCTTACCCGTCCTGCAGGCGATCTATGGTCCGCGCGCCGTGTTGCCAGCGGCGATCGCCACCGTCTTCGTCGCTGTTGTGATGTTTCCATTAGCGGTGATCTTGCTCGAACTTGGTCAGCGGGATGCACAGGGATCACAAACGCCCGTTATGGTCACCGTTAAGCATGTCGTGCTCAACCCGATGGTCATATCAACTCTGAGCGGTATGTGTTGGTCGGTCTTCGGTCTCCGCATGCCAGTGCCAGTCACCGCTTATTTCGGCATCTTGGCCGATGCGCTCACGCCGTGTGCTCTGTTCGCTATCGGACTGGGGCTATCGATCGATGGATTGCGCGCCAATTTTGGGCAAGCTTCGCTGCTCTCCGCGGTAAAGCTCGTCATCATGCCTCTAATCGTGTGCGGATTGAGCGTGTCCTTCGGCCTCGACCCCCTCTACACCATAGCGGCCGTAATCTGCGCCGCGGTGCCCACGGCCAAGACCGTCTACATTCTTGCGGGAGAGTATCACTGCGAGGAAATGATGGTGGCGTCCACTGTCTCGATGACAACTCTAGTTTCCGTTATCTCGCTCGTGGTCTGGCTCTATGCGCTGTCTGGGCTAGCTACGCGCATCGCTGCCCGGTGAGGAAAGGAAGCGGAGCACAACCGGCGGTGGCATCGCGTGCGCACCTCCTGGCAGGTAGCACGAACCTCCCGATAACGCGGTAATCGGACAAGTCGAATTGCTCCGAAAACCAATCTCACCGCTGTGTTGAACTGTCTTTTGATGCCGCAAGTGAGTCACTTCTTTTTCAACTCCGATGTCCACTTGTCCAGCATCGTGAGCGGAGACGAGTTATTGGAGACCAACGAATTGATCACGAACCTCCCGTCGGACGCCACATCGTACTGGGTGCTGACGAAAGTAGGCGAGATAATTCGCGTCTGAAACAGTACGCGTGGAGTGCTCACCGACTTCTTTTCTCCATCAAAAGCTACGCTCATCAGCTTCCTATCGGGAGCAATATATGTGATTTCCCGTCCATTGCGGCTCCAGACCGCCTGTGCACCGCCACCGCTCGATATTTGAATTCGTCCACCTGGACCCGGGAACGGCTGGACAACAATTCCTCCGAAGCCCGTGTAAGCGATCCATTTGCCATCGGGAGAGAATCGAGCTTCTGCACCTGGAGAAACTATCTCTGAAACCTGGTGGTTCGTTGGGGAATATACCGACAGCGCGGGGTGCCGTTCAAGATTCAAGAATGAAATATGATCATCCGGCGACCGGTCTATGTGCCGCATTCTCGCCCCCTTAACGAGGAGCTGTGGGGCGGAGGAACCATCCACTGGAACATCGTACAAGTAAGACTCGTTCCCCTTCACCGTGACATAGGCGATCCTCTTGCCGTCGCGCGACCAGCTGGCCTCCTCCTCGCTTCCTCTGTCTGTAATGGGCGTCGAAATGTTCCGCTCCAGGTCGTAAACTCGGAGAATATACTTGCCGTTTCTTGCGTCGTCGGAAGAAACCAACAGTTTTCGCCCATCAGGCGACACTCTTGGAAAACTGAAACTTGCAGCAGGGAGTTGACCCAGTTCCTTGCCCACACGGTCGAACCAGATGAGCCGGGAACTTGCGTCCGATTCGGACTGGAATATCAACAATCCGTTCTGGGATGTCGAAAATCCAGAATGCAGAAATCCCGTATCCGTTAACAACTCTTGTTCGACAATGGGCTGCGCGGCACCGCTAAGCTCAAAACTCACGGGATCGAAGGCCTGCGCCATCAAGCTGCGGTCCCGCACAAAGAGCAAACGCCCGGAAGCAAATGCCATGTTGCTCAATATTTCAGTGGAGACCGGTTTAGACTCACTGGAATCGAGCGAGCCCGCATAGATCCCGTTGCTCTTTGCATCGTCGGGGCCGTTCCAATCTACAAGATACAAGAAGTGCTTGCCGTCTGGCAGAAAGACAGGCCAGCGATGAGCTTCCCCGCTACCCTCGCGAGTAGTCTTTGTCACCGGCGTAGGTTCACCGCCGCGGTCCGCGACCTGGTAGAGGGGTCCAATAATGAACGGCGCAAACACAATGATTCCTTCTCGATTCCATGTGCCGCCGCGCCCTGTCTGTGCGTTGCACAGTATTTTCACCGCGCCATCTTCCGGTTCGAGAATTCTTAATTTCTCATTTGCAAAGAATCCCACGCGCCGGCTGTCCGGCGACCAAAAGGGATACATAGCTCCGTCCGTGGCGCTGAACTCTTGTGCGTTGACGACGGAGAGTGACCGCACCCACAGGGTGCTCTTCCCTTCTCGGTCGAGCGCGACGAACGCAAGGCGCGCGCCGTCTGGAGACACCGCGAAATTGTAGGGTTCATAGGACGAGCCGGCCGGCGGAAGTAGAGAAGATCGGACGATGTGCGCCGCCTCTGGCCCACGCTGTTTGTAGTTCCAAGCGAGGATGGCCACAGCAACCAGCAGGGCCGCCGCCCAGACCAGCCGTTCCCAATTCCCCCAACGTGATGCAGCCGCTTGCGACGGTTCCGCCTCGGTGCCTCGCTCTTCGAGCGATTTGAGTTCAAGCCGTAGATCGTGTGCAGACTGCCATCGCTCCTCAGGATCTTTTGCCAGACAACCGCGCACCAATTGCTCCAGGGCCGTTGGACTCACCGGCTGAAGTGTTGTGATGGGAGTGGGATCCGAGGTGAGAATCGCCGCTATGAGACTCGCCTTGGACTTTCCTGAGAACGCTGGAACTCCAGTGGCCATCTCGTACAAAACCTCGCCGAACGCAAAAAGGTCCGTCCGGGTGTCCGCTTCTTTCCCCTCCAGCTGTTCCGGCGCCATATAGCGCAACGTTCCGAGGATCGTGCCCTCTTCCGTCAACCTTTCGGGCGTCCCCGTCAGCGTCTTTAGAGTTTCCGCTTCAGAAGTGCCCGTCGCGCTCCACTTTGCCAGCCCAAAATCCAGCAGCTTTGCTCCCGACTTCGTCAGCACTATGTTCGCCGGTTTCAGATCCCGGTGAACCACGCCTCTGCGGTGCGCGTTCTCCATCGCTTCCGCGATCTCGATAGCGTGCCGCAGCAGAGTCTTTGTTGACAGCGGCCCTTTTTCCAATCGCTTTTCCAGCGTGTCGCCTTCCACGTACTCCAGAACGAGATACTCCACTCCATCCTGATTCCCCACGTCATACAACGCGCAAATATTCGGGTGGTTCAGCGAGGAAATCGTCCGCGCTTCGCGTTCAAATCGTTCCCTTTTCTCTTCATCTGAGGAAACATTTGAAGGAAGAACTTTGATCGCCACGTCACGGCCGAGCCGTGTATCCTTCGCTCGATAAACCTCGCCCATCCCGCCCGCGCCGAGAGGCGCGAGGATCTCGTAGGGTCCTAGTTTCGTGCCAGGGGAAAGTGCCATCGTGTGAGGACATTATACAGGGTGAAGAGCCCAAAAAAGGATGGCTCTTGCGAACTGGTCTCAGGTCCTGATTAACGCATTATAAAAGGGCGCCCGAAGTAGGTTTTGATCGTTCGCATCAACGCCTACAACCAGGAGCGCCCTCATGAATGATGCTAAGTATATTGGGATGGATGTGCATACAGCAACGATCTCGGCGGCGGTCCGGGATTCGAGC
>Ga0210399_10003119_pt1 | contig 12895 bp, 7 predicted proteins | sample IncBWC14MmetaG_FD_150865 | JGI IMG/M metagenome (GOLD analysis project Ga0210399, IMG submission 150865) | Forest soil microbial communities from Barre Woods Harvard Forest LTER site, Petersham, Massachusetts, United States - Inc-BW-C-14-M | ecosystem: Environmental > Terrestrial > Soil >... | reverse complement strand
ATGCCAGCGTTCGCGTTTTAAAATCGTGTCGAGCACAGTGCGCGGGCCAAGTTGCGGCACCATTGCGTTCAAAGCGCGGGCATGCGCTTTTTCCTCGAGAGCGCTTTCACGCAAAAAATCCTTTACGTCGTGCTCGCCGGAGAGGGCCCGATCTCGCTGATCACGAAATTGCGCTTCGTGCTTTTCCTCAGCTGCTTCCATCCGGCGAATCGCGATCTCCGTTCCGAGCGCGCGATTCAACCATCGCTTCAAGCGGCGGCCAATCGTGTCGGGCAAAGTCGGGACAGGTTCGCCAAGATCGACAAGTTTTTTTTCCCAACGTTGCGCGTGTCGCTCTTCCGCTTCCGCCATACGCAGCAGGATTCCTTTTCGCTTCGCGTCCTGCTCGCGGTCGGCTAGTTCGCGATAAACTTGCGCAGTCTCGACTTCGGCGCGCCAGTTTCGCCTAACGACCTCGATCGTTTCCTCCGCTCGCGGCGCCTGTCGGAGTTGTCGATCTTGCCGCCCGTCCGGCTCTGATTTGTCGGTTTTCATCTCGCGCAATCGGCCGGCTCAATGATCACCGGAATCGGTGGCTGGCCCTTGGGTCTCATTTGTTGTGCGGTTATTACAACCGCGACCGAGCCGACAATCAATCCCGCACCGACAAGTGTGCGCAAAGATAAAGTCTCATGGGCAAAGAGCGCGCCGAGAATGACTGCAACAATCGGATTTACATACGCGTATGTCGCCACCTTGGCCGGTTCGCAGTTGCGCAACAACCATGCGTAAGAAACGTAGCCGATAATTCCGCCGATTAATACCAGATAAACGAACGCGGCGAACGATTGCGTGGTGATCTGCCGCGGATCGAAATGGCGCAGCTCGCCGATCGCGATTCCCGCGATCAGCAAGAGCGCGCCGCCGCACAACATCTGTTGAGCAGCGGCGAGAAATAGCGACGGCGCGTTGTACGTGTGGCGGGAATAGAGCGAGCCAGCCGACCAGATTAGCGACGAGCAAAGCAAGATCGACATTCCGATCCATGCCTGCGGCGATTCGCCGGTTGCCTTAAAGCGCAGAGCCGGGCCGATCAGCACGCCGACTCCCACGAAACCGCCGGCCAGTCCCGCCCATGTGATCGCACTTGGCCGCTTGGACATTCCAAAAAGCCAGCTCAAGAGCGCAATGTAAATCGGAACCGTCGCGACAAGCAGCGCTGCGAGTCCGGAGGGAACATATTGTTCCGACAGCGTGACGCCGCCATTGCCACCGAGTAGCAAACATGCGCCCACGACGAGGGCCGACCGCCACTCGATTGGTTGCGAGCGCGGCGCGCCGCGCATGCGCGCCGCGGCATATAAGATCATGCCGGCGAGTAGAAATCGCGTGCCCGCCATCAACAGCGGCGGAATCGTTTCGATCGCGAAACGGATGCCGAGATAAGTCGAACCCCAAATGACGTAAAGCGCCGCGAAAGCCGCAATAATCCAGATTTTATTCGGTGCCGGCATGAAACGAACACAATCTGCCATTCGTTCGGCAGAGCAACCACCCGCCTGTTGCGCCGATTTTGAGACAGGCTCGCTTGAAAACTGCTTGGGGAGAGTCATTTCTCATGGCCAAAGCAAATCTTCAATCACAGATGACAGAGTCGATCTCATTCTCACTTGAAATGGCGAAACCACCCTCGTGCAATGCAAGCGGTGGAGAGGGCTAGCGGTTTCAGTTGGAATAGCGCGAGAACTCTATGGCGTATTAGTGGATCGGAGGGCGGCGGCTGCGAAACTCGTGACGACTAGCCAATTTGCCCCTGAAGCGATCGGGTTCGCGAAGGACACGCCAATTGAACTGGTTGACGCAGAAGCTCTGCTAGAATTGGTGGCTTACGTGCGGACTTCTAGAGCCTCGAATGCTTTTGGGGTTCGATCATAAGCAACAGAACGATTCGGACTGTCCGCGATGCAAATCGCACCTACGCGATTACTCGTTCGCAAATGTGGCGAAAAACCGCGACTAGCTGGCGGGGGAAACATCGGAACACGATTCCCAAAGACATTTTCGACCTGCCGCGTGCGCGATCCCGGAAGACAATGGGAATTTCGAGCACGCGCAAAGTTGGTCCGGCACGGACCATTGCTTCAAAGGCTGTTCTGGAACCATTGGCCGGTGGCGCGAGATCCAGTAATCGAGAACGTGCAATGGCAAAGAAGTTCGACATGGAATCGTGTACACCTGTGAGGGGATAAGCGAGCGCTGCGCCTGTTCGCGACAGCATGCGGCGCCAGAACGGCCAGCCCGGGGTCGATCCGCCCGGTATGTATCGGCTTCCAATCACCATATCCGCCATATTCGTCAACAGCGGGGCCAGAAGATCCTTGATTCGATCGGGCGGGTGACTCAGGTCCGCATCCATGACGACTAGGAACGTTCCCGCTGCTGCCTCGGCGCCTGACATGACCGCCGCCGCCAAGCCGGGCTGGGCGTGGTCTTGTTCGATGAGCCGAACTGGATAATTCGCACTCAGCGAGCGAATCACATCGCGCGTCGCGTCGGTCGAATCATCGACGAACAGAATTTCCTGAAGACGAACAGGGCGAGAGACAATTTGAGACACCAGCGGTGCAACATTTTCCGCTTCATTACGTGTGGGAACAATGATCGAGACCGAGTTGTCGAATGCAGGCACGTTTTGGTTTATTTCGTGCTTCCTCAATCTGCGTTGTCCAGCCCGGTCTCAGCGATCGTCTGCGCGCCGTTTTGATTTTATCATCTCGCGGTAAACCAGTAAAGCACTCGGTAGGTCGCCTCTGATCCAGGATCAATGTCTCTCGCGCGCTGGTACCACGCCCGGGCTTCGGCTTTGGATCCGCTTTGTTCGTACCTCGTTCCAATCTGCCACGCGGCGTATGAATAGGAGAACAAAATGTCGCGCTCGAATGTATTAGCTCTAATAGCGCCGGGCGCCGGTGTGCGATAACGTTTCATCAAACGTTCGTCGTCGCTCGCCCACTCGTCCACGCTTATCCATTTTGAGTTCGGTTCGATTAATTGGACCAGCCCATGCGGCCGCGGCCAGTAATCTCGCATCGCGCTCGCGTCCGGCGGCAGCCAAACATAAGCGATCGAGCGGTTGCGGTTGGCCTCGATCAACGCCTTAAAATTGTTCCGATCCCAATCATATGATTCGAATGGGATATTGAGATTCGGATAACGTGCTCGCAATTGCGCAATGTACCAGCGGTAGGGCAGAAGTGGTGTCATGACGACGATCACATCCGGCCGCATTTTTTCCGCTATCGTCAGATAGATCAACGGGAACATGTACGCATCAGCGCCTGCAAAGAGGATGGTGCCCGGTTCCAGCGAGGCCAGGACGTCTTCACCGTAATTGCGGGCAACGTTATTGCGACTCTGATCGATCCGCCGGTAGTTCGTGAGCAGAGCGACCACCAGCACGAGCCCGAGTGCTCCAGCGATGATAGGCAGACTCTTGCCGGTCAATGCCGGCACGGAAGAGGCAACCAGATCGGCGATCATGACCACACCGAGCGCGACCAACGGCGCCACCGCGACTTCCGGAAGGAGAAAAAAATGCTCCAGCACCCACGCTCCGGACGGAATGTTCAGATTCGAGTTGCTGATGATGGCGAAGAACAAACCGGTCGAGCCGAAAGCGAGCAGGCTAAACCAGAAATACCATCGACGTTGGCGGTAAGCGCGGATCATCCCCAGGAGCGCAAACAATCCCATCAGCGTGCCGAAGGAAAAAAAGAGCGTCGCGATTCGGGGCCATATGGAGCCGCCCCCGTAAGCTCGGGGGACGAGACGGAAGCTGCTATAGGCCTCGCGGCGAGTGACGAGCGCTATGAAATCGCTGAAGGATGAGACGCCGCCCCAGTTGTGAGCCGGGTGGCGCGCCGCTGCCCACGGCACGTATGCGTATGGGACCAGCCCAACAAAGAATGCCGCCGCACAAACGATAACAATTTGGGGCCGCGCCAGCAAAATGGCACGGTGTCGCCACAAGAGGAAGCAAACAGCCGGACCCAACAGAACAATCGTGTGTAGGTTCGTTAGCGCTAATCCGGCGATGAAAGCTGCCCCCACCAGGGTGCCGGAACGTTGCGGGTCATCGTTCCAGGTCACGAGCAGGTAAATAAAAAGAGCGGCCAATAAATTGTTTAGGGGAAAAACTTCCGCGACTAACGACCATGACCAGAACAGCGGATTAAGCGCGAGAATCAGCGCAGCGATAGCCGAAGCCAGACGGGAGCGGCTTAACCGGAACGCGGTGAGAAAAACAATGCCGACCGTCAGGGCATCGCACACCCCCGACAGCAGGTTGACGCGGAAAGGGATTGGGCCGAGCGGCAACTGACTGAAAAGATGCCCTAACATGGTGAAGAGCGGATAGCCGGGGGCATGCGCCACGCCCAGGGTCACGGCGGCAGTGATCAGCTCCGGACAATCGCCAACGACAATATCTCGAGCCGCAGTCAGGAAATACAGGAGGCCCGCAACGGCCGTCACACCAGTCGCAAGCAGGGGCGCTGATGCGAAACGCCGGATCGACGTGGTCAAAACGTTACTTGAGCCGATCGAGCGCGCGACGCGCTTCAGGACGACTATCTTCTGCCGCAACGGATGCACAAAACAACTTAAACAGAACACAACAAAGAAAACGCGGATTTTCTCCAAGTTCTGCTAACCCAAATGCTTCGCTTCACTTGGTCAGTTTGCTCCAGGGAAATCAGCGGATTGGATGACGAACGCCGGCAGCAGCGTTACCACGACGAAGAGCGAGAAGATCGAGAGATGAAACCAGAACGGCTCCCGCCGCGGGCGATCGATAGTCAATTGCGAGCGGAGTCGAGACCAGCGGGCGATATGATTGATTGCCCGGGACCGCACTGAACGTTGTGGCGTCTAGGAAGAAGCGCAGAATATTTAGCAGATCGCGAATGGACGTGTTGTTTACGATTGTGTGCCAATCGTCGAAATGGAAGCCGTTGCGAAGTTTCGGCGATAACAAGCGTTCCCCGCTAGTGCCAGTTCACTTCATTCCCGGTCCAATCTCGCGAGAGCCTCCCGCACATGCGGGAAATTGGGATCGATCGCCAGCGCGCCCTGATACCATGCTCGGGCTTCCTCCTTCCATCCGCCGCGCTCGTATTCATGGCCGATTCGAAAAGAGGGTTGCGCATAAGACGCGAGGATCTCACTTTCAAAGCTCTCGGCGTTAATGCTGCGGGGTAATGGAGGGTGATAGTGTTTCAGCAGTTGCTCGTTATCGCTTGTCATTTCGCTCAGCGTAATTTGCCTGGACGCGGGTTCCATGATGCTGACAAGGCCGCGCTGATACGCCCAATAGTATTGATCGAGACTTTTATCTGGAACCGTTCCGATGACTGCGACCGACCGGCCCGGATTCGCCTCGATCAGTGCTCGCAGATTGTGTCGCTCGCCGTCGTAATGATCGAACGGAACGGCCAGGTCAGGATAGCGTTGGCGTAATTGACGGACATACCAATCTGCGGGCAGAAGCGGCAAGACTATCAGTGTCACATCAGGTCGCTTTCTCTCAGCAACGCTGAGGTACATTAATGGTATGGCGACCCCGTCACCGGTGGTCAGGAGAATGCTGTGCGGCTCAACGGTGGTAAAGACATCCTCGCCAAACGAACGGGCGATTCGATTGCGACTTTGATCGACGCGGCGATAATTTGTGACCACGCTCACAACCAGGACAATGAGGAGCGCTCCAGCCACCGGCGGCAAGGGCCGGGCCGGCGCAGAAGACGCGATGACTTCGGCGATTAACAAAACGCCAAATGCGATCAAAGGCGCGACCACGACTTGGGGCAAGAGAAAAAACCGTTGCAATACAAACAGCGCGGATGGTGCGGTGGCGAGGTTTAGGTTGGTGATCCAGGCGAACAACGGCCCGGCGCAGAGGAACGCGATAAGGCTGAACCAGAAATACCAGCGTTGACGTCGATAGGCTTGGACTGCTCCCAATAAGATCAAGATTCCCGCGACCGGCCCGAGGGAAATGCAAAGTGCGATGATTCTCGCGAATGGCGAACCGCCCATGTAGCCGGGCGTACCAACCAGCCGGCGGCTTCCGTAGCTCTTTCGAGCGATGAGAGCAATCAGATCGCGCAGGGACGATACATTGCCCCAGTTCCAAGCGGGATGATGCGCGGACGCCCAAGGTATGTAAGCGTAGGGCAACAGTCCGATGCAGAAGGCTGCGATGCAGATTGCGAAAAGTTGAGGGCGCGTCCGCAAAACCGCGCGGCGCTGCCAGAGGACCAAACAAAAAGCCGGAGCCAAGAGCACGATGGTGTGGTGGTTTGTAAGCGCGAGCCCTGCCACAAAAAAAGCTGCAATCAAAACGCCGGGCCGGTGCGGTTCTTCATGCCACGCCACGAGCAGGTAAATCAACACGCTGGCGAGCAGATTATTTAATGGGAAGACTTCAGCGGCGAGCGACCACCTCCAGAAAGCGGGAATCACCGCCAGGATGAGCGCGGCGATCGCTGCTGCCGGACGCGACCGGCTCAAACGCAGTGCGGTAAAGAAGATAACGGCGACCGTGAAAGCGTCACACGTAACGGCGAGAAGATTGACGCGAAATGGAACCGGGCCGAACGGCAATAAACTGAAGAGGTGGCCGAGCATTGTGAAGAGCGGATAACCCGGTGGATGCGGCACGCCCAGCGTGACCGCCGCCGTAATCAGTTCCGGTGTGTCGCCAACGACGATGTCGCGAGCCGCAGTCAGGAAATATAAGAGGAAGGCTAGACCGGCAACAGTCGCCCCAATGCCAAACGTTGCGAGATCAAATGGAGGTTGTCGACGTGCAGCTAGGACCGACATGGAAAATTTAGGCCGGCGCTCACAGCTCGATCACCTGGGCGGAGTGGATGTCACCGCTGGCCCGAATTTCGGCGAGCAATTCTTCGCTCGGCGCGGTGTCGAGATTCAAAACGGTCAGCGCGGTGCCGCCGGCTTGATTTCGACTCAAAGACATCGTCGCAATGTTGACGCCATGACCACCGAGCAACGTTCCGATGCGTCCCACGATGCCGGGACGGTCCGTGTTTTCTAACACGAGCACGATGCCGTGCGGTCGCGCTTCGACCGGACGGCTGTTCACGCTCACGATGCGCGGGGTCGCGCCAAAGAATGCGCCGCCCACTGCGACGGTTTTTCCATCGGCAACGGCAGAAAGTTCGAGCATGTCTGTATAATCGCCGAGCGCGCTCAATCGCGTCTCCGTGATTTTGAGGCCGAGACTCTCGGCGAACGCGGGAGCATTCACTTCATTCACATCAGTGCCGCCGGCATTTTGCAGAAAGCCTTTCAAAATTGAACGCGTGATCGCGGTCGTATCGACTTCGTTCACTTTGCCGCTGTAATTAATGTTCAACTGCTCTACACGTCGAGGAGCGACTTGCGAGAGGAAGCGCCCAAGTTTTTCGCCAAAGCGAAGATGCGGCCCGATGATCGACAATGTCTTGGCGTCGAGATTCGGCATGTTCACGGCGTTGCGGATCGTGCCTTCGAGCAGCGCCGCGCGGATCGACTGCGCGATCTCGATGCCAACGCTTTCCTGCGCCTCGGCTGTCGACGCGCCCAGATGTGGAGTGAGAACAAGATTCGGCGCAGTGCGCAAGCGCGAATCGGAAGGCAGCGGCTCGATTTCAAAAACATCGAGCGCGGCGCCGCCGACCTGACCCGAGTGCAGCGCGTCAGCCAGCGCCTCTTCATCGATGAGCCCGCCGCGCGCACAATTGATCACGCGCACACCGCGCTTTATTTTTGCCAAACGCGTCGCATCGATCAGGTGATGCGTTTCTTCCGTAAGCGGCGTGTGCAACGAGATGAAATCAGCGCCTGCAAGCAGGTCATCGAGTTCATCGAGAAGTTCGACTTGCAAAGTGCGCGCGCGCGTCGCCGACAAATACGGATCGTACGCGACAACGCGCATCCCGAACGCGATGGCGCGGCGGCTCAGTTCACTGCCGATCCGGCCCACGCCGATCACGCCGAGCGTCTTGTTATAAAGCTCGACGCCTTCGAAATTTTTTCGGTCCCAATTTCCACCGCGCAAAGTCGCATCCGCCCCGGGAATTTTTCGCGCAACACAGAGCAGGAGTGAAAATGCATGCTCCGCGGTGGAAACGGTATTTCCGCTGGGCGCGTTCAAGACGATGATGCCGCGGCGCGTGGCCGTCTCAACATCGACGTTGTCCACGCCGACTCCGGCGCGACCGACCACGCGCAATCGCGCACCGGCATTCAAGATTTGCGCTGTGACCTTTGTTTGGCTGCGGACAACGAGCGCGCTGAACTCGGGAATAATTTTGACCAGCTCCGATTCGGATAGGCCTGTTTGAAATGCGACTTCGAGCACACCATCGCGTGAAAGTTCCTCCACGCCGCGCGGCGAAATTGAGTCGGCAATCAAAATCTTCGGTCGAGGCATAACGTTCTGGGTAGCGCACGCGTCTCGCCGCAACGAACTTCCATTCCGAATAGACTCTCAGGCGCTTGACTAACATCAAAGGCCAGGTTTGCGATGGCGAGGACGCCATCGCCAGCACGCGAGACGCGTGCGCTACCTGGAAAGAACATTGCGCGCATTAGCCGAAGATCACCAGCTGAATTGAGTCGGGCAATTGCTGCGCGACGCTCGTTGCCACGCTGCCCCGGAGAAGATTGGCCAGGGCATGGCGTTGGGTGGCGCCGATCATCAGAAAATCGACACCAAGTGTCGCGGAGAGATCGATGATGGTCGAGGCAGGGTCTTCGCTGACTGCATAGACAGGGATTACGCAAATGTCGCGCTCCGCCCCGAGTTTGAGCATCAAAGACATGATGGCATTCGCCTCCGGGTCATCCTGCCAGCGCGCGCGGCCAAGAGTCGCCGGCCCCCCGGCATAAAATACGGCGATCTCTTTCACGTAGAGGACGCAGAGCGTGGCTTTGCGCAGTTGCGCTTCATCGAGCGCGAAGCTGAGCACGGGCGTAATCCCGCGCGCCGCGACCATGATTTTCTGACCTTCTCTAAGGCGCGGCTGGAGGGTGGCGATCATATCCGGCGAAACCATTTCTGCCACTCTTCTGGTCACGGTCAGTGTAGTAAGTCCCTCCCGTTTTTGGGTGTAGGCACGTAATGCAAGGCCGACTACCAAGACGCACACTACAAAAAAGAGCGCATCCGGTTTCGTGCGGGCCAGCGTTAGTTCAACAAAAAAAAGGATGCAAAACGTCACGCCGAAGAGGACGCGATCGTACCAGGTGAAGCCGATCGCGCGATTGGATGCGCAGGACCCGAGATTGACTGTGATCGCGCCGACGACGCCGATCGCATACAAACCGGCGAGTCCTTCGAAGTTGGTCGCGGTCAGCAGTACGACAGTCGGGAGACCAACGGCGATGAGGAGCGGATACAGAGGCACGCCGTGCTTGTTCAGCCGTTTGAATTGGTGCGGCATTTCGCCATCGCGCGCTATCATGTAGAGCAGACCGATCAACGCGACGATCGCGGTGTTTGCCGCACTTAGTAGCAATAGCAAGAAGACAATGCCGACAACCCAGCCGAAGGCATGGCCAAACCATGGGCCGAGCGAGGCGGTCCCAAATTGCTCGCCGATGAATCGCAGCATGTCCTCGTGCCGCTTCGTCAGCGCGGCGGCGATGTCGCTTCGAGTCGTCAGGCCGAGCGTCTTTCCCATTACTGAAGGCAGCGACAGCATCGCCCAGCCAAGCAGGGCCGTGCCGATCACAACCTCGATCGCAACCGGCGCAATCGCCCTGGCCGATTCGCGCGCGACTCTTGGCCGCTCCGGAGTCGAGCCCGGGTCGAGTTTGATTACGCCGGTAAGGTTTGCGATCGCCTCCACGCCCGAGAGCGCGAGAATCACGCCCACAAACTGAACCCAAAGCGTGCTCAGACTCTCGTGGCGCGGTTCGAGAAAATGTGTCGTCAAATGCGGCGCGCTGATGGCGATCAATGCCACAACCACGACCACAGTTGGCACGGCAAGCGCGATCGCCAAACTGCCGGAGTGTTTTGGTCCAAACCAATTAATGAACCCGAGGAAGAGCAGGACGCCGATGGTCGTGAACGCGATGTTGTCCTTCAAAAATTTGAGCCAGAGAATGCTTTCGGCGCCGGAAATGACATACGTCAGACCTGACCAGCCGCTTAGCGCGGCCGTCACCGTGAGATCAGCGACGAGAAGCAACGCGCCAACCACGGCGAGCAGCCGGCCTTGCGAACGAGCCGCCGAATAAACGCCGCCGCCATCGGGAAAGTAGGCGCAGATTACGGCGTAATTGATTCCGACCAGACCGGTGAGCACGCAGACCGCGAGGATGATTGGAAGCGAAGCGAAACCAGCTGCGAGGAAGGCAAGACCGATGACGTAGGCCTTGCTCGTGCCCCAATCGCCGTAGAGAAGCGCGGCCGCTCGCTTCCAATCGACATTGCGTGGGCGATGAACACCACGGGTCTCAGTCAGGATCAAATCAGCCATCGCGCTTGGCGTTGACTCTCCATTGCCTCGCGAATGGCTGGCAAGTTCTTTCTCGTTTGCGGCGACGCTCGAAACCATGCGGAATTTCTTCACGCGCAAATGCGCGAATCGGAAGCGATTCGCAGTTCTTTGTTTCGCTTAATAGATCGATGAATTGTCGATCTAACGGGAGAACCAGTTTTCGTCACGCCAACGCGGGATGAATCGCGTGAACGATGCGCGGCATCGAGAGCATTTAGCGGCCCCAGCGCCGACAGCTAACTTCGTCAGCTCTAGTTTGTTAAGTTGATGAAGCGAGTCCGAATCGGTAACCAATTCCTGATTCTGTTCTGATCAACACGGGAGCAGTGGGATCGCGTTCAATTTTCTGCCGCAGATGGGTGACGTAAACGCGAAGATATTGTCGATGCTCCTCGGATTTTGGCCCCCAGATTTCGCGAAGGATATGCCGATGGGTGAGGACGCGGCCAGGATGACGCACGAACAAGCGCAGCAGCGCGTACTCGGTAGCGCTGAGTTTCACTTCGTGTCCGGCCCGTGTCACGACGCGCGCGGTAAGATCGACAATTAAGTCTCCGCTCTTAAAAACGGAAACCTCTTCTTCCGGCCGGGTCTTGCGTTGCGCGGCCCGTAAACGCGCGAGCAATTCCGGCGTGCTAAACGGTTTGGTGACGTAATCTTCCGCCCCGGCATCAAGCGCGGCGACTTTGCCAGCTTCATCGTCGCGCACGGAAAGGACGAGGACGGGCGCTTCGCTCCATTCACGAAGACGTTTCAGAACTTCGAGGCCCTCCATATCGGGCAGGCCAAGATCGAGCAAAATGATGGCGGGTTTGCGATTGGCAATTTCGACTAAGCCTTGCTGGCCGGTCTGGGCTTCAGCCACCTGATAGTTTTCGCTTTCGAGCGCGACTCGCAGAAGCCGGCGAATTTGCACTTCATCATCGATGACGAGCGCGATCGGTTTCATGCGGTTGCCGCTTCCGTGGGCAATCGCATCGGTTCGCCGATGGGAAGTCGAATGGAGAAACGGCCCCCCGCGTTATTTTCGCGGTTCTGCGCAAGGATCTGACCGCCGTGTGCTTCGACCAGTTGTCGCGCGATGGACAGACCGAGGCCGAGCCCGCCCGCAGGTGTGCCGGGCCCGCGATAGAATTTTTCGAATACTTTGTTTTCTTCGCCGGGCGCCAGCCCGGGACCGTGATCGGCCACAGAAATAACGAGCATGGAGTCGTCGCGGGCCGCGCTCACCTCGATCGGTTGATCGCTGGTTCCGTGAGCCGCGGCGTTCGAGAGCAGAGCGCCTAACGCTTGCTCGATGAGGTGCGCGTCCACGAAGATCATGGGCAAGTTTTCCGCGATGGTGATCTTAACAGGTTGTTTCTTTAATCCGGCGAGCGAAACTGCTTCGCGCACCAACTCACCCGGCTCGCACCATTCCCGCACCGGTTGCAAAAGTCCGGATTCCAAACGGGTTGCATCGAGCAAATGATCGACGGTTCGGGTAAGACGCCGCACGGCTTGTTGGAGTTCCGCGCGATCCGGCTGGGGCTGTTGTAACGCGGCGGAGATGGCGGCGAGTGGGGTTTTTAATTCGTGCGAGACCGAATCGAAAAGTGTTTTTTGCAGTTTCTGCGACTGATGGGCGACTTGCGCGGCGCGGCTTTCCTCCAACGCGCGCTCTTTGTTCACGAAAAGCGCGAGTTGCGCGGCAAAGGCGTCGAGCAATTCGCGTTGTTCGATTGTCGGTGGATTTTGGAGACGCACGGTCAGCACGCCTTCGGCGCGATCGCCGGTGACGAGGGGAAGATGTAATGCATCGGCGTCAGGGAGCGTGTCGGTCGATTTTCCCGCGCTCTGTTTTTTCTGAAACGCCCACACCGCGACGCTTTCATCTTTGCTCGAAGGTGCGAAAGTGCTGGCGGGATGATAGGTAAGGCCGGTTTCGTCACACAACCAGACCGCGGCGTCGGCTTGAAAAGAGTTTTTAATCAACGACAAAACTTTCGGCAGCGCTTCATCGAGATCGCTGCTGGCGGCGAGCGCGCGGGTGAAACGATAAAGCGCGGTTGCACGTTCCTCGCGACGGCGTTCCGATTGTTCCCGCTCGCGCAATTTTGTCGCCAGGTGTCCAATCACAAGCGCGATCACGAAATAAGCACCGAACATCAAGACGTCGTGGAGGTGGTTGATGTAAAAAGTGAAGCGCGGGGGAATGAAGAGAAAATCCCAGAGCAACGCGCTGAGCGCGGCCAGAAAAAGAGTCGGCCACCGGCGCAATCGTGTGGCGGCGAGAACGACGGCGAGCAGATAGAAAAATGAAACGGCCCAGTAACCAGTGTAATTGAAGATCGATAATGACA
>Ga0210399_10003117_pt1 | contig 12898 bp, 14 predicted proteins | sample IncBWC14MmetaG_FD_150865 | JGI IMG/M metagenome (GOLD analysis project Ga0210399, IMG submission 150865) | Forest soil microbial communities from Barre Woods Harvard Forest LTER site, Petersham, Massachusetts, United States - Inc-BW-C-14-M | ecosystem: Environmental > Terrestrial > Soil >... | reverse complement strand
ACGCTGATAGCGCTGGGCGAATACATCCTGGCAAATGAGGTCGCGGTTACCCGCGACGGACAACAAGCTCTGGACAGAAGAAAAGCGTCACAATGGGTGACCTTGAGGAACGATTCCCGCGTGTCGAAGTGAAGCGAACCCTGGCGCGCTGGGACCTGGAATTACACAATGTCCGCTCACCGATCCTGCGCTACGGCCTTTCGGCCGCTTGCGTTGCGATTGCATTTGGGCTGGCCCTCACGTTTCAATACTACCAGTTCCGCGATGTGGAAGTGCCGGTTTTTACTCTGTCGATCGCGATCATCACCTGGTACGCAGGGAATGGGCCTTCCGTGCTGGCGGTCCTGCTCTCCATGCTATTGTTTGACTACTTCTTTATAGAGCCGCGCTACTCCTTCGATATTTCCAGCAGAGAGCTGCCTTACTTTTTCACTTTCGTAACATGGGGGATCATTGTCGCTTCGTTCGCCGCTGTTCGCCGGCGGACCGAGGACGGGCTTCGCCGCGCCCAAGAGGAACTTGCGACGCGAGCTGCGGAGCTCGAAACGGCAAACAAGGAATTGGAATCGTTTACTTATTCAGTCTCCCACGACCTCCGGGCGCCGCTTCGCCATGTCGTCGGCTACGCCGAGCTGTTGCAGAAACAATCTTCTTCTGTTCTGGACGACAAAGCTCGTCGCTACATGGCAATGATCCTAGAGGCGTCAAAGCGAATGGGCAGTCTGATTGACGACCTCTTGAGCTTTTCGAGGCTCGGGCGTGCCGAGGCCAGGAAGACGGCCGTGAACCTGAACCAGCTCGTCCGCGAGGTCATCGCGGAGCTCGGCCAGGACACCAAGGATCGGGACATTTCCTGGACGATCGGAGCGCTGCCGGTCTGCTACGGGGACCGTTCCATGCTGAAACTGGTCCTCGCGAACCTGCTGTCCAATGCTGTCAAATTCACTCGGATACGGCCGCGGGCCAAAATCGAGATTGGCTGTGCCGACGGGAAAGACAATCAAGTCGAGGTATTCGTCGCCGATAACGGCGCAGGCTTTGAGATGCAGTACGTCAACAAGCTGTTTGGCGTATTTCAGCGTCTGCATCGGGCGGAAGAGTTTGAGGGCACCGGAATTGGGCTGGCGACCGTCGAGCGCATCATCCAGCGGCATGGCGGAACGGTCCGGGCAGAGGGGGTCTTGGATCAAGGCGCGACTTTTTATTTCTCGCTTCCCAGGCCATGAGATACAGGAACAGGGATGGAAACGCTCTGAAGAAGGGATCACTCTAATGGATACGCTGGGACGGATTTTGATGGTCGAGGACGATCCGAAAGACGTGGAGCTTACTCTGACGGCGTTGGAAGATTACAACCTCGCCAATGAGGTCGTCGTCACCCGTGACGGACAGGAAGCTCTGGACTACCTCTATTGTCGGGGCAAATTCCACACTCGCCCGAACGAGAACCCGGCGGTCATTCTGCTCGATCTAAAACTCCCGAGGGTCGATGGATTGGAAGTCTTGCAGCAGATCAAGGCCGACGAGCGCCTGAGGATGATCCCGGTGGTGGTGCTGACATCATCCCACGAAGAGAAAGACAAGATGAGAAGCTACAAATTCGGGGTGAACGCGTATGTCGTAAAGCCGGTCGATTTTCACGAGTTCGTCAATGCGGTCAAGGAGCTTGGCATCTTCTGGGGGGTCATCAACGAGCCGCCGCCGGGCAGCATGGAGAAGCTACCGTGAATAGTCCTCTCCGGATTCTGTTGCTGGAGGACGACGCCCATGACGCCGAGCTCATTCACGTATTCCTTGAAGGCGATCATTTCGTCTGTGACGTAACCCGCGTTGAAACTCGAGCCGAGTTCCTGGCCGGTCTTGAAGACTCTGAAATCGAACTGATCCTCGCGGATTACAAGCTTCCTTCGTTCGACGGTCTTTCCGCATTGAAGCTTGCGCTGAGTGCCCGGCCCGATCTGCCTTTCATCTTCGTTTCCGGCACGCTCGGCGAGGAAGCGGCGATCGAAGCGCTCAAAATCGGGGCCACCGACTATGTTCTGAAGACGCGACTGTCGAGGCTCGGGCCGTCGGTGCGTCGCGCGCTGCGCGAAGCCCGACAACGAGCCGAACGCGAGAAGGCTGAGGAGGTCGCCCGCCAGAGTGAAAAAGAGCTGCTCGACGTGATCGAGGCGATACCGACCATGGCATTTACTACCTTGGCGGACGGAAGCAGCGCTTGGGTAAATCGACAATGGGTGGAATATTCAGGATTGTCAGCGGAAGACACTTCAGGGTCCGGTTGGCAGGCTACGCTTCATCCGGATGACCTCGATGGACACATGACCAAGTGGCAGCATTCCCTGGCCAGCGGTGAGCCGTTCGAGAACGAGGCACGGCATCGCAGTGCCATCGGCGAATACCGCTGGTTCCTGGTTCGGGCAGTGCCACTGCGCGATGAGAACGGCAAGATCCGCAAATGGTACGGAACGTTGACGGACATTGAAGATCGCAAGCGCGCAGAGCAAGAGCGCGAGAGGCTGCGGCAGATGGAGGCGGACCTGGCCTATATGAGCCGGGTCATGACCATGGGAGAGCTGGCGGCGTCGCTGGCTCACGAAATCAAGCAGCCGATCACCGCCGCCGTCATGCGCGCCACGGCCTGCACGCGATGGCTCCGTCGTGATGCACCCGAGGTGGAAGAAGCGTGCGCCGCAGCCTCAGCAATGGTCGCGGACGTGACGCGTGCTGCGGAGATCGTCGACCGAGTTCATTCACTCTACCGGCGAGGGACGCCAAAACAGGAACCGGTTGACCTGAACGAAATCATTCGAGAGATGACCGTTTTGCTGAACGATACAGCGCATCGGAACTCGGTTTCAATCCGCACCGAGCTCGACGTCAGCCTGCCGACGGCCAGAGCCGATCGCGTACAGCTGCAGCAGATTTTGATGAACCTCATGTCCAACGGTATCGAAGCGATGCATGCGACGGGCGGGGGGTTGAGCGTCACATCGAGGAGAACCGAGGATGGCCAACTATCGATTTCGGTGAGCGATTCCGGCGTGGGGCTTCCGGTCGACGGACACGAACGCATTTTTGAAGCATTCTTCACCACCAAACCGCACGGCACCGGCATGGGACTCTCGATCAGTCGGCGGATCATCGAATTGCATGGCGGCCGTTTGTGGGCGAGCCCCAACGCAGGACGGGGCGCGACTTTTCAGTTCACGCTGCCGCCGATGTGACTTGGTCCTTACCTTAGACCGTTTGACGCCGCGCCTTGTGCGCTTTGCGCAGTGGCAGCTTGGTAGGCGAATGAACTATTCCAGGAATCTTCCCAAATTTCGTCGGCCATGGCGCGCAAATGCAGCGGTACGGGCCTCGGCGTCGCCATCAGCCGCACTTTTGTCAAATGATGGATGTCTGCTTACCCGCGAAAACCGGAAGTGGATGGCTGACCGCCAAAACGGCGCGATTGACGCATGTCGGAAAATGGCTTGGGGCTGTCCCGGCCATCAACGAATGACGCGCGATGGAAAATTCGCGCGAAGCCGGTCGGACTGTGTGAGCTGCGCCGATGCTCTCCCGAGCGGCTCGATCAGCGACTTCGCCGAGAATGGCTTTGTGAGATAGGCGAGGCATCCAGATTGAAGGGCAGCGGCGCGAACGGCAGGGCTGTCGTTCCCAGTCATGCAGATAACAGGCACGGAAATGCCAGCAGCGTTGAGGCGATGCCGCAACTCGATCCCTGACCCATCGCCCAGGTTGATGTCGAGAAGGACGCAAACCGCCCTGTCGAAATCGCTGTGGTTTGCGAAAGCCTCCGCAGACGGAAACAGCGAGCTGGCGTAGCCGAACTGCCGCAGCATTCGAGCTACACTCCGCAGCATTCCGGGGTCGTCATCGACGACAAAGACGAGGTCTCGATTTGGCAAGAATGACATCCCTTGGGCTGCCCGCCACGCAGCTTCAAGGACTGCTATGGATTGCAAATAATGCGAACCAGTTGAGCCTCTCAAGACCGGTGGTTTAACATGCCAGGGTGCTTGGTATGCCTCGCGCGGTGCATTCGCTATTGTCCCATGGGACAATAGCAACTCGAAAATTGTTGAGAATTGTTAGGCCGTCTGTCGGCTGTCGGATGTGCCGCCCAAGACACCGATCCGCTCGGCAGGAGAGACAAGCTCCGGCACGGATCGGAGTGCCCACCGGAACGGAGATTGTTGTCCGATGATCTTCATGTTTTTCGCTGCGGGGATTGCTGCGATCTTTTTCGTCGGCTCGCTGATTGCGCTGCATTGCGGCAGGACTTTGGGCCTGCGGTACCGAAAGCACGAAGGTGCCGACAACATGGCCGGGCTTGCCACGGTCGAGGGAGCCATCTTCGGTCTAATGGGATTGCTCTTGGCATTTACGATCTCTGGCGCCCTGCAACGCTTCGATGACCGCCGGCAATTGGTGCTCCAGGAGGCGACGGCGGTCACCGCCGCCTATGACCGCCTCGGCCTGTTCGAAGCGAACATCGCTCGCGATCTCCAGAGTAAGCTCAAGGACTATGTCCGCGCGCGTATCGATCTGTATCGCATGCAGCACGATTTCCTGCTGTGGCAACAGGTGGAGGACTTTTCCAGCCAGCAGCAGAACCAGCTGCTCCAACTCAAAAAAAACCTTTGGAATGCGGCCGTGGCGGCCTGCCCGAAGAGCGCCTACCAACCCGCATGTTCATTGGCACTACCAGCCCTGAATAGCGTGTTTGAGGTCGCGCGAATGCGTGCTGGTGCAAGCGAAAAGCATCCGCCGGAGATCATCTATGTGATGCTCTTCGGTCTTGGTCTTGGATGTTCGCTTCTTGCTGGCTTTGGCATGGCCGCGAGCCCTACGCGCAGCTGGATACACATGGCTCTATTTGCCGGGACGCTGACTGTCGCGCTCTACATCGTCACCGATATGGAGTATCCGCGCCTTGGCCTCATTCGAATTGAGGCTTTCGACCATTTTCTGGCGGACGCTTACGGGCAAATGCAGTGAAGGGATGGCGCATTCGTCGGCCTCGATGCGGCGCGAGGTTAAGTCAGCCGGTCAGATAAATATCAACAGGAGCGTGCGCGGGAAAATAGTGGGTCCCAATCCGAAATTTTTCCCTATCGCCGGGGGTCGTGGGTGGGAGTCAGGGGATGTCAATTCGGCCTATGCCGCGCGGCGATTTGCGTGTGAAGCATTCGCGCAAGAGCCGATCCACCACCAGTTGGGTCTCAATCTCAAGTTGGGATGGTGCGGACTTCACGATTGTGCCGCGCCGCCATCCTCGCTCGCGAGAAATCCCGCAGAGAACTTCGGCCGTGATTGGTGGGTTGTAGACGTGGCTGTCGATCGAGGCGCCATAAGGCATGATCTCTTCCCCAAGCAAAATGGACTACAGCGAAGGCCCGGATCAAAGGATGCTATAGGCTGGGGGCGCTCACAATTGGATCAAAGGACATTGTTCTTAAGTACACTGTCCCAATGGCCCCCGTGACGGCGGCGGGCGTATTACGCTAGCCCGCCGATGCTCTCTCGAGCGGCTCGATCAGCGACGTCGCGGAGAATGGCTTGGTGAGATAGGCGGGGCATCCGGATCGCCGAATTTAACCTACATTTCAGAGCCTCAATGTCTGCTCATGGGCACATCTGCGAAGTGCCGTAACGTCCGACGTGAGTCCGGAATGCACACTAAAGCGAACATCCGTCGACCGTTCTGAATTTATGGGTTCACGCCCTAATTCTTGAGATAGCGCTCGTAGCTGCCGGTCACGGGCTCACTCGAAGCGATATCGGGATCAAGCGTATAAAGATCCTGGGCGCGGCCGATGCCGCGCAGCGCGTAGCGGCCGGTAGAGACCAGATAGCGCCGGCCGGTGGCATCGAGCCCGCCGCGGAAGTCCGCCGAAGCCAGCAAATCGCGATCGATCGACCGGCACATCGAGGCGATCCGGCTGACCTCGTTGACGGCCGGACCCACCACGGTGAAATCGAGCCGGTCTTCGCTGCCGATATTGCCGTAATAAACCTCGCCGACATGCAGGCCGATATAGGCCGACGTGGTCGGCAGGCCTTGCTTGGCGCGGCGGGCATTGAGCGCGATCATGTTCTTTCTGAATTGATGCTCGGCCTCTAGCGCGGCCCTTCGCGTGCCGGCCATGTCCTCGCCGGTGAACATCGCCAGCACGCCGTCGCCGATCAGCTTCAAGACATCGCCGCCGGCGTCATGGATGGCGTCGATCGAGGCCTGCGCATAGTCGTTGAGGAACGGAATCATCTCGCCGGGGCCAATGCTCTCGCCCATCGCGGTCGAGCCGCGCAGATCGGAGAACCACAACACCGCATCGATCCGCTCGGCGACGCCGCGCGAGATGCGGCCGTGCAGCACCCGCTTCGAGGCATCGCGCCCGAGATAGACGCGCCCCAGCGTGCGCACGATGTCGACCTGGGCCGCCGATTTGATCGCAAGTCCCAAAATCGGCACCAGATCGCGCAGCGCCGACATCTCCGCTTCGGTAAAGCCGGCGGCGCGCCGGGTCAGCCAATAGGAATAGAAGCAGTCCATCTGGCCGAGCGCGCCGGTTTCGCCAAACCGATGCACGAAGGCGATAAAATGCTTGTGCCCCTTCTCGGCGAGTTCATCGATCATGGAGAAATCGAGCGCGGCGCAATCTTTGAGATCGATCCGCATCTCGTCATGGCCGTGTTCGAGCATGTGAAAGAAGGTCGAGCGGCGCCAGTTCTTCGCGGCGTCGCCATCGCTGGTCGAGCCATATTCAAAGGTGTCGCTCTCGTTGCTATCGACGTCGTTCCAGCGAAAGCCGCGGCCTTCGTAGATCGGATGCAAGGTATCGATGAAGACGAGCCCGCGCGATAGCTCAAGGCCCTCGGCGCGGCAGCGTTCGCAGAAGCCGCGCAGCACCTCGTTCTCGGGCAGGCCGGTGAGACCCTGGCTGACCACCCAGTTCATCAGGTTCAGACGGGGAATGAGGTCCATAGCCCATTATGCTCACAATTGTGCCTCCTTTGCGAGTGAAGCGGCCTCGCCTCCGCCGCGCAGCAGCCAGCTCATCAGCATCAGTGCGGCGACCGCACCGCAGAGTTCTGCGACAATGAAGCCCGGCAGGTCTACGGGACGAATTCCGGAAAACGTGTTGGTCAGCGATCGCGCGATCGCGACGGCGGGATTGGCAAACGAGGTCGATGACGTGAACCAGTAGGCCGCCGTGATGTAGAGACCGACCAGCCACGGCACGGCAGCGCGCTCAAAGCGGATGCCGCCAAGAATGGTCACGATCAGGCCGAACGCCGCGACGCCTTCGGCAAGCCATTGCGCGCCGCCGGTCCGCGCCTTCAGCGAAGCCTCGAGCAGCGGCAGCGCGAACATGGCATGCGCCATCATGGTGCCCAAAATGCCGCCCGCGATCTGCGCCGCGACATAGGCGAGCGAGTCGCGCGGCGAAAGATCGCGCTTGATGGCGAAAACCAGGGTGACGGCCGGATTGAAATGCGCGCCGGAGATCGGCCCGAGAATGGTGATCAGCACCACCAGGATCGCGCCGGTTGGCAGCGTGTTGCCGAGCAGCTCGAGCGCCACATCCTTGGTCAGGCTTTCGGCCATGATGCCGGAGCCGACCACGGTTGCGACCAGTAGCGCGGTCCCCAGCGCTTCGGCGACGAGCCGGCGCGGCAAATCGAACTTTTGCATCAGCCGGCCTTTTCCTGGCCGGACGGTGCTCCCTCGATACGGCCGATATCGCGCAGCCGCGTCCCGAGCGAGAGACGGTCAATGCTTCCCAGCGGCAGGCTCGTGAAGATGGCGATCCGGTTCTTCAGATAGCGGAATGCCGCGACGAATGCCGCCTCCTTCTCGATGTCGGTGCCCTCGACTTCCGCAGGGTCCTCGATACCCCAATGCGCCGTCATCGGCTGTCCCGGCCAGACCGGACAGGTCTCGCCCGCCGCGTTGTCGCAAACCGTGAAAACGAAATCCATCACCGGCGCATCGGGACGCGCGAATTCAGCCCAGCTCTTCGAGCGTAAATCGTCGGTGGGGTAATCGAGGCTTTTCAAAACCTTGATCGCAAACGGATTCACCGTCCCCTTGGGCTGACAGCCGGCGGAGAAGCCGCGAAAATGGCGGCCGTCTTTGCGCAGGATCGATTCCGCCAGAACCGAACGAGCGCTGTTTCCGGTGCAGAGGAACAGAACATTATAGATGTGCATGGGCTTTCCTCCTCGACTTCGGCTTGGGCGGACAGCAAGGCATAAGGTCCTCAATCAGCGGCGCGCATATTTCTGGCCGTCCGTCGCAGCAATCCCTAAGCATGAACAGCAAGACGGCCTGAAGGCGGCTCAGATCGGCGCGATAGACGATCGAACGGCCGAACCGCCGCGCCGACACCAGCCCTGCGCGGGACAGGATCGAAAGATGCGACGACATGGTGTTCTGCGGGACCGCGAGGTCTTGGGCAATATCACCGGCCGCGAGCCCCTCCGGCTCGTGCTTCACCAAAAGCCTGAACACATCCAATCGGGTCGACTGGGCTAGCGCTGCAAGTGCGAGAATGACGTTTTGCGATTCCATATATCCAGAGTTATGGATATGTTTGGGATTGTCAATCGCTTGGTGGCACTGCCAACCGCCAGCCACTCGCGGCCGAGATCATAAAGACATGACCGATGCGAATACGACCATCGTGGCGGGCATCGAGATACCCTCCACCAACCCGGTGTTCCTAGCCGTTGTGGGGGTTCACATACTGCTGGGGCTCGCCTGCGTGGTCACCGGTGCCATCGCGATGCTCAGTCAGAAACGTCCCGGTCGCCATCCCCGCTACGGAAAAATTTATTTTTGGTGTCTGGCCGGCGTCTTCCTGACTGCGACCGGCCTGGCCGCGGTGCGCTGGGCCGAAGACTACCACTTGTTCATTCTGGGAGCGTCGTCGTTTGCGGCAGCCTATTCGGGCCGCAACGCCAGGCGGCAGCGCTGGCGCCATTGGGCAAGGCTGCACATCGCCGGAATGGGCTCGTCTTACGTTTTGCTTCTGATCGCGTTCTACGTGGACAACGGCAAGAGCCTGCCGCTTTGGAGAGACCTTCCTCCTGTCGCGTATTGGCTATTGCCTGCAGCGGTCGGGATTCCCCTGATCGTCCGGGCGCTGTTGTGGCATCCGCTGGTACGTCAGGCGAACCGGGCCTGAGCGGTGGCAATCACTATTTCGATACTTCTAGAAATATGATTGACAACGGCGTAGGGGCGCGAGAGACTCCCGCCATGAGACTTGATGACGCCGCCGCACATCTGGAAGCCCTGGGCAACCCCACGCGACTGAAGATCTACCGCGCTCTGGTGCGCGCCGGAGATGCGGGACTGCCCGTCGGCCGCCTGCAGGACAAGTTGAAGATCGCGCCGTCAACGCTGTCCCATCACATCAAGACATTGATGGTGGTCGGCCTCATCAACCAGGTGCGGGACGCGACCACGTTGGTATGTCACGCCAATTACGACGTCATGAGGGAGTTGGTGGATTTTCTGGTCGCCGAATGCTGCGCCGATAGCGCCGAGGACACGGACACCAGGACGGCCGCATGACTTCTTCTTTTTTGGCCGCTATTTTTATATTTCTAGAATAATAGGAAAATCCGGAAGCCAACGAACAGGAGGATCCGATGGAAAAGGCCAATATTACCGAAGTAGTACGTGAGAAATACGCCCAGGCGGCGCGGCGGGCAGGAGGCACATGCTGCGGCGGGGGCACAATGGCCAACGTCAGTCCGATTACATCCAATCTCTATGATCGGACTCAAATGGAAACCCTTCCGGAAGCGGCATTGCTCGCATCCCTGGGCTGCGGCAACCCGACCGCATTGGCCGAACTTAAGCCTGGAGAGATAGTGCTCGATCTCGGGTCCGGAGGTGGCATAGACGTTCTTCTTTCGGCTCGCCGGGTTGGCCCGGCCGGCAAGGCCTACGGGCTCGACATGACGGATGAGATGCTGGAACTCGCGCGGGAAAATCAGCGCAAGGTGACCGCCCGCAACGTCGAGTTTCTCAAAGGCCAGATCGAAAATATCCCGCTTCCGGACAACTCCGTCGACGTCATCATATCGAACTGCGTAATCAACCTTTCTGCTGACAAGGACCGCGTCCTGCAAGAAGCCTTCCGGGTACTCCGGCCAGGGGGCCGCTTCGCCGTTTCCGACGTCGTGACGCGCGGGCAGATCCCCGAGAACTTGCGCAAGAACGCGCTCCTCTGGATCGGCTGCATTGCCGGCGCGCTTGATGAAAGCGACTACCGCGCCAAACTCGCCGCTGCGGGCTTCGATCACATCGGAATCGAGCCGACGCGTGTGTACAATATCGAGGATGCACGCGAGTTTCTGACGGAGAAAGGCGTCGACATCGACGCCTTGGCACCACAGATCGACGGAAAATTCATGAGTGCCTTTGTGCGGGCGACTAAGCCTGCCTCAGCCTCGAAACAATGAAGCATGGGTGGTTGCATGTTGGCCTACGTTCCAATCGGACGATGCTGCGCCAGACCTCGCTTCAATGCGGTCGGCGGATTTGATGATTGCGCTAGGCCCCGCGAGTTGGGGCCAGCGTTGCGCCGAAAGCTGCGCTCGATTGCCGCCGATATCGCCGGTGACCGCGAGGCCGCGGAACGCGTCGAGCTGGCGCTGCCGGAGACCGGCGTTTGCAATCGCTCCACCATGCTCGATGCGACTAATTGCTGTGGCGGACCTAGGTTGGCGGATATCGACGCCTGTTGCGTTGCCGATGCAAATGCCAAGCAAGAAGGTAAAGCCGGATGCGGATGCGGGTAACACTGGCACGGAATAAAAACAAAAATGGCGCGTAAGCCATGAACGGGCGCCAGCTTCCGATCATTCTGGCGCTCGGCGCGACGCAAACGCTGGCGTGGGCCTCCAGCTATTATTTGCCGGCCATCCTGGCCGATCCGATCGCGCACGATCTCGGCATTTCCCCGAACTGGATCTTTGCGGCGTTCTCGGCCTCGCTGGTGATTTCGGCGCTGCTCGGCCCGCGCGTCGGCCGGCAAATCGATCTCGTCGGCGGACGCCAGGTGCTGTCGATCTCCAACTTGACGCTTGCCGCGGGGCTCGCGGTGCTCGGTTTCACGCATTCGATCCCGATGCTGGTCGCGGCCTGGCTGCTGCTCGGCATCGGCATGGGATTTGGCCTCTATGACGCCGCCTTCGGCGCGCTCGGCCGCATCTACGGCAGCGCGGCACGCGGCGCGATCACCGGCATCACCTTGATCGCCGGTTTTGCCTCTACCGTCGGCTGGCCGCTGACGGCTCTCGGATTGGAAAGCATCGGCTGGCGCGACACCTGCTTTGCCTGGGCGGCCGCGCATATCCTGATCGGGCTGCCGATCAACTTTTTCATGCTGCCGGCGGTGAAAGCTGCGAAGGCGGCGACGGAAGCGCCGGTCAAGCCGCACATTCCGATCGATCGCTCCATGATCCTGCTGGCGTTTGCCTTTGCCGCCGCCTGGAGCGTCACGGGCGCGATGGCGGCGCATTTCCCGCGCATCCTGGAGGCGGCCGGCGCGACCAGCGTACAGGCGGTGGCGGCCGGTGCGCTGATCGGGCCGGCGCAGGTCGCCGCCCGCATCCTCGAGGCAAGCGTGTTGAGCCGTTATCATCCGCTGCTGTCGGCCCGGCTTGCCTGCCTGACCCATCCGATCGGCGCCGTCATCGTCGCCGTCGTGGGCGGCGGGGCGGCGAGCGTGTTCGCGATCTTTTATGGCGCCGGCAACGGCGTGCTGACGATCGCGCGCGGCACGCTGCCGCTTTCGATCTTCGGCCCGAAGGATTACGCCTATCGTCTCGGCCTCATCGGCGCGCCCTCCCGCATGGCGCAGGCCGCCGCCCCGCTTGCGTTCGGACTCCTGATCGACGTCATGGGCAGCCGCATCCTGATCGTGTCGTCGGCCTTAAGTCTCGCGGCCCTATTGGCACTGCTCATGTTGCGCCAGCGCTCGCCCCCGCCGTGAAAACGCGCGCCGGCGAAAGCGGATTTGGCCTTCCCTTCCCTGAGCGTTTCGAGCAAAACGACGCCACGAAAAACGAAATGAAAAACGAAATGGAAAACGAAACCGGCCCGGCAGGAAAGCCCAAGAGCTTTTTTCAATGGGCAACCACGCCGCCGCAATCCTACGCGGTCTATCTGATCTGCCTCGTGCTGGTCTGGGGCGTGTCGTTCTATGTTGGCATGATGAAGCCGAAAAAGCCGGTCGGCCTCGGCCCGCCGCCGGTCTCCGCACCGCGCAACTGATACAAGTACCCCACCCCCTCGTCATGGCCGGGCTTGACCCGGCCATCCATCTCCTTCCAACAGTCTTATGAAGATTGATGGATGCCCGGATCAAGTCCGGGCATGACGATCTCAGGAGAGGACGCCCAATGACACACGCCGCAAATCCGTCGATCACCCGCGTCAATCCGCCCGAGCTCGGCACGCCGCCGGGTTATTCGCAAGTTGTTGAGGTAGCCGCCGGTAGGATCATCTTCATCGCCGGCCAAACCGCCCTCGATCGCGACGGCAATGTCATCGGCAAGGGCGATTTTACCGCGCAAGCGGCGCAGGTGTTCCACAACCTCGCGATCGCGCTGCAGGCCCGCGGATGCACAGCGGCCAATCTGGTGAAGCTGACGGTGTTTCTCACCGACATGAATAATCTCGGCACTTATCGCGAGGCACGAAACCGCTTCTTTGCCTCGGTGACGCCGCCGGCCGCGCCCGCCGTGACCCTGGTCGAGGTGTCGAAACTCTATGGCCCGGATTTCCTGATCGAGATCGAGGCCATCGCGGCCGTCTAACTCAGGTCGCGAGCTTGCGGCTCTTGCCCTCCGTCGTCGCGATCCA
>Ga0210399_10003116_pt1 | contig 12900 bp, 8 predicted proteins | sample IncBWC14MmetaG_FD_150865 | JGI IMG/M metagenome (GOLD analysis project Ga0210399, IMG submission 150865) | Forest soil microbial communities from Barre Woods Harvard Forest LTER site, Petersham, Massachusetts, United States - Inc-BW-C-14-M | ecosystem: Environmental > Terrestrial > Soil >... | reverse complement strand
GATCAGCGATGCCGGCCCCTTCGTCGAGATCGTAGGTGTTGCGCGCGACGGCAAATACCGCATTCTCGCTGAAGACCCGCAACCTTACTTTTATGTCCCTCTCACGCAGCACTTCACTGCGGAGCGTACCCTGCAGATTCGTTCTTCGATGCCTCCTGAATTGCTTGCCCCCCTAGTCCAACACGAAATACAGGCGGTCGATGCTGGCGACCCCATCGAAGAAATTCAAACGATGAAGGAATCGCTGGGCGGCACATTGGGATATTTCATCTTTCGACTCGGAGCGTCGCTCGCGGCGGCCATGGGCCTGCTCGGATTGCTTCTCGCCATCGTCGGCGTTTACGGCGTAGTTTCCTACGCCGCAACGCAGCGCACGCAAGAACTCGGCGTTCGCATGGCGCTCGGGGCAAGCCCGCGCCAGATTCTCGCACTCCTCCTCAGGCAAGGCGCGCAACTAGTAGCCGGGGGCTTGCTCTTCGGCCTCGTCGGCGCCTGGGCCCTCACACGCGCCATGTCCCACATGCTTGTCGGCGTCAGCCCAAGCGATCCGCTCACCTATCTATCTGTAGCGGCGCTGCTCTCTTTCATCACGCTACTCGCTTGCTGGATTCCCGCGCGCCGGGCCATGCGCATCCATCCAATGGCCGCGTTGCGCTACGAATAGAATCTCCTCCTTTCGTATGCACAACCCACTACTCACGGACCGGAGATCTCCTCCAATCGCCCAGGAAGACAGTTATGGGCTGGTCCCGTCGGATTGGTACCGACAAACGCGCTTTCGCCTCTTATTCGCGGATGGTCGGCAACCCGGAAGTGATCCTGAGCCCGCGAGTCGTTCTGCGGTCAGCTTCTCAACCCCTTTAGATTTCGTCGGAGATCACTCCGCGGTTTTCAACTCACGGATCCAGATGTTGCGGTAGCGCACTGGATGGCTATGATCCTGCAGCGCCAGCGGCAATTTTCCTGCGTGGGCTTTGTAGGGCGGCCGCGCACCGTGAGCTGTCGGCCCACTCAATTCCACGTTGTCCTGCACCAGCACGCCATTGTGAAATACGGTTTCGCGCGCGGGGCGGACCAGCTTGCCATCTTTATCAAAGCGCGGACCGTGAAAGACGATATCGTAAGTCTGCCACTGGCCAGCCGCGCGCGAAGCGTTCACTAACGGAGGGTATTGGCCATAGATCGCCCCGGCTTGGCCGTCCGCGTAAGTCTTGCTTTGGTAGGAGTCCAGGACTTGCGTCTCGTAAAGACCTTGCAGAAAGACGCCGCTGTTTCCGCGGTCCTGGCTCTCGCCTTTCGCAGGGGAGGGCTCGGAAAATTCCACGTGCAGTTGGCAATCACCGAAGGACTCCCGCGTGTAGACGTACCCCGTCTTTGGGACCACTTCGAAATATCCGTTCTCGACTTTCCATTTTGCCGCGCTGCCGTCTTTGTGCGCCCATTTCGAGAGATCCTTGCCGTCGAAGAGCACCACGGCGTCAGAAGGCGGGCGCCCGGGTGCATCCGGCGTGCTCGCTGTCCCGGGATCAACGACGGCAGGAACGGGCCGGTCCATGTCGTGAATTTTCCACTTTGTATCGACTTGCGCGTTAGAGATTGCTGGAACGACGGCTAGTAGAGCGGCACTGCAGGTTGCGAATAAGAGTTTTCGCATCGTTGCACCTCCGAAAGTAACTGGCGGGATTGTACTCCCGCTTTTTGGGCTGACCACTGATTACTGAAAACAGAAAACTGCCTTAGTTGGCGGCGCCTTCGCGGATGCGCATGCCGTAAAAGGAACGATAGACGAACACAAAAGAGACGACGAAAAACGCCGCGGCGAGAATGTGCGTCAGGCCGCTGCCCTGGGATGCGGTCATTTGTACGGCGAGTTCGACCGCTAGCAGGCCGAAGAGTGTCGTGAACTTGATGACCGGGTTGAGCGCGACGGAAGAGGTGTCTTTGAAGGGATCGCCTACGGTGTCGCCGATGACGGTGGCGTCGTGCAGCGGCGTGCCCTTTTGCTTCATCTCCACTTCGACGATTTTCTTGGCATTGTCCCAAGCGCCGCCGGCGTTGGCCATGAAGATGGCTTGATAAAGGCCGAAGATGGCAATGGAGAAAAGGTAGCCGATAAAGAAGAAGGGTTCGACAAAGGCGAAAGCTAGGGTGGCGAAGAACACGGCGATGAAAATGTTCAGCATGCCTTTCTGAGCGTATTTGGTGCAAATCTCGACGACCTTCTTGCTGTCGGCGATGCTGGCGGCGGCAGCACCATCGAGCTTAATGTTGGCTTTGATGAATTCGACGGCGCGGTAAGCGCCAGTAGTCACGGCTTGCGTGCTCGCGCCGGTGAACCAATAAATCATGGCGCCGCCGGTGACCAGTCCGAGAACGAAAGGCGCGTGGAGGAGCGAAAGATTGTTGACGTTTTCGGTTAAGCCTTTGGTGAGCGCCATGATGATGGAGAAGATCATCGTGGTTGCGCCGACAACCGCGGTGCCGATGAGCACCGGCTTGGCAGTGGCTTTAAAGGTGTTGCCTGCGCCGTCGTTGGCTTCCAGCATTTCCTTGGCACGCTCGAAGTTGACGTCGATGTTGTAGTCCTTTTTGAGTTCCTGCTTGATGTTGGGGACTTGTTCGATCAGCGAAAGTTCATAGACGGATTGCGCGTTGTCGGTGACGGGACCGTAGGAATCGACGGCAATCGTCACGGGGCCCATGCCGAGAAAACCGAACGCCACCAAGCCGAAAGCGAACACGGCAGGCGCAAGCATCAGGTGAACCAGCCCCAGGTTGCTGATCAGGTAGCCGAGCGACATTAGAAGGACCATTGCCAAGCCGATGTAGTAGGCGGAGAAGTTGCCGGCCACGAAGCCGGAGAGAATGCCGAGCGATGCGCCGCCTTCTTCTGCTGAGGTAACAACTTCCTTGACGTGACGCGAATTGGTGGAGGTGAAGACTTTCACCAATTCAGGAATGATGGCGCCCGCAAGCGTGCCGCAGGAAATGATCGTGCCCAGCTTCCACCACTGCGACGCATCACCGCCGAGAGTGGGGATAATCAGCCAAGAAATCAGGTAGGTCAGGGCGATAGAAACAAAAGACGTGATCCAGACCAGGGAAGTCAGCGGATGCTCGTAGTCCATTTCGTTGGCGTCGGCATATTTGGCTTTGGCGATGAAGGCGTTGATGAAGTAGGCGGCGGCGCTGGCGATGAGCATCACGATGCGCATGACAAAGATCCACACCAGCAACTGAACCTGGACAGTGGGATTTTTGACTGCAAGCAAAATAAAAGTGATCAGCGCGACGCCGGTTACACCGTAGGTCTCAAAGCCATCGGCGCTGGGGCCGACGGAGTCGCCGGCGTTGTCGCCGGTGCAGTCCGCAATGACGCCGGGATTGCGCGCGTCGTCTTCCTTAATTTTGAAGACGATCTTCATGAGGTCGGAGCCGATGTCGGCGATCTTGGTGAAGATGCCGCCAGCGATGCGCAGCGCAGCCGCGCCGAGCGATTCGCCGATGGCGAATCCGATGAAGCAAGGCCCAGCGTAATCCCCAGGAATAAATAGTAAAATAAATAGCATCATCAAAAGTTCCACGCTTATGAGCATCATGCCGATGCTCATTCCTGCTTGCAGCGGCGTGCTGTAGATCGGATAAGGCTTGCCGCGTAGGGAAGCAAACGCGGTGCGCGAGTTGGCGAAAGTATTTACACGGATGCCGAACCAGGCGACGCCGTAACTGCCAGCGATTCCCACGAGACTGAAAATCAGAATGATCGGAAGAGTGACCGCAACGGGATGCACGGGAGCGAGCCAGCCGAAATACATGACGATCACGACGGCGATGAACACCCACAAAATCATCAGGAACTTGCCCTGGGTAATGAGGTAGGTTTTGCAGGTTTCGTAAATCAGTTCGGATACGTCGAGCATCGATTTGTGAACGGGCAGGTTTTTCAGGTGCGAGTAGATCCACAGCCCAAAGACCAGGCCAAAAATGCAGATGGCGATGCCGAAGAGCAGGAGTTTGTGGCCGTCGATGCCGAGAAAAGTGACCTGGGAGAGGTCGGGAAGCTTCAAACCAGCCTCGCCGCCGACTTCATCAGCGAGCGTTGAGGCGGCCCCCAGCAAAGTGACGGCAGCGGCCGCAGAAAATTTGGCGAATCTACAGCTCAAAGACCGGGCATTTGCCAGCCAGGTAAGCATTCCGAATCCTCCGTAGTTCATTCATTCAAAGGACATTCACAGGGCAACTGTTCGCCGGGACGCCCAATTCCGGCACACGATTTCGACCGGGCGCTTTTTGGCGCGGCCAAAGAGCGAATTGTTCACGTTCCACCAGGAAGAGCCGCCGCGCGCCGGTCCGAAACTACCCCGATCGGGCTGGCGAAGCGCCCCGAAGACGAGGCGCAAGGGCTGCACAAAACGTCGATTTATAACATTTTAGCGAAGGCCGGTCAAACCGGCCAACTCGAGAAAAAAGGCGCAGCCCGTATCGCGTCGGATACTGAACCAAGACGCGGATGCAAAGCGATGGTAACATGCCAGAATCATTCAAGGTCGAGCGATTCTGGCTAGCCGGGGGGCCATGAGCAATAAACCAGTCTTGGATGCGGCGCTGCCTGGCGTCGCGAGATGTGACTTGCGTCACGAGGGGAGCCGGATCGGAGCGGGGAGTTCCGACCGCGAGGCTGGGCCAGCGGTGGCGCGGCGCCTATGAGACATCACTTTTTTATTACGGGCACGGATGCGGGAGTCGGCAAAACCGTTCTCTCTGCGTTGCTCTGCGCGGCGCTTGATGCGGTTTATTGGAAGCCGATCCAGACGGGCACGCTGGAGGGCTCGGACCGCGTGACGGTGATGCGGCTCGCCGGAATTGGCACGGATCGAACGTTGGATGAGGTGTACAAGTTTGTGCCGCCGGTTTCGCCGGACTTGGCGGCGCGCTGGGCGGGAGTCGAGATTGATCTCGGACGCGTCAACATGCCGAGCAGCCTTGTCAATGACTGGTTGATCGTGGAGGGCGCCGGCGGAGTTTTGGTGCCTATCAATCAAAAGCAGTTTGTGCTCGACATGTTGGTAAAGTTCAAGTTGCCAGTGATCGTGGCGGCGCGCAGCGCGATGGGCACGGTGAATCATACCTTGCTGACACTTGCCGCGCTGCATGCGGCGGAACTGCCGGTGCATGGCGTGGTGTTGATTGGCGAGCAGAACCGCGAGAACCGCGAAACCATCGAACGGTTTGGCCACGTCCGCGTGATTGGTGAAATTCCCAAGCTTCCCAATCTTCACCGTACGGCGCTCATGCAGGTCTTCATGAATCATTTCGACCGCGCTGCGTTTGCGCAATAATTACGAGCGCTTCTTTCGGCTTGGCTAAGAGCTAATGCCACAATCAAACAAGTTGATGCACACCAATCGGAGGAATTGCCTTTGGCCACGGGATTGAGCGGATGGAAGCAGAAAGTCGTGGCGTTTGCGGGCGGGCTGGGTGCGCCGGGGCTTTTTCTGATTTCCTTCCTGGATTCTTCGGTGCTGACCTTTCCGATCATCAACGACGGGATCTTAATCAAGCTGTCTATCGACAACCCGGCGCGGATGCCGCTGTATGCGTTCATGGCGGCACTGGGATCAGTGCTGGGATGCTTGTTGCTCTACTTCATTGCACGCAAAGGCGGGGAAGCGTTGTTTCACCGGAAGGCCGGTGAGCACGCCCACGCAATTCGGCACTGGGTGGAACAGAACGGCTTCTTGGGAATGTTGATTGCGGCGCTTCTTCCGCCGCCAACGCCGTTCAAGATTTTCGTGTTCGCGGCAGGCGTGTTTGAGGTGCCCCTGATCAGCTATACCTCGGCGATTACAATTGCACGGTTACTGCGTTATTTCGTGGTTGGCTATCTGGCGATCCGGTATGGAAATGAGGCCTTGCCCTACATTAAGCATCACTGGTTGCAAGCGATCTTGCTGGCCGCTGTGGCAGTTGTTGTTAGCTACGCTCTTTCCCGAGTGCTTCTCAAGCGCCGTCCGCCGTCTGGCAATGCTAACTAAGACCCCCGGCATTTGCATAAACATCAAAACAACAAAGTCAGGAGACGGAGGAGACGGATTACTTCCGGTTCGCCGACCATACGCCCAGAAATGTGCCGATCGCGAAGGGCATTCCTGTGGCTGTTAAGAGTGAGGGGAGCTAAAACTCCAGGCGCAATTGAAACGCGATCATGCGGGGCGTGCTATCACCGCCCAAACCGACACCGAGTATGCCGGTCGGCGGCGAGGTCGTGGAAGTAATCGCGCCAAACCCACTCTGGGTAGCAGGATTTCCTGGAATGCCCGCCAGCACCATGCTCGGAAGCGCAAAATTTGGATGGTTGAATACATTGAAGAATTGCACGTCGAAGCGCATCTTCACACGCTCGGTCACAGGAAACCACTTCGTGAGGTAGAAGTCACTCCATGTGAAATTGGGGCCGCGGAGCGCGTTGCGTCCGAGGTTCCCAAATTGACAATTCTTGGGGCTGTCGCCTCCTAAGCATGCGCCAGTACTCGGATCAACGGTCGAGACAAAAGCATTTGGATTGAGCCACTGAACCGTGCCCTGTTGGGTGACACCGGGAATGGGATGGTGTTCATAGAGCGGAACGCCGGGAACAACGCTCGCGAATTGTGGTCCACTGCCGTTCACAATTCCACTTCCGGCTGAATAGGGCGTGCTCAGCACCGAGAACGGAATCCCACTGTGCCAAAACACTGTGCCCGATACTTGCCAGCCGTTCAGCGCGTAGCCAAGAAGCCGGTTTCGGATCTTCAACGGCAATTGATAGACATATTGAGCATTGAGATTATTCCGGATGTCGTAGTCGCAAGGACCGTAGTCCCGCGCCAGGTTTCCTGGGAGAGGGGAGAGGATTCCGTTCGCCGAGAACGACAGGAATCCGCCGTTAGAGACGGTATCCATGCAACGGCTCCAGGTGTAGTTCAGTTGTCCCATCAAGCCGTTTCCAAAACGCTTCATCGCGGTCATTTGCAATCCGTGGTAGTGACTGTTTGCTCCGGTAGAAAATTGCGTCACTGTCCCAAATCGCGGATCAGGAGCTTGTCCGTAGGGGAACGGCGCGAAACATCCATCGCATACCGTCTGATAGCCGTTGGCCTGCGTAAGATAGGGCTGGTTCACGGCGCGAGTGCCAACATACTGGGCACGGATGCTTCCTGTTGAACCCAACTGGTGTTCCAGGCCGAGACTCCACTCCATGAAGTATGGCGCGTGAAGTTTTCCGTCGGGCATCGCCGTAATAGCGACCGGAGGAAGACAATTGGAAGGATTCGCATGTGCAGACGCGCAGGAGAGCTGGCCCTGTGAAAATCCCGAACTAAAGGCCTGATTGGCGGCGATAGTTGCATCTACAGCGCTACCGGGCACCCCCGGCGCAATGGCCGTGCCACCGACAGTGCCCGAGAGTCCGCCCTGGAAAGTTTTATTGTAGGGCGGATTGAAGCCAATGGTATCGGCGACGGTGCCGGGCAATATGTCGCTGAAAAATCCGAAGCCCGCACGCAGCACGGTTTTGGGTTCAAACTGCCAGGCAATGGCTGTTCTGGGTTGCAGGATGGCGAGGGGCGTCGCGGAAAACACGTTACCGAGGCCAGTTTGAATGGCGGCGTTCAAAGGCTGATTCACGTCGTGCGAGATGGAATTGAAAGATCCCTTCAGCCGGGCAATGTGCTGATGCGGATTCAACGGATTGGAATTCAATGTATCTCGTATCCCGAAGGTCCACGTCAGTTTCCTGGTCACCTTCCAAGTGTCCTGTGCGTAGAGATCGAGATTGAGGAAGTTGAAGGGTTCGTTCGCCGAGGTGGGGAAAATCGTTGTTGCCGTCGATGCGACTCCGTAAATGTATTGCGACAGGGTGTTGTAAGTCACTTTCGGAACCGTTCCTTGTCCAAAATCATAGTCATTCAAGCGAAGAATCCGAGTATTGATTCCAAAGCGGAGTTCATGCGCACCGTGGGTCCAAGCGAGATTGTCGTTGATGAAAAACCGCGTGGCGCGTCGTCCCTGGACCCACGTATTATCCAACCCTCCCACATTTGTGAACGGATTCGGCCCCGTGCCGTCCAGCACGATGGGAAACGCGGAGACCGTCTTCGGAAAATCGATAGGCCCGAATAGGCTCCCGTACCACGAAAATGCCGGGTTAAAATAGTTCACCAAATTCTGCGAAAAGACGTGTGTATATCCCACTGCGAGGGAGTACAGCGGTTGAGCGGAGAACGAGTCGAACACGGAATTGATCGGGTCGGTGAAGGCGACTTGCACGCCGGTATCGGACTGAAAGCGAAACCAGGCCGTGTTTTTCTCGTTGAGGTTGTAATCGAGGCGAACCGTCTGGACCTGTTCATGATCAACGCTTGATCGCGAGACGCTTTGGCTATTTGCGCAACCATCTTCGGCCGCGCCCAGCGGGCAGCCGGTTATCGCGCGGGGCGTCCCGCTGGTATTTCCGTAGAGTGAAAACATCTTCTGATAGAACGGCACCGACTGCGGTGACGGCTGATAGACAACGACCGGCTGCCCATTGACAACCTCCGTCAAGCCCAAGGGAAGTTGCTGCAAAACGTAATTCTGAAATGCCGGAGTTGGCACGGTAGTGGCCGTGACGATGGGCAGCGCGATACGAACCCACTCGCTATCGAAGAAGAAAAACAGTTTGTCGTGGACAATCGGCCCTCCGACACTGCCCCCGAAGTGGTTTACCGTCGACCGTGGCTTGTGCTTTCCTGCGGCATTCGTGAAATAGTCGGCTGCATTGAACTTCGCGCCATTCCACAACTCATAGAGGTTTCCGTGAAACTGGTTTGAACCAGACTTCGTGACGTAGTTGACCTGGGACGCTCCATACCGCCCCTGATCGACGGCATAGGAAAGAGTGTTGACCGTCACTTCCGATACCGAATTCAATCCGAGGACAAGGTTGGTTGAGAGTCCGCTGTTCAGATTGGTCAGAGGGTCGTTTGTTTCCAGTCCATCGACGACGTAACCGTTGGAGAGAGCGGGCAGTCCATTGAACTCCACGTTGCCAAACCCATTCGTGCCGCCAATGAAATCATTGCTGCTGCCTGCCGTATTGATGAGCGCGCCCGCGGCAAACTGAAGCGGGTAGGTTAAATCACCGCCTGGATTGGGAAGGTCTTCCAGCGCGCGGGCATTGAGAGTCGTGGAGGTATTCGCATTCTCCGGGTTGAGGATTGGAGCTTCGCTGCTGATCTCAACGGTCTGGTTTGACTGTGCGATCTTGAGTCTGAAATCGACGGTTTGCTTCTGGCCCAGGGCAGCAGATACAGCGTCATTCTGCAGCGGTTCAAAGCCTTCTGCTTCCACCTTGACCAAGTACGTTCCGGGCTTCAGCTGTGGAAAGTTGAATCGGCCTGCTTCGTCGGTTTTCACGTTGCGCTTTAATCCAGTCTCCTTATTCGTGACAGTCACCGCCGCGCCCAGTACCGCCGCGCCGCTGGCATCGCTCACTTGTCCGATGATGGCGCTGGTAGTTTCACCCTGAGGGAGAGCTGTTTCAGGAAAGAGAAAAAGAAACCATCCGGCAAAAACAAATATCGAGAGAGCTGCGCGCAGCGCGGTTGTAGACGCAGTTCCATTCGCCGGGGCCCTTCCCATGCTTAATCATACTTAATACAATTTATTAATGCAAGTAAATACGGTACCAAAGAGCGAAATCTAATTGCTGACAAGCTTCGGTTGAGTCAATCCGCGATAGTGCCCGGATCACGGGCTACCAGGAAGTTGAGACGGATGGATGCGGTGGAACTGCAATGACCAGGCTGGGCGAAACGGAAGCGGGCTCTGCGGGGACGTAACCATGACTTAGCTGGTTAGACGAAACGCTCTACCAAAGTTGATGGGGGCCGGGATCCCAGGCAAGTTCCTGGGAGAGGATTTTGCCGGCGGGATCGGTTTCGATGACGGCGTGGACGCGCAGGCTGGAGCTGGCGTCGCGGTTGTAGGGGAAGGCGCGCAGGGTGATGTGGAAGCCGGCGGGGGTTTTTTCGACGGTGGCTTTGGGGAAGCGGGCGACCTGGAGGAAGCGGCGCGCCACGGCGGTATCGCGCGCGGCATCGAGGGCGGGCGAGGCTTCGGGTTTGTAGGAAGTGATGGCGGCGTCGGCGTCGAACGAGGCGCCGGGGCCGACTTCGATTTCGACATCGTGGAGGGCGCGTTCGGTTTCGACGATGCCGTGCCAGTGGAAGGGCGAGCCGGATTCGGCGAAGGCAGCGGACCTGCGAGCAGATTCTCCCCGATAGGTGCGCGATTCCAGGGCGGCGATGGCGTTGCCATGAAGAACGAAACGCAGAACAAGATAAAGAATCAAGGTGGCGAGCGCGAGGGAGGCGCCTACCTTGCCTCGCGGGCCTTTTGATTTGGCGCCGATTTCTTCGGTGACGAGCCTGCCCAGCATTGGTAGAAGGATCCCGGCAAGGAGAATTCCCAAAATCCAGAGATCGAGATGGGGGAGCCAATCGAGAACGAAGCGGCGCGGCGTGAAAGGCCAGAAAAATTCGACGCCAGTGCTTTGGCAGAGGTCCAGGAGCAGATGGAAGATGGCCGCGGAGAATGCTGCCAGGAAAATCGAGAGCGGCGAGGTTGGTTTTTCCTCGGGGCCGCGTTTGCGCAGAAGAAAGGGAAGGGTGACGAGTAGTCCGAACAGCAAGGCCGCGAGAACGGAATGAAAGTATGTTCGATAGAAGGTGAGGAAGGCAGAGGGGCCGGCATATTTGGTAAGCACGTCGACGTCGGCGATAGTGCCTGCGATCAGCATGGCGATCGTGGTGGAGCGAGCGGCGCGGGGGAAGGCGGCGCGCTTCAGGGTGTAGGAGGCCAGGGCGTGGGTGAGGAGGTCCATTGGGCAGAGAAGTTAGCCTAACGATGGAGGAAAGTCCAAGCGAGACGGAGTGACGACATTGGCGCATGCGAGGCGTCCAATGGGCAGGTGGTTTGAGGAGGGGCTATGAAGATGCACAAGGTGTTGGGAAAGGTTTCGGTCGTGTTGCTGTTGCTGTCTCCAGTGATAAAGGCCGGCGGAGGGAGCCTGATGGCGGAAGACATCGCGAAGATCAAGAGGGTGCACGGCCGGTTCGAAGAAACGTGGCTCAAGGGGGATGCGGACGGTGTGAGGGCGCTGTTCACGGAGGATTGCGTGTTGCTGCCACCCCACGGAGACAAGCCGAGAATTGGACAAAAGGGATTGAACGAATACTGGTTTCCGCCAGACGCGCCTCCAACAAAAATCACCAAGCTGGTGGTCGTGCCGCAAAGTATTGGAGGAGATGGCGAAACGGCCTACGTTTGGGGGACGGACGAAGTGGCATGGACCACGACGCAAGATGATAAGACAACCAGCGCGTCGCACAAGGGAATCTTCTTGAATGTCTTGCGGAAGCAGGCGGACGGAGAATGGAAGTTGTCGCATCACATGTGGGACGAGCCGGTGGAGCGACGCTGAGCGGGCGGGCTGCCTCTACGAGCGCGATGGATTGCCGGGAACCAGGAGTTTCAAGGCTCGGGGGACGATTTTGAATTCGACGGGGAGGCGGGCGAGCGGCTCACCGTCGACTTGGGCGTAGAGGGGATTCTTGTCCAGCGGTTCGCAGACGATGGAGTCCGCTTTGTGGAAGTGCACGCCCTCGGTGCCGCGGAGATTGCCGGTCCAGAGCGATGGCAAGTAGCTCAGATAGCGGAAGCCACTTTGTGTGGTGAGGGCCATCACTTCGAAGTGGTCTTCGAAGAGATCGGCGCCGGTGGTGATTTTGAAAGGGCCGCCGTAGTTTTTGGTGCGGCCGACAATGACCAGAGAGGCATCGAGCTTTTCTTCGCCAAGGATGATGCGGAAATGGCGGAAATCGTAGCGGAAGACTTCGCGGGCGCCTTGCCACCAGTAGGCCAGAATGCCGAGGCGGGCTTTCAACTCCAGGTCGAGGGAGTAGACGATCATGCCGTCGGGACCGGCGCCGCCGACGCTGAGGAAATATTTTTTCTTTTCGGGTTGTTCGAGCGGAGTCGCCAGGCCGAGCGCAATTTCCTTTACGGTGCCGTGAACCAGCCTTTCGGCGGCGCTGGGAATGTCCCAGGGCAAATTCAGTTCTTTGGCGAGGATATTGGCGGTTCCGCCGGGGAGCAGGGCGAGAGGAACCCGGTGGCCGTTCTGGTGGGCAGCGAGACCGTTGATTACTTCATTGAGCGTGCCGTCCCCGCCGCAGGCGATGACGAGGCCGCGGCCTTCGTTGGCAGCGCGCGAGGCGATCTCAGTGGCATGGCCCGGGCCCGTGGTTTCCGCGAGATCGGAGTGGATCCCGCCAGCGGCAAAAATATGGCGAGCCGTATCGAGCGTGCGACTGCGGCCCTTGCCGCCACCCCCAGCGTTGGGATTGTGAATCAGTAAAGCGTTTCTGAGATCGAACGTCATGTTAAGTAGGCAAGGCTCCCGTTCGTAGCGTAATCATTCATTCTATATAATGTCTGGCGAATTCAGCACACTGTTCTTCCGAGGGTTTCATGGCCAAAGCTGCGCCCGCTAGCGTCAAGAAAGAGATTGAAGAGCTTCGCGAAAAGCTGCGGTACCACGAATATCGGTACTACGTGCTCGATGATCCGGAGATTTCGGATGCGGCGTACGACCGGATGATGAACCGGCTGAAGGAGCTGGAGGCGGAGCATCCGGAATTGGTGACGGCGGATTCGTTGACAGTGCGCGTGGGCGGAGCGCCGCGCGAGGGATTTTCCACGGTGCGGCATGCGCGGGCGATGCTGAGCCTGGACAATGCGTTTTCTTATGATGCGCTGCGCGAGTGGGACCGGCGAGTGCGGGAGGGAAGCGGGCAGGAAAAGATCGAGTACATCGCG
>Ga0210399_10003115_pt1 | contig 12900 bp, 16 predicted proteins | sample IncBWC14MmetaG_FD_150865 | JGI IMG/M metagenome (GOLD analysis project Ga0210399, IMG submission 150865) | Forest soil microbial communities from Barre Woods Harvard Forest LTER site, Petersham, Massachusetts, United States - Inc-BW-C-14-M | ecosystem: Environmental > Terrestrial > Soil >... | reverse complement strand
CTCATCTTTCGCGCCAAGAACGTTTACCGCCTCCACAGTGCCCCCCTCTACTGGCCGAACCCGTGGTTCGACATGCTGATGATGATGTTGGTCGGGATTGCAATGATCAAATCCGGCGTACTGACGGGCGCATATCCTAAAAAGTGTTATGTCTTAATGGCTCTGGTTTCCTTCGCCATCGGCATCCCGGCCGACACCTGGGCGGTCTGGTACATCACCCAGCATCATTTCAGCATTGATGCTTTCAGTCTGATTCTCAGCGAGTATGAATTCGGACGCTTCACCGCCTTCGGCTACATCGCCCTGATTATCCTGACGTTGAAACTCGGCATCCTACGCGGCGCCACCAGAACTCTTGCCTACGTAGGGCAGATGGCTTTCACCAACTACATACTGACATCACTGATTTGCACCACGCTGTTCGAGGGCTATGGCTTTGGATTATTCGGCAAGCTTCAGCGTTATCAGCTCTACGGAATCGTGTTATTGGTATGGCTGCTGATATTGACCCTGAGTCCGCTGTGGCTGCGCAGGTTCCGCTTCGGACCTTTGGAATGGGTATGGCGCTCGCTGACCTATTGGAAGCGACAGCCCTTTCGAAGGGACAGAAGCGTCGGACCCAGCGTGGGTTTGGCGACCCGGCCCGATACCCTGCGCTGACGACCGCAGGGTGCGTTTTCTAAGCGGAAGGATCGCACGCATTGTAAGGTCTTAGGGAGAGCACGATGACCAAGTCGCAGGAGTATCCCCTCGGCTATTCCGAGGATGAAGCACGGCGCCTTGCGGAGCAGGCCGCAATGCTTGAAGAGCTAACCGTAGACGCGTTCCGCCGCGCGGGTATCGAGCGCGGTATGCAGGTGCTCGACATCGGATGTGGTGTGGGGGATGTGTCTTTCCTTGCCGCAAGCATGGTCGGCACAGAAGGTAGCGTGCTCGGAATCGATCGATCGGCTTCGTCGGTCGAAACGGCGCGGGTCCGGGCCTCATCGCGCGAAGTGCACAACGTTTTCTTCGCAAAATCGGAACTTGCGGCTTTTGAGACCGATCGCATGTTCGACGCGATGATTGGCCGACTGGTGCTACTGTATGTCCCAGAGCCGGCTGCTGTGCTTCGTCGCTTGTCACGGTACGTCAAACCAGGCGGCATTATCGCTTTTCAGGAATTCGACATTTCGCAGCTCTCGCAGTGCCCTCCCTCCGAGCTGTTCGAGCAAATGAGAAAGCGCATTCAGACGGCATTGATCACGAGCAGCACCGAATTGGACATGGGGACGAAACTCTACTCGACGTTTCTGCTCGCCGGTTTGCCCGCTCCGACCATGAATGCGGTTGCCCCCGTCGGCGGCGGTCCCAAATGGTATGGATACGACTACATGGTCGGAGTATTGCGTAGCCTCTTGCCGCTGATCGAACGCAGTGGAATTGCAAACGAATCAGAAATCGGCATCGCAACCCTCGCCAAGCGACTACTTGACGATGCCGTTTCCAATCAACGAGTGAATTTCCTGCCGCGACTGGTCGGCGCCTGGACGAGAATCGGACAATAAAGTTGAATGCTGCTCAATGCCAACCCCTTCGGTTTTGACCAACGATTGAAAGAGAGGTATAGCGTGTGTCGCGCGAAACCCCTAGCGGAGTTCCCTTGCCCAACGTCCGCCTGTTCGACACTTTAAGATCCGAATTCCTGCCTTGGGGCCGGCTTATCTGGCCGGAGGGCATGAAAGATCAGCTCTTAGGTCCCGTCGGCTTGGTCGTAGGGGGGGCTTTCGTCGAATTAGCCAATGATCTGCTGCATTTCGTGAGCCCGCAACGGCTGCTAGCTGGACTTGGATTGTGCCTTGTTGTTGTGGTGCCGTGCCTTCGAACTGTAAACAAGGTGCTCGGTGATTCCAACGATCCAAGGACTAAGGGAGCGAAGATCAGTGGCGCTGCGGACTGCGCGTGGTGCAGAGCTTTTCGCATCTGCCTATTTTTATTCCTTGCCATAGTGCTCCTCCGTGGGACCGGAGGCGAAAAACTGGCGAGTGGAGCAATCGCCGCGCGCTTAAGGTCGATGGACATCGAGCTCGGTCACATTGATAGCGGCGTGACCCATATCGAAAGCGAGATGGGCAATGTCAAACAAGAGACCAGCACCGATCCGCACAAGGAACTCGCTAATCGCGGCGTGCTCTGGACCGTCGATGCATTCTTTGAAGCCCTTCGTGGCGGGAATGTTGATAACGTCAAATTGTTTCTCGCCGGACACATGACGACGGACGTACCGGACTCTCAAGGTCGACCGCTCCCAGTGATCCTTGCTCTGAACACCACCAATGCGCCCGCCATGCTCGACCTCTTGGTTGGCGCAGGCCTGGATGTGAATCACTCCTACGAAGTCGCCGGTACGCTGCATCCACAGCGCATGACCCTCTTGAGCCGCGCCATCGAGAAAGGCTCCTTAAGTCTGGTCAATGCCCTGATCAAGCACCACGTGGATATGAATTCTCCGATTCAAACCTTCGGCGCCATGGGATTGACCCGCGACACCAACCCCCTGGAATCCGCAATTTATTGGAAGCGATGGGACATCGCGGAGTCGCTGCTCAATGCCGGCGCCGATCCCGCCTCAGGCGATTATGGCGCCTATCGCGAAGCCCAAGCGCTGCGCGATAAATCGAGCGGCGATGCCGAGCTGCGCGAACGCTTGGATGCGCTGATTGCGCGCCTCAAGCCTCACGGATCCGACGCGGCGCGAATCGAAAGCCAGCTGCGCCTTCAGGGTGTTGAACAGAAGCTCAACCAGATAGCGCTCGCATCTCTACGCACGCTACCGGGCAGCCCTGAACGCCGCCAACTCGACGCCGAATACGAGCAACTGCAGATCGAGCGCACAAAATTGCGCAATGCCCTCAACACTGCACACCAATTGCCGCCGCCGTGATGTCGCCCAGCGGTACGACAAGCACTTTTTAAAGCCCCTAACAGCGTCTGCGCAGGCCCCAACCATCCGAACACGGTGTCGCAAAAAAATAACGAAATAAATCTTTATCGACGCGGCTCACCATGTTGCGCGCCCTGAATGAATTCAAGTATCAATCTGATCTTAATCCAAAGTAGAAAAATGACCGCACAATCCGCTTGCGCGGCCGCGAGCTCGTCGATTGTCAAAAGTTCAATTGCGCGAGGCGAGTAAACGCAATATCGCGTCGATAGCAAGTGCTTGTGCACCATTCGCAATGCATTTGACCCGAGTCCCGCACGGCCTCCACACATAGGGTCCATACTGACCGCCTCAACCGAATACGTTGAGTTGGTCAGCAAATTCTTGCCGGCTATACGTTAAAGGTTAATATTTATGGAACAGTCAAAAAACACTTCCGCCAATCAACAAGGCAGCACCACAGTGGCAGCCCCAATGAAGAACATCGTCGATACGGCGATTGCGGCGGGCAATTTCACCACGTTGGTGGCTGGCATTAAAGCAGCCGGTCTCACCGATACGCTCAAGGGTAGAGGCCCATTCACAGTCTTCGCCCCCACCGACGAAGCCTTCAGAAAACTTCCCTCGGGCGCACTGGATGCGCTGCTCAAGGACACGGCAAAGCTCAAGTCCATCTTGAATTATCACGTGATCACAGGTCACGTGCTGGTGCAGGACTTAAAACCCGGCGACGTAATGACCGTTCAGGGCAGTCCTCTGATGGCCGTGGTGTCGGGTTCGAACGTGCAGGTGAACGGTGCGCACGTGAGACAGCGTGATATCGCTGCATCGAACGGCATCATCCACGTCATCGACGCAGTCATTATGCCAAGGGATTGGCAATTGCTCGCAGCCGCCGCCTAAAAGACGTCGGTTGATCGGCACTGGAAGGTGCACCGAAGGGCCACGTGGCCCTTCTTTTATTTGTCGGGCGACGCTTAACGGCGATGGGACAGTCTTTCTCTTAAGAGCGCTGACGACCGTGGGATGCGTAGTGACACCGCCTACCGCAGTACCCGTTACGAGTGAACTTCGCTGATGTGCGCCGCGACCAAGCGCCACCGGCCGCCACGCCTTGCCCATACGTGCGTTGCCTGATAAGGATCACCAACCCGCTTGCCGTTTGATAACCACGAAGAGGTGACCAAGACCACAGCCCAGTCACCGTACACCCGCACATCCACGCGCTCGTTAGTACCGATGAGCGACGATCCACTATCCGGCTTCTCCCCGCGCAACGACGCAAGACGTTTCTCCCGGGACACAACCTTCCCGCCGACCATCGTGGATACAAAATCATCCGCCCACAAGCGAGCGAGCTGATCCACGTCCACCGACGACAAGGCTTGGGCCAGTTGCGCTTCCACGGCGCGCAGCTGCTGCTCGGCGAGAGATCCTGGTGTCACAGGAGTGTCTGCGCTCGCGCTCACCGCACAGAATGCGTTCACAACTAGCACTGCGACTACCAAAAAGCGCCCCGGCGCACCGACTCGCGTGGCTAACTTTCTCATGTCGGCACCTCGATCTAACTTGATTGCTACGTGATGGCTTGCGAACAACCGCGATCTTAAGGCGAATGCCCACCATATTCATGCGATTCCCGCCCGTCTACCACAGTTTTTTGACCACCCAACGCCTCGCGGCGCAAACTTGCGGCGCGAAGGAATGCACACGAGTATTTCGGGGATTTCGGTTGCGACAAATGAAGAATCCGACCAGTCCAGCGAGCAGCAACATTAGCCAAAGGCGAATAGCCACCCAGGTACCCCGTCGCTGCTTGCGCCACGCATTCACCGTCCATGGGGTCGATTCCATAGCAGACTGCCCTTACTAGCGATAAGGGGGCAGTCTAACCGCTGAGCCAAAATCTTCTGTCGCGATTTATTGGGACATGACAATTTCACAACGGGCAGTAGCCGGCCAGATTGAGACATTCGGGCAGACGGAATGGCAGCAAAAAAGCAGCCGCTCGCCGCATAGGATAGGCTATCTGCACACTACAGAAGTAGCCTACACATGACCGACGGCGCCGAACCAGAAAATCATCAGGGACCCGCGGCGGCGGGGGCGCCGTGACCGACCCGAGCAAAGCGGTGTTCCTGAGCTATGCTTCGGAGGACGCGGAAGCGGCGCTCAACATTTGCACGGCGCTACGCACCTCCGGGATAGAGGTCTGGTTCGACCAGAGCGAACTTCGGGGTGGTGACACCTGGGACCAGAAGATTCGCCGCGAGATCCGCGACTGCGCACTGTTCGTTCCGATCATCTCGGCGAACACGCAGGCGCGTACCGAAGGCTACTTCCGACTCGAATGGCGCCTCGCCGACCAGCGCACGCACCTGATGGGCAAGAGCCGCGCATTCCTCGTGCCGGTCTGCATTGATGACACGCGTGATGCGGATGCCGACATTCCGGACTCATTCGGCGCGGTTCAATGGACGCGCATAATTCGCGGGGAAACGCCGCACGGTTTCGTCGAACGGATATCGCGCCTGTTGACAGCTGTCGTGCCCTATCGGCCGATGGCGGTCAGGCCGGCGTCGAGCAGCGTTTCCCCGTCACCGGATCGGCCCGCCCCGCCCGCCGAAGTAGCAACACCGGAGAAGTCGATCGCGGTACTGCCGTTTTCCAATCTGAGCGCCGACAAGGACAACGAGTACTTTAGCGATGGTCTCGCCGAAGAGATTTTGAGCGCGTTGAGTCAGGTCGAGGAGTTGAGCGTCGCAGCACGCAGCTCTTCGTTCTCCTTCAAGGACAAGGCCACTGATGTCAGCGAGATTGCCCGACGGCTGCACGTCGCACATGTGCTCGAGGGGAGCGTGCGGCGGGCGGGCGAGAGGCTGCGCATCTCCGTACAGCTCATCGATGCACGCAACGGCTTCCAGCTCTGGTCCGAGCGCTACGACCGAAAGATGGAGGACATATTCGAGATTCAGGACGAGATCGCACGCGCAATCGCCGAGCGGCTGCGCGTTACGCTTGCCGCGGGCATCCGTCGCGGGACGGAGAACCTCGAAGCCTACGAGCTCTACCTGCGCGGTCGTCATTATTGGCACGAGCGCTCGCCAGCGACGCTGCGCATGGCGGTCCAGTATTTCGAACAGGGCATCGCGATCGACCCGGGTTACGCGCTCGCACATGCGGGCCTCGCGGACTGCTACGGCATCCTGAATTTCTACGGCTGGCTGCCAGCTTCGGTGGCGCAGCCTAAGGCGCAAGCGGCCATGGCCAGAGCCGTTGCGCTCGGTTCGTCCCTGTGGGAATGCAACTTCTCCAAGGGCTTCTACCTCTTCTACTTCGACCAGGCGTGGCGCGAGGCGGAATCACACTTCCGCAAGGCGCTATTGCTCAACCCGCGCTCATCCCTCGCCTGCACCTACTACGGACTGTGGCTCGCGAGCGCCGGGCGCGACCAGGAGTCGGTCGAGTTTCTCTCGCGTGCCTGCGAGCTTGATCCGTTGGCTCCGCTCGCTCATGGTCTCAATGCCGCAGGACTGTGCGCTCTGGGGCGGTTTGATGCCGCGGAGCGCGCGGCATTGCACGCTCTCGAGCTGCAGCCGGGATACGGGCTCGCGTCTTGGTGGCTAGGAGTTGCTTACTACGGACAGCGCAGATATGCGGAAGGAGTGCGAACGCTCGAGCAGGTCGTGGCGCTTTCCCGCGCGCCGTTCTTCGTAGGCCTTCTCGGCCTCGGCTACGGATACGCAGGGCGGATCGAGGATGCACGGAGTCTCTTGCGCGAGCTCGAGGATCGCGGCAGCCGCGGCGAGCACATCCCGATCTGGGCACCGCTCGCGATCCAGGTAGGTCTCGCCGATATCCCGGCGATACGTCTAGGATTGCGCGCGGTGACCGCCCTCCCCGCCGAGCAATACACCGTGCGGGCGACCCTGGGTTGCTTTTTGAGAGAAACGCTGCGCACGGACCCGGAGGTCGACCGCGCGCACCGCGAATTGTTCGGCTGGTAGGGTGTCGCACGGTTCGAGCACGACGACTCTAGCTGGCAAGACGTTGCTGGACATTGCCTCACTTCAAGGAAACGCCATGCAATCGATACCCCTAGGGGCCTTAGGTTCGTTCAGTCTTCTCATCATGCCCGATCATCTCGCCAGCCGCTTCAAGGATGTGACGTTGCCGCCGGTCCTAGCGACGCCGGTGATGATCATGATCATGGAGAACGCGGCGCTGAATGCAATCAAACCTTATCTTGACGCCGGAGAAAGCGCGCTCGGTACCCGCGTCGACGTGCGTCATCTGTCGGCGACCCCGGCGGGTCGACGGGTCACCGGCGAAGCGAAAGTCATTAAGGTTGAGGGGCGGCGTATCGAGTTTTCGATTCGTGCTACCGACGGCAACGAGGAGATTGGAGTGGGTACTCACGAACGCGTGGTAATTGAACTGTCGAGGCTGTCCGAACGGATGAAGGCAAAATACGGCTAGCCTAAGCGACACCGCAATTCCGTAGAAATTGAAAGGGATATGGACAATCTAGCGAGAAAAACTGTCCTTGGATTCACGCAACTCATCGCCGTCTTGGGGGTTCTTCTTTTCGCTCCCGCATGGACACTGGAATACTGGCAGGCATGGGTGTACTTGCTAATCTTTACCGCATCATCCGCGCTGATTACCACATACCTATGGAAGAAAGATCCCAAGCTCCTCCAGCGCCGAATTGACGCAGGTCCCAGAGCCGAGAATGAGAAGAGCCAAAAGTTGATACAGCTTCTGGCATCCTTTGTATTTCTTGCCGCGATGATCCTTCCTTCGCTGGACCATCGCTTTTCATGGTCGGCGGTTCCGCTGCCAGTAGTGGTCGCGGGCGATGTTTTGACGGCCCTCGGATTTTTCATCGTCTTCCTTGTGTTCAAGGAAAATACGTTTACGGCCGCAACGATTATAGTAACCCCCGGCCAAAAAGTTGTTTCAACAGGGCCCTATGCGGTGGTTCGTCATCCCATGTATTCAGGGGCGCTTGTTATGCTCTTTGGTACGCCTCTTGCGCTTGGATCATGGTGGGGACTTCTGATGTTCATCCCGATGATATTCACCATCGCGTGGCGGGCTTGCGACGAGGAGCGGTTTCTTTTCAGAAATCTATCCGGGTACAAGGAGTACTGTCAGATAGTTCGATATCGTCTGGTGCCGTTTGCGTGGTAGAAGTGCCGATTTAAATCGCCGAGACGCCAGTGACGCTCCTACTCAAACAAAAAATTGTGAAACGATTTAAGTCCAAGCAGGCAGTCTTCTTTGGTCTCCTGATTCTCAGTGGCGTTTTCTATCTTGTAGACTGCCTCGTTGTTTCCATTTTTGACAATCATCTCGATCTAGCTTGGATAGAGAGGGGCATCTACGCCGGCAGCCCGGCGGGTATCCTGACGACCGCATCCATCCTGCTGGCCGCCTTTTGGATTCTCATTTTTGGAAAGGACAAGTAATACGGTTTACGAGATCTAAGTTGATCGACATCCTCAACAACTTAAGCTGTGGGTCGCGAGCGCATAATCGATCCGAATGATCTTGGTATGATTCCGCTGGTTTATGGCTGCAAAAAATCCCCTCGATTTCATTCCGACCGAACCGGGCGAGGAACTCCTCTATAGCCGAGCAAATAAGACGTTTCACCGTTCATTTGAGTATTGCCTGGCAGCTTCCGAGCGCGCGGTTTATTTTTACCTCTGGCGCCTGCGCTTTCGGCCACGCTGGGTGCGTGTGCCGATCAAGGATATTGTGAAAGTAGTGGTCGCACCCTATTCGGGCGGCCGATTGCCGGTCTTTGTCATGGCGGCCGCATTGTTCACCGGCGTGGTCGGTGCGCACGTCCTCAATACTCAATGGTGGTCTGCGTTGGCATTCGGAACCTTCATCGTCTATCTCGGCTACCTCTCTATGAAGAGCCTACTTGACCGAACCCAGATGTTAATCATCAAGCAAAACGGCAGGTTCATTTATCGCACCCCCTCGGACACTTACGCCGCGGAAAAACAATATGACCGAAAGTTCGTACTCGAACTGAGCGCCGTCATTGAGCAGATGGGAGTTACAGTGGAGAACCTCGGCGTGGCGTCGCCTAACACACCTTCGCAATCGGCTAGCCACCTACCGACGCGGCCCGCACGTTAACGGTCGCTGACGGACCGCTGCTTGCGCTACGCTACCCCCGTGGACGATCACATCGACTAAACGCAGCGCTCCAAGCCCGAATTGGTCGACATGTTGAGCCGCTTGACTGCCTTCACATCGGAGAGAAATCTAATGGATGGGAATAAGCTGAATGATTTCGCGGCCCGATACACTGCCGCTTGATGCAGCCAAAACGCTGCAAGCGTAGCGTCTTTCTTTGCGGAGCAGGGATCCCTCACGATCAACGATGGAACGCCGTCCGTCGGACGGGCCGCAATTACCGCGGCCGCCCAAGGGTTCATGAACGACTTTCCTGATCTCGTGGTCAAGATGGATAGTGTCACCAAATTGGGAACCGATACGACCTACCACTGGACCCTGACCGGAACCAACACAGGCCCCGGCGGTACCGGCACGTTTGTGCGCATCAGCGGATTCGAACAATGGCGCTTCGGTCCCGACGGCCTAGTCGCTGAATCGAAGGGTCACTTCGATTCAGCGGACTACCAGCGTCAACTGAGCGCGGGCGCCTAGCGCTGAGCCGTTCGACGTTCGACAACGTTGACCGCCATGAATGGGACAGACTCCGTAGTCATATGACGGAGCGTGGAACACAGGGGGCGCATTCAATCGGTCCCAAATCTAGCCACCAGAAGATCGAATACGCCATAAAAAAGAGCCGGTTAAGCAAAACCCAGTTGCTTCACGAAAGCTTTGGCGATGCTTCACGCACACTTGGGCCGGCTTTCATGCGAGCCGGCGGTGATCTCCGTAGCTTGTGAATCGTGCTTAAGGCTTGTTATTCACTATTTACATCAGGAGATAGCCATGAATACCGCGATCAAAACTCAATCCATGTTTACGGCCTCTTTTGTGGCTGCCAGCTTTCTCGCTTTCGGTGGTGCCGCGATGGGCGGCAGAGTCCAGGCCGGCGAGCCAGCCCAGTCTTATACGACCATCGTCAGCTACGGTGACCTGAACCTTGACTCCGAGCAGGGTGCCAAGTTGCTCTATGCGCGAATCCGTAGTGCGGCCGGGAGTGTGTGCTCCTCGCTGGAAGGTCGCGACTTGACCGAGAAGAAGTTCTGGCAGGGTTGCTTCGACAAAGCGGTGGAGGGCGCTGTGGTGCAGGTTAATAAGACTCGAGTTACCGCACTGCACAATCAAATTGTCAACCACACCACGAAAGGCTGATTGCAGGCCGGTCATATGAACGCCGCCGGGCCGTCAACCGGCGGCGTTCTTTTATGAGCCTCAGTCCCCACAAAGTTCCAATGCCGCGCAGGATTGCCCTGCCGCGCGGCATTGCGATTGACGACCACAAATCAATTAGCCTTTGCTAGCTGCTCGAAGCCGGTCTTATCACCCTTGCTGTGCGGCTGACCGTATTGGGTCAGCAGCGGGGCATTGACGCGGGCAACGGCGTCACTGATCGCCTTGTTCACACAGGCCTGTCCTTCTTTCTTACCCCAAGTGGCGGCGCTCTCGCAAAGGGTTTCCGCCGCGTAGCGAATCCGCAAATAGAGTGTCTTTGCGCCTTTCGTGGTGGATACATCAAGGTCCGAATAACCTACCGGATACGACACCGTGCTCGGGGCTGTTGCTTCGGCGGCCGTGGCCGGTTGCGCCAGCACAGTTCCGCCGATCGCGGTGAATCCAAGCGCGAAGAAGCTGGCGGCCACAGCGGCCTTGGTGATGGATTGAGTTTTGATCGCAGTTTTCATGGCTATCTCCTTACTTTAAGTGGGTGAATCGCTGAATGTGTAAGCCATGGTGACAGGGCCTTAGCCTAAATAGAATTGCAGATGCGCGCATATCTGCTATACATTAATGCATGGCTAACATGGAACCTGCATGGGATCTATATCGCTCATTTCTTGCGGTCTTAAGATTGGGAAGTTTGTCTGCGGCGGCCCGTTCTCTCGGATTGACGCAGCCTACGATCGGAAGACACATCGCGTCGCTGCAGCGAGCTTTGGGCGGCCGCGCACTCTTTACCCGCTCGCAGATCGGATTATTGCCCACCGATGCGGCCCATAAACTTCGTCCACACGCTGAGAATATGGCGGCGGCCGCTGCGGCGTTCGTACGGACGGGATCCGCCAATGTGGAGGAAACGGGCGGCGTGGTAAGGCTGACGGCCGCCAATGTGATGGGTGTCGAAGTGCTGCCCGGGATCTTAAGCGACTTTCGAGCCGAATTTCCGGCGATAGTGATCGAGTTATCGTTATCCAACGAAATGGCGGATCTTTTGCGACGCGATGCCGACATCGCCGTGCGCATGGCAAGACCACAGCAAAAGGCACTGCTGGCCAAACGGGTGGGCAAAGTGGCGCTTATGTTTTACGCGCATCGCCGCTATCTCGAGCGCTGCGGGTACCCCGACAGATTGGAGGATTTGCCAGACCATACGCTGATCGGATTCGATCGCACCCCGCCATCTGCAGATTTTCTCAAGACCGTGCCCTTGCCCGTCACACGAGAGTTATTCGCATTTCGCTGCGACAACGATTTGGCGCAGTTAGCGGCGTTGCGCGCAGGGTTCGGGATCGGCATTTGCCAAACCGGGATTGCTCGCCGGGATCCGAATTTGCTGCCGATTTTCAGCAAGCGGTTCCAGGTCGAGTTAGAGATGTGGATCGTGATGCACAATGATTTGAGGCGCAATGCACGCATGCGTGCGCTGTTTGACTATCTTGCAGTTCGGCTCGCACAGTTTGCCGCTGCTGTCTGATGCGATTCCGACTCGACACCATGTCGCGTCAAACCGGGTCAACGACTGCGCAAGGGCGCGCAACACAGTGGCGAGCGACGACACAGGAAGTGTCGGCGGGTCCGCAAACGAAGCAGGAACTCGCAATGAAGCTCTGCGGGCTGGGTTTGTTAGCCATGGCAGGCGGGCAGCTGGAAATCCACGCGGCTGCGTAGTGAGCAGGATCAATTGCGGCCTTGACAGATATTAGAGTACGGGCGTACTCTTATAGCATGCGATATTCGCCGGAACACAAAGCGCAGAATCACGAGAACATTCTTTCCGTGGCCGCTCGCTCTTTCCGCGAGCACGGCGGTGACAGCAGCGGCATCGGGACGGTGATGAAGAAGGTAGGCCTGACAAAAGGGGGCTTCTACCGGCATTTTGAAAGCAAGGACGACCTGTTCGTCGAAGCGGTGGCACGGGCATTCGACGAGATGGGAAGCGCCATGCTGAAAATTGCAAAGTCCGCGCCTGAAGGTCAGGCTTTGCGGGCCATCATCGAACACTATCTGAGCGCACGCCACGCGAATTCGCCAGGGATGGGTTGTGTGTTCTCCGCCCTCGGGCCAGAGCTCGCACGCAAGCCCTTGTCCGTGCGAAAACGGATTGAGGTGTCGCGAGAAGCGCATCGTGAGCGGCTACTGCCATTTGTTCCTGGTCAGACTCGAGAAGAAAAAGTAGCGAAGTTTCAGCTGTTGTTCCCCAGTATGGCTGGGGTGCTGACTGCGGCCCGGATGACCCCGTCCCCGCAAACTCGTGAGCAGATGTTGATGGAGGCGCGGAACTTTTTCATAAAGTGCTTTGCTGAAGAGTAATTTTTTGTCCCCAAAGAGTACGATCGTACGCTTATCAGGAGCCGGCACGGTACCAGACTGAATCGAGAGGATAACCCGATGAAATTCATGATCTCTTTTTTCATTGCATTGCTACTGGTAGCGTCCGTAGCGCAATCACAGTCCGCGGCTGCTCCAGGCGTGCCCAGTGGGGCTATTCCTAAAGCCACCGAAGTTTTGGTCATTCAAACTCCCAGGCAGGGTGTGACCTTTCAACAATTCATTCCCTT
>Ga0210399_10003114_pt1 | contig 12900 bp, 14 predicted proteins | sample IncBWC14MmetaG_FD_150865 | JGI IMG/M metagenome (GOLD analysis project Ga0210399, IMG submission 150865) | Forest soil microbial communities from Barre Woods Harvard Forest LTER site, Petersham, Massachusetts, United States - Inc-BW-C-14-M | ecosystem: Environmental > Terrestrial > Soil >... | reverse complement strand
CAGCCCAGCTTGCGCAGCAATTCGATTCCCGCCGTTATCTTTCCTCGGACCCCCGAGTCCATTCCTTCGCCAAAATATTCCTTCGGGATGCCGATCTTCATCCCCTTCACCGGCTTCTTTAATTGCGCGGCGTAGTCTTCAACCGGCGCCGTGGTGGAGGTGGAATCATTGGGATCGCGCCCGGCCATTATCTTTAATACAGCCGCAACATCGGCAACATTCCGCGCGAACGGCCCGATGCGGTCCAGCGAAGACGCAAACGCAATCAAGCCATACCGTGAAACTCTTCCATAACTTCCCATCATCGCCGGGATGCCGCAAAACGCGCCCGGCTGCCGGATCGATCCGCCGGTATCCGTCCCCAGCGAAGCCACCGCCAAATCCGCCGCCACCACCGCCGCCGATCCGCCGCTCGACCCACCAGGCACGGTGCCCGGCGCCGCGGGATTTTGTACAGGCCCATACGCCGAATTTTCGTTGGAGCTGCCCATCGCAAACTCACCACAGTTTGTCTTGCCGAGAATCACCGCACCTGCCGCTTCCAGCCGGCTAACCGCAGTCGCGTCATAAGGCGGAATGTAGTTGTTCAGAATCTTCGAGCCGCACGTCGTCCGCACCCCGCGTGTGCTGATCACGTCCTTCACCGCAATGGGCACTCCAGCAAGCGCCGGCAGCGCCTTGCCCGCCGCCACAGCCGCATCAATCTTGTCCGCCTGCGCGTACGCCCGCTCTTCACTCAGAGTCAAATACGCATTCAACTCCCCATTGCGCGCGGCAATTCTCTGAAAATGCTCCGCCGCCAGCTCGCGCGCGGATACCTTCTTCCCCGCAATCGCCGCCTTCACGCTCTCAATCGTCCAGCCTTTTCCCATCCGCTCTCCGAACCCTCCGTGCTCCTACCTCTGCGAACTCTGTGTCAAAAAAAACATTCAGCCAATCGCAGATCAACCCGCGAAGCCTTTCCTTTACCGCCTTAACTTCGTTAACCTCCTTAACTTCCTCTATCTCTCAATCACCTTCGGTACCCTAAAATACGGCGGCTCCGGATCCGGCGCCTGTTTCAAAATGTCTCTCGCCACAGCGCATGGCACCACGACGTCTTCGCGCAGTGTCGCGTCCGCCGTCTGGTCGTCCGCCAGCACCTGCGCCATCGGCTTCACATTCGCCGTGTCCAGCTCGTTCAACTTCCCAATGTATTCCAGAATCTCGTCAACCTGCGCGCGGTACATCTCCAGCTCCGCCTCGCTCAAATCGAGGTACGCCAGCTCCGCCACCCGCAACACATCTTCCCTTGAAATCTTCACCTTGTATCCTTTTTGCCCACGCCAGCTGGTGCTGAGGCATTCCCTTCTAATCCAGACACAGCCTTCCTAATCACTCCTTCATTCGTGAACATCAAAATAGAGACTTTGCCGGAGGTATCCGCCCATCGGAGATCCCAGTTTTGGTCCCAGCGAACGTGATGGTATCCCAAGGATTGCCCGTACCCACGATTCTGGCAAGTCCTCTCCAGCTCTTCAACAGTGCCGCCAAGGTAAATTCCTCCAAACGTTGAGTTAGGAAACCTCGCGGCTAAGGGACTCGTAACAGTCAGGCCGGCTACATTTGTCGATGGTGGGATTTCCTGATCAGAAGGCACTAGAAACGACGCCCAAATCGCGCAACGTGTCGATCCACATACCCACCCGAGCCTTGTCGAGTTCTGTGCACCCGGCTTTTTCTGGGCAGGTTGATGAAGCCTTTCTTCTAATTTTTGAAGGTTCAGGCCGGAAGGATCTATGTCCACAATACCTAAGGATTCAAAACCATTTTTCTGGGCTATTTCTTCCTCAAGAAACGCCTTTGTTTTCTTCGCGACTTCGGCCCTAACTTGCCGTTCCTCGAACCAAAAATACCCAACAATAATGAACCCGACAGCGAGTAGAGCCATGCAGTATATCGCCAATCTTTTCAGCAACTTTTGGCTCCCGTGCTGTTGCGATCAACGAGACGCGCCGGACACTTCCGCAGTTTTGCGCGGATATTTACTGCTGACGTAGTCGTCGAGCAGCTTTTTGAACGCGATCGCTAGTTCGTCGTAGTTGCCTTCGAGTGTCATCGCCTTCTGCCCATCGATGTAGACCGGGCAGCGCGGCGCTTCGCCCGTTCCCGGCAGGCTGATGCCGATATTCGCGGCTTTCGATTCGCCCGGGCCGTTCACGATGCAGCCCATCACGGCCAGCGTCATCGTCTCCACGCCGTCGTACTGCGTCTTCCACGTGGGCATCATCTCGCGAATGTAATCCTGCGTGCGCTCGGCCAATTCCTGAAACGTTGTGCTCGTCGTCCGCCCGCAGCCCGGGCACGCTGTCACGCTCGGCGAAAACGAGCGCAGCCCCAGCGCCTGCAGCAGTTCGCAGCACGCGTACACTTCCTCGCGCCGGTCGCCGCCCGGCTTCGGTGTCAGCGAAATCCGGATCGTGTCGCCAATCCCATCCGCCAGCAGCACTCCCAGCGAAGCCGACGACCACACCAACCCCTTCATCCCCATGCCCGCTTCGGTCAATCCCAGGTGCAGCGGCTGCTGCGTCTTCCCCGACAAATCGCGATACACGGTAATCAAATCCCGCGGCCGCGATGTCTTGCACGAAATAATAATCTGGTCGTTGCGCAGTCCGCTCTCCAGCGCCAACTCCGTCGACTGCAGCGCCGAAAGCACCATGCAATCATTGATAATCTCTTCGCTTTCTTTCCCCAGGTTTTGGTCGGTGTTTTCCTGCATCTTGCGCATCACCAGCTCTTGATTCAGCGAGCCGCCATTCACGCCGATGCGCACCGGCTTGCCGTGGTCCACCGCCACTTTGCAGATCGTAGAAAACTGTTCGTCGCGACGCTGCCCCGCGCCCACATTGCCCGGATTGATGCGATATTTGTCCAGCGCCGCCGCGCATTCCGGATACTTCGTCAGCAGCACATGGCCGTTGTAGTGAAAATCGCCGATAATCGGCACGTTGCAGCCCGCGTCCAGCAGCCGCTTTTTGATCAACGGAACGGCCGCAGCCGCTTCCGGCACATTCACCGTCCAGCGCACAATTTCGCTGCCCGCTTCGGCGAGTTCCAGCGTCTGCTGCAGCGTGGTCTCCACGTCTGCCGTATCCGTGTTGGTCATGGATTGCACCACAATCGGCGCGTTTCCGCCCACCGTGATGTTCCCCACCTTCACGCCGTACGTCTTCTTCCGCGGATGCCGCAGCGCGGTGGCATCGAATCCCGCAATCTGGTTCAACATATCCATCCATTTTACCAGCCCACGCGCGTTTGTGCCGCATGTAGGTGCCGGGTTTTAACCCGGCAGCCCCGTCTTGCGGGCGAAAAATGCCTCTTGACATATTCCTGTATAGGAATATAATCCACTCATGCCTCGCGCCTCCACCACCTCCGACGCCTTCAACGCCGTGGCCGAACCCCGCCGCCGCGACATTCTCTCGTTCCTCGTATCCCAGGAGCGCGCCGTCAACGACATCGTCGCCACTCTCAATTTGCCGCAGCCTTCCGTCTCCAAGCACCTTCGCGTGTTGTTCGAAGTCGGCCTCGTCGACGTTCGCCGGGAGGGCCGCCAGATGTTCTATCGCACCAACGCCGAGGCCATCAGGCCGCTCCACGAATGGACCGGCACGTTTGAGCGATACTGGCGGCATCAACTGGCCCGCGTGAAAGAGCGCGCGGAGGCTAGCGAGAAGCCCAAATAAATTCCAAGAGGCCCAACTAGCATTTCCAATTCATCGCAATCAGAGGAGAAAAACATGAGCGCACCCGCACCAAGCATGATGGATAGTTTGACGCTGAACATCGCGCAGGAAATTCACGTCCGCGCGTCGCTCGACGCCACCTTCGCCGCGCTGCTCGAGCAACTCGGCCCTTACAACGAAGTCGGCGAAGGCAAACCCATGCCGATGAATATCGAGCCGTGGCCCGGCGGCCGCTGGTTCCGCGATCTCGGCGACGGCAACGGACATTACTGGGGCACGGTGCAGGCCATCAAGCGGCCGACGCTGCTCGAAATCTGCGGCCCGCTCTTCATGTCCCATCCGGTGGCCAACAATCTTCAGTACCGCTTGAGCGAAGTGCCGGGGGGCACGCTGATCAAATTCCACCACTCGGCGTTTGGCCTGCTCGTTGAAGCTGACCGCAATGTCAAGGACGGCTGGAAGTACATCCACGAACGCGTAGTGACGCGGGCCGAAGCGGGCCGCAAGCATTAATTCGCGCCGCGAAGGAGAAACAAACCATGTGCCCAATTTGCATCGCCAGCGCCGCAGCGCTCGCCGTCAGCGTCACTTCCAGCGGCGGAGTGGTTGCGCTGACGCTCACAAAAGTTCGCCGCATCAATCGTTTCCGTAAGCTCAATCCCGATTCAAAACCAATCGGTCCAAAAATAAAGGAGAAGCAGTCATGACCACTACCACGCTCGAACGTCCCCGCATCGCCACGCCCGCCGAATGGCTGGCGGCGCGCAAGGCGCTGCTCAAGAAAGAAAAGGAGCTCACGCACCTGAAGGATGCGTTGAGCGCCGAGCGCCGCGCGCTGCCCTGGGTTCGCGTCGAAAAGAATTACGTCTTCGACGCGCCCTCCGGAAAGAAATCGCTCGCCGAACTTTTCGACGGCCGCAGCCAGTTGGCCGTTTACCACTTCATGTTCGGCCCCGACTGGGCCGAGGGCTGCCCGAGTTGCTCGATGGTCGCCGACGGATTCGACGGCTCCATTGTGCACATTGCGCAGCGCGATGTTTCGTTCGCCGCGATTTCCCGCGCGCCTCTGCCGAAGATCGAAGCCTTCAAAAAGCGCATGGGCTGGCGTTTTCCCTGGGTCTCCTCGAATGAGACCAGCTTCAACCGGGACTTCCGCGTCTCCTTCACCAAGGAAGAGCTGGCCGCCGGCAATTGCTACAACTTCGGCACCGCCAGCCACCCCGGTGAAGAAGCGCCCGGCCTGAGCTTTTTTGCCAAGGACGAATCGGGAACTGTCTTCCACACCTATTCCTCGTTTGGGCGCGGCGTTGAAGATATTCTCCCTGTTTACGCACTGCTCGATCGCGCGCCCAAAGGACGCAATGAAGATGCCTTGCCTTTCTCCATGGCTTGGGTGCGCCACCACGATCGCTACGAGGACGGCCACTTGGCCGACGCGGATAGGCCCTACTGGCCCGCATTTGACGCAGAGGATCCTGCTCCGGCGAAGCGTTCTGCAGCTGCCAAAGCAGACTCTTCCTGCTGCCACGGCGAAAACCACTAACCTTATCTCTTCCTTCTTCCATGTAGCGCTGGCTTTCAAGCTAGCTCTCGTGGATCCAACAACCCGTTTTCCCGAATCAACCCGGTGGCGCCAGACCGCTTACGCCCGGCGCCCCGGGAACGTCAAAAAAAAGAACAAAAAGGAGCTTTCTCTCATGTCGAAACAAGAAGAAGCAGGACTCATTCTCGAACTCTACGATCTGCGCCGCGAAGAGAAGATGCGCAAGGCGCGCGACTGGTATTTTCGCGACTTCAATCCTCAATCGTTTGCGGACTTCAACGCCGCGATGTTTGGCGAAAATAGCGCTTATCTGCGCATGGTCATCAGCTATTGGGAGATGGCCGGCGCCCTCGTCAAAAACGGCGCCATCAGCCTGGAACTTTTCTCCGACAGCAACGGCGAGCACATCGGCGTCTTCTCCAAGATCGAGCCGCTCCTCGGCGAAATCCGGGCAGCGATTGGACCGCAATTCGCCGCCAGCTTCGAGAAGTTGATCGACGCCACGCCAGACGGCCGCAAGCGTGTCGCCGAGGCCCGCGAGCGAATGAAGGCCATCCATGCCCAAATGGCGCAGGCGGCACAAAAACGCGCGAAGTCCGCGTAAAACACCCGGTAAACGAAAATCCCCAGCCGTCCTGAAGCGCCCGAGCGTCATTCGCCGCCGGGCGCTTTCCTCTGCACTCTGCCATGCCGTGCTGACCTGTCGTGGCGCGCCAAGAACACAGCCAGGAATGGCTGTGCCACGAAGAGCCGACCCACGCTTTGCGGAAGGCGTAAAGCGTAGGGCACCCAACATGCGCGATGGTGTGGTCAGGAACTCGGTTGGCGGGGCTAACGAGTGGCGGCGGTTGCTGCGGCTGAGGATTGGCGCAGTGCCCGGCGCTCGATGCTTTTGGCGATGTTGGGGGTCTGTTCGCGATTGTGCGAATCGGATGCCTGATGGCGTGCATCCCTGGCCCTTTCGAACGGGATGTGGTGCTCCTTCAGAAAGTCCATGAAGTCTTCGGTTGTGCTGGTGTGAATGTGATTGCTGTACTGGCATGTCTGACTGTCCAACTTCCTGACGCTGAGTTCCCACATGACCTGAACCTTGGTGCGGCCGGCGGCGGTGATGACGTCGGAGAGGGAGACCATGCGGCAAACATGCGGCTCCCGGACCTCCGCGACATAGTGCTGAATCACGAGAGCGTCACCGATGATCCCGACATTGATCGACATCGGGCGGCCGTCATCGGTGGAGGTGATTCCTGCCGCGATGTGGGCTTGCGAGCAGCGCTGGTACTCCGCTTCGGGAAGATTGAAAAGCCAATCGGCGATATCCACCTTCTCAATGGGAGCGTGGATGACGGCGGTGACAGTGGAGAGGGACAATGTGCGACCGTTCGACATGGGTTCCTTTCGGGGCCGAATGTGGCCTAAAAACAGAGTCATTGGAGCGGCAAATGCTCGTGGTGACTCTCGTTTGAGATGCGCCACAATCGACGAGGTATCAAACAATTTCTTTACATAGAATGTACAGATGGCTGGCGCTTACTCGACCGGCAGCCTGTTCGTTGGCAGGATTTGACTTAGCGGCCGGGCGCCCCGTTCCTCTCGCTTTATGCCTGACCGCTGCGGGCAGCCCTCCCGTGGCGGGCAGGCATAAACGCAAGCGGTACATGGGATTGGGGAATTAAGACACTGAGACAGGGAGAGCGGGGATCTGCGCGATGAGCAAACTGATTATGTGGAATCTGATGACGCTGGATGGGCATTTTGATGGGGCGGAGAACTGGGCGCTGGATTGGCACCAGTATGCTTGGGGCGAGGAGCTGGAGCGGATGTCGGTCGAGCAGTTGCGCGTTGCAGACATGCTTTTGTTTGGGCGGGTGACTTATGAGGGCATGGCGGCGTACTGGAAAACGGCGCAGGGCGAGGTGGCCGGGTACATGAACAGTTTGCCCAAGGCGGTGTTTTCGCGGACGCTGGAGCGGGTGGATTGGCAGAACACAACGTTGCTGAAGGGCGATGTGAAGAAGGAAGTGGAGGAACTGAAGCGGAAGGGCGAAAAAGATATTTATGTCTTTGGGAGCGGCAATTTGTGCGCGACGCTAATGGAGCAGGGACTGTTTGACGAGTACCGGCTGTGCCTTGTGCCGGTAGTGCTGGGGAGCGGCAAGCAATTGTTCGGCCGCAAGCTGAGCCGGCTTAGGATGAAACTGCTGGAATCGCGGCCGCTGGCTTCAGGGAGCGTGTTGCTTCGCTATGAACCGTGTGCGGGTTAGCTAGGCGCCGAAATTGGGCTGGCCAATCTGAAGATTGGCCACTACAGGGACTCGACCAAAGCGAGAATGGCGCGTCCAACCGGGGCGTAGACGTATGATGCGATGCTGGGCAGGGGGGGATTCCCATGAAGACGAGTGAATTGACGAAAAATGCGCGAGCGGCGGGTGGGTTGCTGTTGGTGTTGATGGTGATGGCGATGAGTTGTGCTGCCCGGCAGGTGGTGTGGCCACGAGTGGTGGATCTGGCGGCGGCCGATGGAACGAAGTTGAAGGCTACTTTTTATGGTGCGGGTATTACGGCGGGGAAATCCACTCCGGGGGTGTTGTTGCTGCACCAGTGCAATCAGCAGCGCAAGGGTTGGGACGGGCTGGCGACGCAGTTGGCGGCAGCGGGAATTTCCGTCTTAACGCTGGACTACCGCGGATACGGAGAGAGCGGCGGCACGGCACCGAAGGATTTGCCTCCGGCGGAAGGCGCGAAAGTTTTGAATGAAAAATGGCCGGGGGATGTGGACGTGGCGTACGGCTACCTGGTGTCGCAGCCGGGCGTGAATGCACACGTAGTCGGCGCGGGAGGCGCGAGCTGCGGCGTGAATCAGGCGATTCAACTGGCGCGGCGGCACACGGAGGTGAAGTCGCTGGTGCTACTTTCGGGGAATACGGATCGGCAGGGGCGCGCGTTTCTGAGCGCGTCGGAAAAAATGCCGGTCCTGCTTTCCGCGGCGAGGGATGATGGCGCTGCGGTGGAACTGATGGAATGGCTGTACAGTCTTTCGACGAATCCCGGAAGCAAGTTTGTGGAATATCCCAATGGCGGGCATGGGGTGGAGATTTTTGCCGCGCATAAGGAATTGCCGGCCATGATTGTGGACTGGTATCTGCAGACGCTGATGAAGACGCCAGGGAGCGCGCCGGTGAACGCCGCGCGGCGGGGCGATCCTCCCGTGATTCTGAAACTGATTGATTCGCCCGGCGGCGCGGAAAAGGCGGCGCAGCAACTGGCGGCGACGCGGCAGAAGGATCCGCACGCGAAACTTTTTGATGAAGGGCTGGTGAATGTGATTGGTTACGAGCACTTGGAAGAGGGAGACAACAAAGGCGCGATTGAAATTTTGAAGCTGAACGCCAGCGCGTTTCCCAATTCCGCGAATGTATACGACAGCCTTTCCGACGCGTATCTTGCGGACGGGCAGAAGGACCTGGCGCGGGAAAATGCGAAGAAGGCGCTCCAGGTGCTGGCGACGGATCCTTCGGCCAGCGAGGCGTTCCGGAAAGGGATTCAGGAGAGCGCGGAGGGGAAATTGAAACAGTTGGGAGAGAAGCCATAGGGCGTTCTTCGCGAATGTTCTGTGGCGGGGAAGTGGAACCCAAGAGCACAGCCAGCAATGGCTGTGCCACGAAGCGGAAGAGTGGTATTGTCGTGCGCTGCTGGATAGACTTTGTGGAGATGGGGCCGCGATTTGGCTCAAGAAGTGACGGGGCAGGGAGGCAGCGCGGATGGAGGATCTAGCAGCAACTGTTGAGAGCGCGCCTGAAGATTCGAGAGAAGAAGGACGCATCGAGCACTTCGATGTGCTGATTGTGGGCGCGGGGCTTTCGGGAATTGGCGCGGCGTATCACCTGCAGACGGAATGCCCGAAAAAGAGCTACCTGATTCTGGAAGGGCGAAATGCGATTGGGGGAACCTGGGACCTCTTTCGCTATCCAGGAGTGCGCTCGGACTCCGACATGTACACGCTGGGTTACCGGTTTCGGCCGTGGCGAGAGGCGAAAGCGATCGCGGATGGGCCGTCCATCCTGCGGTATATCCGGGAGACGGCGCAGGAGTACGGGATCGATCGCAAGATTCGGTACGGGCATCAGGTGAAGGTGGCGCGGTGGTCGTCAGCGGATGCGGCTTGGACAGTGGAGGCGGCTAAAGCGGACGGGTCAGCGGCGCGATTCACCTGCAATTTCCTGTACACGTGCAGCGGCTACTACGATTACGCCGGGGGTTACATGCCGGGCTGGCCAGAGATGGAAAAATATCGGGGGCAAATTGTGCACCCTCAGAAGTGGCCGGAAGGTCTTGACTACAAAGACAAGCGTGTCGTTGTGATCGGGAGCGGCGCCACGTCGGTGACGCTGGTGCCGGCGATGGCGGAGACGGCGGAACATGTCTACATGCTGCAGAGGTCGCCGTCGTACATCCTGGCGCTGCCGTCGGAGGACTTCGTTGCGAACTGGCTGCGCGGAAAAGTGCCTGGGCGAGTGGCATACACGATTGTGCGCTGGAAGAACGTGCTGGTTGCGATGTACCTCTTTAGCAAGTCGCGGCAGAAACCAGAAAAAATAAAGGAATGGCTCCTGGGGCTGGCGCAGAAATCGCTGGGACCCGATTACGATGTGGCGAAGCATTTTACGCCGCGTTACAACCCGTGGGAGCAGCGGATGTGCTTTATACCCGATGAGGATTTGTTTCGCGCCATCCGTTCGGGGAAGGCGTCGGTGGTAACCGACGAGATTGAGACATTCACGGAGAAGGGATTGCGGCTGCGGTCGGGCGAGGAACTGGAGGCGGACATTATTGTGACCGCGACCGGGTTGAAAGTGCAGTTGATGGGCGGAATGGAAGTTTGGGTGGATGGAGCGAAGGTGACGCTGTCGCGAGCGATGAGTTACAAGGGAATGATGTACAGCGATGTGCCGAACCTGGCGTCTTCGTTTGGGTACACAAACGCTTCGTGGACGCTGAAATCGGATTTGACCGCGGAGTATGTTTGCCGTTTGCTGAAGCACATGGACGCAGGCGGGTATGCCCGGTGCACGCCGAGGAAGCGGGATGCATCGATTACCGAAGAGCCGGCGATCGATTTCAGTTCCGGATACATCCAGCGGGCGAAGGATGTGCTTCCCAAGCAGGGGTCGAGGCGGCCGTGGAAGCTCCATCAGAATTATGCTTTGGATTTGCTGGAGTTCCGGTTCGCCAGCGTGGACGACGGCACGATGGAGTTTAAGCGCATAGAAAAACGCGGGAGCACGGAGTGAAGCGCGGCGCCTGTTGCGGAGAGATCGCGGAACGGCCCAAGGCACCGCGATGATGGCCCTGCTCTTTGTTGTGATCGCGCTTCTGGCGGTGAGTTTGGGCGGGCTGGTAATTTTCACCGCTGTCACAGCGCGTCGCGTTGAGGCCGCTCTGCCGCCGCGCGGGCGGTTCATCGAGGTTGCCGGAGCGCGGATTCACTATTTGGATAAAGGTTCGGGGCCGGCCATCGTGATTCTGCACGGGCTTGGTGGGCAGATGGGCAACTTCACGTACGCGCTGCTGGAGCGATTGACGGACGAGTTCCGCGTGATCCTGATGGACAGGCCCGGCTCGGGTTATTCGACGCGTGCGCGGGGTGCAACGGGGCGGCTTACGGAGCAGGCGGCGACGGTCGCGGAGTTCATCCGTAAATTGGGGCTGGAGCGGCCGTTGCTGGTCGGACACTCGCTCGGTGGCGCGATTGCACTGGGCGTTGCGCTCGACCATCCAGAGGCAGTGAGAGGACTGGCGCTCATCGCGCCGCTGACGCACGTGCCAAAAAATGTGCCGGGGCCTTTTCGGGCAATGGACATTAAGTCGGATATTCTCCGTTGGCTTGTGGCCTGGACTTTGGCGACGCCGATCGGGATTCGGCGGGGGAAGGCGATACTCGATGCCATCTTTAGCCCGGAGGCCGCACCGGTGGATTTTCCCACTCGAGCGGGCGGGATTTTGGGGTTGCGTCCGCGGAGTTTTTACAACACGTCATCTGATATGAGAGCCGTCAATCTGGATTTGGGGGCGATGGTCGGGCGGTACTCTTCTCTTCGAGTGCCGGCGCGAATTTTGTATGGGACGAACGACGGGGTGCTGGATCATCAGGTGCACGGGGAAGCGATGAAGGCGAAGAGTTCGATGGTGAGCCTCGAGCTTGTACAGGGTGGCCACATGCTGCCGATTACGGCGCCCGATGTGGCGGCGAGTTTTATAAAAGCGGCGGCGCGGACCGAGAGAGGTGCTTCCGCTTGAAGAAGCGCATGTGGCACCGCCATCTCCTGGCTGTGCTCTTGGGTTGGCCTTTGTAGTGGCCGCCATCCGCGGCGGGCGCCTTTCCCAAGTTTTCCAATTCCAGAAAACACGAATTACTCAAAAAATCCCTGCAGATGAAATGAAGGAATCTGGGCTGGGCCACCTGAAGGTGGCCGCTACGGGGTTATTTCAGGCGGCCGCCGGCTGGGCCGGGGACGTCGGGCGGGGTGGAGAGGGCGTTCGTGGTGACCATTGTGTCGCGGAACTGGCTGAAGAGGTCGGCAATGGTGCTCGGGGAATGCGGGACGAGCACCGTGTTGGTGCGGTCGTTGGCGGCGATTTCTTTCAGCGTGTCGAAATACTGGGTGATCAGGACGAGTTGCATGACGTCGTGAGGCGTGGCGCCCGCCACCGCTTTAGAAAAATCCTCGATGGAATCTTTCAATCCGGCGATGATTGCTCTGCGTTGATTGGCGATGCCTTCGCCTTGCAGGCGCTTGGACTCCGCCTCCGCTTCGGCTTGTTTCACGGCGAGGAGCTTGTTGGTTTCGGCGCGGGAGACGGTGGCTTCGCGTTCGCGTTGCGCGGCGTTGATGTCGTTCATCGCGGCTTTTACCTTAGGGTCGGGAACGATGTCGGAGATTAGCACTTTGACGATGTTGTAGCCGTATTCGTGCATGGAGTTGTCGAGAGAGTCGCGCAGGTCCTTGGCGATATCGGCCTGGTTGAGGAAAGTATCGTCGAGCTTCATTTTGGGGACGTGGCCGAGGACGACGTTGTAAACCATGGACTCGATCTGCTTGACGGGATCGGAGAGCTTGTAAAACGCCGACTCGACGCCTTCGGGGAGGACTTTGTATTGGATGGAGACGGGGATCTGCACGAACACGTTGTCTTGCGTTTTGGTTTCCACCTGCACGTCGAACTGCAGGACTTTCATGCTCATGCGGCGAACGACCGTTTCGATGAAGGGCGTTTTCCAGTTGAGGCCGGGCCCGGCGACGCGCGCAAATTTGCCGAGGCGCTGCACGATGGCGACTTCGGCGGTTTGCACGGTGAAGAAGGAGCCGACGACCGCGCCAAGGACGAGCAAAAGAAAGATTACGCCGAAGATGGTGAAGAGCGTGGCCAGAGGTTCCATGCAGGGTCTCCTTGGTGCTGAGAAGAGAATCGACCGAGAATTCTTCCGCGAGGTGAGCGGAAGGCGCGGGCACGTCGTCGAGAAAGTAACACAGTGGGCAGCGTGGGGACAATTTGCAAGTGGAGCGGGGAAGGCATTGATTTGGGTGGTGACGTTGAATGCGTAAAAAGCGGAAGCCCGCCTGCGGCGGG